>Ga0055451_10001190_pt1 | contig 10577 bp, 5 predicted proteins | sample China_Galinas_PW_3_FD_57745 | JGI IMG/M metagenome (GOLD analysis project Ga0055451, IMG submission 57745) | Wetland microbial communities from San Francisco Bay, California, USA, that impact long-term carbon sequestration - China_Galinas_PWB_D2 | ecosystem: Environmental > Aquatic > Marine >... | reverse complement strand
ACTAGCGCACGAACGCCGTCACTGGTACGTGGAGGGTCTTCTCATGCCCTCCCCACGCAACATCGATTAGGACCTCATCCGACACCGAGCCGGAGTATGCATGGGTGGGGGCGAAACTGATTGCGTACTCGCGGAATTCCAGGTTGGCATGCCGGTCGAGTTCGGCGGGTCTCCGGGGAGCGACGAGCACGAGGCCGCGTTTCGTCGTGATCGACTTGACACTCGAGTTGATTGGGGATTGCAGCAGGAGCGCCTCTTTGATCGAAGGAAGCTTGTCGGGCGCTATGCGGCCGAGCTCGATCACGGATGGAATCACTTGCGGGGACCCGCGTTGCGTTCCCTGCGAGACATGCCCTCGGACATCGATGCGAATGTGCTTCCTGATTGATCCGCATTGGACACCGATCAGTAGCGCTTGGTTGATAGTGCCCTGCCATTTGCTCTTGTCGAACGTTGCTACAAGTTGTCCCCGGGATCGCGGAGGAAGTGTCCTGCATCCCTTCTCGAAGGAGACCGTAACGACGCAGGAACAGGACGCCTTCACCGACGTGATTTCGAGTACCGATTCGCTCCGGTTCAGCACCGGGAGGCGACGCACGACACTGCTCTCTTTGCCGACGTCGACCGTCCCCAGTTCCAACGCCACCGTGTCGACGCGACACAAATCGATCGGGACGTCGCTCTTCGAGACAGCAAGACCGTACCCGGACAGCCGACGAAGCCACGACCGATGAGCCTCTGACTCGCGCCCGACCCACACGGAGCGCCCGAGGACGTCCACGACCAGAATCTTGCGGCGCTTTGCCGAGACCGCGAGGATGAAATGCGGTCTCGGATCCGTCATGTGCAGGATTGCGATACTTTGCCGGCCGTTCAGGAGCCCATAGAGTTGTTCGAACCCCGCGTTCTGGAACCCGTCGACACGCAATCCGCGGTTTCGCAGAGTTCGAGCAATCGACGCGAGCGACTTTGTTCGCTCCCACCCACGACCGCAGTCGAGGTCTCGTGCCACGCTCGTCGAATCCGCGTTGCGTGAAAGATACCTCAGCGTGAAACACGTCACGTTCACCGCGCAGTTCGCGAGCTTCTCCGAGGGTAGCTCTCGGATCCCGATCTCCAGCGAGCTCTCGGCGTTCTGCCCACCGCGGATTGCCGGGAGTAGACCGAGGATGGCCACGAGCGACGAACTGGGCAGCGAAGGCGTCCTCATTGGGCTCTTGGACGCGCGTTTCCTGTTTGGATGTCGCCATGCGTGCGCAGCCTTCCCAAGGAGCAACAGCAAGACGGCGATCATCGCGCCGACGAGCCATCCCGGCCATCCTGCCCCCCCACCATCTCCGCTGGAAACCGGACCCGCGCGCGCCAGCCGCGCGACCCTTTCCACCTGCGCGGCGATCTTCCCGTCGAGTTCGCGCTCGTTCGGCCCAACGACGAGTCTCGAACCAGAAGCCCGGTCGACAAGGGTCGCACCCGGTGGGAAGTCAGGCGTGAAGATGCGCTCACTGAAATCGGGGTCGTTAACGATGACTTTCTGGCACGTGATCTCCCGCCTACTTCGCTGCTCGCCGTGTCCGTCCTTGTATACCGCGGAGATTCGCATCGGGTAGGCGATGACGCCGGCGTCGATGAACCCATAGGCTTTCACATCGACCGTGCAGACTCCGTTCACGAAACGTTGATACCGTCGAAGCGCGTGTTTCCACTTCTTGGAAAACACCCATGAACTGGAGACCGACTCGTTGCCCACTTTGACGGTAATCTCGTCTCCCGACTCCTCGCAGTGCGCACGGAGCCTCTCCTTGCGCAGTATCGCGGCCAGCGTCGTCCCGTATGGCTCTCCGAATCCGAGGGTCGTTGTCGTCCAACCACAAACCTCCGTCGCCCATTCGAGCTTGACTGGTCGATTCGGCAGGATCTGGCCTTGGTTCGTCTTGTAGATCGTCTGGCCTTCGATGCCATGACGCAACTGGAAGTGAAACCCGACCCGTCCGTTGAAGGAGAATATGGAGTCGTCCTCGACAAACGAACCATCGGTGGATTCACAGACCTCCGGCCGAAAGTCAGCACGCATCTTGCTCTTCGGAATCCCGAGGCTCCAAATCAGGACTCGCGTGTCCGAGTTCCGCTTTTCGTCGCTGCGTGGCCCTCTGAGGATCATGCACGTCGCATCGACGTGAATGTTCTCGAGCGCTCGCTGCTGGCCCTCCAACACTCCCAGGAGACGGTCCAGAACCGGGTCCCCGAGCACGCCGTATAGCGACAGGGCAACGATGAGCGAGATCATGATCCAACACTCCCTTCGAGACCGAATCACTTGGCGATTCCGATTGCATTCAGAGTAATGCTAATCCTGGGCGGGCTGTCGCCATCCAGGGTGAAGGACTTGCTCCCAAAGATGGTCGAAGCATTCCGCACATCCAGACAGTCCACGCGATAGGTGCCGGGTAAGGTGAGTTCCGCTCGCGCATGCTTCAGATTCGACTGGAAGCCGGCCAATTGGCCGAGTCGCGTGATCTGTGTCTTGACGATCTGATTGGATTTCTGCCAAAGGCGACACCGCCGATGTGGACTCAGCTTGCCCATCTCGGCGTGGAGTCTCCAGCTCACACCAGTCGAAGCGGTTTCGCTGCCAAGCTGGAATTCCACGGTCCGCGCCGGCAATAGGCGTGCCTCGAGGGTCCCTCGGTCCGATTGGTGACTGAGCGATACCGTCGCAACGCGAAGTGCCGGATGCAGCACGACGAGCTTGCTCGAGTCGTGCCTGACATAGACCGTGTCGCTGCAAGCCACTTTGCACCCTTCGAGCCAGTCTGCGGAGAAGACCTTCCCGGGGTTGAAAACGTATGCCGTCGTCGTCGGCGGCGCGCGACCGTCACCCCGCGTGATTCTCAGATCGAGGGAAACGACCAAGCCTCGAAGATCGACGAGCAACGGCTCCGCTCTAGGTCGAATGACGAGGTTCTGCCTCGTTGCCAGTTGGGTTGGGGGCTTCAGCGCAGCCACATGCAAGTCATACACCCCTTCTTCCAACCGATCCCAGCTGATGTGAACAACCGTCGTTTGGTCTTGACGCGACACGCTCTCGCGGCTCGGACGGACGGTGCGTCGCTTCCCACGATCGGTCTCCTGGAGCCAATACCCGACAGCTTCGGGCGGTACGTCCGGATCCAGGTAGACGTCGATACCGTAGTCGCACGCCTTGCGCAACGTGAGGGTCCTACCGAGGGGGTCGGCCTTGGACATCACGGCGGTCCCCGGCGCGAAGCCTGGCGCACCGTAGGTCACCGAGGTCTGCTTCGGATCCGTCCCGTACAACGTGACGCTGGCACCGTCTCGACATAGAACAATATCGCCGCTCTGAGTGGTGACTCGGGCATGTGCACCGGGCACTGCTCTCCCATTGACATCCCGTATGACGCCGGACGCATAAACGGGGAGACGTCCGAGCAGCACGTCTCCGAAGTCGGTGCGAGACTCAACCGACTCCCCAAACTCCGTCGAAGCTTTCAAGGCAACCGGCTTGTCGACAAGGATGTGCAGCGTCCCTGCGCACAAGCGCTCGCGCGGTGCCGAGACAGAAAAGTCTCCGGACTGGTTTGTCCTCGCCGACTTGCACCACGTCACGGTCTCGCCTTGGATACAACGCACGAAATAGTCCGTGTTCACCAGCGGATTGCCGCTCGACCGAACCAACCTTCCGCTGAGGTTTACCCACCCACCGATTGTGAGAGCCACGGTCTTCGTGGTGCCTCGGGCGTCTGGTCCGCGGAAATTGGCAACAGCACGGATCTCGCCCTGTAGCAGTCGGATCTCGTACTCTTGATCGAGTGCAACTCTGTCGAACGTGACACGCCCGTCCTTCACCGGCTTCGACCACGGAACCTCGGACGCGAACTGTCCTCGAACAGACAGCAGCGCCGAGCCATTGACGTTCATGTGGCCTCCACCCTCGTCGTGGACACGAACATCGAGCGCACCGACATCTGGGCAGCGAAGAAGCAGATCGATGTCCTTCGAACCACCGGCCGGTAGGAAGATCGGCTCGCTCGCCATGCACAGCGGAACTCCGGGTACAGCGACACCGAACCGAATTCCGGTCGGCTGCGAGACCAGTGAGCGAAGCGTTTGACCGACCTTCTGGCAATCCGCGAAAGTCAGCGTGCCCGAGCAATCTGTCCTGCCTATGAACGTCCGCTGTACGGGTTGGGTTTCTCGGAGTTCGGCTGCTCTCGGAGAGAGGCGCCAGATGTAGGCCACCGGAATGTCTGAAAGCGGGTGGCCACCGAGCGACAGTACCTTGATGACGACCCTCGGGTTGGGGCGCGCGACGATCACGTGCAGGTCCGAGGAGTCTCGGTCAGATGACCGAATCGTCTTCGCCCCATAGAGGCCGTTGTGGTCGACGAAGAGGTGTACGCGTGAACTGAACGCGACCTCCGCGTACCCGTCCGCGTCGGTTCGCGTGGTGGCTGCGACGCCCTCGAGCACGCGGAGTCTCTGACCTGCAAAGCGGAGGAGTTGGTTCTTCCGTTTGGCGATCTTGCCCCGCCAGTCCCGGCCGTCGTCCAGAAAGTAGAGCTGGACGCCGGCAATGGGGCGATGGTTGACGTCCACGACCCGGACCAGCACGCGTCGAGCACCTCGGGCGTGCTCGACGAGCCACGGTTTCGTGAGCTCCGCCCCCGTGGCGTCAGGTTCACTCTCTCGACGGGATTCGAGCAGGACTTCGTGTGTCGGACCGGCGACGGCAGTCGGTAGCTGGGTCGAGTTACCTGGCGGATCCCCCTGCCGCGGACTCGGGCCCGAGAATCCCAATCCATACCACAGCAAGGCCGCAACGATTGCCGCTGAGAGAGCGAGACTCACGACAGCCTCTGTGGGCGGCTTCAGGGACATGCGCACGTCCCCGCCGACATGTTCGTCGGAGGATTGGCTGCTCGGTCGACGAACGGCGGTCCCGAGCAGCTCGGGGTCCTCACTATTCCCCCGGGGGCAACGTGCAAGGGTCGGATCCGTTCTTGCAGAGATCTCTATACCCCGACCACATGGGTATGCTACCGGTGTAGTCACAGGCGCACGTGCCGAACGGGCAGTTGAAGGTCGCCCCGCCGTAATAGCTCGTGCAGGTACCGAGTAGGAGCTGGTAGCACTTACCGGCAGTGCTTTGTGTCTGACACCAGTCGTTCGGATCACTAGACGGGTCGCACAGGTCGTGGTTCAGCCCTGATGAGGCGGGCTTGAAGCACTGGTCGCCTGCGTCTCTGCAGGCGCAGCCGTAAGGGAGACTCGGGAGGCAGCCCTGGATGGTCGGAGTGCCACACAAGGTCCCTGATTGCGGGTCGCAGCACTTCTGGTTGCCGTCGGCTGCCCAAACGAAACGTAAGCACGCTTCGCTTGCGCTGACCAAACTCGCCCGAGAACTCGGCTTCGAGAGAGAGGTTCTTGGAAGAAGGGCGATCGCACCGAAAGCAATGGTAGCTAGGACGAGTAGCCTTGGAGAACTCAGCATGGAAGACTCCGCTTTTCAAGTTGTGCCGCGCAACCCGCGGTTCACACGAGGTCGAGTGCGCTCTTTGGGTGATGCTCGCTAGGTGGCCGCACACGCGGGAGGTTAAGCTAGAGGAACCGCGTGAGAGCTGTCAAGCCCCGGGGTTCAAGGTGCCGCAGGGCCATCGTCGAAGGACCGCAAATGCCGCCACAGTAAGAGGCTACCGATGTTCGCCGGCACCGCCGCGACGAAGGAAAGTTTCCCTACAAACCAATCAAGGGCGAACCGGCCGAGTTGGCAAGGTATGGGCAAGTCGGTTCACCGCCCCGGGCTGCTCACGTCCTTCGCCCGGTACCTGCGAGGCTCGAGTAGCTGGCTCGCGTCCCACGGGAGCTTGACGTGCGAACGCAGCGGCAGGAGTTGGTCGTCGCCCGACTTTCGCAGCCACACGCGCCAGGCCCGGGGGCTGGCGGGCAGGTTCCTGCCCGAGACCTCGCACAGCGCCTCGAGCGCCCATCGCGTCACCAAGATCCGATGCTCGATCTGGTCGTCGTTCGACAACTCGGTGTCGAGCAGCCAGACGAGGTCCTGCAGCGCCTTGCGCTCTCCCGCGCGCACGAGGCAGCGTGCGGCGAGGACGCGCAGGATCGGGGGCAGGGTCTGCATGTTCCAGCGCAGCTCGTCGACGGGAGCCGTGCCGGTGTTCTCGAGAACGGCCAGCGCCTGGGCGCGGAATCTCAGGGGCTGGCGTTGGTCGAGCGCGAGCTTCAACACCGGATCGGGATCGGTCAGTGGCGTCGACTTGTTCGCGAGCGCCAGCAGCGCCGAGACACGGAGGTCCATGTCGGGCCGGCGGAGGAACCCGATGAGGAACGCTTCGGCCCTGGACGGGACACCGGTGCGACCGATCGCCTCGATCGCCCGTTTCTTGGTGACGCGTTCGGCTGTCCTCGCGAACCTGCACAGCCGGTCGATGGCTGTGCCGTTGTTCAGCCGCGGAATCGCTTGCATCGCGAGCGTCCGCACGCGCGCCGAGGTGTGGGCGAGCATCGGCACGATGAGGTCGAGCTGGCGATTCGTGCGCGTGCGCAGAAGCTCGAGCGCGACGAGCACGACCGGGATGCGCTTGTCGAGGAGGAAGCGCCGCAGGTCCGCGTCGGTCCATGGATAGAACCTCTCGACACCACGGATCGCCGACGCGGCCAGCTTGCCGTCGTCGCCGTTGGCGAGCTCGGTCAACGCCGAGGTCGCGTCCGTGATCCGCAACTCGACAACGAGGTCGATCGCCTCCTCTAGGTAGGGCGCCGAGGAGTCGTAGACGAGATTGATCAGCGTTTCCTTGAATCGCGGCAAGCGGCCCTCGGCCTTGCGCAGCAGGGCCTCGCGCTGGCGGGCGCTGCCGGCATTGCGAAACCCGGCAAGGAGCTTGAACAACTCGCGCCGCTTCAGGCGCTCTTTCTCGCTGTTCTCGCGGGCCGCGGGAGCCGAGGCCTCGCCGCCCGGCCCGCGTCCGCCGAGCGTGTAGCTGGTGCCGGGCATGTGCTTTGCGACCTTCAGGTGCGAGGGAACGTATTGCTTCTTGTGGGTCCACCATTCGTTGGAGGCATCGTGCGCGCAGGCCGATACGAGCATGGCGCCGGCGATCACGGCGAGGAGCGCGGACCTCGGAGCTTTCGCGACAAGCTCCGTCTTTGGAGTCTGGGTGTGGGATCGCATCATCGGACTCGTCTACTTCACGACGCCCACAGCGCCCTTCGTCGTGGCGAACGGCTTGCGTCGCCGGCGATAGCCCTTCCCCTTCGAGGTAGTCTCGACGACCGAAGTGTTGTATGCGACCGTGACGTCCTGACTCCCGGAGACAGTGACCGCACCGCGGGCGATGATCATGCCGCGGATCCATAGCGGGCCTCCGAGCGTGATGTCGCCGGTGACGTAGAGGATGCCCGAGAAGTCGCTCATGTTGTGCTGCGCGAACTCCAGCGATGCGGCATCGACGACGAGCACTCCGTGGCCTTGGAGGTGCTTCTGGTAGTTGACCTTCACGATTTCGCCCGGCGCTTCGAGGATCGTGATCGTGCCTTCCCTGAGCTCGTCGGGCAGGTCGCTCAGTTTCGTGACGTTGAGGTCGGCATTCAGCCTGAGCTCCATGAAGGACACGCCGAACACACTCTCGAACCCGAGGTCGAGAGGGGTCGGAGCCGCCGCGGTGGTCACGTCTGCCGAGGCGTTGTCGATGACGCCGGTTCCCGGCGAGTAGACGATTCCCGTGACGCCGTCCTGTGTCTGGATCTGGGCTCCCGACTCGATGAGCACCGTGTCGGCACGCTCGGTGACAATGGCACCCTGCGCCGGCGGGGTGACGGTGATCGACTGACGGACCTCGCCTTCCCACACGAACGAGGCCACGACCTGGTTCGGCGGCTCGAACGGCCCCCTGTCCTCAGCGCGCTTGCGGTAGACGATCGCGCGACACTTGAGTCGCCAGACTCTACCGGGGGAAAGGCCGAGCTCCGCCGAGACGTCCCGGCACTCGAGCCGCTGGCGGATCGCGCGGCGCTTGGCATCGGGGTCGTCGTCCCACTGCTTCCACAGCTCGTACCGACCCCAGAGATTGCCGGCGACGACGATTTCGCGGACGAGCCCGATGTCCGGATCGAGGGTCTCGCGGATCGGCGGGTCGCTCGACTCGTCGAGCACCGGGGCGAAGGTCAGCACGGGTTGGCTGGCCTGCCGCTGCAGCCAGCTCATGCCCTCGACGAGGCCCGCCTTCGCGAGCTGGGCGGCGTGCGCCTGCACCGCGATGCGCGCAGCGTCCTTGTCAACGGCGGCTTTGAGACGCGTCGTGCCGGCAATGACCAGGCCGATGCCGATAATCGCGAAGAACGTGACGATGATCAGGGCAATGCCCTCGTCGCCGTGCCCCGACCGCCTGTCGTTCACTGTGTAGAACCCTCCGTACGTCCCTATTCCCTTTTCGTTCGTCAGGGCGGGCTCCTTGAAGCACCGGCGCTTCTCGAGGGTCGGCCGCCTGACCCGTGAACGAGCCGAAATGCCCGAGCGATCGAGCTCTGCCCGCAGCTGTGTCTATTTGAGAATGCCGCTGTTTTGATTCCCCACAGGCGTGGCGCATTCCGATAAGGACCGTAATGCACGGGCGCGTAGCAAGACAGCGAACGGCGGGATTCACACTCGTCGAGACCACGGTGGCCGTCATGCTGGCGGTGCTGCTGATCTCGGGCGTGATCCAGTTCCTGATCGGCAGCTTCCGCTCCAACACCACCCTCAAGGACAAGGCGTTTGCCTATGCCAAGGCGCAGGCTCTGATCGCCGAGATCCACGCCCTGGCGGAGAAGCGCCGGAGCGAAGGGATCGAGGACGTCACCGACCTCGATGACAAGGGGGTCAAGCAGCCGACGTTGACGATCACGAGGGACTCGAAGGGCGCGCTCGTCAAGCCCGACCACCCTCTCTCGGACAACATCAAGGTCAGGGGCAAGTGGCTTTGGAGTCGGACCGTGCGCCTGAGCGGGCTCGGAGGCGTCAGCAACCGCGAGCTCCGGCTCCTCAACGTGCAGATCTTCCGCAAGGACCGCCACGGCGTCGATCGTCTCATGGCCGACGTGTCCTCGGTGTTGACCGCGGTCGCATCGGTGTATCCGTCGACGCAGGTCTTCGACATCTTTCTGCTCGAGATCGAGAGCGTCCCGGGCTGGTGGGTCATGAAGGAGTCGATTCGCTCGTTCGCCGCGGCGATGATCGGCGAGCTCGAAGCGCGCAACCCCGGTCTCGACTTCCGCGTCCATTGGATCCAGCAGTCCGCCTACGGGCGCAATCCGGTGTATTGCCCGCGCACGAACCTGACCGCCGACAGCCTGCAGCCCAGCACGCAGGCGTACTACTACCCGGGGATGATGCCGCCCGGCAACGCGAGCTCGTTCTACTACCCGCCGGAGACGTTTCATGCACGGATGAACGTCGACGGCCACGAGGTCAACGGCTACGACGCGGTCACCAACCCCCACCCCTACGCGATCGCCGACTACTACAACCACGCGATGCGCTATCCGCGCGCCAAGGCGTTCCATGACCTTCGGATCCAGGCCGTGGAGGACCGCAAGCAGGCGATCGCCCAGGCGCAAGCGAACAAGACCGCCGTGCCCGAGCCGCTCGCCGACATGTCGGAGGCGCCTACGCTGCGGCTGTTCGTCGAAGACCTCAACTCCAACCCCGAGAAGTACCGCAACGCGCTGATCATCAACCTGCTCGGCGAGATGCTGCCGTTCCCGCCGCTTCGGAACTACTCCGATCCAGCGAAGGCGCCGGACGTGCTCCCCGGTGTCCGCGTCGTGACCCACCCCGAGGAGCTGCGGACGAAGCGCGATCCGGCCGGGGCCGCGACCGACGACGCCAAGCTGCGGGTCTACGCGTACCTGTCCGAGCCCGCGAAGTACGCCGGAACCGTGGCCATGCCCTCCAGCAACCCGATCCTGGTGCAGGTCATGGACGTCGACCTGACCGACGGAGCCGGCGGGCTGTACCCCGGCGTTTCGATCCAGTCCCTCGCGGGCGGCCGCGACTCGGGCGACGCCTACAGCCCGTTGAGCGCGGCCAGCGATACGACAGCGGTCGCGCCTTCGTCGGGCGACATGTGCTACGAGGTCAGCTTCGTAGATCCCGGCGCCGGCCAGCGCAAGTTCACCCTGTTCAAGCTCTACAACACGCCCGTGGTCTGCACTGCCGTCGGCGGAAAGGGACTCGAGGCAACGACGCGAGCGCGGCTCTACGGACTCGAGTACATTCCGTCGTGCACGGCCGATCTCGACTTCTCGACCAACCTGAACTCGATCGGCAGTGGGCCGAAGAACACGGCCCGCTGGGTGGTCACCGTGCCAAAGACCGTCTTCTCCGACGCGCGGTTCGTCCAGCTCGACGGCACCTACCATGACCCGCAGGCTGACATCGTCCTCACCGCACGCACGCGGATCTTCGACCCGGCACTCGCGAACCCGTTCGCCACCGGCACGATGTACCCGACGCCAGTGGAACCGGAGAACTTCTCGGAGACCTACACCTGGTGGGCGCAGTCGCG
>Ga0055451_10001188_pt1 | contig 10583 bp, 7 predicted proteins | sample China_Galinas_PW_3_FD_57745 | JGI IMG/M metagenome (GOLD analysis project Ga0055451, IMG submission 57745) | Wetland microbial communities from San Francisco Bay, California, USA, that impact long-term carbon sequestration - China_Galinas_PWB_D2 | ecosystem: Environmental > Aquatic > Marine >... | reverse complement strand
ACCACGGGTTCAGAGCACCGTGAAACGGCTCGACCTCCTGCTTCATAGGTTCACCCTGATGGCGCCTCGAGTATGGCACGAACGACCAAATCGGTTGTGCGCTGAAGTCGTTCCAAACCAGAATCACGACGACTGAGCAGTCCGATCCGCTTGCGACCCCATCGGCATCGACTCATCTTCAAGCAAGCTTGGATTATCTTTGCACAGTGAAGGCGAGCCCATCTCCGCGAGTCCTTGTCAACTACTGTGCAGTCTTATCCGTCGGCGGCTTAGCTGCCGGAAGGGTTGACGGGCAAGACCACATACACTTCATGTACACCGGTCGGCAGATACGTGAGGCTGGTGGCACGAGCCTACGCTTCGGCCTGGGGATCCGATCGGGTCCGCAGACCCGATCCGTCCGGGCTAGCTTCCGGAGGATCTGACGGTTAAAATCACATATACATCATGTGCGCCGCTCGGGAGGTACACGATGGCGTTGGAGCCACCCTCTGCCCTAATGTTGTAGAGCCCCGCGGGTGACGCATGGTAGAGTATACCGAACTCGTTGGTCTCCGTGTGGACCGGGCGGACTCTGACAACCTCGGCCTGCAACTGGGTAACCGTAATACCGACGTTACCGGCGGCTTCGCCGGTGTCCTCGTCAACGGTAAGAATCACGAACGTGCCCGTTTCGGGCACGGCAAGCGCTTTGGCTGCGTAGACACTGCACACTGCGCCACACGCGAGCAAGGCTGTCAGAAAACTAATACGTTTTTTCGACATAATTTTACTCCTTCCATACCTATTGAATCCGAAAGACCCTTGATGCAGCGATCGTGCCCGAAAGTCCGCAGACAGGACCGCGAAGAGATACGCCAACGAGGCGCGAAAGAAACCCATCAAGGCGTTCGCCAGGTCGCGACCTGATGGAATCCTTGACGCCACGGCGTGCAAACCAGTATAATTGTCACCTGCCGGGTCGAATCAAGACTATCTTAAGAGTCCGAGGAATATGCCTGATTACAGACAAAGGCCTCGTACCGAGCGACCCGTCCCAATGGGCTATGGGATAATCAGGCACCGAATCGATCATTTTTTTCGAAAACGGAGGGGCAGGTGGTCGACTTAACTTCCGCCTTGAAGTCGAAGGTGCTCGCGTCGATACCGGCTCATTCGTTGCAGACGGAGCAGCTTGTCGTTGTGCTCTACGGCGAGTTGCGAAAGCTCGCTCGGGCGTACCTCCGGCGGGAACGCACCGATCACACACTTCAGCCGACTGCACTTGTACACGAGGCGTTTCTGCGTCTTGCTGATTCGGGGGGACATACCTGGCAAGGGCGAAACCACTTTCTTGGTGCCGCCGCGAGAGCGATGCGCCAGGTTTTGGTACACAACGCCCGATACCATCTGAGAATCAAACGGGGCAACGGACGCAAGCCTGTATCTCTCGATGAGTCCACTCTTCCGACGACACGACGCGATGATGAGCTGGTCGTGTTGGATGAAGCATTGAACGAGTTGGCCAGGCTGGATCCGCGGTCCAGCCATGTCGTTGAACTCCGCCATTTTGCAGGCCTGACCATGAAGGAAACCGCGGATGTATTAGGCGTTTCAGAGATCACCGTGCGCCGAGACTGGGTGGCGGCCCGAGTCTGGCTCAATCGGTTTCTAGCAGAGGGCTAGTGCGCCGGCACTTGTCATACGATGGGTGGTACGGTCCAGCAAAGCTGGGCCGTGGGCTTTTGAAACAACCATGGCCAAGCTATCGCTTAACCATGCCACTCCTCAACGCATGTGTCACAGAGTACTAAACCCGCCAACGTTGCGCGGGTTGAAAGCGAGCCGCTCATTCGTTCTCATTCTTGCTCATTGGTGGTTCCTTCTCGGTCGCACGAATTCGGGCGCACGAATCAGCGCGGTACGAATGTCCAATAGAACCGCGTTTGGGGGGTGATGCCATGACCGTCAAGATCAATGAGGCAGACCAGCGACACTGGTTCCGGGTAAAGGAAATCTGCCTTCAAGCGCTGCAACTCGATAGTGGGGCGCGCTCCGCGTTCCTGGCAGAAGCTTGTGGAGAGGACGAACACCTTCGTCGCGAAGTGCAAGAGTTGGTGGAACATGGAGGATCCAAGTCATGCCTCGACGGTCCCCCCATTTGCAGCCTGTCCAAGCTGGTCGCGGAAGAAGAAACAGGGTTGCCGCTTGGCAAGCAGATCGGCGAGTACAGGATCATCCGTCGGATCGCGTCCGGTGGGATGAGTGACGTCTATCTTGCGAGTCGAGGCAGCACGCAAAACGGTGAATCGGCGGCCGTGAAAGTACTACGGCACGCCTCCGCATCGGCGCAGTCGATCAAACGCTTTCAGCGAGAACAAAGAATTCAAGCTTCGTTGCGTCACCCGCAAATCGCACAATTCAAGGACTCGGGAATCGCGGACAACGGCCAGTATTACCTGATCATGGAATACGTGCATGGAGCCCCCATCACGACCTACTGTCAGGAACATGGGCTGTCCCTCAATCAACGCCTTGCCCTGTTTTGTCAGGTCTGCGAGGCCGTGAGTTACGCACACGGCATGCTGATCATCCACCGCGATCTCAAACCAACCAACATTCTCGTATCTGCCGACTGCACGCCCAAACTTCTGGACTTCGGCGGCGTCAAGATCCTGGAGCCGACCGAGGGAATCGATGTGTTCGAAACGGCGGACCACGGACAGCTCCCCTTCACACTCGCATACGCCAGCCCGGAGCTCATCCGAAACGAACCGGTGTCGACGCGAAGTGACGTGTTTTCACTTGGTGTCATCCTGTTCGAATTGATCACCGGGACGCACCCGTTCAGTGCCAAAGTCGCGTCTCCATTTGAACTGGCCAAAGCCATTTGCGAAGAGAATCCAATGCCTATTCGCGCCGCGATGCGCGCGGCCCGTCGACGACCCTCGGAACACGTAGAACGGAACGGCGATACCGCCGAAGCTGCAAGATCGGTGGACACGCCGGCAGGGTACCGCACGCGCGATGCTCACATTCCATCCGACCTGGCGACGATCATCGAAATGGCTCTCCAAACGGAACCGGATCGCCGCTACACATCGGTGGAACGGCTGTCCGACGACATCCAGAACTACCTGAGTGGCATGCCCGTACGCGCTCGAAAGGACTCCGTTGCGTATCGAACGGTCAAATTCGTTCGTCGCCACAAACGCGCCGTCGTGGCCATAACCGCCGTATTTCTTACGTTAGCATGCGGCGTTATTGGCACTACATGGGGACTTGTGAGCACCCAGCGGGAGCGAGACAATGCCCTTCGCGCACGGGCACAGAACGCATCCGTCCTCCACTTTCTTGAATCTGTCTTGGAGCCAAACGGCCGTTTCGCACGCGGCCCGGACACGACATTACAGGAGGTCATGGAATATGCCGACGCCCAGTTGGAAAATTGCACGGACCGCGAGTCGGAGGCGGCCATCCGACATGCGCTGGGGAGAATCCGTATGCGGTTCGGCGACTATGACGGCGCATTGCGGCATCTTGCCAAAGCCCAATCGATTCGCGTCGATGCCCTCGGTTGGCAGCATCCGGAGACGATCGAAAGTACGTGCGAGTTGATCGACATCATGATCGCCGCCGGAAAAAACGAAGAGGCGAGGGAGCTGCTGGACGAAGTGCGCGCATTACCTGCCACGGGCTCCACGAAGAGTGCGGGGGATACAGCTACGGTATGGCTCTTGGACGGCAAATTGCACGGCGCGCGCAAGGACCACGTATCCGCAAGACGGAGTTTTGAGCGCGCGCTTACGCTGCTGCGTGCGGATCCGGAAGCCGACGCAGCCCAGATGGGCGGCACGTTGTACCAACTTGCCAGGCTTCACCGTGAGCTCCGCGAATACGGCAAGGCCGATGACTATTTGGCCGAAGCCATTGAAATCAATCGGCAGGCGGGGGTCGACGACCAATTGCTCGCCACCTACCTCAATGATCGTGCGTTAATGTTTCAGTCGCAGGGCAGAGTCAGCGAGGCCGAGGCGCTTTATCGGGAATCCATCGAGGTCCACATTCGATCAGTAGGGCAGGATCACATCGAGGTTGCCAAAGTCCGTTTTAATCTCGGCACCCTTCTCGAAGATCGTGGCGAGTTCACCGAGGCGGAGACGCTCTATCGCGACTCACTGAACACGATTGTGAACGTCCTGGGCGAGCGGCACACTGGGGTGATCACCGTACGGAAACGACTGGCCTACTTGCTCTTCCGGCAGGGCCGACTCGATGAGTCCAAGGCGATGTTTCAGTACGCGCTCGACATGGCGTCCAAACACTTCGGGGAAGATAGCTGGGAGACCTCACTTGTGATGACCCACTACGCCATTCTCCTGAAGAATTGCGACCAGTACGGCGACGCGATGCGACTATATCGCCGCGTCCTCGACATCACGCGCAGAGAACTCGGTGACGAGAGTGTAGAGGTGGGAATCAGACTGTGGTTGGCAGCACAGGTGTTGATGTACGCGGGCGACTTGACGGCTGCGGAATCCATGCTGGATGAATCGGTGCGGATTTTGGAAGCGGGCTTAGACAGCAATAATCCTCGGCTTCTTCGTGCCCGTACACGCCTAGGTCGGCTTTATTATCTCCAAGGACGCTATGACGAGGCAGAGACAATCCTGCGCGATGTGCTGCAACTAACCGTCAAAGACGAAATGAAATCCAGGGAGCACGAAGCACAGGCGGAGACCCGCCTGGCCGAAGTCCTCTCCGCCACGGGTCGCGCCGCGGAGGCAGAGCCGCTCGCCCGCAGCGGCCTGGCGGGTCTGACCAAAGCCCTGCCCCCCGGCCACGTGCGAATCGCATACGGTCAAACGGTGCTAGGCGAATGCCTGACAGAGCTTGGCCAGTACGAGGAAGCTCGAAAGTTATTGACCCAGGGCTACGGCGACCTGCAAGAAACTGGAAGGCTGAACGGGGGAAGAACCATTCGCGCCCTCGAGCGGCTGATCCGTTTGCACGAAGCGCTTGGCGAGACTTCTTTGGCGAAGCATCTACGCGGCGAACTGGAAGTGCTTGAGAGGCGAAAGACTGACCGCCCGGATTCTGCACCGGCCACGGAAAAGATCACCAAGAGATAGGAATATATCGAGCGTCCGACGCGCTCTCCATGTCGAGAGCACCTTTCTCAAACGGTTGGTCAAACGTTCCTCCCGCAGGTCCGCCGTATTCATCCCGCTCAGCGCTCGGGGAACTACCGTTGGCTATCGATCTCCCCCGGTCACGGGCTCGCCGGTCAAACGGGCGTACATCCCCAAATCAGAGGGACCAATGTCGTTCCCGCTACGGCGCTTCTCGACGATCGACTACGATTCGGCCATCCCTGATGACGATGACGGGTTTGCGGTACACCGATACATCTTCCGTCGGGCGGCCCTTTACGGCGATCAGGTCCGCCAGGAATCCTTCGGCGACCTGTCCCAGGTCGTTCTCGGGGCGGAGCAACCTGCCAGGGCCAACCGTTGACGCAGCGATGGCCATCGTAGGCGTCATGCCGTACGCCACCATCAATTCCACCTCGCGCAGATTGTCGCCGTGCGCGAACACGCCGGCGTCGCTGCCGCAGGCGATCGTGACGCCAGCAGCCATGGCTCGTTGGAACATCTCCTTGGACGCGGTAATTCGCGCGTGGTCGGGCATGCCCGGTTCCCAGCCGCTGTAGCGTGCCATGGCCTCGCTTGCCGCGAGCGTGGGGCAGAGTATCACGCCGTGTTCCTTCATGAGTGCCAGCACTTCGCTCGATGCCTCTGTGCCGTGTTCGATGGTGGCGATGCCGGCCATCACACTTCGTCGAATGGCCTCGTCGGTGACGGCGTGAGCGGCCACGCGCAAACCGGCGCTGCGCGATTCGTCGACGATGGCGTTCAGCTCTTCCTGAGAAAACGTGGGCGTCGACGGATCGCCCGGTTTGCGACGATAGTCGGCGTAGACCTTGATCCAATCCGCACCCGCGGCGATCTGCTCGCGCACGGCCTTGCGCACGCCCACCGGGCCGTCCGCCACCTGCGCACCGACCGGCATGGGCCAGCGAGGATCGAATCCCGAAGGCCCGTAGCAACCGGTCGCCACCAGTGCGCATGTCACCGTGACGACACGCGGCCCGGGGATCATGCCGGCGTTGATGGCGTCGCGCACCGCTACGTCAGCGAAGGCCGCACCCTCCGTGCCCAAATCGCGAATGGTGGTGAAGCCCGCCTCCAACGTGGCGCGGGCGGCCACCGTGGCGCGGATCGTGCGCAACTCGAGCGCCTCCTTGAGCACCTGGTCATTCCATGACGTTTCGTCGTAGGGATGCAGAAGGAGGTGCGTGTGCAGATCGATCAAGCCGGGCATCAGCACGAGTCCGGACAAATCGATGCGTATGGCACCCAGCGGAGCCTCGATCTGTCCCGCATTCGCAATTCTCTTGATGCGGTTGCCTTCAATCAAAACGTCGCGGTCGGTGAGGATCCCTCCGCCCCTTACTTCAAGTATTTCAGCACCGGTCAAGAGCAACACCGGTTGCGGGTCTCCGGCCGACAGGGGTACTGCCCCCACGATGCTCGCTAGAATTAAACTCCATCGCAATTGCATACAGACCTCGTGCAGCCCTGTCTAAACAATCCAGGGCATGTGTAACGGCTTCCGACAATTGGGCGGCACTGGCGGGCGAGCCGCCAGTGGCACCCGGCGCTCACGACGGCTGAATTCGTCCCCCACCCTTCGCTGCGCGAAGGATGGGGCACCCGCCGAATTGCCGCGATGTCGGTTCAAAGATCGACCTGCCTAAAGATCTGCATCAATCGTCAGCGCCACGATTTCGTTTCGCGCGGGGAGCGAAAGTAGGATCATGTTTCCGTCCGGGGAGATGATCATCTCATCCCCTTCGGTGATCTCATTGGTCGCCAGTTTGGTGCCGATGATGATTGCACTTGCCGACACGTCATAGATCAGAACGCCGCGAATGGTTTCTACGGCCGCATCCGGTTTCCAACTACCGCGAATAATCATGTCACCGTTGGCCAGCACGACGAAGCTGTCGGCAGCCAATCCGGTCGTGCCGGCGATGTTCGTCGGGGCCCCACTGGTGGCGATAGATTGAAGGCCCGCCGTGAGGAGCGATGTCGTACCCCGAGAACTGTACAGCACGCCGTCCAGGCCGAAGGTGAGATGATGGGCCTGTCGATTGGTTGCGGGCGTGGGGTTATCGATGAGTATGACGCTTTCATCACCGCCGGCGTCCACCTGGGCGAGACGCGAGAAAGTCGTTTCTTGACCGAACAGAAGGCTACCTGGTGTGATTTGAGCCCCGGAGAACCCATCCGGCACAAGGGCGATCGTCTCCGGTGTCAGTTCCTGCGCGTCGAACAATCCCAGGAACTGAACGGCGTCACCACCCTCGGGGGGTACCACGGCCGCGGTGGTTTGACCGGGTGAGGCGATCCAGAACTCCCCGGCGTTGGATATGCCCAGCACCACCGTGTCCGGCGGCGCGTCAAACAGGTCGGCGTCGGCTAGATTGGTCGCGCCGATGGGTGTCATCGTGGACACGTCATCGCCGTCATTGATTGGTCCAAAAAGGCCGTCCTTGTTGACGATGAACAATGCCCCGTCGGAAGGACGCCAGGCCATGCCGCTCGCCCCGCCCGTGTTTGTGGCATACGTGCGAAGCGTGGCTCGATCCACGACGGCATCGAACCCGCCATCGGGGCAGTCTATGAAATCACAGATATCAGGAATGCCATCAGGGATGAAATCTGGTAGCGTCACACCGTCGCAACCGGCGATCGCGCCCACGAACATACAGATGCAAACTGATAAGAAACGAATTGCCGGCAAACCTGTCTTCATCGTTCAATCTCCGTGAAATGGTCATACCTCTCCTACGTGCAGACGTCGAAGAGGACGCTCCGGTCGACCTGTTTCGAAAGTCCGCGCCTGAGACCTGTGGCGGAGAGTGTAAGCGAATCTTCGGTGCGGTTCCAGTCGGACGGTGGCCGTCCCGCATGGAGCAACCGGTTGTCCAAAGGCGTCCCCACGGCCTGGCTTCGCCAGACCGTGCCACCTACAAACTAACGATGGATGGAGCACAAGGAATGGGCTTCGGTTGGGTACCCTTGCAGTTCAGCTTGACGGGTACGCATCCAGCGTGAGGTCGGCCGTCCGGCCTTCTTGCAGCAGATGATGGCCCAACGCCGCGATCATCGCCGCGTTGTCCGTGCAATAGGCGGGGTTGGCCGCGTGGAACGCCAGGCCGCGGTTTCGACATTCGTCCTCTAGCGCGGCTCGTAGCGTCTTGTTGCACGCCACGCCGCCGCCGAGCACCACGCTGGTAAGTCCTGTCTGTTTGATGGCCAGCATCGTCTTACGCACGAGCACGTCGATCACCGCCTGTTGAAAGCTCGCCGCCGTGTCCGCCAGTTGTTGTGGCGACATTTTCTCCAATCCGCCGCTCGTCTTTCCTTGGCCATTCACGTTATACAGTACGGCTGTCTTCACTCCCGAGAAGGAAAAATGGAGCGAGTTTCGCGCAAGCATGGTTCGTGGAAAGGATATTGCGTCCGCATTGCCCTCGCGGGCGAGTTTCTCGATTTCGGGACCACCGGGATAGCCCAGACCGAGGATGGCCGCCACCTTGTCGAACGCCTCGCCCGCTGCGTCGTCGGTCGTGGCGCCGAGCCGTTCGATTCGCGTGGCGCCAACCACCCTGAAGAGCGAAGTGTGGCCGCCGGAGACGACGAGCGCGACGGCGGGCCAGGGCGACTCGCTCAGCCCGATCGCCGGGCTGTAGGCGTGGGCATCGATATGATTGACGGCCACCAACGGCTTCTGCCACACCCAACTGAGCGTCTTGGCCGCCGTCACACCAATCAAGAGAGCGCCAACTAGGCCGGGGCGATTGGTGACGGCGATCGCGTCGACGTCCGCCTGGCGGCAGCCTGCTCGTTCCAGGGCTTCCTCGATCACCGAATCGAGCCGCTCGATATGCGCGCGCGACGCGATTTCCGGCACGACGCCTCCGTATTTGCAATGCAGATCGACCTGCGACGCGACGACATTGCTGCGTACGTCCACACCTCCGCCCACGATGGCGGCCGAGGTTTCGTCGCAGGATGTTTCGATGCCGAGTACGGACGTCATTGTTCCGGTTCCGCCAAAATCGTCGAGGATACGAGAATGTACAGTACATTAGCGCCCGCGAGCAACCGGTGGACCGAGGTTCGTGATGGATTCAGGTCTTTCGACCGCCACCGCCCTGCTGATCGTCTTAACCACGCGTTTGCCCTTGACTTGGATTGACTGCCCACCCCCAGCGATGCGAAGATGGCGAATGGCACGCGAACGGCTGTAAAAGGTACGGTGAAGCGTACACGCGGTTGTCGTGTAGAGGGTCTGTTGATTCCATGGCAAATCGAGCGGCGGTTATCTTCGACTTTGACGGAACGCTGACCAAACCCTACCTGGATTTCGACAAGATCCGGGCGGAGATCGGCATCAAAAGCGGGCCGATTCTGGAGGCGGTCGCCGAGATGGAACCGGAGGCGCGTGCCCGCGCAGATCGCATCCTCGAGAAACATGAGTGGGAAGCGGCGCGAAACGCCGTCTGCCAACCGGGTGCGCGTGAAGTGCTCGATGCGTGTCGGTCCTTGCACATGCCGGTGGCCATTCTCACGCGGAACGCGCGGGCGACGCTGGAGCATGTGCTTGCCGATCACGATCTCCGTGTGGACGCCATTCGCACGCGCGAAGACGGCCCCATCAAGCCGTCGCCCGAGCCGATTCGATCTCTTTGTGACGAGTTGGAGGCCGACGTCGCGAAAAGTTGGATGATCGGCGACCATCTCTACGACGTGCGTACCGGAAAAGCCGCAGGCACGCGCACGGTGTTGTTCGTCAACGACGGAAACGATCCCGAAGACACCGGCGGTGCGGACTACGTCATCCAGCGCCTGGACGAACTCCCCCCGTTGCTAGGAGCGTAAAGCGTAGCCTGCCTGTTGATGGGCACACTGGGCGTCGCGATCTAGATAGCGAGGGCACAACCTCGATCACCGCTCGAGGATCGCTGCGCTACCATTCCTTCCCAGCCTGCTGCCGCTTCAGCATTTGCAGCACAGGGCAGCTTGCGGTCGGCAGGCTGCCCTGTGCGTTCACTTCTGTTGTGTGCCCGGGGATCTACGGAATCGGTTGCGCAGTGTCGCATTTGAATGAGCACGAATCCTTCGTCACTGTTATTTCCAGGACTTTGCCTATGCCACACGTAGTCCTGGCCTCCTGAGCGCACTTTGCTATCACTGCCGGTGCGATCTGGTCGTTCTCTGCGGCGAGAAATGCGATGAACTCGTCGTCGGTGCCTGCCCAGGGCCCGTAATGGTCCTCGTAGACGGGTCGCGCTATGGCGTAGTAGATCTCGTCGCGCGCGGCCTCGAGGTTGGCCCGCTCCTCTTCGTCGTCACCTTCGTAGGCCTTGACCGCAGCCTTGGCAACGGCGTAATCCTCATTCGCCTCAAGTGTGCCTTTAAGGATTACGCCGTTGCCAAGGCTGCGGTCAAGGCCTACGAAGGTGACGACGA
>Ga0055451_10001186_pt1 | contig 10588 bp, 7 predicted proteins | sample China_Galinas_PW_3_FD_57745 | JGI IMG/M metagenome (GOLD analysis project Ga0055451, IMG submission 57745) | Wetland microbial communities from San Francisco Bay, California, USA, that impact long-term carbon sequestration - China_Galinas_PWB_D2 | ecosystem: Environmental > Aquatic > Marine >... | reverse complement strand
AGCATTATTTGATGCATTAGATTTCGATTTAACGAATAACAAAGTTGGGTTGGTTGGGCGGAATGGTGTTGGAAAATCAACACTATTCAAATTAATCTGTGGTGAAGAAATGCCGCTTTCTGGCAGCATTAATATTCAGGGCAGGGTGGGCTATTGTCCTCAAAAATATGATGCATTTGAAGGCGATACTATCGCTTATGCGTTGGGTGTTGAGGAAAAATTGTTAGCACTTCAGCGTATTTACGAGGGTAGTATTGATGAAGCAGATTTTTCGATAGTTGGTGATGATTGGGAAATTGAAACACGTGTGCGCGATTCCCTAGAGAAATTTGAGCTGTCAGAAATTGATTTGCAAAGTGCGTTTAATGAACTAAGTGGTGGTCAACAAACGCGTGTGATGTTAGTGCGCACACTAATGCAAACACCCGATTTTTTATTGCTTGATGAGCCAACCAATAATTTGGATGCTGATTCTCGTCAGATTATTTTACGTGAAATTGCTGCATTTGATGGCGGTACTTTAGTCATTAGCCATGACAGACAACTATTACGGTTAATGGATGAAATAATCGAATTAACCTCATTAGGTGTAAAGAAATATGGTGGTAATTATGATCATTATATACAACAAAAATGGATTGATGAAAGTGCTGCTGAACAACGCTTGCATGCTGAAATTCAGTCAGCACAAAAAGCTAAAAAACAGATTCAAATTCGTCGTGAACGACATGAACAAAATGAGGCTAAAGGCAATCGTGCACGCAAAGCACAACTGAAAGCAAAAGGTCGCATTGACAAAATCGCTATGAATTCTGCGAAAGGTCGTAGTGAGCGCACAAATCGTCGAATTAAAAAACAAGCATCACGAAAATTGGCAAGTGTAGATGCACGGTTAAAAGACGCTAAATCAGCAATGGAAGTGACACGGAACCTATCATTTTCTGTGAATGAAGTGAGTGTGCCTAATAATAAGGTGATTGTGAAGTTAATGGATGTGTCTTTTTCTTATACAGGTTTTGATGATTATGTTTTTCAAGATATCAATTTACAAATGATCGGTCCTGAGCGGATTGCAATTGTTGGTGAAAATGGTTCGGGTAAGACTACACTACTTAAAATACTTGTAGCTGAAATAGTTGCTACTTCAGGTGAAGTATATCTGGGAGTTGATCGATGGCAATATTTAGATCAGCGTGCGGATATATTTATTCCCGAATTGACTGTATTAGAAAATTTTCGTCGCCACAATCCTGATGTTGATGAAGCAAAATCATATTCGATGTTAGCGCAATTCTTATTTCGCAATGAAGCCGCACTCAAAAAAGTCGCTATGTTGAGTGGTGGAGAGCTTTTACGTTTACAATTAGCCTGTGTCTTGATGTCATCGTCACCACCACAATTGCTGATACTTGATGAGCCAACTAACCATTTAGACCTCATCAGCATTGAAGTTTTGGAGGCGGCATTACGTGCATATCATGGTGCGTTGATTGTTGTCTCTCATGATCAAGATTTTATTATGAATGTTGGTGTAGAAAGGAAATTTGAGTTAACTACATCCAAAAAAGGACGCCTAACAAGTGAGTATAGATTGAGAAATTAGGGTAAATATGTTAGTATGCGACTTCAAAATAATATCCATTTAAGACGATGCAGGTTTCCATGAATAAACGTCTAATAACTACTATTACTGTATTGCTTGGTGGATTAGCTATTTTTTCAACTGACTTCTATCTGCCCGCATTACCTTATCTTGCAAAACTTTTTCACGCTACACCTGAAGTTGCTAAGTTGTCTGTCACATTTTACCTTTTAGGCTTGAGTATTTCGCCACTCATTTTTGGTAGCTTGGCAGATCGATTTGGAAGGCGGCCTCTATTTTTGTTGTGTGCGGGGATTGGGTTGATGGGTACTTTAGCTGCTATGGTATCCACGAGTATGCCGATGTTTATTTTGGCGCGAATTTTGCAAGGAAGTGGTTTGGGTGGTTGTCTTTCACTTGCAAGAACCGTCGCAAATGATATGTTTGAAAAGAAACAGCTGGCTAAAATATCAGCCATCATTGGACTTTGTATCGCCATGGGGCCTGCAATTGCACCGATTATTGGTGGTTATATGTATCATCATTTGGGGTGGCGTAGTATTTTTGTCTCGCTGTCTATTTTTATCAGTGTCTTATGGATGGCGGCCTTCTTTGTGCTGGATGAAACCGGTCTAATCGACAAGCAAAAAAACCGAACGGTTAAATCGTTACTTCAAAATTATATCTATTTGTTGTCGAATCGTTTTTTTATGGCCCATTGTATCGTTTCAAGTATGGCTATCTCCTGCATCTATTTGTATGTGACGGTGAGTCCATTTATTTTACAAACCTTATATCATTTAACGGCTGTAGAGTTTGGTTGGTCTATGGCCGCCATTACGGCTGGTGTTATCGTTACGCGTCTAATTAATATCATCCTTGTCCGTCATCTATCTACGGAGCAAATCATTGATTTTAGTTCCAGGGTCATGCTCATTGGGTCTTTGATTATTCTTATCATGAGCTTTATGCCGGTCAGTTTTGTTTTAGGTATTATCATCCCGGTGATGATTATTGTTTTTGGTGCAGCATTTATTCCAATTAATGCTATGGTTAGTGCATTACAACCATTTAAACATATCGGTGGTAGTGCGGGGGCACTTTATGGCAGTTTGCAAATGTTTGGCGCGTTTTTGATGAGTTTCGTTGGCAGTTTGTTGGTGAATAATAGACAAGAACTTTCATTAATCTATTTACTCATAACAACAACAGCTTGGTATACTTATAGGCGCCTGGTGCTTTCTGAAACAAGTGCAGATTCGGCTCTCGAGCCTGTCAAAAATAGTTAATTATGCTACTATTAATAGCGTAAAGATCGGCCAATTATCAAGGACAGATGATGAGAAAGTGGCTATTGTTTATGTTGATGCTATCAAGTGTGGTCCTAGCCACACCTAATCAAGGAATGAAAATGGACTTATTATTAACGAGTAGTGCGTTTCAACATAATGCTGTTATTCCAGCCAAGTACAGCTGTGATGATCAAAATATTTCTCCACCTATATCATGGCAAAATGCACCTGAGGGTACAAAATCATTTGTATTGATTGTTGATGATCCCGATGCACCTGCAGGTACTTGGGATCACTGGGTGTTGTTTAATGTTCCAGCAAATACTACATCCTTGCCAGAAAATGTTGCTGATTTACCTAATGGCACGCAAGTTGGTAAAAATAGTTGGGGGAAAACCAATTATGGTGGACCTTGTCCACCCAGAGGCACACATCGTTATTTCTTCAAATTATATGCATTAGATACCGTGTTAGATTTACCCGAGGGTGCGACTAAGCAGCAGATTGAAGTGGCTATGATGAATCATGTGTTGGCAGACGCCGAGTTGGTTGGCAAATATCAGCGTTACTAAGACATGTCTTTTTTTCAAGCCACATTTCGTTTTTATGAAGAACTGAATGATTTTTTGCCTGAGGAAAAGCGCAAAGTGGATTTTTGTCATTCATTTGCGGGGCATCCTAGTATTAAAGATACGATTGAAGCGCTGGGGGTGCCGCATACCGAAGTTGATCTCATTCTGGTCAATGGTGAAGCGGTGGATTTTCATTATCAATTGCAAGATCAGGATCGCGTCTCTGTCTATCCGATGTTTGAAGGTTTTGATATTTCAGCGGTAAATAAACTACGTCCTAAGCCGTTGCGTCATCCTAAATTTATTTTAGATGTACACTTAGGAAAATTGGCAAAGTATCTTCGCATGCTGGGAATTGATTGTGTATATCGAAACGATTTATCGGATCCTGAAATTGTTAAGCGGGCTGTGGATGAAAACCGTATTGTGTTAACGCGCGATAAAGGCATTTTAAAACACACAGTCATTCAGCATGGCTATTTTATTCGTTCTTCTGATCCAGATTTACAATTAATAGAAGTACTAAAACGTTTTGACTTGATTCATCAGATAAAACCTTTTGATCGTTGTTTAGAATGTAATGCACAAATTAGACCGATTGCAAAAGAAGAAATCATCGATAGATTACCGCCGCGCACAAAAGATTTTTACAAAGATTTTTGTTATTGTGATCAGTGTCAAAAAATTTATTGGCGAGGTTCACACTATGAAAACATGTTGGGCCGAATTAATGATGTCGTAAAAACAATGAATAGCGACACTAAAAAGTATGACTATTTTGATCATGAAGCGGATATTGGCATCATTGGTAAAGGCAATACCATTGAGGAAGCTTTTGTATCGGGCGCTGAAGCGATGTTTGCCATCATGAGTGAATTAACCACGGTGAAGTTAGTACAAGAAATACAGTTTGATTTTGAAGAAAATGATGATGAGCTCGCGTTTGTGGAATGGTTGAATATGTTGATTGCATTCGCCAGAGAAAAGGGGCTGCAATTAGCCAAATTTGAATGTAGACGAGATGAGGCGCATTGGTATGGCAAGGCATGGGGGGATCGTTGGGAGAATTGTTTGGATAGAGGCACGGAAGTAAAGGGTGCTACTTTGACATCACTCAATGTGTTGCAACGCGATGGGCAATGGCAAGCACGTTGTGTGGTCGATGTGTGATAGCATTCGTTGATTGCAGTGAAAGATTATTTTATATTCCAGATAAGCTGCTCTACACAAGGAAAACTTCATGACTTGGCATGTGATCGTTGATTTTATAGCCCGTTTTTTATTGATATCATATTTTGTCAAAGCAGGGGTGAATAACCTAAAGCATCCAATGCCGATTATCGGGATGATTGCGCGAAAAGGACTGCCACTGCCCAGTGTGGTTTATGGGTTCGTGATTATTATTCAGCTTTTAGGCTCCTTGATGATATTATTCCATTTTTACGCCGCTATTGGTGCTTTGGGGCTCATTTTATTCACGGTGCTATCCAATCTGCTGTTTTGTACGTATTGGAAAATGGAAGGGAATGACAGACGTAACATCGGTTTTTTGTTTGATGCAAATGTAGCCATAATTGGTGGATTGTTATTGATTTTGATTATTTGAGGCGTTGGTGCTTCAGTGCGTTTAATATTCTTTGAGCAATCTTTAATGTCTTAATTTTTTCTTAATATTGTCACAGTACAATCAGCTTACCGTTAATTTATGAATTCAATTTAAATCATTTAACAAGAGGTATAAATTCTAATGAGAAGTAGACGTAATGGTAATGCTCAAAAACCGGAAAAAAAAGCCAGTCTGATGAAAGTTTTAGCTGTAAAAAAAATATTCAATGAGAGCGGTTTAGGTAAATTACAATCCTTATTAGCGCAATTGGAGAAGATTCGTGATCAAGATATTACTCAGCAAACAAATGGATATCGTTCTGAGTCTTCATTCACAGCAGTTAAGAATGCATGTACCGTTTTACAAATGCTTGTTGACAATCAAAAAATCTCTGCGTGGGTTGGTGATGCATTAAAGGGTACTGCTCAAAAAGCATTAAAGTTACTTAGTACATTAGATGGCGGTAAGCAAAGTTGGGTGCCTGATGTGTATAATGGCGAAACTTATCACATGGCGATGGCCATGTACCCCAGTTTTGTTGGAACGCGAGGTAATGACGGCACTATTGATGAAAGTACACGTTTGGATGTAAAGGGTGAGATTCATAAAGACCTCTATGCTTTTATTGACAAGAGCGTTGAAAATTCACAGCGTGATATGCGTTTAATGCGCGAAGATGTGATCAGCGCCGTGAAATTCTATGAGCTCATGTTACAAGGTCAACAATTTGCACAGCATGATACGGCACTTCGTCAAGGTGATAGATCAATTGATACAATTATGGGTTCTTTGAATGGACGTGCTTCGGAATTAGAATTAGCCGAATACGAGGAGATTGTGAAGGGCTGTTTAACACGTATGGCTCAAATTCCATATTTGCGTATTGCGGACGCATCTTCTTTGCTAAATCATGCCACACCTTATGAGTTAAGCACAAAATGTTATAAAAAACCTCAAAATCGTGGTATTGATTTGATCGGTTTGATGTTACGCCATGAAATTTGTATCAATCAAGCACGTATTGAAGCAGGTTTGCCAATTTTTACAACGGTTTATAACGCTATTGCTGTAACTTGGAAAGGTGAAAAGCAAGTGCAGTTTGCTAAGGATTTTTCTCAATTGGTTAACGATTTTGAAACGGATATTAAGAGTTATGTAAGTAGTGGTACTGGTGTTTTGAAGAAAAGCAAAAACAAAACCAAAGTTGCAAATTTAAATCTGCTAATTGTAACATTAAAAGAAATTGAAAATGGATTCTCTCAAGGCAGAAATGTATTAGAGGGTATTTATTCAGCGTTTGCACAAATTGTAGAGACTATGACTGCAGAAGTTAAATCTAAAACGCAAGATATTACTAACAGTGTATACATGCAAATATTGGCACGATGGTCAATGCGTTGTTTTGGTTTGACTTTACAGTTAGATTCATCAAACGATCAACAAATCGCACAACGATTGACAGATTATGCACAATTGATGAACTTATCAGCAAGTGCTAAACAACTGCAATTACCTTTCAAAGATGTTGAAGTCCCTGCGGAATATCAATTACCTGCGTGGTTAGGTGGTCAAGCTATGGCTGTTGCGCAAGAGGAAGTTACACCTTCTGAGTTGCCTGACGTCTCACTGTAACCATCAACTAACTTCAATCAGCGGTGCATACCGCATCAAATGATTGATCTACCATAATGAAAAGGGGGTGTTAGCCCCCTTTTTTTATGTGTGGTACTATTCGCGCTGAGAATAAGCAATTGGCGAAAAACTGATGTTATCAACGATTAAAACCCTATTTTCAACGCTTAAAGAAGCGCAAGTCCAATATTGCATTTATAAGGGCTTTGAGCGCTTGGAGCGGGATTTTAGTACAGCTGAGCATGATATCGATATTATGGTATCAAAGGCTGATAAATCACGATTAGATAAGATTTTAAAACAAAGCCAGTTTAAACGCGTACTGTTTCCTGTGCCGGTGCATCATCAATTATATATTGGATATGATTTGCGCAGTGCTCGTCGAATTATAATTGATGTAGTCAGCGTGGTGCGGTTTGGACCAAAACCAGCGCGACCTTGGATTTGTCCTCTAGCGGAAGCATTGTTAGCAAGGCGTGTGTGGGATGAACAATTTCAATGCTATAGACTACGTGATAATGATATTCCCTGGATGCTTTGTCTACAATTAATTGCCAACCCAAATTCAACGTCTGCAGACGCTAAGATCCAGTTTTTATCGGAGTACTGGTCGGCAGGAGCGAAGGAATCACCACTTGGCCAATGGTTAGCAAATCAACTCCAGTTATCCCTATCTGATTTATCAAAAAAGATACAACTTCCTAGTAAAGACAATGTGTGGCAGACATTTCAGTATAAAATGGCCAACGCAATGACAAATACCATCAGGAAAAAAGTCCAGATTGGGTGGCGACGACTAAACCATTTTGCATTACAAGTGCGTAGTAAAATCTCACGTCAAATTGGCGGTCCGCCAATGCGTGTGCGTAAACGTGGTGCCTTGTTTGTGATGGTTGGTATCGACGGCAGTGGTAAATCAACACAAGTTAATTTCTTTTTGCAGCATCCTTATTTTCAAATGACAGGTATTAAGCGTTTGTATTTAGGAAGTGGTGAGTTTTGGTTGCCTGGATTCAATCGATTGATGAATTACTTTCTGAAACAAAAACAGCCAAATAAAATCTTAAAAGCCATTGTGGTGCTCTTAAAATTTGTCGACAGGCGTTTACGTTTGTTTACTGTGATGTATTACCGTTTGCGTGGTAATCATGTATTGTGTGATCGTTATTTTTACGATGATCTTATTTTTATTCGGAGTAAAGCCTATCAACAACGGTCAACATTCGTTCGTGGTATCGCAAAAATTATGTACGGTTGGTTAGGAATTCGGCCTGCTAAAACATTTTTCCTTAATATTTCACCTGAAAATGCGTATCAGCGTAAACAAGATTACGATTTAGCGACGGTAGCGCATATGATAGAACAATATCGTGATATCTTACCGCAGCGTAAAGAAGTCATGACTATTGACGCTACTTTGCCGATCGAGGAAGTCACACGGCAGATAGCGTTTGTAATGAGTGCCACCTAAAAAAGGATTGACTATGACGCATCGACTTTCCAAGGCATCGTTCATTGGCGCTGCTTTTGGCACTATGATTGAATACTATGATTATGCATTAATTGCACTATTTTTTCCTATCATCGCACCTGTTTTCTTTCCGGGTAAAACGGTACTTGAGTCTATCCAAAATGGCTATTACGTATTGTTAATCGCTATGATTGTACGTCCCTTTGGTGGTGTATTTTTTGGTCATATCGGTGACATGATTGGCCGAAAGCGTGCGTTAGTTGGATCAATGTATGGTATTGCTATTGCGACGGTGTTCATGGGGCTAACGCCTAGTTATCAACAAATTGGTATTTGGGCAACGGTTCTTTTAGTTGTGGTGAAATCCATTCAAGTATTTTGTTTTGGTGGCGAATATAATGGTGCGGGTGTCTATGTGGTTGAGCATGCACAATCACACAATGAAGGATTTATTGGTTCGTTGCTTAGTGCGGTCACCGCGTTTGGCTCTATTGTAGCAGCTTTTATCGGTATGTTAGTGACGATGCCATTTATGCCGTCGTGGAGCTGGCGGATTGCATTTTTGTTGGGCGGTGTCATCGGTGTTATCGGCATTCGCTTTAGAAAAAATATGTTAGAGTCACCGAATTTCACGCGAGGTGATCCAGACAAACATACGTTACGTAACATTTTTTTAAAATATCCAAAACAATTTATGGCGGGCATTTTAATTGGTGGTTTGGCGACAATGGAGTTGGCAACGATTTTTACATTTATCAATGCCACACTGATGGCGAAAAACTTGATTACGCAACATCAAGTCATGACATTACAAGCTATTTTACTTACCTTTGGTATGGTGATTACCGTCATATCAGGAAAACTTGCTGATATGTTTGGTCATATTCGTATGCTGAAATTGGGTGTCATTTTATTAGCCATTGCATTCATTCCCGTGTTGAGTGTGGTAGATACTGGAAACGTAACAGAAATTATTATTGCCCAAGTTGCAATGATTTTAGTCTGTGAGTTCTTTTTTGGTGCAACCACCGCAGTCATGACTAACCTATTTCCTAAACAATATCGATACCGTGCGACGTCTATTAGTTTTTGTATTGGGATGTCCTTAATCGGAGGGTTAACACCTCTAGTAGAATCATTATTGTATCAATATTCAGGTTATTTTTCAGTGGCGTCGATTTGGCCGATTGGTATTTGCTTGCTGGGATATTATTTTATTAGCGCTATTGATAACCCTGAACCATCACACGATATGGCGATGGAATTATCAAACTAATAAGGAGGCTTTATGCGTGTATTAATTACTGGTGCTACCGGATTTATCGCATCACAATTTGTGGCCACATTGCATGAAGCAGGACACGAGATTGTCTGTTGTGTTCGTAATGTAAAACAAGCGGAAGAACGTTTTTGGTACGCTGATGTCATTCCTTGCGATTTCAATAAAGATACCGACGAAAAAATTTGGGTTGAGCGCTTGACTGAGCATCGTATTGACGCCGTGATTAATGTGGTGGGGGTATTTCAAGGCAGTTTTAAGCAATCGATAGAAGCTATTCATACATTGACGCCGATTGCTTTATTCAAAGCCTGTCAGCAAGCAAACGTCAAACGAGTCATTCATATCTCCGCATTGGGTGCAGGTGATGTGGTAACCCCTTATGGTGAATCAAAAAATGCTGCTGATGAATATTTGCTTGGGCTAGAGAAGGTGTCCCGCTTAGTGATTCGGCCTTCGGTGGTATATAGTTCAGGGTCCTACGGTGGTACCTCGTTGTTTAGAGGTCTCAGTGCCATACCTTTTATCATTCCGTTAGTCGGTAAGGGTGAGCAAAAAATGGCGCCTATTTTTCTACCAGAATTAGCAAAAGCAGTCGAATATTATCTCACACACCCAGAGGTGTCAGGCAAAATCATTTATGCGGTTGGTCCCGAAGAAGTGTCATTGAAAAAAATGTTGATCGGATTTAGACGTTGGCTCGGATTACCTAAAGCACGATGTTTATCCATTCCAAAATGGTTGATTGCAATCCCAGCTAAGATTGGTGATTGGTTAGAGCGAAGTCCTTTAAACTCCACTGCGATGAAAATGATGGATGTTAATAATGTAGCGGATCCTCAACCGTTCATGGATAGCTTGCCATTTAAGGTTAAGGGTTTTACCGACGTGTTGAGTACATTACCCAGTAGTACGCAAGATCGTTGGCATGCAAAATTATATTTTATTCGGCCTTTATTACGTTTTGCATTGGCATTTGTTTGGATTGTATCTGGTATCATTCCATTATTCGATGTGACAACAAGTGTGTCGTTATTAGCACAAGCGGGTATGCCCGAGTCAATGCTAGTGACTACGACGATGGTATTATCTTTTATCGATATTGTGATTGGTCTGTTGGTGTTATTACGTTGGCAGATTTATCGGCTCGGTGC
>Ga0055451_10001180_pt1 | contig 10634 bp, 11 predicted proteins | sample China_Galinas_PW_3_FD_57745 | JGI IMG/M metagenome (GOLD analysis project Ga0055451, IMG submission 57745) | Wetland microbial communities from San Francisco Bay, California, USA, that impact long-term carbon sequestration - China_Galinas_PWB_D2 | ecosystem: Environmental > Aquatic > Marine >... | reverse complement strand
TTTGTATCTACTCGTCGCGAAACTTGACTCATCTGTCAACATGTTGGTCGTTCAAGAGCTGTAGCACTACTGATCAGCAGCCGTGCCGCGCAGTCCCGGCTCCGGTTCCGGATTCCGGTCCCGCCCCGGCTCCGGCTCCGCATCCGATCCCCGCATCCGCACCCGACAACGGATTCGCTTTGCGGGCGCACACGTTCTCGAGCGTCCAAGGAATCTGACAAAGTAATACTAACCGACCCCGTACACGCGCGCAGCCACGCCGCCCAACACGCCCTCGCGTTGGGCATCCGACAACGGCTCGAGGAACGCGCACGCCGTCTCGAACACCCGTGGATACTCGCCCGCGAGCGTGCACACCGGCCAGTCCGAGCCGAACATCAGCCGCTCGGGGCCGAACGCCTCGAGCGTCACGTCGACGTACGGCGCGAGGTCCTCACGCGTCCATAGGGACCAGTCGGCTTCGGTGATCATGCCCGACAGCTTGCAGCAGACGTTGTCGAAGCTCGCGAGCTTTCGGAGCTTCGTCGCCCACGGCTCGATCTCGCCGGCCCGGATCTTCGGCTTGGCGATGTGGTCGACGACGAACGCCTGATCCGGGAACTTCTCGACGAGGCCGATCGCCGCGTCGAGCTGGCGCTCGTAGATCAGGATGTCATACACGAGGCCGCGGCGGGCGAGCTGCGAGACGCCTGCCTGGAAGTCCGGTCGCAGCGCGAACGAATCGTCGCTCTCGTCCTGCAGCACGTGGCGAATGCCGACGAGTTCGTCGCAAGCGATCGAATCGAGCTGCGCCTCGACGTCGGAAGCGCAGAGATCGACCCACCCGACGACTCCGCCGATGAAGTCGTGGGCCTCGGCGAGCCCGAGCAGCCATCGCGTCTCGGCGATGGTCTGCGAGGCCTGGACGGCGACGGTTCGCTCGATGCCACACGTGGCGAGCAACGGCGCGAGATCACCGGGCAGCCGGTCTCGGGCAAGCACGCTTTCGGGCTCGATCCACGGGTAGCCAGCGGGATCGTAGGTCCAAAAATGCTGATGGGAGTCGATACGCACGCGTCACTCCACTGGCGGAACCGGCGTCCCCGGCTCGCGGCTCGACAGATAGCACGCCTCGACGAGAGCCATCGTGTGGGCGACGTCCTCGACGCTCGTGCGCAGCTCGTCGTCTTCTCTGGCGACGAAGCGCTGGAGGTTCGACATCGGTCCCTCGAACGCCTCGGTGAACCACGAGCCACGCATCTCCACGTCCTGCCACTCTCCGTCGACCAGCAACGCCAACGTGTCGGGCAGCCCCTTCGGGTAGTCGAGATTGCCGCCCATGCGCACGACGGCCGCGCCCTTGGTCGTCTCGAGTCGGAACTCGCTGGCCGCGACCCGATCGCCGCCGCGATGAGCGTGGAACGTGTAGAGACTGGCGCGCATTCCGTTCTCGAACCGCAGCAGGATCGAGCTGCGCACGTCCGAGTAGCTCGGCATCGAGCGCAGCGGCTCGGCCAGGCACTTGACGGTCGGCGGCTCGCCGAACAACGACCGCACGAGATCCAGGTAGTGAATCGAGTGATACAGGATCTCCATGCGCGGGATCCCGACCACGAAACGCCAGTTCTCCCACGGCGTATGCGTGACGACGCGCAGCTCGAGGTCGATCGGGTCACCGAGCAATCCGCGTTCGAGCGCGTCGGTCAACGCGAGGACGTTGGGGCTGAACCGCAGCTGGTGATTGATCGCCGCGACCAGTTGCTTCTGCCGGCAGAGCCTGAGGATCGCGCGCGCCTCGGGGAGGTCACGCCCCATCGGTTTTTGGATCAGCACCGGGGCGCCGTCGGGAAGCCCACCGAGCACGGGGAGGATCTGGTCAGCGGGAACCGCGACATCGAACACGGCACCGTCGACCGCTGCTGCCTCGGCAAGCGACGCGAAGCTCCGCGCGAGCCCGAAGTCGGAAGCGAGCTGCTCGGCCACCGCCCCATCGACGTCGAAGCAACCCGCGACCGGCAGCCCGATGCGCTGGTAGGCCGGGAGGTGGGCGTTGCGGACGATCCCGCCGGAACCGACGAAGACGATCGGGCGTGGATCCGACGGCAGCGGCCATGCCTGTCGAAGCGCCTCAGTCAATGTGGAACACTTCCTTCATCGTCGCCCACCACTCGCCGTCCTCGCGCTTCTCGTGCGGCACCTGCATCGGCTCCATGATATCCCACCACTCGCGCATCCGCGGAGCTTCGGCGAGCTGCTTCATGCGCTCCTCGAACTCCTCGTCGGGACCGTGGTACTCGGAGTAAGCGAACAGCATCCCGTCGAAGTGGTAGATCGAGTAGTTGCGGATGCCGGCCTTTCGCAGTGCGTCTTCGATCTCGGGCCAGATCTTGACGTGGTAGCGCTCGTACTCTTCGCGACACTCGGGTTTCAGACCGAGAAACGCCCCGATGCGCTTCATCGTGCGTCTCCGGCGCGAGCGACACGCTGCGTGGCTTCGCCGAGCCGATCGATACCGAGTCGCACGACGTCGCCTTCCTGCAGGTAGACCGGCGGATCGAAGCCGAGCCCGACACCGGCCGGAGTCCCGGTCGAGATCACGTCGCCAGGAACCAACGTCATGAACTGCGAGATGTAGCTCACGAGGCTCGGCACGTCGAAGATCATGTTGGCCGTGTTGCTGTCCTGCTTGGGTTCGCCGTTGACCTCGCACCACATCGCCAGCTCGCGGAAATCGCCAATCTCGTCGAGCGTCGCAAGCCACGGCCCGAGCGGCGCGAACCGATCGCAACCCTTGCCCTTGCACCACTGCCCCTGACGCTCGATCTGGAACCCGCGCTCCGAGTAGTCGTTGTGCAGGCACAATCCGGCGACGTAGTCGAGGGCCTGTTCCGGCTCGACGTGGCGTGCGGTCTTCCCGATCACGACCGCGAGCTCGACCTCCCAGTCGAGCTTGCCGCCGCCTCTGGGAATCCACACGTCGTCTTCGGGGCCGCACAACGCCGTCGTCGACTTGAAGAACAGCACGGGCTCGCTCGGCATCTCGGCGCCGGTCTCGCGCACGTGATCGACGAAGTTGAGCCCGATGCAGATGATCTTGCTGGGACGGCACACGCACGGTCCGAGCCGCACATCGTCGGGCAACTTCGGCGCAGTCACGGCTTCGCGCGCGACCCAGTCGCGCAGCCGAGCGAGCCCGTCACTACCGAAGAACTGCTCGTTCCAGTCCTCGCCGAATCCACTCGCGTCGATCCGCGTGTCGCCCTCGAGCACGAGCCCGGGCTTCTCCTCGCCGACCGGTCCGAAGCGAATCAATCGCATCCGTCTTCTCCAACAATCAAACCAACAGGACTCCGCCGTCGATCGGATACGCCTGTCCCGTCACGAACGCAGCCTCGTCCGAACACAGGTACAAACACAGCGCGGCGACCTCCTCGGGCTTGCCCATCCGGCCGATCGGCTGATACGCCGACAGCTTCGCGAACATCTCGTCCTCGGCGCCCGGATAGTTGGCAGCCAGGTATCCGTCGACGAACGGTGTATGAATACGGGCCGGGCACACGCAGTTGCAGCGGATTCCCTTGTCGATGTAGTCGATCGCGACCGACTTCGTCATCGTCAGCACGGCCCCCTTGCTCATCGAGTAGGCGAACCGGTCCTTGAGCCCCAGCAGCGACGCGATCGACGCGAGGTTGAGGACGACGCCGCCCCCCTGCTCGACCATCTTGGGGATCGCGGCGCGCGTGCAGATGTGGACGCCCTTGACGTTGACGTCGAAGATGCGATCCATGTCCTCGTCGGTCGTCGACTCGACGGTGCCGATGTGCGCGATCCCCGCGTTGTTGACGAGGATGTCGAGCCGCCCCCACTCGCCGACGACCGTGTCGATCGCACGGGTAACGGTCGTGGAATCGGTCACGTCGCAGACGATCGCACGGGCCCGCCCGCCGCCCTCGGTGATCTCGCTGGCGACCTCGGCGGCCTTGGTCTCGTCGATGTCGAGGACGGCGACCGCGGCGCCCTGGTCCGCGAACAGGCGCGCAATCGCGGCTCCGATACCGGACCCGGCACCGGTAATGACGGCGGTCTTGTCGGTCAGTTGGAACGGTGGCACGAGGGAACCTCTGGCTCGAGCGGTTCTGGACAGGTCTTGGACGCGCCAAGAATAGCGCTTCGTCGGGCTGTGTCAGTTGCCGAAACGTCGCAGAATCTGCTCGAGCTCGGCCGGCTTGTTGGAGCGCGACTTGCGGTCGACGGCCTTCCAGTAGAGGTCCTCGAGCCCGAGCAGCTCGACGGCTCCGAGGATCGCGAAGTACCAGACGCCGATGCACACCATCAGCAAGTCCTGGCGCGTCTGGTCCGACTCCGGGCTGATGTTGAGGACTTCGAGCACGATCACCCACGACAGACCGCTCAGCAAGAAGGCGAGCGTGAAGCCGCCCCAGCACTCGAGGATCTGCGTCGTGATCTCCTTGACGGCCGCGAACCCGAGCCGCTCGCGGCCTTGGTCGTAGGCCACCGCGTGCACGAGCGCGAACGCGATGAACCCGGCGATCAACCAGAACGAGTGCCCCGCGCTGCGATTCGCCCAGATCACGAACAGCAGGAACGGCACGAACACGGCGATCATCGCAATGCGGCGTTCGAATCGCCCGAGGGCGCCGAAGATCGTCCGCGTGAGCACGGCCGCGATCGGCAGCGAGCACCAGAACAGCGCCGCCAGGACCTCGTACCAGAGCCACGTGGCCATCGTCGAGAGCTCCTCGTTACCGCGCAGGTCACCGCCGAGGAAGCCGATCGTCCACACGAGAAACCAGCCCGCCGTCAGAAACAGCGGCACGCAGGCGACGACCTGAGACAGCGTGACTCGGATGCGCAGCTTTTCGGGTGCTTCCGGTGGCATGGAACGGTGTTCGGGGTCCCGGAGCATCCCTCGGACGTTCTACTGCTGCGAAGTCGGCGCGTGGGACGGCTCGTTCAGCGTGTCGTTCTCCATCTGCAGCGTCGTGTCGATCCCGGCGTCCTCGACGCCCTCCTCGAACTGGCTGAGGTTTTCGAGATACGCGTTCCCGATCTCGCCGAACGATTCGAGAACGTTGGCGGCTGTGGTCCGCACGCGAGCATCGTGATCGCACGCGGCGAGGCCGAACACCTTCTTCGCGACGTCTTGTTCCTGGCGGCCACGCAGTCCGTCGAGCGACATGCAGCGGATCCCCCGGTCGGCGTCATCGAGGCACTCGAGCAGCACCGCGGTCGAGAGCTTCGTGCGGATCTTCCCGAGCGCTGCGACGATCGTGTAGCGAAGGTCTCGGTCGTCGAGCTTCGAGATCAGGAGCTCTTCGATCTCTCGGCCCTCGAAGCGGACCATGATCTCGGCGGCGAGCGACCGGATCCACCAGTCGGAATCGCTCATGAAGATGCGCTTGATCGACGGGAGGATCGCCGGATCCCCGATATCGCCGGCCATCATCATCGCCGGCAGCGCGACGTCGTAGTCCGAGTCCTCCATCAGGACGAGCAGCGGTTCGACGAACGAGGTCTTGAGCCGCATCATCGACTTGATCGTGCGGTCGCGCAGCCACGTCGCCAGGCCCTTGCTGTGGATGAAGAACGCGCGCAGCACGCGCGTCCGGCTCGGCATCTTGGAGATCAGTGTCAGCGCCATGTCGCGCTGGGTCGGATTGTCGTCGGCGAGAATCGGGATCAGGTACTCCTCGAGCTTCGACTGCGGGTCGTTCGACAGCGAGCCGAGCGCATCGATCATCCGAGCCTGAATGTCGCGCGACTCGTGCGGCAGCCGCTCGAAGAACGGCTCGACGAGGTCGGCGGCCGGCGCGGAACACAGCTGCCGGATCGCGTCGTGGCGGATCGCGTCGTCTTCGTCATGGAGCAGAGACATGACCAGCAACCGGACCGTCGGATCGCCTGCACCGCGATTGAGCACCGTGGCTGCCCGCAACCGAACCGAGGAGTCCTCGCACTTGAGCAGGCGCTTGATGAACCCGAGGAAGTCCTTCCACTGCGGGTGCGCCGCGATCACGTCGAGCGCGATGTGGTGCCGCTGCGGATCGTTCGAATGGACCAGTGGACCGAGGCCGCGATAGATCTGGTCGATCGGCATCGCGACGATCTTCGACGCCAGATCCAACCTCGCGCGTCCGTCCGCTCCCACGAGCGCCCCGAGAACGACGCCGACGGCCTCGTCTCCGGCGAGTTCGGCGATGACGCTCAGGCCGGCTTCGCGAACCCGGGGATGGTCGTGGGCGAGCATGAAGAGGCAGTTCTTGGCCTTCGCGTCGGGATGGACCGCGATCTGGTCGAGCGTCTCCTCGAGATCCTGGGGCGACTGCCAGAGGTTCGTCTTGATCTTCTTGACCAGCGACGCGAACGAGCGTTGATCACCAAAGATTGCCATGTCAGTTTCCTCGAGCGCTCCGCGCTATTTCCGGTTGGCGAACACGGCGCTGCGGCCACTGCCGCCCGAGCGGTTGCCCTGACCACGGCCAGCGGCCTCCTTCTTCTTGTCCTCGAGCAGCTCGGCATACTCCTCGGGCACGACCGGCAGGTATTCGACGAACCGCTTCTTGTCGATCGCCTTCTCGAACGCCTCTTCGGCCGCGATCACGCTGCGATCGAGGAGCTTCTGGATCGCGTCGTCGAGCGTCTGCATGCCGAGCTTGCGTCCGGTTTGCAGCACGGTCTGCAGCTGGTGTGTCTTGCCCTCGCGAATCATGTTCGCGACGGCCGGCGTCCCGACCATGATCTCGAGCGCCGCGACCCGCCCGCGCGAGTCGATGCGCTTGAACAACGACTGCGCGATCACGCCCTTGAGCGACTCGGCCAGCGACGTGCGGACCTGATCCTGCGCATCGGTCGGAAACACGTCGATGATGCGATCGACGGTCTTGGTCGCGCTCGGCGTGTGCAACGTCGCGCACACGAGGTGGCCGGTCGCGGCCGCTTCGAGCGCGAGCTGGATCGTCGACAGGTCGCGAAGCTCGCCGACGAGGATGATGTCGGGGTCCTCGCGCAGCGCGCCGCGCAGGGCAGCGGAGAAGCTCTTGGTGTGCACACCGACTTCTCGGTGATTGATGTTGCAGTTGATCCGCTGGTGCTTGAACTCGATCGGATCCTCGATCGTCACGATGTGGTCGCGGCGGTTCTTGTTGCAGTAGTCGATGAGCGCGGCCAGCGTCGTCGACTTGCCCGAGCCGGTCGGGCCGGTCACGAGCACCAGGCCCTTCTCCATCATCGCGAACCGGCGCGTGATCTCGGGCAGACCCAGCTGGTCGATCGTCATGATCTTGGTCGGGATCTGCCGAAACACCGCGCTCGGCCCGTTGGCTTGCATGAAGTAGTTCGCGCGGTAGCGCCCGACGCCCTCGAGCTCGTAGGCGAAGTCGACGTCGCCGGACTCCTCGAACTCCTTGAGGCGCTCGGGCGGCGTGATCTCGGAGAGCATGCCCATCAGCTCGTCCTGTTCGAGCTCGCGATACTTGACGGGCTCGAGGTCGCCCTGAATGCGCAGGCAGGGTGCGACCCCAGCGACCAGGTGGAGGTCAGAGGCGCCCTGACTGTTCATCAGGCGGAAGAAGGCGTCGATCTTTGCCATTGTCGATTTCGCTTCGTAGATCCGGAGAGGGACCGGAGGTCCCGTTCCGACTTGTATCGGCCAGACGAAGGAACCGACTTGCGACGCACAGCGGGCTCGGGAGCAGGACCCCCGAGCCCGCGATGGGAACGGTGATACGAGATGGCGCGATCAGCGCAAGCTGCGGCGACGCGCCGATTTCCGGAGACCCTCGATCATCGACCGGATCTCCTTGACCTCCTTGCGCAGGGCGTCGATCTCCTTGCGCAGGTCGGCGTGTGTGTGGTTGCCGGACATCGACTTGCTCGTCACGGTCCCCCAGAACTTGGTTTGCGGGAGCGAAAACGTGTGTGGCATGGTGATCGCCCTGGCCTTCTTCGTGGTGGTCCAGACCTGCGGGTAGTGCCGATTGAGCCGGAGTTGGATCGGCTTGGCAGGCTTTTTCGGCTTCGCGGGCTTCCTGGGTTTCCTGGGCTTGGCGGGCTTCGCAGGCTTGGCGGGCTTGGCGGGCTTGGACCAACGCGTCCGGGACCGCGGCAGGGTTCTGCTCTTGAGCTTCGTCGGTGTCACGACACGGTACTCGAACGCGCTCGGCCTCTTCTTGGCCTGGCTCTTCTGCCACGCCTCGAGCACCTTCTCGAAGTGGGCGCGCGCCTTCTTGTCGGTCTGCAGCAGCCGGATGTACTCGGCGACGCGATCGGTCTTCCTACGCTTCTGCTTCTTCCCTTTCGAGGGCTTGGTCTTCTTCGCCGCCTTCTTGCCCTGGGTGTCGAACACATAGAACGGGTTGCCCTCCTGGTACACCCAGCGCCCGGACCGCGTCTGCTTCGCCGTCGTGTACTTGCCTTGGAACAGACTCTGGACCGTCGGCAGGGAGAAGAAGGGCGTCGACGTGTTGACCTCCGAGGTGGTTATCCACGGAGTCTGCCCGGGCTTCGCCTGGTTCCTCTGCGCCCGTTGGAAAACCTGCGAGAGCACCGGGGCTTTCCCGAACAGCTGGACCGCGGGAGTGGCCTGGTTTCGGTTCTGGTTCTTCTGCTTGCACTGCGTGTCCTGTGCCTGCGCGGCGGCGATGCCCGCGGCGAGGCAGCCGGCGACCAGGACCTTGGCTGTGAGCGTGTGCATGACTACTTCCTCCTTGCTTCGTGTTCCAACCGGCGAGCACCGCCGAGTGATTCGAGAATGCGGATGCGAAGGTCGATCCGCCGTTGATCCAGTTGATTGAGCCGGTAGGCGAGCGCCGCGACGACACGAACGGTCGCTTCATCGAGCTCGACACCCGCGAGATCGCGCTGCAGCGCGGTGAAGCTCTTGGCCAGGTCCGCGCACTCGTCGTCGAGCTCGGAGAGCACGTCGATCAGGCTCGCTCCGCGACTCGCCGCACGCGGCAAAGGCGTCGCCGTGAACCCCGGCATCGCGAGAGTCACGCTGGCGAGCAGACATGTGAGCACTGGAACCAGCCAGATCGGTCGCACGCGCCGGCCGCGGGGTTCGTCGAGCAGGCGATCGACGCGCCGCTCGAGCATCGAGGGGTTCGCCGCCATTCCGGCTGACATCGCCGACAACGACGCATCGCCCGTCCCGACCCAGCCTGCAACCTCGACGAGGCAGCTGGCGACCGAGACCGAGCTGGCGAGCTCGGCCGCGTCGGCATCGCAGCGAAACTCGCTGACGCGCTGGAACTCCCGCCTGCCGAGCCGGAACAGCGGCTGCCACGGAAACAGGCTCGTCAAGGTCGCGAAGACCCGCAACCACAGCGGATCGCGGTGCTGGAGGTGCGCGATCTCGTGCGCGAGGAGGCCGTCGAGCTGTGCCGCGTCGAGCCGCTCGCCGACCGCTTCGGGCAGACAGATCTCCGGGCGCAGGACCCCGAACGCGATCGGAGTGGCAAGCTGCTGCGACACGCTCAACCGCACCTTTGTCGACACCCCGATGCTCCGGCGCACGCGGTCCAACGCGGCGACGACGATCGGATCGCTGCAGTGCTCGCGGGTCGCGAGGCGGCGGCGCAGCCGCAGCGCTTCGAGCCCGTCGACGAGCAGTGCGAGAGCTGCCGCGCTCGCAGCCGCGAGCAGGACCAGGAACCGCCAATCGACGGGCTCGGGCGCGTCGGGCACCGCGATCCGCTCGGCCCCGACCGTGGCCGGCGCGGGCGCGATGACCGGACGCGCGGGCTCGGTCGCGACGCTCACCAGATGGCCACCGAACGGTTCGACACCGATCGCGAACTGGACGCTCGCAGTCACGAGCGCGCCGAGCATCGCCGCCTTCCACACTGCCTCGCGCACCGGGTCGTTGATCCGCAACCGGGTCAGCACCCACGCGACGGCGAGCAGCACGGTGCTGTGGACGGTCAGAGTGCCGAGCCAGGCCAGAGCGCCGGGAGCGAAGCTATGCATCGTCGTCGCTCCGTTGGCGGCGCTCCTCGATCCGCACTCGCAGGTCGTCGAGCTGCTCCGAGTCGATCTCGCCTTCGTCGAGCAGGTGGCTGACGAGAGCCTCGGGATCGCCGCCGAACAGGCGGTCGACGAGCTCCCCGACCATCGACCGCTTGACCTCCTTCTGGCCGACGCTCGCCGAGTAGACGAACTGGCGTCCTTCCGCGCGATGCGTCACGACGCCTTTCGCCTCCATCTTGCGCAGCATCGTCGCGATCGTCGTCGGCGCGAGGCCGCGCTCGTCGACGAGCGCGCGGTGGACCTCCGCGGCGGACGCCTCGCCGCGGCGCCACAGAACCCGCATGATCGCGAGCTGCAGCTCGCCGAGACTCTTGCTTGCCATTGGCTCACCTCCGGGCTTCAACTACCCAGGTAGTCGGATCAGACTACCCCGGTAGTTGAGACGAACGCAAGGGCCGCGGCCCGGTCATTTTGCGCCGGGGAGGAATTGCCGGGGCGAGGACACTACTAGCGAGGCTGCCCCTCAGACCGACGACGCGTGGTTCGCTTGCTCCCGCAACCCGAGTCCGTTGTCGGGGGCGGGAGCGGGGTCGGAGCCGGAGCCGGAGCCGCTTCCGCCCCCGACAACCGACTCGGGTTGCGGCCGCGAGCCATGCTACTCTCGATGC
>Ga0055451_10001179_pt1 | contig 10636 bp, 6 predicted proteins | sample China_Galinas_PW_3_FD_57745 | JGI IMG/M metagenome (GOLD analysis project Ga0055451, IMG submission 57745) | Wetland microbial communities from San Francisco Bay, California, USA, that impact long-term carbon sequestration - China_Galinas_PWB_D2 | ecosystem: Environmental > Aquatic > Marine >... | reverse complement strand
CGTCCAGCCGGCCTGGCCCGTCACGTAGACCGCCAGCGCGAGGAAGGTCGCGCCGACGAATCGGTGGACGCGGCGCTCGGCGCGCTCCAGGCGCTCGCCGTCCACGCCTCGTGTCTCGAGCGAGAGGCGCCAGAGCATCACGGCCGCGGCTGCCACCTCGATCCCGCTGTCGAGCCCGAAGCCGACCAGGGCGATGCTGTCGGCCGCGGCTCCCGCCGCGAGCGCGATCACCGCCTCGACGACGTTGTATGCGAGGGTGGCCCCCACGAGCCAGAGGGCGATCCGGGCCCAGTCTCGTTCCGGCATGGGGCCAATCTGCTCGAGCATGTATCGCTCCCTTCGCTCCAGCGACGCTTCCGACAGATTCTATCCAGAACCGCGCTCGCCCTCGACCACGAGAACGCGCTGCCCGTCGTCAGACGGTGCCACGAACCGGGCCCCTGAATTCGGTCGGGCGTCAGCTTGAACACGATCGCACGCCCACCAAGCTGCCTCGGGCCTCGCCTTCACGGCCGGGATCCTGCTCACCGTCGCGGTGGAGGAGATGTTGGTGGAGGCTCACGCCACTCGGCCGGAGGCTGGAGGCCAGCGCGATCCGCTCGAGACCATCGCCCTGGTGGGGGGATTCGCCCTGTTCGCGCTGCTCTCAGCCTATCTCTGAGTCCCCGGCACCAACCGGCGGTGCTGCGAAGCCCGATCGCTGCCTGTGGCATGGGTCTGTGGTTGCGAGCGAGATTGGATCGGCGATCATCGGCGACGCGTCGCCGGCCGTCTCGATCCTCAAGTCGAACATGGGAGCGGTTGATTCGCCACGGGAACACGGGGAAGGAGTAGGTCGATGATCCGCAAGCGATTCCGTGCGAGACGGCTCGCGGCAGCGCTCATGGTGCTGCTGACGGCCAGCTTCGCCGGCGCGACGGATCTCGTGCTCTGCTTCGGCTCCGACGGGCACCGCGCGCTCGAGCTCCAGCACCCCGGGCCCTCGTGCCCCACCCCCGCAAGCGATACGGCGGGGACCGCCGCGATCTCCGCCTCGCCCGCCGCCAAGACGCTCGCCACCTGCCTCGATCTCCCTGCGATGGGCAGCGTCAACGGCGGTGTGGTGTCTGCGGAGCCGGATCGAGTACCGACACCCACGTTGGCGATGCTGGCCCGGATCCCGACCTTGGCACCACGCGCGACAGCGCGTGCGTTCGCTCCGAGCCCCACGAGAGCCGGGCTCCCGCCCCTCGCTCGCCACCTGCGCTCCACCGTCCTGCTCGTCTAGAGGCGACCGCTCTGCGCCTGGGCATCGGGTGCGTGCACCCGACGCTCGGCCCTTCGCCGGTCTTCCTCTCACAGCAGGATTGTCATGAGCATATCTCCGCACGCCCGCTCGGCGCGCGCCTCACAGCGCATCGCTCGCGGACTCGTCCTGGCCACGTTCTTGTCGCTGTGGGGCTGCGCTTCGCCGCCCCTGGCCGAGCAGATCGAGCCGCGCCCGCTCGGCGCGGATCTCCCGGCCTACACCGCTCCGCGCGACGCTTCCTCAGCGTCTGCGGCCCCCTCTGCCTCGGCTGCGCCCTCCGTAGCCGGCGAGCCGCAGGGCGTCCTGGGCCTCCATGACGCCCTGGCCGCGGCGCTGCTGCACAGCCCCGATCTGGCGGCGTTCTCCTGGGAGGTGCGCACGCGAGAGGCACGCGCCCTCCAGGCAGGACTCTTCCCGAATCCGACGGTGGGTGTCGAGGTCGAGAACTTCGCCGGGACCGGCATCGCTTCGCGCTTCGGCGCCAGCGAGACCACGGCCTTCCTCTCGCAGCAGTTCCCGACCGCGGGCAAGCGCTCCAAGCACCGCAACGCCGAAAGACTCGGCGCAGATGTCGCGGCCTGGGAGTACGAGGCCGAACGGCTTCGGGTATTCGCCGAGGTCGAGCAGGCGTTCTTCGACGTGATCGCCGCACAGCAGCGGCTCGCACTCGGCGAGGAGCTGGTCCGGGTCGCTGAATCCTCGGTGAGCGAGGTCGAGCGCCTGGTCTCTCGCGGGGCTACACCGCGCGCCGACCTCACGCGCGCCTCCGTCGAGGCGTCCGCCGCTCGAGTCGATATGTCCATCGCGCGGCGCGCCCTCGAAGTCTCGCGCGCCCGGTTGACAGCGACGTGGGGCGGCCTCGAGCCACGGTTCACGCGGGTCGAGGGAAGGCTCGACGTAGTCGTGCCGCCGCCCGACGCGCAGACCGCCCGGCGCTTGCTCGTACGCAACCCGCAGCTGCGTCGTTGGGACCGCGAGATCACCCGACGTGAGGCCGTGGTCGAGCTCGAAGACGCGCGCCGCATTCCCGACGTGACGGCGGGTGTCGGTCCACGCTGGCTCGCGGAGAGCGACGACGCTGCCGTCGTCGCACAGATCTCCGTGCCCATCCCGGTCTTCGACCGGAACCAGGGGGCCCGCGTCGCGGCCCGCAGCAACCTTCGCAAGGCCGAGCACCAGCGACGCGCGGTCCATGCTCGGCTCTCGGCGGCGCTCGAGTCCGCGCAGCAGGAGCTCGCCGCGCGCTTCGGCGAGGTGACCAGCCTGCACGACGAGATCCTTCCGGGCGCAGCCGAGGCCTTCGAGCAGGTGCGGCAGGGCTACGCGCAGGGGCTCTACCGCAACGTCGACGTCCTGGACGCCCAACGGAGACTCTTCGAGCTGCGCCTGCGCGAGATCGAGGCGCTCCGCGCATACCGCGCCGCTGCGACCGAGCTGGAGCGGATCACTGGAACCCCGATCTCCGCACCGGTGGGCACCCGACCCTCGCCCGACACCACTACACGGAGCCTCGATCGATGAACACGAACCGACACACGACCTCCCGGCACTGCGCGCGGCTCCGCATCTCGCATGCGCTGAGGCCCGCGACGGCGCTCGCGCTGCTCGTCCTGACTGCGGCCTGCGGCGGCGGAGAGACCGCCCCTCGACACGGCGACGACGAGGCTGTCCACGAGCAGGCCGGCCACGACGATCACATCGAGGGAGGCGAGGCGATCCGGATCGCTCCGGAGGTTCAGGAGCGATTCGGCATCGTCAGCTCGCCCGCCGGGCCCGGGCCCGTCGAGGTGATCCGCGACCTGCCGGGCGAGATCGTCTCCGATCCCGACCGCATGGTGCACGTGAAGCCGCCCTTTGCCGGAACGATCCAGCGCGTCTTCAAGCACCTGGGAGACCGGGTCGAGGCCGGGGACCGGCTCACCGTGATCGAGAGTGCCCAGGCACTGGCTCCCTACACCGTGAAGGCCGGCATTGCGGGGATCATCACGGCCGAGCACGCCGCGGTGGGCGAGTCGGTGGCGGTCGGACACCAGCTCTTCACGATCGCGGATCCGGCGGTGGTCTGGGCCCAGCTCCAGGTCTTTCCGGGCGACCTCGCCCGCGTTCGGGTCGGCGACCCGGTCGAGGTGCTGACCCCCGACGCGACGTCCGGCGCACGCGGCGAGATCTCGTTCATCACCCCTGTGCTGGACCATGCGACCCGCACCGCCACTGCGCGGGTGATCCTCGAGAACGACGGCAGCTACCAGCCGGGTCTCTTCGTGACCGGACGTGTCGCCGTGGAGCGCAAGGAGGCCGACGTGTCGATTCCCACCTCCGCGCTCGTCCGCGAGGGACGCGGCTGGGTCGTCTACGTGCGGGCCGGTCCGGATCGCTTCGAGCGAAGAGCGGTCACCGTGAGCCGCCGCGGGATCGAGCGAAGCGCCATCGACGCGGGGCTCGAGGCAGGCGAGGCGGTCGTCGCCGACGGTGCCTTCCTCGTCAAGTCGGCCGCTGCCCGCGGTGAGATGGGCGGCGGACACAGCCATTGAGAGCACGGACAGCACCCATGATCGCTCGCATCGTCAACTTCTCCCTCGACAACCGGTTCCTGGTGATCGTGCTGTGGCTCCTCGTCGCCGTGGTCGGCGTGCGCTCGATGCTCCAGCTGCCGATCGACGCCGTGCCCGACGTCACGAACGTCCAGGTGCAGGTGCTCACCAACAGCCCCGGCGTCGCGCCCGAGGAAATGGAGCAGTTCATCGCGTTTCCGGTGGAGAGCGCGATGAGCGGCCTGCCGCGCATCGACGAGATCCGCTCCGTCTCGAAGTTCGGGCTCTCGGTCGTGACCGTCGTCTTCGAGGAGGGTACGGACATCTACTGGGCTCGTCAGCTGGTGGGCGAGCGTCTCTCGGCCGCGCGCGAGCAGATCCCCCCCGGCTACGGATCGCCCGAGCTGGGGCCGATCTCGACGGGCCTCGGCGAGATCTTCCAGTTCGAGGTGAAGGGCGAGCCCATGTGCGGGGACGCTCCCGACACGGACGCCTGCTACACGCCCATGGAGCTCCGCAGCATCCTCGACTGGAACGTCGCGTTCCATCTGCGCGCCGTCCGGGGCGTGGTCGAGGTGAACTCCTTCGGCGGCGAGCTCAAGACCTACCAGGTGACCGCGGATCCCCGGAAGCTCCGCGCCTACGGCATCCCGATGGACGCGCTCTTCGAGGCGCTGCGCGCGAACAACCGCAACGTCGGCGGCGGCTACGTCGCCCAGCAGGGCGAGCAGTACCTGGTCCGCGGCGAGGCACTGATCGAGAGCCTGGAAGACATCCGCGAGATCGTCCTCGAGGTCGACGAGCACGGCACGCCGATCCGGGTCCGGGACGTGGCCACGGTCGAGTTCGGGCCCATGATCCGCCAGGGTGCCGTCACACGCGACGGCCAAGGCGAGGCTGTGATCGGCATCGTGATGATGTTGATCGGCGAGAATGCGCGTGTCGTCGTGGACCGCGTGAAGGGTCGGCTCGGTCAGATCGAAAGGAGCCTGCCCGAGGGCGTCACGATCGACGTCTTCTACGACCGCACCGATCTCGTCGCCCGCACGATCCGCACGGTGGCGAAGAACCTGAGCGAGGGCGGCGCCCTCGTGGTCATCGTACTGCTGCTGCTGCTCGGGAACCTGCGCGCGGGTCTAATCGTGGCCTCGGCGATCCCTCTCTCCATGCTGGTGGCCTTCACCGCGATGCGTCAGTTCGGGATCGCCGGCAACCTGATGAGCCTCGGCGCCATCGACTTCGGTCTGGTCGTCGACGGATCGGTCGTGATGATCGAGAACGTCGTGCGCATGCTCGCGCATCGGCCCGAGTCGGACGAGCGGCCGCATCTCGAGCGGGTTCGCGAGGCGGCCCTCCAAGTGGCCCGCCCGGTGGTCTTCGCGGTGGGGATCATCATGATCGTCTATCTGCCGATCCTCGCGCTCACCGGCGTGGAGGGGAAGATGTTCCGGCCCATGGCGCTGACCGTGGTCTTCGCCCTCGCCGGCTCGCTCCTCCTGGCGCTGACGCTCATGCCGGTGCTCGCCAGCTTCTTCCTCGCCAATGTGAGCGAGTCCGAGCCGTGGCTCTTCCGCATGGCCAAGCGCGCCTACGAGCCCCTGCTCGGTCCGGCCATGCGCCGCCGCAAGGTGACCTTCGGCGCGGCCGTGGGCGTCTTCGTTGCGAGCCTGGCCCTGACACCGTTCCTGGGAGCCGAGTTCATGCCACGGCTCGACGAGGGGGCCATCGCCATGCAGGTGTGGCGCCTCCCCTCGATCTCACTCGAGGAGTCGAACGAGCTCAGTACCCGCGTAGAGCAGGTGCTGCGGGAGGAGTTCCCCGAGGTTCGCACGATCGTCTCGCGGACGGGTCGCGCCGAGATCGCCACCGACCCGATGGGCGTCGAGATCAGCGACACCTACATCATCCTCGAGCCCCCGGACACCTGGCGCTTCGAGTCGAAGGAGGCGCTGATCGCCGCGATCGACGAGACGCTCCAGGAGAAGACCGTCGGCGCGATCTTCAGCTACTCGCAGCCCATCGAGCTGCGCGTGTCCGAGCTGATCTCGGGTGTGCGCTCCGACGTCGCGGTCTACCTCTACGGCGACGACCTGGACCTCCTCAAGGACAAGGCCGACGAGGTCGCGCGTGTCCTCCAGGCCATCCCGGGCGCGGCCGAGGTGAAGGCCGAGCAGACGACGGGCCTGCCCATGCTCCGCGTACGCCTCGACCGCCGCGCACTGGCCCGGTACGGCATGAGCGCCCGACACGCCCTGGAGACCGTCGAGGCGGTGGGCGGTGCGCAGGTGGGCGTCGTTCTCGAGGGGCAGCAGCGCTACGCGCTCCAGGTCCGCGTGCCGCCCGGGCTGCGCGACCGACCCGAGCAGATTGGCGAGCTGCTACTCGTGGCGCCGGCACGCGACGGGACGCCGGCGCGGCTCGTCCCGCTCGACGAGGTCGCCGACATCCGGATCGAGGACGGTCCCGCCCAGATCAGCCGCGAGGCGGTGAGCCGCCGCATCTCGGTCGAGCTCAACGTGCGGGGCCGCGACCTCGCGAGCTTCGTCGCCGACGCGCAGGCCGCCGTGGATGCGCAGGTGGATCTCCCGCCGGGCTGGTACGTCGACTGGGGCGGGCAGTTCGAGAACCTGGCCGCCGCCTCGCAGCGACTCGCGATCCTCGTGCCGCTGGCGCTGCTCCTGATCTTCGTCCTGCTCTACAGCTCCTTCGACTCGGGCCGCCTCGCGGCGCTCATCTATCTGAACGTCCCCATGGCCGTGACTGGCGGCATCTTCGCGCTGGCGCTACGCGGCTATCCCTTCTCGATCTCCGCGGGCGTCGGCTTCATCGCGCTCTTCGGCATCGCCGTGCTCAACGGCGTGGTGCTCGTCAGCTACATCGTGGAGCTGCGCGAGCGGGGCCGGTCGGTCGAAGAGGCCGCCGCCGAGGCGGCGCGCATCCGCCTGCGTCCGGTGCTGATGACGGCCATGGTGGCGTCGTTCGGCTTCGTTCCGATGGCGCTCGCCACCAGCGCCGGCGCCGAGGTGCAGCGACCCCTGGCGACCGTGGTCATCGGCGGGCTCGTGACGTCGACACTGCTCACGTTACTCGTGCTCCCCGCCGTCTACAGCTGGTTCGCGAGGAAGCCCACCGATATCGAAGTCTGATCCAGGAGGTGTGCACCGTGAAGGAGATCAAGGCCATCATCCAACCGTTCATGCTCGGGGACGTCCTGCACTCGCTCGAGGACGTCGAGGGCCTGCCCGGGGTCACCGTCTCGCAGATCTCCGGCTGGGGGAAGAGCCGCGCGCGCGACGCGGAGCAGGTGGTCGTCGAGGGGGGCCACAAGATGGCGCGCAAGACGAAGCTCGAGGTCGTGGCTCCCGATGAGCTCGCGGATGCGGTGGTTACGGCAATCGGGAGCGCCACCCGAACCGGGCGCGTCGGTGACGGAAAGATCTTCGTCACTGCCATCGAGAACACCGTGCAGATTCGCACCGGCGAGCAAGGTGACGGCGCCGTGTGATGTGGCGCCTGACAACCGAGGGCCGTATGGGCCCGTTGCGGCGCCCCCTCGAGCGACCTCGAGCACGACCTGGCCCGCACTCGACAGCCTCCAATGTGCACAAGGCCATGCCAACTGCGGCTTGGATCGGAGGTGGCGGGCCTCCTGAGACTGGCAGCTCGGTGTCTGGCCCAAAAGAGCGAAGCATGCGGGAGAGGCGGGTTGGCGGCACCACTCCTCGTACGCACACTTGGCACTCCCGTCGAGATCAGCGCGGTCTCCCCAAAATCGTCGTACGCGGAGGTGCGGGATCAGGCTCGAAGCAGGGCAAGTACCGGATCTCTCAGCGATTTCTGCACTTGGCGGCGGGAATCGCGGCCATCGCAAATCGGGCCGTAACTATTTGATTTCATTCTTGAATGGTGGAGGCGGCGGGAATCGAACCCGCGTCCGCATGGCTTCCAGCCAGCGCGTCTACGTGCGTAGACTCCGAATGTTCTCGGCCCGGGCAACCTCGGAATCAGTGCAACCCGAGCCCAGCTCCAGTTGATCTCGCCCCGGGCTCGTAGGAGCGGCGTCCCGGATGGCCAGCCCTCTGATGTCGCCTGTGACCCGCTAGAAGGCGTCGCGGACAGACGTCACTGACCTAGGGTTTAGCTAGGCAGCGAGTGCGTAGTTGTCGTCGGCAGTTATCGCTACCAACTTGCCACCTGTTTCACGACGGTGTGACGACGTCGGCACGCAGCGCCCGCCTTCGACCACCCGTCGAAGCCGATCGCCCCCAAGGCCCTGAAGACCCAAGACTCGAAAAGGTAGTGCTGAGGGGGTCCGGGGCAACCCCCCGAGCTGCCGGCAAACGAGGGGCCCTGCCCTGCCCCTGCGCCCCCGGGGCCGAGCCCTCCCGGCCCGGGGGGCGGGAGGGCCCGCTCCCAGCCCGCGGTGCGCCTCCCGGCCCGGGACACACCGTGGTACCCCGTCGCGGGCCCGTCGCTCTTCGGACCCTCGACCCGCGTGTGCGGTGCAGGACTCACTCGCGTGTTCGCCATGGCGATCCGCGTGCGTCCGGGTTTCGCGGCGCGACTCGCGGCGCGTCTCCCCTCGCGCAGCGACTCGCACTCGAAGAAGCGGCGCAATTCGGGGTCCTGAGGCTCTCTGCGTGCCGAATCCGCGCTTCGCCGGAACTCGGCGGGCGCGTTCGCTACCGTAGGCGCGTCGGAGTCGATGATCGTTCAGCGAATCCGCTGCTCTCCGCCGCGGTCCCGTCCTCGATCGGCGGCTTCCCGACCCCGTTCACCTCCATCGATTCAGGAATTGAATCGGGAATCGATCCAGGGATTGCGATGTGTGGAATCTGCGGAGAAATCCGCCTCGATGGTCGCTCTGCCGACGTCCTTGCGATCGAGGCGATGAAGTCCGAGATGCACCGCCGCGGTCCCGACGACGGCGGCTCCTTCGCTGCCGGACCGCGGGCCTTCGGCCACCGACGGCTCAAGATCATGGATCTCTCCGCCGCCTCGCAGCAGCCGATGGTCGACGCGTCGCTGGGCCTGGGCCTGGTCTTCAACGGCGCGATCTACAACCACCCGGAGCTCCGCCAGGAGCTTCGCGGCCTGGGCTACGCGTTCTTCTCCGAGGGCGACACCGAGGTGGTGCTGAAGGCCTATCACGCCTGGGGGGTCGCCTGCCTCGACCGCTTCGAGGGCATGTTCGCCCTCGCCCTCTGGGAGCGGGACTCGGGCCGAACGCTCCTCGCGCGCGACCGGCTCGGCATCAAGCCGCTGTACTTCAGCCACGAAGGGCCGCGCTTCCGGTTCGCATCGACGCTGCCCGCGCTGCTTCGCGCCGACGCGATCGACACCTCGATCGACCCCGTCGCGCTCAACTACTACCTGAATTTCCACGCGGTGGTCCCGCCCCCCCACACCATCCTGCGGGGGGTGCGCAAGCTGCGGCCCGGCCACTACATGACGATCGAAGCGGACGGCCGGATCGACGAGCGGCGCTACTGGACCCTCGAGTTCGGTCACGACGCCGACCTCGACGAGGCGCAGTGGCGGGAGGCCCTGCTCGAAGAGCTTCGCGCGGCGGTGCGCCGCCGGCTGGTCGCCGCCGTCGACGTCGGCGTGCTGCTCTCGGGAGGCGTCGACTCGAGCCTGCTGGTCGGCCTGATCGCCGAGGCCGGGATCTCCCGGCTCAAGACCTATTCCATCGGATTCGAGACGCTGGGCGACGAGGTCGGAGACGAGTTCGAGTACTCGGATCGCATCGTCCAGGCCTTCTCCACCGAGCACCACAAGATCCGGATCGACTCGAAGGAGCTCCTGGAGCGCCTTCCCGATGCCATCTCGGCCATGTCCGAGCCGATGGTCAGCCACGACTGCATCGGCTTCTATCTGCTGTCGCGAGAGGTGTCGCGCACGTGTCGCGCGGTCCAGAGCGGACAGGGCGCCGACGAGGTCTTCGGCGGGTACCACTGGTATCCCCCGCTGCTCGGGAGCGACACTCCCTTCGAGACCTACCGCGCGTGCTTCTTCGACCGCGACTACGACGAGTACCAGCAGACGGTCACCCGGGAGTTCGCGCAGGAGGACCACGCCTCGGAGTTCGTGCGTCGGGAGTTCGACGACCGCGCCGCGACGGATCCCGTGGACAAGGCGCTGCGCCTCGACACCACGGTGATGCTGGTCGACGACCCCGTGAAGCGCGTCGACAACATGACGATGGCGTGGGGTCTCGAGGCGCGGGTGCCCTTCCTCGATCACGAGCTGGTCGAGTTCGCGGCGAGGATCCCGCCGGACCTGAAGGTGCGCGGCGAGGGAAAGTACCTGCTCAAGGAGGCGGCGCGGGCGATCATCCCCTCGGAGGTCATCGACCGGCCGAAGGGCTACTTCCCCGTACCGGCCCTCAAGTACCTGCGCGGCGACGTCCTCGAATCGGTTCGGGAGGCCCTGCTCGGAGACGCGGCCCGCAAACGGGGGCTCTTCGAACGTCGCTACGTCGAGCGCCTGCTCGACGACCCCGAGGCGCACATCACCCGGCTGGGGGGCTCGAAGCTCTGGCAACTCGGGCTGCTGGAAACCTGGCTGCAGAGCCACGGTATCTGATCGAACGCAGCCAATGACCGTCCGCAGGAGGCCATTGCGAGTGGAAGGGACAACGAGCGACGATCGCGGACCCCGCCACCGACACGCCGCGAATTGCGGCTGGGGGCGGGTGCTCTTCGCCCAGACCTTCAGCGATCCGGCCGAGATCGCCCGGGAGATGCAGAACGAGCGGCGCGGCGAGCGGGACGTCGCCGCCTACGTCCTCGATCCCCACGTCGTCCTCTCCTAC
>Ga0055451_10001178_pt1 | contig 10639 bp, 9 predicted proteins | sample China_Galinas_PW_3_FD_57745 | JGI IMG/M metagenome (GOLD analysis project Ga0055451, IMG submission 57745) | Wetland microbial communities from San Francisco Bay, California, USA, that impact long-term carbon sequestration - China_Galinas_PWB_D2 | ecosystem: Environmental > Aquatic > Marine >... | reverse complement strand
ACGGGAGAAGTCGTCGTCGACGTCAGCGGTGACGAGGTCCGCTACGAGATCACGAGCCCCGCGGCGTGGGACGCGATCGAATGGAACGACGAGCTCGCCGCGCTCGCGCGCCGCTGTCATGCCGTGTGCTTCGGCAGCCTCGCGCAACGCATGGATCGATCGCGCACGACGATTCGCAGGTTCGTCGACGCGACACCTCCTACCGCGCTGCGTGTGCTCGACGTCAATCTGAGGCCGCCGCACGAGGATCGCGACGTCGTGCTCGAGTCGCTGCGGCTGGCCAACGTCGTCAAGCTCAACGACAACGAGCTCGCGACGCTGTGTGCATGGCTCTCGATCGCTGCCGAACCTCCCCAGAGTCTCGTCGAGCTCGCGCGGCGGTTCGAGCTCCGGGCGATCGCGCTGACACGCGGTTCGCGCGGCGCGATCCTCGCCAGTGGTAACGAGGTCAGCGAGCAGGAGGGTGTTGCGGTCGATGTCGTCGATCCGGTCGGGGCCGGCGACGCGTTCGCCGCCGCACTCGTCGACGGCCTGCTCCGCGCGAAACCGATCGCGGAGATCAACCAAGCCGCGTGCGAGGTCGCGGCGCGGGCCTGTGCATCCCGCGGAGCTCTCGGGTAGCGGGCGGACCGGTTGCAGGTCTCCAATGCGCAGACGGGCGACCGAGCCGTTGCACTCGAACAGTCTTGGTCGCGCATTCGAGTCGAGGATCCGTTCGGGAGTGCAGGTCGGCTCGGACCGTCGCTACGAGCTATCTCTGACGTGGCGGGAACAAGTAGACTACGCGATGCAGCTTGCCGTTCGCGGCTTACGCCGTGTCCTGGAGCTTGCCGAGCAGACCGCGGAGACGTGTCGCGCGACGGGGCGTCCACCTGAGGGGATGCTTCGAGTCGGCGATGGGCCGAGAATCGGCAACTGAGGCGATCATCGGGGGATCTCCCCGACCGGGAGCCTCCGGCTCGACGACGGTGAGCAGCGCAACGACCTCGAGTTCGAGCACCGATGCGGCGATCAAGGCGACCGCCGCGGGGTTGGCGACCGGCGTCCGAGCGCCATGCGGCAGCACCGCGGCCCGATGACGAGAGGCCCGGCGAGAGGATCAAGCCGGATCCTCGCGATGTCGATGCCTGTGAAGCCACGTCATGCCAAGCTCGCAGCGCACAGCCCAGCACGCCTACTGCGTCAACCATCCGCAGGCACCGGTCGAATGGACGTGTTTCCTGTGTCACGCAGAGCTGTGCGCGGAATGTGTCGCGCAACGTCCTGGAGATGCGACCGCTACCTACCGCTGTCGTTGTGGCGGCCGTTGCGAGCCGACGCCGGCCAAGCAGCTCGTCGCCGAACAGCGGGCCGCGGTCCAGGTCAGTGCGCCCGCGATCGCGGACGTCAGTCGAGTGTTCCTGTTTCCGTTGCACGGCAAGGGCGTTCGCCATCTCGTCGCGGGCGCGATTCTGGTCAGCTGCGCCGAGTTCTGCGCCGGGTGGATCCCTCTGCTCGGAACGCTGGTGTTCACGATCGTCCTGATCTACCTCGCGATCTACCTGGTGACGATCGCGGGCGACACGGCCTACGGCCGACCGTGGCTGCCGAGTTGGCCGGCCACCGACGGCTTCCAGCTCGCGACTTGGACCTGGCGCTTGTTCGTCGCGGCTGCGTGCGCATTCGGCCCGGCACTGCTACTGGGAACGCCATGGATCCTGTCGGGCACCCGGCCACCGGCGGCCGCATGGTCGTCCTGCAAGCGATTGCATTGGCCTACCTGTCGATGGCGCTCCTCTCGCTGGGAGTCTACGAACGAGCCTGGGCCGGCACATGGCCAACCGTGTGGCGAGCGATCCGTGTCATCGGCTGGCCCTACGCCGCGCTGTGCATCGCGATGCTGCTGCTCAGTCTGATCCGTCGCGAGTCGGCCGATCTTTTGTGGACCGTGCCAGTGATCGGTCCAGTGCTCACGAACACGCTGACGATCTACGCGCTGATCGTCGAGATGGCGTGGCTCGGGCTGCTCTATCGCACCCACGAGGGACGTCTCCCCGAGTAGACCTCACATGTGCGCCGACGTGATCGACTTCCGTGTCGTAGAGGAAACCGAGGTCACCTGTCCATCGGACGTAGTTGACGCTTGAAGTGCTCCGAGGTAGCGTCCGCCGGCAAGCCGCGTCCGTGCCCGTATCGCCGTACACCTGTCATGTCTTCGCCGCTGCCTCCGACCTGGTTGATTCGCGGTTCCGTGGCTCTTGTCTGGTTGTACGAAGGCCTGTGGTGCAAGTTGCTTCGCGGCGATCCCCGCCAGTTCGAGATCGTCGCGGCCGTCCCGAAGCTCGGGCCTCGCTTCGGAGTAGCGTTCCTCCAGGTTCTCGGACTGGTCGAGGTGCTGCTTGCAGTCTGGGCACTGAGCGGAGTGGCTCCAGTGCTCGCTGCAGCGGCGCAGACGGTGCTGCTCGTCACGCTGAACACCAACGGGGTCCTCTGGTCCCGCCACCTCATCCACGATCCCGCGGGGATGGTCGTCAAGAATCTGTCCTTCCTGGTAATCGTTTGGGTCGCCGCGAGTTTGCCCCTCACAGCACCATGAGCAGCTCCGTTACCGAGACCGTCTGGCAGCGTGGACGCTTCGACGCACGCGGTGGGGCGCGCAAGCTGCTGTTCGGTCGTATGTACGAGGACGCCGCGATCGAGCTCGACGCGTTCCGACCTGGTGGACGCGTCGTTTGTGTCGCCTCGGCTGGGTGCACGGCGATGCGCCTCGCGCCGAGCCACGACGTCGTTGCGGTGGATGTCAATCCGGTGCAGCTCGCCTACGCGCGACACCGCTGCGCCGGCGCGCCCAGCGCCCGGGGCGCCGCCGCGCGTTTCATGGCGCTCGCTCGCACCTTCGCTCCTCTCGCCGGCTGGCGGCGGTCCCGCGTGCGCGCGTTTCTCGATCTCGAAGATCCGGCCGAGCAGACCGCCTACTGGCGCCGTTTCCGCCGTTCGTCCGCTCGAGAGACGCCGGAACCGACGTCTGTGGTCACGCGCACGGCCTTCGATTCGTCGCTCGATCGCACTTGGAGCTCCCTGCTCTACTACGAACAGATCTCGCGGCGCCCTCCGCTGCTCCTGCACCTTCTGCTGCCGTCGCCGATCCGAACCGAAGGCAAGAGATCGGAAGTCGGGGACGAGGTGAAGTGTTCGTACCGGAGCGGCTACCTCGTGAAGAAGGTGACGTGCATCGAAGATCGACGACGCTACGGTTTCGAAGTCATTCGCCATCTCCTCGGCGCGATGCGGCGCGACGCTAGCGCGGCTGAACGGCCAGGATGCACAACCGCCCCGGATGCAACCGCGCCGGGTGATCACGAGCGATGACCAGGCGAACGAGCTTCGTGCGGCGCGGCTTCCAAGTGTTTCGAGCCTGGCGCCGGTACTTTGCCATCCCGGTGTTTCGACGGCGGGCCGCCAATCGCGCCGAGCGCGCCCAAACGGCGCTCGAAGAGCTCGGCGGCGCATGGGTGAAGCTCGGCCAGGCCCTCGCCCTGCGGTTCGACATCCTGCCCGAGGACTACTGTCTTCAGTTCTTCCGACTCCTGAACCAAATGGCGCCGTTTCCGGCCGACGAGGTAAGGCGAGTCGTCGAGTCCGAGCTCGGCCGGCCGCTCGAAGAGCTGTTCCGCGAGTTCGACCCGGTTCCGCTGGCGGCCGCCTCGATCGGGCAGGTGCACCGGGCCGAGATGCGCGACGGCACCGTGGTCGCGGTCAAGGTCCAGCGACCCGGGGTGCGCGAGCTGGTTCGCGCCGACCTGCGGTGGATGCGCTGGATCGCGCGACTCATCGACTGGCTGCCTTGGTCCTGGCGTCCGCAGGCGCGCCGTCTCGTGGACGAGTTCGCCCGCTGGACCGCGGAGGAACTCGACTTCCGCACCGAGGCCCGCCACCTTGCGACCCTGAGCAGGAATGCGGAGGGCGATCCGCTCGAGCGCATCCCTCGGCTCTACGCCTCGCACTCCTCGAAGCGTGTCCTGACCCTCGAGCTCCTGGAAGGGACTCCAGTCGTCGACATCATTGCGGCAAAGCGGCGAAACGACGAGGCGTTCCTCCGCGACCTGGCCTCGCGCGGTCATGACCTTCGTCGTATCGCCAGCCACATCGCATGGAACGCGCTCAACCAGATCTATCGTCAGGGCTGTTTCCATGCCGATCCGCATCCAGCCAACCTGATCGTCCTACCCGGCGACGCGATCGGCTATGTCGACTTCGGCATCGTCGGCCAACTCGATCCACGCACGACGGACACGCTGCGTGACTTTGCCCAGAGTCTGTTTGCCGGTCATGTCGAGCGAGCGGTCGACTCGTTCTCGACGTTTCTCGTGCCGTCCGGGCGAACCGACCTGGCCGCAGCCCGACGCGACCTCGCCTCCGTCCTGCGCAACTACGTCGAGAGCACGCGGGTCGTGCCGGATGGATTCGCGTCGGAGGAGCTGTTCGAGATCGAGGTGTTCGGCCTAGTGCGCCGGCATGCGATGTCGCTGTCCCCCGACGCGGCCCTGTACCTCAAGGCGGTCTTGACCGCCGAAGCCACGGTGAAGGAGCTCGATCCCGAGTTCGACCTCGCGGCTCACGAGAACCGTTTCTTCCACCGACTTCTCCGCCTCGAAGCGGTCGAGGCGATCAGGCCGGCGAATCTGGAACGTCTGTTCCTCGATGCCCGCCACCGGATGACGAAACTGCTCGACGCACTGGATCGCCTGTCGACTCCACCACCTGCTCTCGCCGAGTTGGCGACGGGCGTGCGCCGGAGTGTTCAGATCCTCGGTGCGGTCTCGATCGCCGGCACGCTGGCGGTCGCCGCGCTCGTGTGGACGATGGGCAAGGGAGCTCTGCTCGGCTCGCCGCGCAGGCTCGTCGCGCTGGCAGCCGCGCTGCTGACTCTCTTCCTCCTGCTCCTGGCCATCCGGCATGCGCGCAGATTGCCCGGCGGATCGAAACGGAAGCCCGAGTGAGGTGTTTCCGAAACTGAACCCATTCAGTAGGGAACCCGACCTCGTCGCGGGGGACGCGAGCCACCGTGCTCGAACGAGCGACCGGAGTGCACGAAGTACGACCAAAGGGCGCCGGACACTCTCGAGAGCGCTCGCAACGTGCCCTTGCCGGCTAGCTCGGCCTCGCGCAGGCAGCTGGACAGAAGCTCTTCCTCGGGCTGGAGCCCGGGCGGGAGATGCAGTCGCCCGGAGAACAGTGTTCCCGACTCCCGATGTGCCCACTCGAGCTTCTCTTCTTCGGTCGGGCCGGCGAGCCACTCCCGGCGCCGCTGGTTCTCACGCCGAGCCCACTCCTCGATCTCGTCCTCGGTCGGAGCCAGATCCGCGGACTGCCGGGCAGCGCGGTGACGGTAGGTGCGCTTGTCCTCTTCGGACGGACCTTCGAGCCATGCCTGGCGCCGCCTGTGCTCCCGCTCGGCCCAGGCATCGATCTCTTCCTGCGTCGGCGCGAGGCTCGACTCGCCCCATCCCAGAGCCGCCCGATGTCGCTCCTCTCGCGCCCACTCGAGCTTCTCGATGTTGGAGGGGCCTTCGAGCCAGGCCTTGCGGCGCGCGTGCTCGCGCTCGGCCCAGGCATCGATCTCGGCCTGGGTCGCCGCCAGATTTCCGCGGCGCGGGTCCACGGTCGGTTCCTCGTGCATGCCTGCGTTTTCCGGGACTTGTTGCGACGATTGTAATCGCGGCTGACTCTCCCGGGAAGACCACGCCGCGACGATGGCTCCTCATTGCACCTGGTACCGTCCGCCCGTCTCCCGCGCCAGGCGCTCCAGCAACGGGCTCTTCGTCCCGATCGAGATGCAGTGGAACACGATCTTGCGCGTGCGGTTCCGCCGCAGGATGTCGTCCACCAGCGCCGTCGGATCCGTGATCGCGCCTGCGCTCGGGGCGCCGTCGCTGAGGACGAAGACCGTGTCCGCGCGCTTGTCGCCCATCGCCTCCACGAGGGCGCCGTGCAGGTTGGTGCCGCCGCGCGGCTTCTGGCCGCGAATGAAATCGATGAGGCGTTCGAGCTGGCCGCGCTTCTTGAGTCCCGCGAGCTTCTTGGCGTATGCGTCCACGCGCGTCTCGAAGAACACGACGTTCACGAAGCTCTGCTTCGGGCTGGTCGTGAGCGTCCGGATCAGAGCCTCTTGCGCGACCTTGAGACGGGTGGTCCCCGTACCCATGGGCGCCGACATGCTGCCGCTGACGTCGAGGACGTACACGACCCGGTGGCTGACGACCGGGATGCCGTAGAACGAGGACGAGGTTCGGTTCATGGCCCGGCGTGCGCCGCGACGCGGCTTCTTGTCCTGCTTCTTCTTCTCCTCGGGAGGCGGGAGCACGAACGTCGCCTTCTCCTGCTTCCACCATGCCTGCCAGTCCTGGTAGCGGTAGAAGTAGATCCGTGTCAGGGACTGGAGCGCGCGCCGGCAGTCTTCCGCGAGCCGGCCCTCCTGGTTCGCCAGTGCCTGGATCAGGATCGGAACGCTCGCAGCGTCGCGCAGGTCGGTCGCAATCTCGAGGCCAGCGATCCGGAGCCGCCAATCCTTGTTCTTCAAGAGGTTCGGCAGCAGGGCCAAGAGGCAACGCAGACCGTGGCGGCGCCCGAGATCGAGCGCGAGCAGCCGCAGGTCGCCCGGTCCGCTCTTCGCGTAGCGCAGCAGCCGGGCCTGGAACTCCGGCGTGTCACCGAGCACCAGGTCCAGACCTTCCAGTGCGTCCAGCTTGGAGTCGAGCGACCTGCGCTTGAACGCCTTCTCGAGGACGGAGACCACGCGCTCGTCGCGCCTCTCGGCGAGGGCGAAGATCGCGGATCGCCGCACGGCCGGATCGGCGTCGCCAGCGAGCCGGAGCAAGGCTGTCGCCACCTCGGTTCCCTGCATCTGTGCGAGCAGCCGGACGGCGAACCGGCGGACGGACACGATCTTGGCCTTCGCGCCGGGTCCCACCGCCCAGTCCTTCGCCCCCTCGAGCATCGCCAGCCGCGGCAGCGCCTTGTCGAGCTGCTTGTTCATCCGGGGCGTCGGCCACGTGAGGAGCCGGCCGAGACGTGGCAGGTCACCCGGCACGGGCGCGCGCAGGAGTATCTCGAAGAGGACGCTCGCGTGGACCCGCGGCGACTTGCCGTCGGCGAGCTCGCGCGCCCGCGCGAGCGCCTCCTGGTCGCCTTCGGCGGCCAGCTGCCGGATCGCCTCGCGCGCGAGCGCGGCGTAGCTGTCGGTCATCGACGCACGCCGGACCTTGTCCAGGTGCGGGCCCTTCGCGTTGCGCAGCCGGATCAGGACCATGTATCGCGTGTTCGCCGGCTCTTTCGCGAACCGCTCGAGGAACGCAGCGCGCTCCTCCGCCCCATCGCGCTTCCCCAGCGTAGCGAGGACGGCCTGGTGCAGGCTCTTGTCGTTCTTCCGGTCCATGAGCTCCAGACAGAACCGGAGCCCGTCCGCTCCGTCGCGCGCCAGCAGGTACTCGGCCGCCACCTGGAAGACCTGGAGCGAGCCCTTCGCCCCGAGGACCTCGCGCATCGTCTCGCCGAGGCCGGACAACCCGGCCGCGTGGCCCAGCAGCATGCCCCGCAGCGTGTCGTGCGTCTCCTTGCGAAAGAGCTCGAGCGCCGCCCGCCGGGCCTCGTCCGTCCGGACGGATCGAAGCCGACTCACCCACGGCATGCGCTGGGCATAAGGAGCGTTCCGGGTCTCCTCGATCTTCTGGAGGATCTTGGGGAGGTCCGGCGACTGGAGGGGCGCCAAGAGCGCCAGTAGGCAAGCAGCGATGTGGTTGATCATGTCCGTTGAACAAAGAGTACCTGCCCGAAGCCTCCTTGTCTGTTTCCGTGATTCTCCTCGCCCGTCGTCGTTGTTTCTCGACAGAGCTCACGGAGAGCTACCGTGGTAGGAAGGCGAGGACCCGCGGACGCCTTGCTCAGCGCTTCGGACGAGTCGGCTGCACGTCGAGCTTCGGGAGCGAAGGCCGATTCCCCGCGGACGCCGCCGACGGCATCATGTTCGGTTCGCGTGCGGAACATCTCCTACACTGCGCTGTCTTTGCTCGCCGTCGGGTCCGGCTGCGCGCTCTCCCCGCGGCCGGTCGCTACCGTGCTCGCTCCGGCACTCGCGAGCCCGAGCGAATCCGAGGCCTTCGCGATTGCCAACGACGAGTCACTGCCGTTGCCCCAGCGAGCAGCGCGTCTGCAAGGTCTCCTCGACCGGCTTACCGCGACAGCCCTCGAGAGAGCGCGCGCTCAGCCCGACGACGCCAAGCTCGCTCTCGCAGCGACGAGCAGGCTGTTCGAGGCCGCAGACCTGCGCCTGCGTCGCGCGTCGCTGTCGGTTCTCGACGCGACACCGAAAGCGTCCCTGGCCAAGGTCCTCGCGGTCGAAGACTCCGTGCCCGACAAAGCGCGCGACGAGATCCTGGCCTTGTGCAGCAAGGGCCTGGAGATCGCCGAGCGCGCGGCAAGAACGCAGCCGAACGACGTCGGCTTGCAGCTCCACATCGCGCTGCACCTGTCGCTGGTCGCCTGGGCCAACGGACCCGCTCGGTCCTTCTTCGCCGGCTACGGGCCGCGACTCGTACGGGCGATGGACAGGGCCATCGAGCTCGACGCCAAGTGGGATCATGCGGCGCCACTCCGGCTCAGAGGACGCTTTCGAGGCATGGCGCCGTGGCCCTACGGCGATCTCGACGTCGCTCGCGAGTCACTCTCACGTGCCGTCGAGATCGCCCCTCTCGCGATCAACTGCTTGTTCTTCGGTGACGTTCTGTGGGCCAGCGGCGAGCATCAGAAGGCGGCCGCACAATGGCGCAGCGCTCTCACGGCGCCGGACGACGACTCGACGCGCTACGTGACGCCGTTGCTCCACGAGCTCGCTCGTCGTCGCCTCGCCGTGCTCCCACCCTCGCACCACGCCGCCCCCAAGTGACCGATAAGGTGTACTCGGTACTGCTTGTCGAGTTCCGTGCTGGCATGGGGCCGGTGTGCGCCGAGACCGACCGAACGCTGACCAGGATCGCGAACCTCCGGACGTGCGGGCGGAACGCTTGTGATTCCCAGCGCGCTGGTGACGCCAGTCCGAGCTAGTGTCCAAAGATCCGCCCGAAGAAGCCTTTCCTCGGCGCTTTCTGATACGCAAACACCGGCAGGTTGCCACATCGCCGCACTACGGTTTGCGGGCCGTAACGACCCCACGAGAAGCCGAATCCGACTTCGGCGTTGCGCAGGTCGACGAACTGAAAGCTCTCGCCCAGCTTTTGGGCGAACCCCGACAAGTCCGGGTCACTCGAGGCCAGGCACTCGCCGTGGCTGAGGACGCCCGGATTCGTGCGCCAGACCTCGAACAGACGATCCTCGTGGACGTCGTCAACGAGGCTCTTGTGGGGTGGAGTGTCGAGCGCGAACAACTCGCGGAGGAACTCTTCCAGCGAAGCACTCTGATAGAGAATGACCGGAGCGTCGTGGCAGGCGAAGTAGATCGGAGCCCAGTCCGTCGAACCGGGCTGGAGGTCGACGACCCAGTAGTTGCCGTACCCATCCGCGGCAATCGGAAGCCCGTGCGGAAAGACCTCGCCCATCTCGAACTCGTGGTCGCGTCCCGTGAAGTCGATCGGCTCCACGCTCGTCCCGGAGAAGCCTCGGCAACACCTGAGGAGGCCACGAATCTCCGGAGGGATGCGACACGGAAGATCTCGCGAGAACCTGTCGATGTCCTCGTCCGAGAGTCCGCTGGCCAGCTTCAGCTCGACCGGCCGACCGTCTTCGTCGGCGAGCGTCCGACTCTGGGCGTCTCGAATGACATCTAGGGCGTTCATCCGCTCACAGCTTCCTGGACTCACACAGTAGCCGCGAGAGTCAACCCTGCCAGTTTCGGTCGCCGCTCAGTTCCACGAATCCCCCCTCCCCCTTCTCCCCGGTTTCGCTCGGCGTCCCGAGCCCCCCGCGGGGCTCGGCAGGCTTTCGAGGGCGAATCAGGATCGAAATGCGCCACCCTAGCGGAGCTAGTTAGGTACCCACCCCCATTTGCCGGAGCATGCCCATCGTATCCATCTGCTCCCATTCCTCGGCCACGTGACCGCCAGACACTCGGTACACATTGATCCCACTGACTGATATCGCCTTTCCACTGGCCGGGACTCCATGGAACTCCCCGCCATGCGTGACCGTGCCGCGCCAGCGGACCGCTACGTGATCGCCCTCAGCAACCGTCGTCACGACTTCCACCCGCCAGTCCGGGAACGCCTTTCGGGTGGCGGCGAGGAAGCCCTCCATTCCTGAGCGATCTCGAGGTGGCTGTCCCCCGAGGTGATATCGGAAGTCGGGAGTCGTCAGGCGGTGGAACGCCGTACTATCCCCTCGGTTCCAGACCGACTCGATGTACTCTCGGACAAGCGACGTGCCGCTCGCATCTGACTCCACGGCGCACTCCTTCATTCAGGCGAGGTGGACCTTCAATCGCGCGCCCTGCTCGACGTGGCGCAAGCGCCAACAAGGCGTGAATGACTCGCGCTTCTGCTGCGCAGCCTCGTCAGGATACTGCGCGAAGCGCACCTGCGTGCAGTTCGAGGTTAGCGTTAGCAGACCGGTGAAAAGTCATTTCGCGCCGGAGCGGCGTCTTTCGGCCCTGCTTCGCCTTCGAAAGCCTCGA
>Ga0055451_10001177_pt1 | contig 10639 bp, 11 predicted proteins | sample China_Galinas_PW_3_FD_57745 | JGI IMG/M metagenome (GOLD analysis project Ga0055451, IMG submission 57745) | Wetland microbial communities from San Francisco Bay, California, USA, that impact long-term carbon sequestration - China_Galinas_PWB_D2 | ecosystem: Environmental > Aquatic > Marine >... | reverse complement strand
GAATTCATCCTGCGCAACTGGCGCATCGTCAAGGTCGCCACCACCAAGGCCCAGCGCAAGCTGTTCTTCAACCTGCGCAGCAAGAAGCAGCGCCTGGGCTGGATGAACCAGGCGGAGATCGACGCAGTGGCCGCGGACCTCGGTGTCAGGCCGGAGACCGTGGTGGAGATGGAATCGCGGCTCAGTGGCCATGACATCGGTTTCGATCCGGTCGGCACCGGCGACGAGGACGAGCATCACTTCGCCCCGGCGGCGTATCTCGAGGACCAGTCCGGCGACCCGGCACAGATCCTGGAGCAGGAAGACTGGAGCGAAACCCACAGCAGCCACCTGCAAGCCGCGCTGGAGGGGCTCGACGAGCGCAGCCGGGTCATCCTGGAGCAGCGCTGGTTGCAGGACGACAAGACCACCCTGCACGAGCTGGCCGAGCGCTTCGGGGTATCCGCGGAACGGATCCGCCAGCTGGAGCAGAGCGCAATCGGCAAGCTGAAGAAGACCATGCAGGCCTGATCGCGGATTTCCGGCAGAACCGCAACAAAACGGCCCGCCAGGGCCGTTTTGTTTTTCGGGATGCGGTGCGGGCCGGCTCGAGGACGCCCTTTTCCGCGCGGTTGCGGCGCAGGCAATCCCCGTCCGGGTGTCATCGGCCGGGGACGGTGCTGGCAGGCATGGCGAGGGTCCCGCCCGGCGAGTCATAATCCGGGCATGGACACGCCCGTGCACAGGATACCGGTGGGCATCAGCAGCTGCCTGCGCGGGGACGCCGTGCGCTACGACGGCGGCCACCGCTATGACCGCGAGGTCAACACCCGCCTGGCCGCGTACCTGGAGTTTCATCCGTACTGCCCCGAAGTGGCCATCGGGCTGGGCATACCCCGGGCACCGATCCGGCTGGTACGCACGGCAGGCGGTCTGCGCGTGCGTGGTGTGCAGGAAGGTTCGCTGGATGTCACCGCGGCCCTGGCGGCATACGGTCGCGCTGCCGCCCGTGACATGGATGAGCTGTGCGGCTACATCTTCAAGGCGCGCTCGCCGAGCTGCGGCATGGCACGCGTAAAGACCTGGCACGAGGACGGCCGGGCCGCCCGGGCCGATGGTGTCGGCGCCTTTGCCGCCGCGATCCTGCAGGCGCACCCGAACCTGCCGGTGGAGGAAGAGGGCCGGCTGCACGATCCCGGGCTGCGCGAAAATTTCCTCGAACGGGTGTTCACGCGCTATCGCTGGCTGCAGCTGCGCGCGCGGGGACTCACACCGGCGCGCCTGGTGGAATTTCACACCCGCCACAAGCTCAGCGTACTGGCGCACAACCAGGCCGCCTACCGGCGACTTGGCCGTCTGGTGTCAACGGCCGGTCGAAAGGGCTTCCGGGAGCTGTGCCGGCGCTACGAACAGGAGCTGATGGCAGCGCTGCAGCGACCGGCCACCCGCCGCGCACACGTCAACGTGCTGCAACACCTGCAGGGCTATGTCAGCAAACCGCTCGGCGCCGCGGACCGCGCCGAACTGACCCGGCTGATCGATGAATACCGGCTGGGGCTGGTGCCGCTGGCCGCGCCGCTGACACTGCTGCGTCATCACTTCCTGCACCACCCGAACGAGTGGGCCCAGTCGCAGACCTACCTGGAGCCGTTCCCGCGCGAGCTGAAGGACGACTGAGCGGATGTTGTTTCAACCCGGTGTCAGTTTCCGGCCAGTAAACGACACCTTGGCCGCGGCTGGAACCCCCCGCCGCGCGGGGGGTGTTCCGGTGGTGTGCGCCTGATCACTCACGGATAACCGGGCAGGTAGCCGTAGGGATAGCGCCGTTCCCTGAACTGGTCATAGTACCTGCTGCGTTCCTCCGCCATATCGCGATAGTACCGGCTGCGCGCCTTGTTCCATTGACGTCTTTGCTCGGCTACCGGATTGTTCCACCAGCGCCGCAGGCTGTGCCAACGCTCCCTGTTTTCCCGCATTGCCTTGAATTGTGCTTCTCGTTGTTCGCGCAGTCGATCAATTCTGGCGCGATACCCGCTACGGTAGCGATACGGCGTGTCCTCTGCAGTGAATGAGGCTGCTTTCCCGGGCGCTTCCGCCTGCGGCGTCACTGCTTCTGACTGTGCCTCCGGTTCCGCTGGCGGTTCAGTATCCCCCTGCTGCGCGGTTTCTGACTGCGGCTGCGCGGTTTCTGGCTGCGGTGTAGCGGTTTCTGGTTGCGGTGTAGCGGTTTCTGGTTGCGGTGTAGCGGTTTCTGGTTGCGGTGCCACTGCCCCTGACTGCGGTGCAGAAGGTGCTTGCGGCTCTACAGCCGGCTGTGCTGTTTCCGCCTGTGGCGTCGTTGCCTCCGCCTGAGGCACTTCGATTCCCTGCGGGATGTATGGGGGAGCCTTGAGTTCTTCCCCGGCAGAGACCGGTAACGGCCAGCCCGTAAGGCTGCCCAATACGACAATTGCAAATAATGGTAACAGGCCCCCTGTCGGGCTGCTGGGTGTACTCATGCTCTCCTCCGCGATATGGGTGTTTTCAGCAATACAGAGGTATAACCTAATGCCATTCCCTGACGGGACACCTTGATTGGTGTCAAATATGCGGCACCAATATGGTCGGGATCTCTCCTGAACCCTGAAAATCGTTGTCCTGACTGAGCCCGGATTACAGAAGCCCGGGGCGATCAGCATCCCAGTGGAGTGTGCGGTACTGTCGGAGAAGGGGCGGTTCACACCTGATAGCAGCCGGGAATATAAGTAACGACCGGAATAGCTCGTTCCCGGACAGCCGCAGGCAGACCCCGATGCTGCCCGGTTTCAGGGATATTCCGGATAGCGTGGCAAGCCCTCGTCCGCGCACGACCACTGCGCGCGCGAGTCCCAGAAGATGCGCGCCTGCGGCGCCACCGGCGGTTCGCCGTCCAGCGTGCCGGCCGGCACCAGCACAGCATCGAGTTCCGGTATCACGCGCGGCAGCGGGCTGCCGCACTGCGGGCAGAAACAGTTCCGGAAGCGCTGCGCCTCGGGTACCCGGTAGGTGGCCAGCAGGTCGCCGCCGCTGACCCAGTGCAGGCTGGTGGCCGGCGTGACCAGCAGGTTGCTGGCGTGTCCGGTACCGGTGGTCTTGCGACAGCGCGAGCAGTGGCAATGGTAGAAACGCTGCACCTCACCACGCAATTCGTAACGCAGCGCTCCGCACAGGCAACTGCCGCCGAGTTCAATGTGTGTCATGTCCGACTCCTTCTCCTGTATCCGTATACTCCAGCGCCCGTCGGGCGACGGAGTCGCGGAGTCCCGGCTATAGCCATTTTTTCTTCCTGAAATAGAACATCAGGACCGCCGGGATCAGCAGGAAACAGGCCCACAGCAGCGGGTAGGACCACTTCCATTTCAGCTCCGGCATATACTCGAAATTCATGCCGTAGATGCCCGTGAGGAAGGTCAGCGGGATGAAGATCGTGGCGAACACCGTCAGCACCTTCATGACCTCGTTCATGTGGTTGCTGATGGTGCTGTTGTAGATCTCGAGCAGGCTGCCGACCATGTCGCGGTAGGTGTCGAAGGCATCCGTCACGCGCAGCACGTGATCGTAGACATCCCGGTAGTAGATCATGGTGTGGTCGCTGATGAGCTCGGAATCGCTGCGCAGGATCCCGCCAACCAGCTCGCGCAGCGGCGCGGCCGACCGGCGCATGAAGATCAGTTCGTGCCGGACCCGCTGGATGCTCATCAACGTCGAGCTGTCCGGCTCATCGAGCAGCGCGTCCTCGATCGACTCCAGGGCCGCGTCCATGTAGTCCTGCAGCGACAGGTACTGGTCGACCACGGCGTCGAGCAGCGAGTAGGCCAGGTAATCCGTACCGAGCTTCCGGAAGTGCGCATTCGGCTTGCGCAGCCGGGCCTTGATGGAGTCGAAGATCGCGTCACGCTTTTCCTTGAAGGTGAACACGTAATCGCTGAGGATCAGGACGCTGACCTGTTCATAGTTCACCACCTCCCCGCCGTGTGCCGGGTACATGACCTTGAACACCAGGAACAGGTAGTCGTCGTAATCCTCGAACTTGGGACGCTGGCCGGTGTGCAGGATATCCTCGAGTACCAGCGGGTGAATGTCGAACTCCTGCCCGATCGCCTCGATGACGGCGACGTTGACCAGCCCCTCGACGTTGACCCAGGTAATCGAATCCGCCCCGCGGAAGCCGGCGATCTCCTCCACCGTGCTCACGGTGTGCTCCGAACCACCGTCACGCGTGTAGTCGATGACCGTGATACGGGTTTCCGATTCCAGCCGTTCGCCGACGTGCACCAGGGTGCCCGGCGGCAGGCCGGCCTTGCTGGATACAGTGGTGGTGGATGCTGCCATGCGCCCTCTCCCGCACACCGGATGCGACCGGTCCGCAGGCTACTATATTGGCAGTCCCGCGCGCTGGCAACGTCCGGTCCTGCCGGCAGCGGTGCGGGATCACGCCAGCAACGGCAGGTAATGATCGACCAGCAGGGTGGCGAAGATGGCCATCAGGTACCAGATGGAATAGCCGAAGGTTTTCATGGCCACCTCCTTCCCCTGCATCAACTGGATGGCGTAGCGCAGGAATCCGGCCCCCAGCAGCAGGGCGGAGACCAGGTAGAAATAGCCGCTCATGTGCATGGCGAACGGCAGCACGCTGACCACCAGCAGCATGATGGTATAGAGCAGGATCTGCAGGCGGGTAAACGGGATGCCGTGTGTCACCGGCAGCATCGGGATGTCCACCTTGGCATATTCCTCGTGGCGGTGGATGGCCAGCGCCCAGAAGTGCGGCGGCGTCCAGACAAACACGATCAGGAACAGCAGCAGCGCGTGGGGGTGGATGGTGCCGGACACCGCGGCCCAGCCCAGGATGGGCGGTGCCGCGCCGGCCGCACCACCGATGACGATGTTCTGCGGCGTGGCGCGTTTCAGGTACATGGTGTAGACCACCGCGTAGCCCACCAGCGAAACGAAGGTCAGCACGGCGGTCAGCGGGTTGATCAGTTGTACGAGGATCGCCATCGCGACCACGCCCAGCACGGTGGCGAATCCCAGCGCCTGTGGCGCGGTCACCTGGCCCTGCGGCAGGGGACGGTTGTGGGTGCGTGCCATCTTCGCATCCTCGCGCGCGTCCAGCACGTGGTTGATGGCGGCGGCGGCCGCCGCCGCCAGGCCGATGCCGAGATTGCCCCACAACAGCACGTCCCACGGCACCATGCCGGGCGGGTTGGTGGCGAGGAACATGCCCACCATCGAGGTGAACACGATCAGGGCCACGACCTTCAGCTTGCACAGCCCCAGGTAATTCCGGATGGTTTGCAGCATGGGTGCGATCAGCCGATTTGTGATGCCTTGAGCAGCTTGCGCAGGTCTCTCAGCATGCCGCTGGGATCGCTCCCCGGTGTATAGAACATCATCAGGTTGCCGAGCGGATCCACGATATACAGGTACCCGTTGCGTCCGAAGTCCGTGTCGTCCACCCGGAACTGGGGCGCCAGGACCGTGGCCTGGGCCGGCGCGACCGGTATCACCCGGAGGTCCGGGTACTCCTTGCCCGCCAGTGTCCTGACCGCGTCCGGCACGCCGTCGCCCAGCAGCAGGTACAGGGTCTGCACCCGCTTCATGTCTTCATTCTGCGCGAGGCGCACCTGGCGCATGCGGTACAGGTCCTGGTTGCAGGCGGCGTCGCAATCGCCGTCACCGACGTACACCAGTGTCCACCGTCCCTGCAGGTAACGGCCGAGCGGGCGAGCGCCGGCCATCAGGTCGGCGGGCACCGCCAGCGGTCGCGCCGGCTGCACCAGTGTGCCGTAGTTGGTCGTGCTGTGCGGCCGCCAGCCCTGCTCGCCGGCATGGTGCATGACCCACGCCACGAACACGGGGGCCAGGAAAATCAGGGCCAGCAGCACCATAGCCTGTTTCGAGTTCAGAAACCCGCGCTGGCGCCGCGCGGACGCCGGTGCATTCCGTTCAGGCTTGTTCATTTGCGTTCCGGTTGCTTGCGGTTGATGCGTTTTGTATTGACGCCGATATAGATCAATGCCAGCACCAGCGCGAGGGTGTACCACTGCATGGCATAGGCCCGGTGCTTGGCGGGGGTCACACCATACACCGGCTTCCAGTCACGCACAAAACCATGCGCATCCTGCGGGTCCAGTAACAGGATCACCGGCAGCAGGGACCTGCCCAGCAGCGCCTTCACCCGCGCCGGTTCCAGCTGTTCGATGACACGCGGCCAGCCGGAGGTCGCCTCTTCCTCCGCTCCGAGACGGAAAGTCTTCTCTGGCGGGAGATCGATGCCGGCAATCAACGTCACCTCCCCCGCCGGCCCGTCGACCGCGGGCAGCACGGAGCGGTCGGGGTCCGCCGGCGCCCAGCCGCGGTTCACCAGCAGCCAGCGCCCGTCATCCAGCTGCAGGGGGGTCAGCACCTCGTAGCCCGGATGACCGTCGTGCACGCGGTTATCCAGCAGCAGCTGGTGCGCGAGGTCATAGCGGCCGTGCACACGCACCTTGCGGAAGCGCGCCGCCGCATAGTCCCCGCCCAGCCGGTCCAGGCTCACGGCAGGCAGGTGCGTCCTGGCGGCGTTGGCGTCGATCAGACCCTGCTTCCACACCGCGCGCTGCAGCTGCCAGTGTCCCAGCCAGAGCAGCAGCGGCAGCAGGAGCAGCGTGGCCAGCGTCGGCCACAGGCCGGGACGGAAATCGTAGCCGCCGATTCTCATGAGTTCAGCCTGGCCGGACGGCAACGAGCGGCGAGCGCGCACGGGAGGTCTGGTATACTTCCCGGAAACTGCACAACCCGGTACCTTCGCATGCTCGGCAAAGCCCTCATCATACTCATCCTGCTCGTCATCGTCGGCAGCCTGTTCAGCGGCCTGTTTTACCTGGTCCGCGACAAGGGCACGTCGGAACGGACCGTCCGCGCGCTGACCGTCCGCATCAGCCTGTCACTGCTGCTGTTCGTGCTGCTGATGATCGGTTACGCCACCGGGCTCCTGCGACCGCACGGCTTCGGGGGCTGAGCGGTACTCCGGCAATCCTGGCTGCCGATTACCCGGCCGGTAAAAAAAGGGCGCTCGAGAGCGCCCTTTTTTCATGCCGGTGTGGACCCGCCTAGACCAGCCAGTACACGAACACGAACAGGCCGAGCCAGACCACGTCCACGAAGTGCCAGTACCAGGCCACCGCCTCGAAGGCAAAATGGTGCTCGGCCGAGAAATGCCCCTTGATGCTGCGCAGCAGGATGACGGTCAGCATGGTCGCACCCAGCGTCACGTGCAGGCCGTGGAAACCGGTCAGCATGAAGAATGTGGTGCCGTAGATGCCGCTCTTCAGGGTCAGATTCATCTCGGTATAGGCGTGGTGATACTCGAACGCCTGCAGTGAGAGGAACAGCACGCCCAGCACCACGGTGGCCATCAGGCCCAGGATCAGCTGGGTACGGTCGTTCTTCTTCAGGCCCCAGTGCGCCCACGTCACGGTGACGCCGGAGGTGAGCAGTGTCAGGGTGTTGATGGCCGGCACGCCCCATGCCTCCATGGGCTTGAAGGTACCGCCGACGTCCGCCGGGCCGTTGGTCGGCCACATCGCCTCGAAACCGTGCCAGAGCAGTTCCGGGGTCATGACCTTGTTGCCACCGCCACCCAGCCACGGCACGGCGTACATGCGGGCGTAGAACAGGGCGCCGAAGAACGCGGCGAAGAACATCACCTCGGAGAAGATGAACCAGCCCATGCTCCAGCGGAACGACATGTCGACCTGGGCGTTGTACTTGCCACTCAGGCTCTCGCTGATGACCGTGCCGAACCAGCCGAACAGCATGAAGATGATGATCGCCAGACCGGCCACCGGGATCAGCCAGGTGCCACCGTGCAGGAAATTGGCAAAACCGAACAGCATTGTGAACATGCCGATCGACCCGATGATGGGCCAATGGGTGGGTTCCGGCAGGTAGTAGCCCCCTTTGGATGCTGACATTGGTATTTCTCCCTCGCTAAACGTTTGCTAACCCTTCAATCGTGGCAGGCCCGTTCCGGCCACCTGCCACCTCGTATCCAGCACCGGCGAATCCGCTACAGGATGGTATGAGCCTGCCCGCGTCAGCAGGCGTTCCTCGCGATCCAGCCTCATTTCGGCAGGGCAAAGAAACTGGCCACAAAAAAACCGGTCGCCAGCAACACCAGCAGCAGCACCGTGATCCACTTGCGCGTCGCCTGCTGCCTGTCACCCCGTTGCGCCATAACCACCTACCTGCCACGACTTATCGGTGCGCGGGCGCAGGACGCCCGCGCACCGTACCAAGCTACTTGACTTCCGGCGCCGTCTCGAAGGTGTGATACGGCGGCGGTGACGGAATGGTCCACTCCAGGCCGTGCGCACCTTCCCACACCTGCGCGGTTGCCGGTTTGCCGCCCCGGATCGTCCTGATCACGATATACAGGAAGAACACCTGCGCCAGACCGAAGGCGAAACCACCGATACTGGATACCATGTTCCAGTCGGCAAACTGCAGTGCGTAGTCCGGCACACGGCGCTGCATGCCGGCCAGGCCGAGGAAGTGCTGCGGGAAAAACAGTATGTTCACGGCAATCACCGACCACCAGAAGTGGATCTTGCCGAGGCGCTCGTCGTACATATGACCGGTCCACTTCGGCACCCAGTAGTAGAACGCGCCGATGATCGCGAACAGTGCGCCGGTAACCAGCACGTAATGGAAGTGGGCCACCACGAAGTAGCTGTCCTGGTACTGCATGTCGGACGGGGCCACACCCAGCATCAGGCCGGTGAAGCCGCCGATACTGAACAGGAATACGAAGGCGACCGCCCACAGCATCGGGGTTTCAAAGGTCATGGAACCGCGCCACATGGTGGCCGTCCAGTTGAACACCTTCACCGCGGTCGGCACCGAGATCATGACGGTGGCGTACATGAAGTACAGCTCGCCGGCCACCGGCATGCCGGTGGTGAACATGTGGTGCGCCCAGACCAGGAACGACAGGAACGCGATGGAGGCGGTCGCGTACACCATGGAGCTGTAACCGAACAGCTTCTTGCGCGCGAAGGTCGGGATGATCTCGGAGACCACGCCGAACGCCGGCAGGATCATGATGTACACCTCGGGGTGACCGAAGAACCAGAATACGTGCTGGAACAGCACCGGGTCACCGCCGCCGGCGGCTTCGAAGAAGCTGGTGCCGAAGTTGCGGTCGGTCAGCATCATGGTCACCGCTCCGGCCAGCACCGGCATCACGGCGATCAGCAGGAACGCGGTGATGAACCAGGTCCAGACGAACAGCGGCATCTTCATCAGGGTCATGCCCGGTGCGCGCATGTTCAGCACGGTGGCGATGATGTTGATGGAGCCCATGATGGAGGAGAAGCCCAGCATATGCACCGCGAAGATGAAGAAGTCGGTGCTCTTCGGCGCGAACGTGGTCGACAGCGGGGCATAGAACGTCCAGCCGAAGGCGGGACCGCCGCCGTCCATGAACATGGTGCTGAGCAGCATGGTACCGGCGAACGGCAGGATCCAGAAACTCCAGTTATTCATGCGCGGCAACGCCATGTCCGGCGCGCCGATCATCATCGGGATCTGCCAGTTGGCCAGGCCGACCATGGCCGGCATGATGGCGCCGAACACCATGATCAGGCCGTGCATGGTGGTCATCTCGTTGAAGAACTGCGGCTCCACGAACTGCAGGCCCGGTTCGAACAGCTCGGCACGGATCACCATCGCAAACGCGCCGCCGATCAGCAGCATGATGAAGGAGAACCACAGGTACAGGGTACCGATATCCTTGTGGTTGGTGGTCGTGATCCAGCGCATCAGGCCGCTGGGAGCACCGTGATGATGTGCGTCATGTGTGGTAGCGCTCATGTCTAGTACCTCTGGATGGATTCCCGAATTGTTAGCGTGCGGCCGCGATATCGGACGGCTGCACCACGTCACCGGTGTTATTACCGAAGCTGTTACGCTCGAAGGTGATCACGGCGGCAAGATCGGCATCGTCCAGCTGGGGGCCGAATGCCTGCATCGCGGTGCCCGCCTTGCCGTGCATGACCCGGTCGATATGCCCGGCAACCGGGCCGGTAGCAATCTTGCTGCCGGCCAGTGCGGGGAACTGGCCCGGGATACCTTCGCCATTGGCCTGGTGACAGAATACACAGTTAGTCGAGTAGACAGACTGGCCCTTGGCCATCAGCTCTGCCTTGGTCCAGGTCTTCTTGCCGGCCGCGGCTGCCGCTGCGCTGGCCTTCTTCTGGTCGGCGACCCAGGCATCGTAGTCCTCCTGGGTCTTGGCGACCAGTACGATCGGCATGTAACCATGCCCCTTGCCGCAGAGTTCCGCACACTTGCCACGGTACGTGCCGGGTTTCTTCAGCTCGGTCCAGGCGTCATTTTCGAAGCCGGGTATGGCGTCCTGCTTCCAGCCCAGGTCCGGTACCCACCAGGAATGAATCACGTCGTTGGAGGTGAACAGGAAGCGGATCTTCTTGTTGATCGGCACCACGACCGGCTTGTCGACCTCCAGCAGGTACTCCGAATCCTTTTTCGTGCTGGAATCCAGCTTGGTCTGGTCGACCGGCGTGCTCAGGACACTGAAGAAGCTGATGCCCTCGTTGAGGTAGTCATATTTCCATTTCCACTGGTAACCGGTGAC
>Ga0055451_10001175_pt1 | contig 10647 bp, 8 predicted proteins | sample China_Galinas_PW_3_FD_57745 | JGI IMG/M metagenome (GOLD analysis project Ga0055451, IMG submission 57745) | Wetland microbial communities from San Francisco Bay, California, USA, that impact long-term carbon sequestration - China_Galinas_PWB_D2 | ecosystem: Environmental > Aquatic > Marine >... | reverse complement strand
CCTCGCCGAATGAGCCAATTCGCCTGCGTTTTCGAAGACAAACCAGAACCGAAGTCCACCGCTCTGACACGAAAGCACTTTATCAACGGCCTGCTAGAAACGGCAGCAGGCGTTCGACCGTCGCCGGTCCGATCCCCGAGACCGCAAGCAGATCGGCCTGCGTCCACGGACGCGTCAGTCCATGCATGCGAGCGGATAGGGCGCGGGCGCCGACCTCGCCGAGGCCCGGTAGCAGCGCGAGCTCCCGCCAGTGCGCGGTGCGTGGATCGAGGCGCACCGGCACGAGCCCGGTCGGTCTCGGGCTCGGGAGGTCGCTCGCGACACCGTGCACGAACAGGCGGGTCACGAGAAACACCAGCACCACGACGAGCCCCAAACGCCGGGCACGCTCTCGCCTCGAGCGCGATGGCTCCCCCACTCCGACCTCCAGCGAACGTCTCAGAACGACTGGCGCAACGAGTCCGCGAACCCGGCTTGGCCCGGGTCGACGTCGTCGAGCAGACGCGCGAGCCGCCGGGCGGCTTGCCTCAGTCCGCGCGCTGCCGGGGACTGCGGCGCCCGGATCACGAGCGGCACCTTGGCGACGAGAGCCGGTTCGACCGCCCGGTCTTCGGGCACGCCCCCGAGGTAATGGACCGGGAACGACAGAAAACGCGTCGAAACATCCCGGAGTTTCGAAAACGCCTCGAGCGCGTGTTCGTCGTTGTCGGCGCGATTGACGAGCACGAGGATGCGAACCCTGGGCCGGCGCAGGATCATGCACTTGATCAACGCATACGCGTCGGTCAATGACGGAAGGCTCGGCGTAACGACGACGAGCACGTAGTCGGTGTGCTGCAGGAACATGAGCGTCTGCGGAGAGATCCCGGCCGCGGAGTCGATCATGAGCAGCTGCGAGTCGGACAGCGTCCGCGAGATCGCGCGGCTCAACAGCCCGAGCTCTTCGGTTCCGAGCTGGGCCAGCCGGCTGATCCCGGATCCACCGGGCAGGAGCCGGACCCGGTACGGCGACTCGAGCAGCAGATCTTCGAGCTCGACACGCCCCTCGAGGAACCGGTTGAGATGGAACTCGGGCTTCACTCCGAGGTGGAGGTGCGCGTTCCCGAGACCGAGGTCGGTGTCGAAGATCTGCACCTTGCCGAGCGAGCGCGCGAGCACCACCCCGAGATTGACGGTCACGAACGTCTTGCCGGTTCCGCCCTTTCCGCTCGCAACACCGATGCTCGGCACGCGCTGCGTCGTGCGCCGGCGCTGCATGCGCCATCGCTCGAGCAGCCGCCTGGGCATGCGCTTCAGACTCGCTCCGGACAGCTTTACCACCGCCAGGTCCTCCCCTGCTCTCGAGGCCTCATTTGTTGAGGAAGGCCTCCATCTCGTCGTCGGTCAGGCGGCTCGTCAAGTCGACCGGTTCGCGACCGAGCCTCGCGCGACCGGCAGGACGTCGGGTGACGCCTGGATCGGGCTCTCGCTCGGCACGCGGTCGACCGGCTTCGCCGTTGACTCGCCTGGCCTCCGTCTCGTCTTGCTTCCCCGGCATCCCCATGAGCCCACGGAGCACTCGATCAATCACCGAATCGACATCGCGCCGCGACCGAATCCGTAGCTTCGGATTCGGCCCGGACACGGCAGCAAACAGCTCACCGCTCCGCGCGACCAGCTTCAGGCACAGACGTCCGTTCAGGAACACGCTGCGCGAGAACCGATCGCCGAACACTTCGAAGTCCGGCGTGAGCCCCTCGAGGCGTTCGAGCACGTGCTCGAGCAGATCGCGCAGGCACGGGTCTTCGAGTCCGTCGGGCGCGATCGGCAGCGGGACGCTGCGAGTCGGAGACGTCCACGGAGCGATGCCCCGCACGAAGTAGCGACGTTGGCCGCGAAACAGCAGCGAGCACACATCGAAGACTTCGAGCTCCTGACAAGACAGGCCCGACAGACGTTCGAACAGACGGGCGGACACGTTGGCGGTCACGAGGAAGAACCTCGGCGTGAGTGCCCAGCGCACCCCCGAGCAGCCAGCCTCCTCGAAGCATGTTCGCAGCAAAAAGACGTTGCGGTCGAGCCATCGGAGCAGATCGAGCAACCGCACCGGCACGTGTTCCTCGTCGTCGCCGTCGACACACAACACGAGCACAGGTGCGCCGGACGCGTCGTGGCCGAAGAAATCGACCTCCAGGTCGTCATCGAGACCGAGGTTTTGTTCGAGCAGCACGAGGCCCGTCTCGAGGACGTCCGCATCGGCCGCCGACGGAGGTGCTACCGACTCCCCTGCGGATCCTGCTTCGCTTGGAAGCAGCTCGGAGAGGTTCGGGGGCTTTGCAGCCACGGGTGGCGGTTGTTCACCGCGAATCAGGCTGCTCAGGACCACACGCGGATGCGGTGGTAAAGGACCCGCTATCATTCGCACACTCCGGACCATCACTCGCATCTGGACGCCTCGGCGCCAGCTACGCGTGTGATGGTTCTCAACTCTGTCGCGAAAGTACCTGGTCCTCAGGCCCCCTAACCCGGGCCAATCCCGGGAGCTGCACTCCCTGGTCGCTCCAATATTGTCAGGTGTAGCACCGGCCCATTCCCAACCAAAAGTTTCAGATTCGACACGCGATGGCCCGCGTCAATATCCGGTGTTGGGTATGGAGTGAATATGGCAGAGCGCGAGTGCAAGCGCATCCGTCGCGTCGACCGGAAGCTCGGCCAGCGTGCTTCCGACACCGGCCGCGACCATCTTGGCGACGGCTTGCTTGGACGCCGAACCCGCACCGGCCACCCGGAGTTTGACGGTGGCCGGGGGATACTGGGCGACGTCGACCCCGGCGCGGGCAGCACACAAGAGCACAACGCCGCGCGACTCGCCGAGCCGCAGGGCAGACTGCACGCTCTTGCCGTAGAACGCCTGCTCGACCGCGAGCACGTCCGGGCGCCAGTGAGCCAGAGCTTGCTCGAGCGCCTCGCCGAGCTGCAACAGCCGTCGGTCGACGCTGGCCCGGCCGAGCATGATGCAGCCGGCATCCAGCACGTTCACGTTGCTCGCGAGGCGGACCGACACCTGGTTGCGGATACGCCGCGTGTCGGCGATCGGCACGCGCGCCCCGTCGCGCCCTGCCTGCCTCCCGCGCTCGCCGACCTCGACGATGCCGTATCCAACGACACGCGTCCCCGGATCCACGCCCAAGACCCTCATGGCGCCGCATCCTGACACGGACAGCTCCGTCGACCCAGCGATTCCTGGCGGGAAACGACGCCCGGCCGTCTATGCTTGGCCCATGCCGCCCGGGAACCCGCGTTTCGTTGCTCTGCTGCTCGCCGCAGGCAAGAGCAGCCGCATGCGCACCGACGTTCCGAAGCCGTTTCTCGAGATCATCGACCGCACGGTTCTCGAATGGAGCGCGACCCGCCTCGCGGACTTGCCCGGCCACACAGGCACCGTTATCACGCTCGACCCCGTGTCGCTGACCGAGCGGTTTCCCAGGCTCTCGCACGGAATCCCCGGGTTGCTCGAAGCCATCGCCGGCGGCGAGACCCGGCAGGAGTCGACGGCGCTGGCCTGGGCCGCGGCGGCTCGGCGCGTTCCCGACGCCGATCTCGTGCTCGTCCACGATGCGGCTCGCCCGTTCTTCTCGATCGCGGCGACGACTCGAGCCATCGCGAGCGCGGCCGACGCCGGCGGCGCCATCGTCGGGCACTATGCCCGCGACACGCTCAAACAGACCGATGAACACGGGCGCATCCAGGAGACCTTGAGCCGCGAGCGTGTGTTCCAGGCCGCGACTCCGCAGGTGTTCCGCCGCGCCGACTTCGAACGGATGCTCGCACACGCGAAGCAAAGCCAGCTGATCGGGACCGATGAGGCTCAACTCGCCGAGTCCGCCGGCATCGAAGTGCGAGCCATCGCGTCCCCGAGCACGAACATCAAGCTGACCCTGCCCGAGGATCTCCGACTCGTCCCGTGCCTCGCGCCGCTGCTGCGCGAAGCCGACCCCACCGATCACGACCACGATGACTGAACGCCCTCGAATCGGCATCGGCACCGATTGCCACCGCCTCGTGTCCGGTCGAAACTGCCGCCTCGCCGGTGTCGACATCCCGTGCCCCGTCGGTCCGGACGGACACTCCGATGCCGACGCCGTCCTGCACGCGCTGACCGATGCGTTGCTCGGCGCGGCCGGCCTGCCGGACCTCGGAACGATGTTCCCGAACACCGACCCGCAGTGGCGTAATCAAGACTCTGCACGCTTCGTCGAAGAGGCCGTCGCGCAGCTCGAAAGCCGCAACCTCGAGGTCTGGTCCGTGGACATCGCGATCACCTGCGATCGCCCGCGCATCGGCCCCCATCGCGAAGCCATGCGCCAACGCATCGCCGACCTGCTCGGCTGCCCTCTCGACCGCGTCAACCTCAAGGGCAAGTCGACCGAGGACGTCGCCGAACAGGCCGAGCACATCGACGTGACTGCGGTCGCGCTCGTGGGTGATCGCTAGCTGCGGACTGCACCAGCAGGCACCGAGCTCGCGGTCGTGATCCGAATGTCTGCGGCGCTTACGGCAGGTCCATGTCCACTCGCGAGCGCGTCGCCGTCGGAGCCGGGGCGACTACCAGCCTATGCGTCCCTCGCCGCCATTCGTGGTCACGATCGGCTCGGTCGCGCTCGAATCGAGGACCAGGAACTGATGGTACATCTGCACACCGAGCAACGCCGTATCCAAGGGTAGGGCCAGTTCTTCGGTGGCACCGCCCAGCTGCAGAACTTTGTTTGTCGCGTTGACGAGTCCGGCGTGGAGCAGGTAGTCGCTCGTGGTGAGTACGTTGCACGTTCCACCCTGGTTCACCGGGATGACGGCCTTCTGGAGCCCCTGGTAGAGAACGTAGGGCTTTCCCGGAGACCCGTAGAAGAGCTTGAGCTTCATGCTTCCGCCAACTTTGGGGAGACCGTCGAAGTCGAGCACGGCGTAGTGGTCCACCGAGCCCTCTACGTGTCCACGCATTTCCCATACGCGGTCCTCCGACGGATGGGGTCTGACACCGTATTCTTCCCCCCATTTCGGCGCCGGCCGGCTCACATCCAACGCCCAGTGCCACCACACGGTACGGGGTAGTTTACACTGCGGAAGCGTGTAGTTCGTCCACGAAACGCTTTGTCCCGTGTTCGAGACTGTCACCCAGTCCGGCAACAAGAGCTGAGGATCAGTCGGCCGGTTCCGCGGATGTAACCGCGGAACGTAGCACCACTCGAAGTCCGGCGGGGCGTCGAAGACCACGAAGTAGAAAGGTGTTGAGCACGACGGAACAATGATCGGATCGAAGTAGGCTTCGTAGTAGGCCTCGACCGTGCCGACCTGCATCTCGGCCGTCGCCTTCAGCTTTGTCTTTGTGAGATCGGGGAACGGGAAACGCGACCGAGTCGGTTGACTGCCGTTCAAGGCGTAGCAGATGTCATACCGGCCCACGTCCTCGTAGATCTCGAGCTTTATGGTCCGGCGATGCCCAGCCCTGCATTTGAAGCTAATCGAATTCCACTTCAGAGACGGCAGGTTCCCGCAGTTGGGTCGCGTATCCCACAAATCTACAGGCAAAGCAATGCGGTTGTAGCTCGATCGCACCAGGTTCGCTGTCAACTGCTGCGGATAGAAGACACCACCAGCGGAGTTGTCGGAGAACGACAGGGATGCAAGTTTCGCGGAGCCCGGCAAGTAGTCGGCATTTCCAGCCGGATCGATGGGCCCTGGCAACTTGAACTGCACCGCGCCCAAGCCCTTGCTGGCGCCGTGAGTGACCGTGCACGCGCTGATGCTGCTCTGACCGTACGTGTCATAGCTGGCGGTCGTTTCCATGATGGCAGCCCCGCTGCGCTTTCTCACATCTTTCAACACGCAGGTAGCCAGGGCGTACTTAACCTGGTTCTGCCCCGTGGGCATGTACGAAACGTGGACGGTAATAGTCGCGGTACCCGTCGTTGGGGCGGTGAATCGGATCTTCTCGTGCGTGTCCTTCGTAAAGTAGGCGGCGGACTCGTTCAGTCCACCCGGACCGTCGATGGTCAGATCGAGGTGTGGCCAGTCGTTGGCCAGGACGTTTGCAATCACAGGGCGAAACCAGCAAACCACGACGGAGTAGGTCAGGCCCTGCGTAACCGCGAGCGTGTGAGTCGTCTCGTTGCCCACGCCGCCGTTGATCGTGAACTCCGTCGTCGTAAGCTCGAGATCGGGTTCGGACGGCACGCCGTTGTTGTCGACATAGGCAAGTCTGTCTGTGCGCAGGAATCCCTCGCCGAGCGCGACCTCCGATCCGGCATTCTGCGCCGTGATGCTCTCGGCTGTCGCCAGGATCGCGGCCTTGGTCTCCAGGGCGCTCTTGTAGTAGCCGTTGTTCTTGTCGGGACCCGCTCGGAACAGGGCGCCGGCGCCACACACGGCGGGCGCAGCCATCGAGGTTCCCGTCAGGTAGATGAAGCCGTCCTCGCGGTCCATCATGGCCGTGAGCACGAAACCCGACGCAACGACATCGGGATAGTTTCGTTCGTATCCCGCTGTGCAGACCCCCCATGGATTCGCGGACAGGCCCCACGGATTGGAGGTGCCTCCTCCAGTGGAAGTGAGGTTCATCGGTCCATAGCCGGACCATGTCAGCGGCGAGGGCACGCCGGGGTTTCCGTCGTTCGGCAGGCGGGACTTGTCGTCCGGAGGAGGGAGTTCCTTATGGGTAGGCCGCACCGCCCCGACGGTCAGCCCATTGGCGCAGTACTGGCTGTCATTCAGGGCGGGGCCGGTGTTGCCGGACCCAACCGTGACCAGCACGTCGAAGTTGTAGGCGAGACTGTCGAGGGCGCGCTGTGTGGAGTCCATAGGGTCCGAAGATCCGCCGAAGGACATGTTGGCGGCCACGATGTTGTAACTCCCCCTGTCTGTCCCGACCTGCTGCCACGCGTCGGTCTGGGTGACTTTCGATGTCGTCCCATCGGTATGCCGCATGTTGTAGCTCAGGATCAGGCAGCGTGGCGCCTGGCCGTCGTGGGCGTACTCGCTGTTGTTCCATTTGGCACCGGCGGCGATTGCAGTCACCGCCGTGCCATGGTTCGGCTCCGCCTTGGGCGGGACTTTCTCCAGGTCGTCGTCCAGTTGCGGATCAGCGCCCGGATCCGGAAAGTGTGGCGGGATCGTGTACACACCGTTCGGATCCCCGGGGTTGGAGATGATTCGACTGCCTTGAATGCCTCCCGACACCGTCTTGGTCGGATCCCCGTCTATGTAGAAGGCCTTGTGAGGCCGCAAGGGCTGGGTACCCTGGTGCATGAAGTCGATCCCGCCGTCGAGAATGGCGATCACGGGTTGGTGCGCAGGGTGTGTGGCCACGGGGTCTCCAATCCCCGTCCAGCCTCTCGCGTGCGCCCGATCTGCCATATGGTTGTAAATGTCGGTGTCGCCCTGGAGCGAGGGGCGCACAAGGGGTCCGACGTACCGATCGGGATGCATGTAGCCGACATTCTCCATCGCAGCGACCCGCGGCAAGGCAGATCGGGGGATCTCGATCGCACAGCCGTTGACGAGCCACCACTGGCAAACGAGCCTGCCACCCAGCTTCTCGGTTTTGCGCACGAACGGCGCCTGGTCGGCAGCAGCGAGGGTGGGGTATTTCGCGATGATCTGCGTTCTCACGCTCGCTGGCTTCCCTTCTCGGATGGCCTTCCGGATCTCCGAGAGACCGAAACTTCTCTTTTTGAAGAGAACGACCCAGATCTCCGTGCCCGGCCGCTCCCCCGGAAGGCCGTGCGGGAAGTCCTCGACGCGGCTCGGGGGCACCCAGGCGGTCGGACCACGCGGGTGAGCCGGATCCTGGGCCGAAACTGCGCACGGGAACGAGAGACCGGAGCTGAGAAGAACGGCGGACAGCAAGAACGAGGACGTACGAGTCAAAGATGGCCTCGTACACTGCCGAGACGTCGCAGTCTGCATTGTGAATACCAAAGGTGGGTGTTAGCGGGTTTCAAGAGGGGCACTGCAATCCACGCCTCAAGGGGCAGGACCTGAGGCACTTCGCCTCGGCCCCGAGCGAGAAGCGCTTCGCCGGCAAGAGCATTCTCATCACCGAATTCACGTTGGGGCCCGCTTGCGTCTCAGGAAAATGGCTGTGTCTGCTGCGTCGGGAAAACCGACGAGTGCGACGTCGCATCCGGCTCGCAGCGGCGTTGTTCCACCGCCGCTTGCCATCTCACCCAGGCGGAAGCGTGGGCCTGGTGGTCATGTCTCAAATCCCCGCTTCCAGCAATCGCGGGCGACGCCTGACTCGAGGCCACCGTGAGTCTGCTACTCCAGCCCCGCGCGAGAGCTGCTCAACATTGGTAGTTGTGCGTAGATTCTGCCCGACTGGGTGCAGCCATCCGCGCGAGACGTCGACCGGCAGAACCCGCCACGGAAACGGCAGGAGCGCCCAAGAATGTCGCAGATTCTTTAGGTTTAGCGCCTACGCGCTGCCGCTCTGCAGCATCTCCATGCGCCGGTATTCGCCGGCGTCGTTGCGCATGAGCTGCTCGTGGGTGCCGTGTTCGATCAGGCGGCCCTTCTCGAGTACGAAGATCCGGTCGGCGTCGCGCACGGTCGACAGGCGGTGGGCGACCATGATCGTCGTTCTGCCCTTGACGAGGTTGTCGAGTGCGTCCTGCACGAGCCGTTCGCTTTCGGTGTCGAGCGCCGAGGTCGCCTCGTCGAGCAGGAGGATGCTCGGGTTGCGGATCACGGCTCGCGCAATCGTGATGCGTTGCAGCTGGCCGCCTGACAGTGAGGAGCCGCGCTCGCCGACGATCGTGTCATAGCCGTCGCGAAGCTGAGAGACGAACTCGTCGACGAGTGCCGCCTTGCTGGCTTCGATCAGCTCCGCCTCGGTCGCGCCCGGCCGGCCCATCAGGATGTTGTCGCGAATCGAGCGATTGAACAGGAACGGGCTCTGGTCGACGGTCGCGATGCACGACAGATAGCTGATCAGGTCGAGCTCTCTGAGATCGTGGCCGTCGATCAGGATTCGGCCGCCGATCGGATCATAGAACCGCGTCAGCAGGTCGAGGATCGTGGATTTGCCGGCGCCACTGGCCCCGACGAACGCGACCTTCTGGCCGGCTTCGACACGAAACGACAGGTTCGAGAGCACCGGCTCTTCGTAGTACGAGAACGACACGTTGTCGAACTCGACCTCACCCCGAACGGACTCGAGCTTCCTCGTGCCCGAGTCGATCTCGTTGACCTCTGCGAGCAGGCCCTGGATGCGTTCGAGCGCACCTTGGGACTCCTTGACGACGTTGTAGGTCCGCGCGGTGCGCTTGACGTGCGTGTAGATCGTCCCCAGCGCCGCGAGCCCCATCAGGATGTCACCCGTCGAGAACTGCGACTGCGACGAGAGCACTCTCTGGAACAGCAGCAGAGCGATCGCCAGCCCGCCCATGTAGATCAGGTAGATCGTGCCCTGCGACTTGGCCTTCGCCCGGAACATCCGCATCGAGCGGTGGAAGAACCGCTCGTTGACCGTCCGGAACTCGTTGACCTCGCGGGCCTCGAGTTGGAACGCCTTGATCGTGCGAAAGCCCGAGAACATCTGCGCGAGCGCGTCCGTCGCCTCGCCGAGCGCCTCGAGACTCTTGCCCGAACCGCGATGAATCTTGCGGCCGAAGCGCCCCATCGGCACGGCCAGGACCGGAATCAACACGAGCGCGACGACGCCGATCTGCCATGCGATCGAGAACGCGAGCAGCAGGTTGATCGAGAGCATCATCGGCTCGAGCACCATGTTCTCGAACACGAGGTTGAACGAGCGCATCAACGTCGTCGTGTCGTTGGACAGCCGAGAGATCAAGTCGCCGCTCGGGTGTCGTCCGAAGAACCGGACCCCGAGACCCATCAGGTGAGCACAGACGTCGTTGCGCAGATCGACGACGACCCGCATCGAAGCGAACTGGGCGAGCACGCGATACGAGTACACCGCGATCGCGCCGAGCAGGGCCATGACGGCGAGCGCGGTGCTGGTCCCGGTAATGACCGCGCCGAGGTCGGCCTGCGGCCCACTCGGGATACCGACGAAGCCGAGCAGCCAGTTCTTGACGCCCTCGAAGCTCTCGAACAACCAGTTCGACCGCAGAGCATCGCTCGCGGCCGGTGCGACCTCGTGCGGCGCCGCCAGCCGATCGCCGATCTCCTTGAGCAGCAGGAACGGCGCCTTGACCAACAGCGCCTGCACCAGTCCGACGAGGACGATACCCGCAACCAGCCACGCGTGCTGGGCCAGGTACTTGGCAACAACGGCCACGACCTGACCAACCGTCGATTGGTTCGTCTCCTCGGTCTTCACCCGCTAAATGCTAGTGCGCCAGGTTCGGCGCACAAGTTCCGGAGCCGTGTGTCTCGCCGGCAAGGGCGCGGACGCCGGCCGCGCTACTGCACGACGGTGCGGCGCGCGACCGTGTTCGCCCACTCCAGGAAACGGTGGCTGAGAAAGTCTTGCTTGACGAGATCGCGCTGGTTCTTGTCCTCGAGCGAGATGACGCCCAGCGGCGGCGTGCGATCGACGACCCGGCCGATGTAGTAGCCGTCCTGCCCGCGGAACGGCCCGGCGATGTCGGCCTTCGCGACGTCATAGAACAGGATCTCGCCGATCGAGTAGCCGGCGACGAAGTC
>Ga0055451_10001172_pt1 | contig 10660 bp, 10 predicted proteins | sample China_Galinas_PW_3_FD_57745 | JGI IMG/M metagenome (GOLD analysis project Ga0055451, IMG submission 57745) | Wetland microbial communities from San Francisco Bay, California, USA, that impact long-term carbon sequestration - China_Galinas_PWB_D2 | ecosystem: Environmental > Aquatic > Marine >... | reverse complement strand
GCGGTTCCGAGCGGCTGCTCGCGGAGCTGATGGACGAGGCCGGGTCGGAGTCCCAGGATGCGCCCTGGGCCGTGGCCATGGCGCTGACCCTGCTCGCCACGCCGGGCGTTGAGAACACCGCGGCCGTTGCCTGAGAGCAGCGGGGCGGCGCTACGATCGGCAACGGTCAAGATGCCGGTTTCCGCCGTGTTGCTTGAGAGGGAGGAGGAGCTCGCGACGATCGAGCGGGTGCTGGAGGCTGCCGCGAGCGGCGACGGCGGGCCGCTGACGATCGAGGGCGCGGCCGGAGCGGGGAAGACCTCGCTGCTCGACGCCGCCGCGGGCCTCGGCGAAGCAAAGGGGATGACCGTGCTGCGCGCCCGCGGCGGCGAGTTCGAGCGCGAGTTCGCCTACGGCGTGGTGCGGCAGCTCTTCGAGCCGCTGCTGGGCGATCCGGGACGTCGGCAGACGCTCTTGGGCGGGGAGACCGCCTCCGCGGCGCCCGTGTTCGAGCCCACGGCGGCGCCGGCGCAGGGCGCGGACCCGTTCGGCGTTCAGCACGGCCTGCACAAGCTGGTCGCGCGGATCGCCGAGGAGGCGCCGACGCTGCTCCTGGTCGACGACGCCCAGTGGTCCGATCTCGCCTCGCTGCGCGCGCTCGTCTACGCGGGCCGCCGCCTCGCCGGCCTTGCGGCCGCGCTGGCCCTGGCGGTGCGGACCGGGGAGCCCGGGGAGCACGAACCGCTGCTCGACGAGCTGCGTCGCGAGCCCGGCGCCCCGATGGTCGAGCCGGGTCCCCTCTCGGCCGGCGCGGCCGCCGAGCTCGCGGCACGCGAGGCGGGGCGACGACCGAGTGAGGATTTCGCCGCCGGCTGCTGCGAGGCCACCGCCGGCAACCCGTTCCTGCTGGTCGAGCTGCTGCATGGGATCGAATCGGGGATGGCGGAGGATGGCGAGTGCGGCGCCGAGCGCCTGGCCGAACTTGCCGCTGCCGGAGCGTCGCGCTCGATCCTCACCCGGCTGGCGCGACTCGGCGAGCGCTCGACCGCGGTGGCGCGGGCCGTCGCCGTGCTCGAGCCGAACGCCGAGGCGCGCCTCGTGGCGGCGCTGACCGGGCTCCCCGCCGAGGAGGTCGCCGCGGAGAGCGAGGGCTTGGTCGCGGCCCGCCTGCTAACCGACTCGAGACCGGTCGCCTTCGTCCACCCGCTGGTCCGCGAGGCCGTGCTGAGCGAGGTCCCGGCGCCACGGCGCGCCGCCGACCACGCCCGCGCCGCGCGGCTGCTGGACGAGGATGGCGCCTCGATCGACACGGTCGCCGCACAGCTGCTGCTCGCCGAGCCCGCGGCCGACCCCTGGGCGGTCGCGGAGCTGCGTGAGGCCACCGTCGCGGCCCTCGGCCGCGGCGCCCCCGAAGCCGCGGTCAGCTACCTGCGCCGGGCGCTGCGCGAGCCGCCGCCGAAGGCCGAGCGGTTGGAGGTCAGCCGCGAGCTCGGCGTGGCCCTGCTGCGCGCCGACGAGCCGGAGGGGATAGAGGTGCTGCGCGCGGTGCGCAGCGCCCTTGACGACCCACTCGCCCGGGCGGAGATCGCGGCGGAGCTCTCGGTCTCGCTCGCTTTTCGCCGGCCCGGCGGCGAAGGTGTGGCGCTGCTCGAAGAATCGCTAGCGGAGGTGGAGGACCAGGAGACGGAAATCGGCCTGAGCCTGCGCGCCCACCTGGTCGGACAGGCAATGACCGGACTCGACTACCTGCCGACGGCGATTCGTGCCGAGCCTGGCGAACTGCCCGACGGAGACAGCCTTGCGGGCCGCATGCTGCTTCGCGGCCTGGGCTATCTCGAAGCCCTGGGGCACGGCTCGATCGAGTCCGCCGTCGAGCTGATCGAGCGGGCAGGGCTCGATCATGCGACGCTCGACGCCGACGCGTTCGCCGGCCAGCCTTCGCCGAACGGCCTGGCGGGCCTCGCGCTCGCTGATCGGAGCGACCTTTCCGAGGAACTCTTCGAGGTGACGATCTCGGCCTCGAAGCGGCGTGGGACGACGGTGGGCCTCGCTGCGAGCTACGGCTTTCGGGGCTTCTGCCGCTTCGGCGAGGGCAGGCTGCGCGATGCCCGCGCCGACGCCGAACTGGGGTTGCGCCTCGTACGTCAGGTCCAGATGAGGGTCGCGCTCGGCGCTTGGCTGAGCGTGGCGCTCAAGACCCTTGTCGCGAGCGGCGAGCTCGATGTCGCCCAAGCGCTGCTCGACGACGTGTGGCAGGGGAGGGAGCCGGGCCCGGGCATTCCGGGGGCCATTCTCCTCATCGCCCGCGGCGAGCTGCGCCAGGCTGGCGGCCGGCACGCGGAGGCTCGGCACGACTACCTCGCCGCCGCCGAGCGTGTCCGCTGGCTTCCCTACGCCAACCCGGAGGTCCTCGGCTGGCGCACCGGCCTCGCCACCGCAGAAGCGGCGCTCGGCAACGAGGAGGAGGCGCGGCGGCTCGCCGCCGAGGCGCTCGCGCTGGCGCGCGAGGCGGGCGGCGAGAGGGGGATCGGAATCACCCTGCGCATCCAGGGCGCGGTCACCGGGGGGAGCGAGGGGATCGAGCTGCTGCGCGAGGCGAGCGAGATCCTCGCCGACACCCGCGCCCGTCTCCAGCACGCGCACGCGCTTGCCGATCTCGGCGCCGCCCTGCGCCGCGCCAACCGGCGCAAGGAGGCGCGCGAGCCGTTGCGCAAGGCGCTCGACCTCGCCCACCGCTGCGGCGCCGCGCCGTTGGAGGAGCGCGCCCGCACCGACCTGGAGGCAACCGGGGCGCGGCCCCGCAAGGCGGTCCTCTCAGGGGTCGATTCGCTCACTCCGAGTGAGCTGCGCGTCGCCCAGATGGCCGCGGACGGGATGACGAATCCCGAGATCGCCCAGTCCCTCGTGGTGAGCCGAAAGACCGTCGAAACCCACATGCGCCACGTCTTCCAGAAGCTCGACGTCAACCGCCGCACGGAGCTGGCGGGCAGGCTGGCCGGAGCCTGACGCGCCGCCGAGCGGAAGCGCCTCGCCTCAGTAACCCGGTGCGGGGGGCTCGCGCTGTTCTTGGGGGGGACGCTGTTCGCCTGCGGCTTGCCGTTCGGCTTCCGCCCGCGCCTGCGCTTCCACATCGCGGCGGCGGGCCCTTCCCGACACGGCTTGCTGGATGAAGGAGAGGACCAGTCCGGCGGCGCCGGCGATCATCAGGATCAAGCCGACCGTGTCGATGCTCACGCCTTCGACGTTGAGGTCGGTCGCGTAGCGCAGAATTGCTCCTACGGCGATCAGAAAAATGGCTGCGGCAATAGTCATGCGCGCATCCTAACCGCCGGCCGGTGCGCCTTCCTCGGGTATTCCGGCCCCCGGCGCACCAAGCGCCAGCCCATCGGCTTCGGCGATCGCGGTCCCGCGGTAACAGCCGAAGGGATTAGGCCTGCCACTTGATCGAGCAGCCGACCGGCTCGGTCTCCGCCGGGTCCGGCTCCGAGCCGGCGAGCAGCGCATCGAGGGCGCCGCGCAGCCAGGCGGCATCTTGGGCGGGATCCTGGTGGTCGGCATCCGGCGCGCCGCGGTAGCGCAGCCGCTGCTCCGAGTCGAATACGAAGAGATCCGGTGTCGTACGGGCCCCAAACGCTCTCGCGACCGCCTGGCTCTCGTCATACAGGTAGGGCATTCCCCACTCGGCCGCGTCGTAGCGTTCGGCCATCGCCTGCGGCGAATCGGCCGGGTAGCGCTCGGCGTCGTTCGAGTTGACCGCGAAGAAGCTGACGCCGCGCTCGGCGTAGTCGTGGGCCGTCGCGGTCAGGCGGTCGTGCCAGGCCAGGGCATAGGGACAGTGGTTGCAGGTCCAGATGACCACCGTCGCCGCCTTCTCACCGGGTGCCGGCAGGACCGCGATCTCGCGCCCGGTGTCGGGCAGCACAAGCTCCGGCGCCCGATCGCCGAGCCCAATCTCATCTGTCATTTTCCTGCCCCCTCATTCGACGGTCGGCGCGACTCACGCTACCGACCTTCGACCGCGCCCCGCAGCGCATCGCGCACGTCGGCCGGGTCCGGGAGAGCGGAGACCCGCCCGTCTCGCAGCCGGTAGATGCGGCATGTGAGGCCGATGGGTTGATCGCCGGGGTCCTGGATATCGCACCCGTCGACGCGGATCGTTGGGGACCCGACAAAGTCCTCCAGCTCGGCGGCCGCGTCCGTGCGGATCTCGCGGACCTCGAGCCGATTCGGGTCAAGGCCGGCGGCGGCCATCTCGTCACCTACGAGCCGGCGGGCCTCCTCCCAGCTTGGGCAGCCTGCCCACCAGAGCAGCTCGACATGCGATGCATTTGACATCGGAGCTCAGGGTAGTGAGGCGGGGGGTCCGGCGAGGAACGCGGCTCAGGAGACGACGGCGAAGCGCAGGCCCGCACGCTCAAAGCGATCGAGATGGTCTGTGCCGAGCGCCGTCGCCGGGGTCAGGCAGCCGCCGCGATCGGGTGTGAGTCCCTTCTCGGCCAGCATCAGGCCCGTCTCGCCGAGCATCTTCGAGGTGGCGAGGTAGCCGGGATGACCGTCGGCGTCGAGCTCGGTGTGGACGTGATGGCCGCCGGTTGTACGCGCTTCGACGTCGACCCGCCAGCTCCAGTCCTTGAGCCGCTCGCCCTTGGGGCCGAAGCCCGAGCTCGGCAGCAGCTTGCGCAGGGCGCCGGCGACGTGGTTCCTGACCTTGGGGTTGGCATGGCTGAGTACGCGGAACCCGGCCTGAGTCGCGGACAGGCTCGCGGCGGCCGCGTAGCGCAGTGGCATCGGGCCGCCGCCGGGCAGCACGATCCCCTCGCGGTAGCGCGGCGGCACCGGCGTGCGACCGAGCTCGGTCGCGGTCAGCATCGCGGTGCGCTGGATCACCGCCGGGTTGATGAAGGCGGGAGTCATCGGCGCGAGCACCTCACCGCGGGCGTTGGCGCGGGGCGCGAGCAGGATCGGGCTGCGGCTGCGGACCTCGGCGGCCAGCTCCGGGTCGGGGATCAGAGCGGCCGGGTCGGAGAGATCGCCGGCCCCCTCGGCGCCGATTGTCTCGGCGGTGCTCTGCATCGTTCCGCCGGACACGTAGTCGGCGAGGCCGAGGCGGCCGGCCGGCCGCCGCGTCTCGATCTCGAGGTCGACCGTGTCGAGGTCCTCGTCCCAGCGCTCCCGAGCGGTCCGTGCCGCGAGCGCCACCGCGATGTCGGGCGGCAGCGCCTCGAATCCGCAGACCTCGACCACCTTGACCCCGGCGGCCTCAGCCCGCTCGCCGTAGGTGTCGATCATGCGGCGCGCGAACGGCATCTCGCCGGTCAGGTCGACATAGTGGGCGCCGCCGGCGACGCAGGCGTCGATGACCGGCTCGCCGTAGAGAGTGTAGGGGCCGACGAGGTCGAGGACGAGGTGCGTGCGCGACGCCATCGCCGCCAGCGAAGCCGGGTCGCCGACGTCCGCGACGATCGTCTCGGGCGCCGAGACGCCGAGCTCTCCCAGCACTCGCTCCAGCTTGCCCGGGTCGCGCCCGGCAACGGCCCAGCCGGCCCCTACCTCCTTGGCCCGCTCGGCCAGGTAGGCGGCGACCCCGCGGCCGGTCACGCCACTGGCCCCGAAGACGACGACTGAGAGGTCTCGCTCGCCCATAGCTGGAAGACTCTACCCCCGGATTGAGCCTTCCCGGCGACAGCTACTGGGTCGAGGAGGGCCGGTTGCTGGCCGGGCCCTACCCGGGCGATCCCGATCGCGAAAGGGAGCGCGAAAAGCTTGCTGCCTTCCTCGACCTCGGCATGAGGCGTTTCGTTGACCTGACGCAGCCCGAAGAGCACTCTCCCTACGCGCCAATGCTCCAGCGGATCGCCGCCGAGCGCGGGCTCGACGTCTACCACACCCGGATGGCGATCCCAGACGTCAGCGTTCCCCCGGCAGCTCGCATGCGCGAGATCCTCGACCTCATCGACGCCGAGCTCGACCGGGGCAACCCCGTCTACCTGCACTGCCGCGGCGGCGCCGGACGCACCGGCACCGTGGTCGGGTGCTATCTGGTCGAGCGGGGCGAACGGCCCACCGAGGCGCTCACCGACATCGCATCGGACCGCAGCGACCTGCACTCCAAGCGTCGCGCATGGTCCTCTCCCGAGACCGAGGAGCAGCGGCAGTTCGTGACTGCCTGGCGGCCGGGACGACGCTGACTACCGCCTATATGCTCGCCTCTTTGGCGAGCGATTGGAGGGCGCGATGATCGAGTTGATTCCGGGCCTCCCGGACAACGTGCTGGGCATAGAGGCCAGCGGGGAGGTGACGGGCGAGGACTACGAGCAGGTGGTCATCCCCGCAGTTCACCGACACCTCGAGGGAGGCGGCAAGATTCGGCTGCTCTACCTGCTGGGCACTGAGTTCGACGGCTTTACCGCCGCGGCGATGTGGGATGACACCAAGGTTGGGATGGGGCACCCCTTCTCCTGGGAGCGGATCGCTGTCGTCACCGACGACGACGCCTACCGCCGCCTCGTCAAGGCGGTTGGATTCCTGATGCCCGCCGAGGTGAGGGTCTTCGAGCTCGCCGAGCTCGAGGACGCAAAGGCCTGGATCGGCGCGGCCGAGTAGCGCCTTCGCTCAGCCGCGCTCGACGCGCTCCTTCAGCTCTCCCGGGCGAGCATTGACGAGCAACGCCACGACGGCGGTTTGGGCAGGCCCGCGCAGCAGCATCCCGAGCATCCGTCCCGGATCGCTGTCGAGCTCATAGGTGGCCCGCGTGCGCCCGTCGCCGAGGTCCTCCAGCGTCCAGGACCCCTCGACTGACTTGAGGTCGCCCTTCTCCTGCGTCCAGGAAAGACGGGTCGGAGGCTCGTAGCGGAACCGGACCTGCGTCTTGACGCGCCTCACCTTGATGTCGCTCTCGCTCTCAACCAGGGTGGGGCGTCCCTCGGCATCGCGCTCCAGAGGCGTGATCGCCACCAAGCCGCCCTGCCAGTCAGGCGCGATCGCCACGTCCTCCACCAGCGCCCAAACCTCGTCGATCGGTGCGTCGATCTCGGCACTTTCGCTGCCACCCATGTGTGCCATCCAGGACCTCCTCGCGAATGGTCGGTGGATGGGACCTTACCCCTGCGGCACCGGCGTTGATTCGCCGCCAGCCCTCGGGCCTACAGGCCGGGTGGATGGCTGGCGACGAAGCCGGCAGTGGAGTGGGGGGCGAAGCCGGGGCCGTGGCTGAAGTTCGATTCGGACGTGCCCCAGCCGCGCCCGTCGATCGTGACGAAGACGTGCGACACATTCGACCAGATGGTCACGTGGCGGCCCGGGCCTGGCCTATATATGGAGGCGAAGCTGGCAGAGGACACCGGCCCCGGGTCGCCGTAGCCGGTCAGGCGCAGGAGCCAGCGCACGGCCCCGGAGCAGTCGAGCCCCCGTTCCCCCGAGCCGAACACCTTCCGCCCGTCCGCCTTCCAGCAGTAGAGGCCAGTTGAGGGCCCCGGCTTGACCGCGTGCCCGCCGCCCCAGCAGTAGTGAATACGCCGCGCCTCGATCCAGCGCGCGACGTATTCGATCCGCTGCACGGCCTCGCTTGGCAACTCACCGAGCGGCGAGGCGGCCGAGCGGCACACCTGCCGCGCGCCGAAGTCGGCCGCCGCGGCCAGCACCTTTTCCACGTACCAGTCCGCATGGTTGTAGGCGAACAGCGCGCCGTACCAGTCCTTTGGCGCTCCGGAGGCGTGCAGGTAGTTCGCCGTCGCGAAGATCGAGTCTGGGACCGAGTAGCGGTTTGCGAACCCGTCGCCATCGGCGTCCACGCCGTAGGTTTCCCAGCTGGGCTGGAGAAACTGACCGGGTCCCCCGGCGCCCGACCCGTTCTCCCCGGACTGGACCCCCGGTTCCGTCGAGCGCCCGAAGTTGGACTCGACCTCGTGTACCGCGGCGACGATCGCGAAGCCCCGGGGGCCGAGCTCGTACTTTGTCGCCGCTCGCTCCAGCCACGGCACGTAGGAGGCCGGGATTTCCGTCCCGTCGCGCCCGACCACCGTGCAGACCGAGCCTCCGCCGATCGCGGAGCTGGTCGAGGCGACGAAGAGGCAGGCGAAGCACAGCAGGCCGAACACCGCCGCAATAACGAGCAGGGCCACCTTCCAACCGGCGACGGCGCCCACGCCGATCCGGGCGACAGGCACCGGTTTGCGTACCCCAAGCCCGACCTTCCAGGTGCCGTTCGTGCCCTCCATCACTCGCCGGGCCCGCTTGCCAGCCAGGTCCCGCCGCGACGCGCAAGGACGAATGAGAATTCCTCCGACAGCCCGCCTCTCAGCGCGGCTCCGCTTACCACGGCCCGCGTCGCCAGCGGCGAGATAAATGCGATGTGGATCCTGCGCAGGGTGGCCCGCGGTGGGAACTGGCCCGCCGCAGGGCGGCGCGGCGGCTGCCTCAAGAGCCGATCCGCGAACCGCCGGGTCGCGGTGCCGCGCAGCGCGCGGCGCACCGGCTCACTCAGGTCACCGACCTCGTAGCGAAGAAAGGCGGTGAGAAAGCGCCGCGCGGCGGCCTTCACCTCGGTATGCCTCTTGTTGAGCTGTGCCACGACGTCGCGCGCCGAGCCAACCGGGCCGCCATCCACCTGGGGCGGGCGCACAACGCCGCTCGGGGGGCTCGAGTCGGGCGGACTGCGAAGCGCGATGGCCGCCGCGACAAGCACCGCCGAGACGGCAACGAACAGCATCGTCCGTCCTGGAGTGGTCTGCTCCACGCCCTAGGTCCCCCGGCTCATGTGGCGGCGGCGAGCTCGATTCGCCGCCTCGCGTCGATGGCGGCGCACGTGCTCTGGGGTGACCACCTGGTCCTGGCCGGCGTCGTCGGTGGCTTTTCCTGCGGCGCCCTGTTCCGGCTTGCGGCCGCCCCCTTCCACGGACTGGCCGCTGCTCTTTCTGAGCTTGCCCTTGGCGACTTCCTGCGTTACCCGGCGGGCCCTGTCCACCGTTTCGTGGCGGTTGCCCACGACACGCTCGGGCCTTTCCGAGGCGGCCACGAGCTGTTCGCGGTCCCGCTTGGTCGCTTTTGCAATCGCCTCTTCGGCCCGCTCCCGGTCCTCGCCGCGCAGACTCTCGAACTGGGTGCGGTCGAGGCCGACCCGGTGCGCGTGGTCGGCCGGGTCGCGCGAGCTCGCGAGCAGCTCGCGGTCCTCCGCGGCGAATCTCTCCAGGTCCCTGTCGGTCCAGCGGCGACCCAGCCTGCGTTCGTTGTCGCCGACGCGCTGCAGGAGCTCCGAGGCTCGCTCGTACCGCTGGCGATCGCTGTCGGTGGTTCTCTCCGGCGCCCGGGCGCCCTTTCTGCGGTCGCCCTTGGCTGCCTTCGCGGCAGCGGTATCCCTTTCGGCGGCGTATGCGGATGCCGCCGCCGCGTTCGCTCCGCCGACTGCGCCACTTGCCGCCGAGCCGCGTGCCGCAGCGGCGCCCCCGAAGCTTGAGACGGTTTGCCGGGCCTCCTCGAACCGAACGTCCGCCAGGCCCCGGGCGCTTTCCGAAAGCTTTCGCTTGGTGCTGGCGCGCGACGAGGGGTCCCCGTCGAGGCGCTCGCGCCGGAACGCCTGAGCCGTCCTTTTGCCGGTGCCGAAGACCGTGCCGCTGACGCTTTTCGTCAGGCGCCTGCCCATCGCGTAAGCGGCGATCTGGACGACAGGCGATATGGCCCGGCCGCCCTCGACGTCGCCGACGCTCATCCATGCGATCAGGCTGACTCGCTTCAGGAACACCGCCCAGGCGAACGCACATGCGAGCAGGAACCCCGTGGCGTCACCGAGGCTGCCGAAGATCGCCATCCCAAGCAGCACCACGGACAGGAAGGCGGCATAGACGACCTTTGCCACCGTCGCCCCGATCAACGTCAGTCCCCACGTCTTGAACGCGGCGCGCCCGGACTCGCCCAGCATCGGGAAGAACACGGCAAAGGGAGCTGCCAGCAGCAGCACGAAGGCGATCGCGGCCTGCGTGAACAGCCGGATTGCCAGCCATGCCAGGAGCAGCACGGCGCCGAGCAGGCCTAGCGAGAACAGCGCCAGCATCGAGAGCCGCGTCAGCACGCCGTCCCCGCCCTGGGCCGCCACCTTCGCTCCGTAGGTGTCGCCCTCGTCCTTGCTGAAGTAGTTCCAGAGCTCCTTCCGCGCCGGGCTCCCCGGTGAAGACCGGAGGTAGAGGTCGATGACGCGGCGTGGCTGCCCGTAGCGCCTGCGGGCGAGCTTCTCGCAGATTCCCGCCGCTTCGTCGTTCCCGAGGTTCGCGACTTCTGCCAGCAGCGTCAGCGCCCCGACGTCGTCGCAGAACTTTTCGTCAGCTCGCTTCACCGCCTCTGCCGGCGGTCGGCCAAGCGCCCAACGGACATCGGAGAAGTCGAGACCCGCAAACGGCACCTCGACCAGCCGCGACCAGGTTCGCGACATCGCTTCGGCGAAGGTGCCCATCGGATGCGACAGGCGCCCGGATTGCGGCGCGCTGATCGCCGTCACGGCGACCTGGTCCGAGAGCCTCGCCAGGCGCCCCACCGACGCCCCCGGCTGGTGCACGACCCAGAGGCCGAGGATCAGCATCGCGACCCCGGCTAGGGTGCCGCCGATTCCGGCGGCCAGCTCGCGGCGCAGCAGGCCCTTGTAGGCGAACCAGATCCCCCCGGCGACGATCGCCGCGCTGAGCCACGGGTCGGT
>Ga0055451_10001171_pt1 | contig 10662 bp, 6 predicted proteins | sample China_Galinas_PW_3_FD_57745 | JGI IMG/M metagenome (GOLD analysis project Ga0055451, IMG submission 57745) | Wetland microbial communities from San Francisco Bay, California, USA, that impact long-term carbon sequestration - China_Galinas_PWB_D2 | ecosystem: Environmental > Aquatic > Marine >... | reverse complement strand
CCTGAAGGACGGCGGGGCCCGTGAGCCGAACCATCACCTCGCGCCAGGGTGCGGCCTCGTCCGAGGGAGGTTCCTCGGCGTCCATCAGGTTCATCGAGCCGGTGTAGGCGATGCGCCCGTCCACGACCATCAGTTTCCGATGGTTCCTCAAATCCAGCGGCCGGAGCTTGCGCGCGAGGAAGGGAAGAGACATGACCTTGCGCACGTGGACGCCTCGATCCCGAAGGCGTGGCGCCAACTTCCGGTGGAAGCGGCGTGAGCCCACGGCGTCGGCCAGGACCCGACAGTCGACGCCGCGTGCGGCGGCCCGTTCCAGGGCCTCCGCGACCGCGCAGCCCGTTCGGTCGGGCTCGACAAGGTAGTAGAGCAGCCGCACGTGACGGCTGGCACGGTCGATGTCCTCGATCATCCGGGTCACGGTTCGGTCGTCGCCCGGCATCACCTCCACGGCGTTGCCGCCCAACGGCCCGAAGCCCCCGAGGCGCTGAACCAGCGCACCGATCGCGGCATGTTCCGGGGGAAGCGAAGCATCGGCGAGGTGGGGCTCCTGGAAGGCGAGCCGCTCCTGCGTGCGGCTGACGTCGAGGATCGCGCGGTGCAACCGCGCGCGGCGGGTGGGCCGATGCTCTGCGAACAGGAGATAGAGGAGCGCGCCGAGCCACGGGAGCGCGAAGACGAGCGCGAGCCAGCTCAGCGCGGAGGTCAGACGCCTTCGGTGCGCGACCACCGGGATCATGACGATCCCGAGGATCCATCCGCTGATGAGGTATTCTTCTGCCAGTGGCACGGCGCTGTGGCTCCCTCGGTTGTCCGACCCCTTTGGCACCCCGCCGTGACGCGGGAGATCCCTTGTCCCGAGGCCCGAACGGCTCGATCGTCTTGAAGACGGATGAAGCGTCCCGGGTCGCCGGTCCCCGGACGCCAGCTCCCCGACGCCTCCGAGACGGCATGCGCTGCTTCTTCTGTGACGAAGAGCTCGAGTCCTTCGAACCGGGCGCCATCCCGCGCCGACTGAGGTTGGCCTTCGACCCGCGTCTGGGGCGGCTCTGGCAGGTGTGCGGTCGTTGCCGACGATGGAATCCCGTGCCGATGGACGAGCGTTGGGAAACCCTGGAGGCCTGCGAGCGTCTGGCCAGGCAGGAGGGTCGACTGCTGCTCGAGGGCGAGCACCTATCCCTGCTGGCCGTCGGCGACGCACAACTCGTGCGCGTCGGCGAGACGCTGCGGCCCGAGTTCAGCGACTGGCGCTACAGTCGGCGTTTGGATGAACACCCGCTCAAACGGCCCGGTCTTCTCACACGCATCCTATCTTCCCTCCCTGAGCGGTCGGCCGGCGGGGTGAGCTTCCACGGGGTGCCGCTCCCCTCCCCTCCGGAATGGATCGTCAGTCCCTTCCAGGAGCATGCGGACTTGTTGACCGGACTCTTCCTGAGCGTTCCCCTCGCCGAAGCGTGTCCGGCATGTGGTGTGCCCCTCGCGATCGATCCGTCGGCTTTCGGAGGCCTTCGTTTCTCGCCCGAGAGGTCCGGCGCGTCGGTGGCCGCGACCTGCGCGCTCTGTGGCACACCCTCGGCGCTTCCCCTCGCCGAGGTGCGCCCCACCTTGCGGGTCGCGTTGGCCATCGTGGGCCGCAAGAATCGCGAGCCCGACGAGATCGCCGGAGCCGCCCGGCTCCTCGATGGGGCAGGCGGGCCGGAGGCGTTCGTCGACCGCCTGGCGCGCAGCGACGCCGCGCTTGGCGCGATCGATACGCTTGAGCGCATCGCGCTGGCGATCGGTCTCGACGAGGAGGCGGAGACCGAAGCGCTCGAGGCCGAGTGGAAGGAAGCGGAGGAGCTGGTCTCCATCATGGACGGGGAGCTCACCGACGTCCCGGGCTTCGAGGACTTCCGTCGGCGCGTGCTGGGCGAGGAGCAGGTGTAGCACGCTTCCGCGTCCTGGGTGGAGCGGGCGGCCGGGGCCCGGGCTACTGCGTTTTGGCCTCGGTGTAGCTCGGAGGCCTTGGCACCGTGTACGGACGTCGCAGATTCCATGCAGCGCACGATCGCCTTCGAGAGGCAGGTTGTTCTTGTCACGGTCACATCGCAGCGGGGAGGGGTCCAAGGGCCGCCGGCCCCACGGTCGTGGGAGGAATCCCCAGGCGCATAGTCGGGAGCGGCGCCTCTCCAGGAAGGGTTGGCTGTTGCTGCTCGGAGGGCTACTCGTGTTGCTCGGGGTCCTGGCGGTCGGTGAAGCTCGAACCGCGTGGCTGGAGTCGCGCCTATTCGGTCGGATGGCGGCCGGAATCGGGTTCGAGGTCGGCCGCGGACCGAGCAGCCGGATCGTCTTTCCGAAAGCGGGACCGTACGACGTGCGCCTCGGCTACGCGCGGCTGCCGGCCCTCCTGCCACGTCTCGACTCGCTCGGATTCCAGGTCACGGATCAGGCCCGGGCCTCGCGGCCACTCTCGAGGGTCGTGGACCTGGGGGCCTACCCGATCTACCGCGCCAAGACTTCGGCCGGCCTGGAGGTACTCGATCGGAGGGGCCGTGCCGTGGTCAGTGAAGAATACCCTGGACGTTCCTACGACAACTTCGAATCCATCCCTCCCCTCGTCTGGAGGACCCTCCTGTACATCGAGAGCCGGGACTTTCTGGATCCAGGTCGACCACGTCGCAATCCGGCGGTCGAATGGGACCGCTTCGCGCTGAGCTTGGCGGAGCTGGGGCTCCGCGGGGTCGGCTTCGATCGGAGCGTGGCGGGCGCGAGCACCCTGGCCACGCAGATCGAGAAGTTCCGTCATTCGCCGGGCGGGGTCACCGACGGACCCGAAGAGAAGCTGCGTCAGATGTTCACGGCGTGCTTGCGCGCCTACGGACAGGGGCCGAATACGTTGCGCGCCCGACGCCAGATCGTGACCGATTACCTGAATTCCGTTCCACTGGCGGCACAGAGCGGGTATGGTGAGGTGGTTGGTACCTCGGACGGCATGTGGGCGTGGTACGGAGAGAACCTCGGGCAGGCGAGCCGGCTGCTGACGGCCGAGCCGGGAGACTCGGCCGGGCGCGCACGCGCGGCGCGTGTATACCGCGAGACGCTGAGCCTGCTGGTCGCGCACCGCCGGCCCAGCTACTATCTGACGAGCGCCACCGGACCGGAGGATCTCGCCGACCTGACCGATACGTATCTCGGGCTGCTGGCGCTGAACCACATCATCCCCGGGTGGCTCGCCGTCCAAGCGCGTGCGGCCCGTTCGTCGGTCCGACCGCTGGATCGGGCTCCGCCGCGGCCGACTCCGACGTTCGTGGAACGGAAGGCTCAGAACCTCGTGCGTTCCCAGTTGCTGTCCCTCACGGCCGTTCCCGGTCTGTACGATCTGGATCGGCTGGATCTGGTCGCGTATTCCGACCTGGACATGAGCTGGCACGAGGAGACGACGAGGCTGCTGCGCTCGCTGGCGGACCCTGCGTTCGTGCGCGCCAACGGTCTGGCGGGTCCTCATCTCCTCGATCGCGGAGATCCCTCGAAGGTCTTGTACTCGGTGACGCTTCTCGAACGGACCGATGACGGCAACGCGATCCGCGTGGCAACGGACAACTATCCGGGTCCGCTCAGCCTGTCCGCCGCGTCACGCCTCGAGCTCGGATCGACCGCGAAGCTCCGCACGCTCGTCACCTACCTGGAGATCGTCGAAGAGCTCTACCGCTCGCTCTCGCCGCTCTCCGTCGACTCGTTACGCGCGCGAGCCGTTTGGCCCTCGGACCGCCTGACGCGGTGGGCGATCGACTATCTCTCCGGCCATCCCGGCACGCAGCTCACGGACATGTTGGATGCCGCGATGGGTCGCACGTACTCGGCCTCTCCCTCCGAGCGGTTCGCCACGGGCGGAGGTGTACAGACGTTCTCCAACTTCGATAGCCGGTTCGATGGGGCTATGCTCGAGGTGCGCGAGGCGTTCCGACAGTCGGTGAACCTCCCGTTCGTGCGACTCATGCGAGACCTGGTGGCGTACGAGATGGCTCGCACCGGTGCAGTCCAGGCGATCCAGGCGGGGAGCGATTCGCTCCGGCAAGAATACCTGACGCGTTTCGCGGAACGTGAGGGGGCCACTTTCCTCGGGCTCTTCTACCGTAAGTACCAGGGGCGTTCGGGTCCGGAGGTGTTCGACGTCCTGACGGAGGAGCGGCATTTGGGCAGCCGACGCCTCGCCTGGGCGTTCCGCGCCATCGCGCCGGACGCGAACCTGGAGCGGTTCGGGGATCTCATCCGGCAGGACGCCCCCGACGAGCACCTGACGGATGCCGCCCTCGCCACGCTGTACCGCCGCTCCGATCCGGCGGGCCAGTCTTTGTCCGACCTCGGCTTCTTGGCGCGGATCCATCCACTCGAGCTCTGGGTTGCCTCCTGGGTCCTGCATCATCCCGGCACCACACTCCCGGAGGTGCTCCGGGAGAGCCGGGCCGAGCGGATCCAGGTCTACGGTTGGCTCTTTCGCACTCGCAGGCGCAATGCCCAGGACGAGCGGATCCGCACCATGCTGGAGATCGAGGCGTTCCAGGGTATCCTCAGACGATGGCGGAGGGTAGGATATCCGTTCACGAATATCGTCCCCTCCCTCGGGACCGCCATCGGCAGCTCGGGCGATCGCCCCCTGGCCCTGGCGGAGTTGGTGGGCATCATTCAGAACGGAGGGCTTCGATACCCGACCGTGAGGGTCCACGAGCTTCGCTTCGCCGAAGGCACGCCGTACGAGACGCGTCTCACCAAACGGCGAGCTCGCCCCGAACGCGTGCTTTCCGAGGAGGTCGCTCACGCGGTGCGTGAGGCCATGGTGGATGTCGTGCGAAACGGTACCGGTACCCGGGCGGAAGGCAGCCTGGTGGCCGCCGACGGAGCTCCCCTGGTCATCGGCGGCAAGACAGGTACGGGAGACAACCGCTATCACCTCTTCGGACCCGGAGGGCGGAGGCGCGAAGTCCGGGTCGTGAACCGTACCGCGACATTCGCCTTCTTCGCCGGTGACCGGTACTTTGGCGTCATCGTGGCGTACGTGCCCGGAGCCGACGCCCAGAGCTTCGGATTCACCAGCACGCTTCCCACGCAGGTGCTCCGCCTTCTCGGACCACGGCTGGGCGCACTTGCGGTGCCCCTGGCCACTTCGGAGGGCCCATGAGCCGACGCCGAGCCTCGCCGGTCGCCCTCACCCTCCTCGGCCTCGCGGCGTGCGCGACGATGGGAACTCCACGCACGTTCCGCTTCGCCAGCAACCGGGAGGCGGACGACGCCCGCACCTGCGCCGAGCTGGCGTTGCGCCGACACGACTTCACGGTCGTCCCGGACACGACCCGGGCCGATGCCACAGCTCCGGCCGACTCCACAGCTGCGGCCGACTCCACAGCGTACGCCGAAGCCGTAGCCCAGGCCGAGCCCACGACCCGGTCCGACACCACGGTCATGGTGCGACGTCCCCACCGAGCCTCGGACGGCCCGGGCGAGTGGTGGCGGGCGAAGCTCTGGTTGGACCAGGACCAGCAGAGACGGACGGTGGTGGTCACGGTGCTCGGAGCGTCGCGGCGGGAAGCAGGTCCCTACGGTGCTCCTCCAGAGGCGCTCGAAGAGGTCGGCAGCGACATCACGGCCAGGTGCATGTGGTAGAGAGCGGAGAGGACTTCGCAGGACCGCATCGCTCGACAGAGCGGTGCGCCCTCGCCAAGATGAAGGCCCCATGAGCGAACGCACCGAGATTACCACGCCCGAGTCCCTCTCCGAGGATCAGCAGGTCGAACCGTCGCTTCGGCCCCAGCGTCTGGCGGAGTTCATCGGCCAGTCGAAGGTGCGCGAGGCCCTTTCGATCTCGATCCAGGCCGCCCGGCAGAGGAAGGAGCCGCTCGACCACATCCTCTTCCACGGCCCGCCCGGGCTCGGGAAGACCACGCTCGCGCAGCTCCTGGCCCGGGAGATGGGCGTGAACATCAAGGCGACGTCGGGCCCCGTGCTCGAGAAGCCGGCCGACCTGGTGGGCATCCTCACGAACCAGCGCGAAGGCGACATCCTTTTCATCGACGAGATCCACCGCCTCAGGCCGATCATCGAGGAGTTCCTGTATCCGGCCATGGAAGACTGGCAGGTCGAGATCCGCCTATCCGAGGGACCGAAGGCCCAGACCATGACGATGAAGATCGAGCGCTTCACGCTCGTGGGTGCCACGACTCGCTTCGGACTGCTGACGGCCCCGATGCGCGCGCGCTTCGGCATCGTTCAGCGCCTCAACTTCTATCCGGCCGAGGAGTTGGCGACGATCGTACGCCGGAGCGCGGAGATCCTCGGCGTGGAGTCCTCGGAGGACGGCGCCATGGAGATCGCGCGTCGCTCGCGCGGCACGCCCCGGGTGGCCAACCGCCTCCTGCGCCGGGTGCGGGACTTCGCGCAGGTGAGGGCCGACGGGGTGATCGACACGGCCGTCGCGAATGACGCGTTGGCGATGCTCGACGTCGACGAGTACGGACTCGACGAGATGGACGCCCGGGTGCTCAAGACCCTCATCGAGAAGTTCGAGGGAGGGCCGGTCGGCTTGAACTCGCTCGCGGTCGCGATGGGTGAGGATGCGACCACCCTCGAGGAGGTCTATGAGCCCTTCCTGATCATGGAGGGCTTCCTGATGCGGACGCCCCAGGGGCGCGTGGCAACGCCGCGCGCGTTCAGGCGCTTCGGGTTCACGCTTCCGGACGAACGCAAGGCGGGCGGACAGGGGACCCTCTTCGGGGAAGGGTGAGGCCGGACCGAGCCATGAGACCCGCCCGATTCCTCGTCGTGCCCTTGGTGCTCGCCTTGTCCGCCGGCGCGGCCCGATCCCAGCAAGTCCGAGCCGGCGTGGCCGACACCGCCACCCGGTCCGTCAGGGACTCGTCGGCCGCGGGGCCGGGTCGTCCGGACAGTGCGGCCGTCGTCATTCGCGGAGACACGCTCTTCTTCGTCTTCGGACGCCTCGGTCCCTTCACCGCCGCGGATCGCGCGGCGTCGGTCGCGGGCAGGATTCGAGAGCTCCGTCGAGACAGAGAGGATCCCGACTCGGTGCGGATCGTCGACGGCGAGGCGCAGTCGGAGGTCTGGGTCGGGTCCGTACCGGTCCTGACGGTGACGGCGGCGGACACCGCGGCGCGACAAACGAGTCGGGCCGAGGCGGCCTCGGAGATGGCCCAGGGCGTGCGAACGGGCCTGTCGGCCTCGTTCTTGACACGAAGTCTCCAGGACCTGCTCGTCGGCCTCCTGCTGACGCTCATCGCCACCGGCGTCCTGTACGGACTCCTGCGCCTCATGAGTCGGTGGTATCCCAGGCTGTACCGGCGTATCCGGAGCCTCCAGCAAGACCGAATTCCGGTCCTGAAGCTCCAGAATCTGGTCCTGCTCACGTCGGATCGGATCGAGGCCGTGATCCTCGTGACGGCTCGGGTGTCCCGGCTGGTCGTGACCGCCGTGTTGCTGTTCCTGTATTTCCCGCTGGTCTTCAGCTTCTTCCCACCCACGCGGGTTCTGGCCCAGCGCCTGCTCACACTCGTGCTGGAGCCGGCCCTCACGGCGTGGTGGGCCGTGGTCGGCTATCTCCCGAATCTGTTCTACATCGGGGTGATCGCCGTCCTGGCCTTCTACGGGCTCAAGCTCGTGAGGGTGGTGTTCACCGCGATCGGCAACGGGACGATCCGCCTTCCGGGCTTCTACCCGGACTGGGCGGATCCGACGTTCAAGCTCGTGCGTGTGCTCGTGCTGGCGTTCGCGGTCATCCTCGTCTGGCCCTATCTGCCCAAGAGTGACTCGGTGGCCTTCAAAGGCGTCGCCGGCTTCCTCGGCCTTCTTCTGACCTTCGGCTCCGCCGGCGCGGTCTCGAACGTGGTGGGCGGCGTGGTGATGATCTACATGCGACCCTTCCAGATCGGGGACCGGGTCAAGATCGCCGACACCGTCGGCAACGTGGTCCAGCGGGGCATGCTGGTCACCCGGCTGCGCACGCCCAAGAACGTCGAGATCACGATCCCGAACTCGATGGTGCTCGGCAACTACATCGTGAACTACAGCGCGACGGCGCGCGACGGCGGGGTGATTCTCCATACCACCGCGACCATCGGGTACGACACGCCGTGGCCCCGAGTGCACGAGGCGCTGAAGGAGGCGGCCAGGCGCACGCCCAACGTGCTTCCCACTCCCGAGCCGTTCGTGCTCCAGACCGCGCTCGGTGACTGCGCGGTGAGCTACGAGCTGAACATCTACACCGACGACGCCCAGCGCATCCCGGCCACCTACTCGAACCTGCATCAGAACATCCAGGACGTGTTCGCCGAATCAGGGATGGAGATCCTGTCACCGCTCTACCATGCGGTGCGCGACGGCAACCGCTCCACGGTTCCGGATCTCCCCGGACCGGTCTCCGATGTCGGCGATGGGCCGCGAGGCGCGCGCGAGGAATGAGTGGGCCGGTCGGATCCCGCGTCTCCGACTTCGACTACGAGCTCCCTCCGGATCGCATCGCGCGCTATCCGACCGAGCGGCGCGACGAGAGCCGGCTCCTGGTCGTTCCCCCGGACGGCAGCCTGTTCCGCCACCTGCGCTTTCGTGACGTGGTGGAGCTCTTCAGACCCGGCGACGTGTTGGTCGTGAACGAGAGCAAGGTGCTTCCGGCTCGCCTCCTGGGACGGAAGCCGACGGGCGCACCCTCGGAGATCCTGCTCATGCGGCCCGCGCCCCGGGGGCAAGACGACCACCTCTGGGAGGCGCTCGTCCGACCCGGCTCCAAGCTCAAGCCCGGGCGCACGGTCCTCGTGGCCGACGACCTTTTCGTCGAGATCCTGGACTCCGTGCCGGGTGGTGGCCGGCTGGTGCGCCTCGTCACGGATCTGTCGGCGCAGGAGGCGCTCGATCGACACGGTCACATGCCCTTGCCGCCGTACATCGATCGCGACGACGAGGCCCTCGACCGGGAGCGCTACCAGACGGTGTACGCGCGGACCCCGGGCTCGGTGGCGGCACCGACCGCCGGACTCCACTTCACGGATGAGGTCTTGGAGGCGCTCGAGGCCGAGGGCGTCCGGCGTGCGTCCGTGACGTTGCATGTCGGCATCGGCACGTTCCGCCCCGTGGAGACCGACGATCCGGCGGAACACGAGATGCACCGGGAATGGTACGAGGTGCCACCCGAAGCGGCGGCTGTGGTCAACGAATCGCGCGCAGCGGGAGGACGCGTCTGGGCGGTGGGTACGACCGCGGTGCGCACGCTCGAGTCGGTCGCGGACCAGGCGGGTCGGGTGGTAGCCGGGTCGGGCGAGACCGAGCTCTTCATCCGGCCCGGCTACCGGTTCCGTGCAGTGGACTGCCTGCTCACGAACTTCCACCTGCCACGCTCCACGCTCCTCATGCTCGTGGCCGCATTCGCGGGCTACGAGCGCACGATGGCGGCCTACCGGGAAGCGATCGCCGGCGACTACCGCTTCTACTCGTACGGGGACGCCATGGCGCTGGTGGGGAAGGCGTGACGTCGCCCGACCGTTACATTCTTCCCCCAATGTTCGACTATCGGCTCGAAGCCACGGACGGCGCCGCACGCGCCGGAACCTTCTCCACTCCACACGGTGACGTGCCTACGCCCGCGTTCATGCCGGTGGGCACGCAGGGCACCGTGAAGGGCCTCATTCCCGAGGAGGTGGAGGCGCTCGGCGCGCGCATGGTCCTCGCCAACACCTACCACCTCTATCTGCGTCCGGGACACGAGTTGGTCCGGACCCTCGGCGGGCTCCACGCGTTCATGCGCTGGAGCGGTCCGATCCTGACCGACTCCGGCGGCTATCAGGTGTTTTCGCTCGCCGGAATCCGCGAGGTGAAGGATGACGGGGTGGTCTTCAAGAGCCATCTCGACGGATCCTCGCACACCTTCACGCCCGAATCCGTGATGGATGTACAACGCACGCTCGGCGCCGACGTCATCATGGCCTTCGACGAGTGTCCGCCGGGCGGCTCGGACCGTACCCATGCCGCCGCGGCGAACGAGCGCACGCTGCGCTGGTTGGTGCGTTGCCGCGATCGCTTTCGAACCCTCGAGGCCGAGGGCCGCTATCCGGCTCAGGCGCTCCTCCCCGTTCTGCAAGGCAACGTCTTCGACGACCTCCGGCGGGAGCAGGCGCGTAGCGTACGGGACATGGAGGACTGGCCGGGGTATGGAATCGGCGGTCTCAGTGTCGGCGAGGCCAAGGAGGACATGTGGCGCATCCTGGAGCTGCTGGACGGCGAGCTTCCGGCGATGCGTCCTCGGTACCTCATGGGCGTGGGCTACCCGGACGACCTGCTGGAGGCGGTCACCCGCGGCTGCGATCTGTTCGATTGTGTAGCGCCTACGCGCAATGCGCGGCACGGCACCGCCTGGACGAGCGAAGAAGGGCAGGTCAACTTGAAAGTAGCCCGCTTCCGCGACGATCGGCGCCCCATCGATCCGGACTGCGACTGCTATGCGTGCGCACGGTACGATCGGGCGTACATTCGTCACCTCGTGGTGGCTGGAGAGTGGCTGGCCGTCCGCCTGGTCTCCATCCACAACCTGCGCTTTCTGGTGCGCCTCGCGGAGGAGGCACGCAGACGGATCGGAGACGGGACGTTCGAGGGGTGGAGCGGAGACTGGCTGGAACGGTACCGGAGTGCGGCGGG
>Ga0055451_10001168_pt1 | contig 10677 bp, 8 predicted proteins | sample China_Galinas_PW_3_FD_57745 | JGI IMG/M metagenome (GOLD analysis project Ga0055451, IMG submission 57745) | Wetland microbial communities from San Francisco Bay, California, USA, that impact long-term carbon sequestration - China_Galinas_PWB_D2 | ecosystem: Environmental > Aquatic > Marine >... | reverse complement strand
CACACCATTGATATCCCCCGGTTTCTGATCCGCCCAAAAACCCGGTACCGGCATTTCCTCCCATTCGCTGTCATCCACATCTTCCAGAAACCATTCCTTCCCTGGCACAAGACCCTTATCATCGGAATTGAGTTTGGCATACCAGGCCTGTTGTCTGGACTGATCCTTTTGCTCGATATCCCGAATAAGAGAGGAATCCTTAAATAACTGCATCTCCTGATAGGCTTCGGGAAATTCCTTCAATGCATCCTCACTCATCCATGCTTCAACAGGAGAGCCTCCGAGGGCTGAATTGATCAAACCAACAGGTACCTGGTACCTGTCAAATATGGCTCTGGCAAAAAAGTAGGCCACTCCTGAAAAATTGAAAATATTCTCCGGACTGGCCTTCTGCCAGCTTCCCGACTCCAGATCCTCGTGTTCCACATTAAAGTCATACCGGTCAGGTACCAGGAATTGTCGAATATTTGAATTCTCACAGTGCTCTATTTCATCCGGATATTGATCCTTTACTCTTTGCATGGTCAGTTCCATATTGGATTGACCTGCGCAGAGCCACACATCGCCAAAAAGGATATCATTAAGGACGATTTCATTGTTTCCCTTAAAGATCATCTCGTAAGGCCCGCCCTCCTTCTGTGGTGGGAGGGTGAAATTCCAATGACCTTTCTGGTCAGCTTCAGTTTTGTATGAATTATTCTTAAAAACCAATTCTACTTTTTCACCGGCAGAAGCCCGGCCCCAGATTTTCAGCTCCACATCCCGCTGTAAAATGGCTCCATCACTGATCAACCGGGGTAGGCTGATATCGCAGAATCCCGGAGAACTCGTAAGAAGTAATATCGAAACAAGTACCAGGACCTTTCTACTCATAGTTATATAGCTCAAATCTTTGAATTTTAATGCTTTATTCATCAGTTCCATTGAGGTCTAATTCCGGGGGCATAGGGAAATTTTAAAGACTGGTAGTATTTCAGGGTATGCGCTGGCTTATCCACACCGTCTGGAAGTTCCATTTTGGAAAAGGTCTGAAAATATAGTAAACAGGCATCCCTCCACCATCTGGCTTCTTTCAGTTGAATTTTTAAAAGCATATGGACCTCTTTGTACTGCTCGTCTGAGATAAAGGATTTTGCATTTTCCCAGGTTAAAAGCATCCCTCTTACCTGATCTACACCTTTTTGATAATGCAGCGCCAATCCATCCCAAAGTGTCCGCCCATTTTTTAACCTGTAGTCCCACGGAAGGTGATGGAACCATAAAAGATATTGCTCCGGACAGGTCTCCAGGTCATTCATCAGGGTGCTGATCTCGCGGGCATACTGCGAGGAGGCATTGCTTCCTCCCGGTGTACGGTCGAAGCCGATTCCATTTTCGTCTGCCTTGTGATAATAAGTGGGATTCCATTCGGGCCTGCTCAGGTTATTCACCCAAGGACCGGGGCCATAATGATGGCCGGTATCGAAAAGGTGATGAAGGCCGAGCGGGGTCATATAGTTTACGACGGCTTCTCTTGAAGTGAGCATCATTGGTTTTATGAGTGATATAAAACCGGGATCCAGTGAATAGGTAAGCCGGATCCATTCTTCAGCGATGGTATCAGCACTTAGGGCCGGGTCCCAAGCCAGGCGTCCAAAGCCATACCAGTTGGCCTGCGCGAAAGGGTGTCCGGTCCAGTTCAGATCATTACCAATATTGGAAACACCCGCCATCCCTGATATTTTGTTGTGGAAGAGAGATCCGTCGATCACTTTTCCAACTGTCGATCCTTTCCCCATAGCATAGGTATCGGACCGGAGCACCTCTTCATATAGTTTTGGGAGGAAAACCAGGTGAGTACTGAATCCCAGGTACTCCTGGGTGATTTGAAACTCCATCATCAACGGCGTTTTCGGCATAGCACCAAAGAGAGGATGGAAAGGTTCTCTTGGTTGAAAATCGATGGGCCCGTTCTTGGCCTGGACCATAACATTGTCCATGAATCTTCCATCGAGCGGCACGAACTCGTTATAGGCCTGTTTGGCTCGATCAGTGGAATCCTGTGCCGAATAAACGAAGGCTCTCCAGATGACAACTCCATTATATGGCTGTAAAGCTTTTGCCAGCAAGTTTGCACCATCCGCGTGGCTTCTCCCATAGCTTTGCGGTCCGGGTTGGCCTTCAGAATTGGCTTTGACCAGGAAACCACCGAAGTCAGGAATGAACTTGTAAATTTCTTCAGCTTTTGTATTCCACCAGTTTTGAACATCTTCATTAAGCGGGTCCGCTGTCGTCAAGCCTCCAATTTCCATAGGTGCGGAAAACCGGGCACTCAAGTATACTTTTATTCCATAGGCTCTGAACACATCTGCAAGAGCTGCCATTTTTTCAAGGTACATAGGCGTGAGTACCAGGGCATTCGCATTTACATTGTTCAACACCGTTCCATTGATCCCGATGGAAGCGTTGGCGCGGGCATAATCGATATACCTCTGATCAATATACCCTGGCAGTTTTTGCCAGTTCCAGAGTGTAAATCCGGCGTAACCCCTTTCGATACTCCGGTCCAGGTTATCCCAGTGATTGAGCAAACGAAGATCAATTTTAGGTGCATCTGAAATTCTTAAACCAACCAGGTCCTGATGCAGTTGCATAAGCCGAAGAAATCTATAAGTCCCGTACAATATCCCACTGTCATCTTCGGCAGTGATCACTACTATTTCTCTTCCTTTGTAGGGAATCGTTTCAATGACAAAACCTTCTTTCCCGATATGATCCGGATCAGAAGTCAGGGCATTTAAAAGTGCATCATCGAGCTTCGATCTCCTTGCCACTACCATCGCTGTTGAGATCTCAATGGTGTCAGTAAAATAGGGAGTCTGATCCAGCATACATTCTAATCCCCTGTTGAGTTCCAATTGGGCGGCTTCCATCATTTCACCAGCTTTTTCAAAACAGATGGATCCGGTGGCAATACGATAATCCTTTAATACCTTTTCATCTTCAATTTTTGAATATCCCAGCCAGAGGTTATACCCCTGCGGAATCTGGGCCATAGCAGCATTGATGCACATTGAAAATAATATGGCGGTTGCCAGTTTGTTCTTCATAAATATTCTGGTTTGGTGACACCCGAACGAGCTCTGATATCTTCTTTATTGTACAATACTATCAAACCCAGGACCGGTCCAAGTGCCAACAGTATATAAATGTACTTTGGATCTATAATATTACGAAGAACTGTTAGCACCTGTATGCTGATTATTGTTATCGAAAAACCTATACAGTTCACAATTGTAAGAGCCGTTCCCCTTAATTCCGGCAACGCACTTTGAGCAACCAGCGTGGAAAATAAAGGTGAATCGGCAATCACCACGCAACCCCAGAATATGAGAAATCCTGCTGTAAGAATGAAGGAATTTGTAAAAAATATGAACGGTGACACAAAACAACATATACACGATAACAACAGCGCTGTGAATGCAGTTCTTCTTGTGCCTATTTTCATTGAAAGATATCCTCCCAGTACACAGGCAAATCCACCCATTCCAATAATTATAAAAGATAAAGCAGGAATATTGAGGGTAGAACTGGGAAATAGATCATTATGGGTTTTTAGGATAACAGGCACAAATGCCCAGAATGCATATAATTCCCACATGTGACCAAAATATCCGAAGGCAGCCGATCGAACACCGCGGTTCCTGAATAAATTAAAGAATGCTGAAAGATCCAGTTTTTGACTTTGCTTACGATAGGGACCATCAGGAATGAATAGGAGCATGAGCAGTCCACCTAAAACAGCCAGGAATGATGTAGTGATCAGAACAAACTTCCATGGCAGGGATCCGGTCAATCCTCTCAGTAAATGTGGAAACGCTGTACCAATCACAAGGGCGCCGACCAGATAACCAAGTGATTTTCCAAGTCCCTGCTCATAATAATCAGCTGCTATTTTCATTCCTACCGGGTAGATCCCTGCAAGAAAAAAGCCTGTAAAGAATCGAAGCAATAATAAACTGTACAAGCTGTTGCCTTCCCAGATGACACCTGCATTAAATAAAGCTCCTGCCAGCGCACTTAGCAGGAAAACTCTGGATGGAGAGAAGCGATCGGCAACAGACAAAAGTGCGAACAGCAAGGTACCGGTTATAAAGCCGAATTGTACGGTTGAGGTCAAATGGCCCAGGGCTCCGGTTTCAAGATGAAAATTGTAAACAAGATCATCCATCACACCATTACCGGCAAACCACAGGGATGTGCAGCAGAACTGGGACAATACAATGACAGGGAGTATACGTCCTGGTATGTTTAAATCACCAATTGGATTCACTCTTCAAGTTTAAATGTAAAACACCAGGCTTCTCCCTCCAGTACAGTCTCACCGTTTTTTCTTTGAACATGAACCGCCAGCTGAGTTACAGGTTTTGTATCGTGAACGTTCAGCACCACAGCTTCTGCTGTAATGGTGTCTCCGATGAATACCGGTGCAGTAAATTTCCAGTTCTGACTCAAAAAAACAGTACCAGGACCGGGCATATCCATTGCTACGAGCGCATGCAGGAGTCCGGTGGTCAACCCTCCCTGTACAACTAACTTTCCGAACTTTGTTTTCCTGGCAAAATCTTCATTGAAATGCAGTGGATTGTAATCACCGCTTATCTCAGCATATACTTTTACATGATCAGCATTAAGTGTGATGCTCCGCGTAGCCTTTTGCCCTACTTTTATGTTTTCCATCTTGTTTCTTCATTTATGTTTTCCTTTCTGAACAGCTTGCATAGATGGGGCGCATTTATCTTTAGCTACAGCTTAATATTTCCTAAACCATAGTCATTTGAAGGATATAGTACTCCGTTTCTCAGGTCAAACAGATCGGTAAATGGATCTTCAAGCAGATCCAGATGACCGTCCAGGTCTGCATATTCAATATTGGGCCTGCTCAGGGCAAAATGGAGTCCTGCCGAAATACCCAGTGCACATTCGTCAATACAACCTACCATCACTTCCAATCCGGCTGCTTTCGCTACTGAATTAATATGTTGTGATTCGAGAATGCCTCCGACCTTCATGATTTTGATGTTAACCATATCAATTAAGTCGTTACTGGCCAATCTGAATGCATCTTTTAACGTTTTTATGCTTTCATCTGCCATTACCGGCACGTCAACATTCTGGGTTACCTCACCCAGCTGATTTTCTTTTTTTTGTTTGGTGGGCTGCTCCAGAATTTCGATTCCGGCGCTTTTCGTTCTGTTGATAAACTCAATTGATTCATCAGGTGTATAACCCTGATTGGCATCGTACCGAAGCAAGAATTCATCTCCACAATTTTCCCGAAGCTTCATGACCTTTTCAATGTCTTCGGATAGATTGATACCACCTTTCAATTTGAGGATGGTGTATCCTTTTTTTAAATAGTACCGGGCCTGTTCAACGGTTTCTTTCAGTGGCAAAATTCCAATTGTAATACTGGTAGGAATTTCATTTCTGTATCCACCCAACAGCTGGTATAAGGGCATTTTTGCTTTCCGTGCCATTAAATCGTGCAAAGCAATATCCACCATTGCGATGGTTGAGGAAGCACCAGGACACAATTGCTTCAACTGATGAGTGATCCGGGCAATCTGAAATGGGGACTGGTCATTTAATAATTCAGTGATGAAGGTTTCCAGATTGTACACTACATCTTCAGGGGTTTCACCGGTTACTTCTAAGTCAGGGGCTGCACAACCCCATCCGGTAATTCCCTTATCTGTGGTTAATTTGAGAATGATGTTGGACGCCTGACTCACCGTTTCATATGCAATCGTATAAGGAATCGCAAGCGGCATGTTGAGCCTGAAGTATTCGATGTTAGTAATTTTCATACTAATATCTATTTTGGAATAATTTATCTGATGGTGTATTCTTGATAGTCTCAACAAATTCAACCATTTTCCGGATCATGATATCCCACATTATCTTTCCTTTTTCTGCCGTCCCCTTGGTGGCATTTCCCATTACCCCGGAACGGGTAAGTTTTTTTGTATGCACGTACCAGCTCACACCTCTATCAGAGGTATAATCAAGATAGATGTTGTCCAGATCCAGGGTATCATCTACTGCTTTTTCCATGTCTACCAATTCGGGCCTTATCGCCAGGGTCGTACTGGTTTCAATTTCACCGGCATGAATATCATTAGGGGTTTCTATTAAATCATAGAGATCGACATCGCTGGTTTCACCGGTTTCAACACAAACAAATACCCGGGCATCACGGTTGATCATCTGGGCTGCATAAGTCAGGGTCGGCACATTGTCGCCGTGTCCGTTCAGGATGACAATTTTCTTAATTCCATTATGAGCGAGGCTCATCCCGATATCATAGATTAAAGCAGACAGGGCATTGTTGGTGACAGCCAGTGTTCCGGAAAACTCACTGTGATGATAGGATACTCCGTAAGGGACTGGCGGAAGTACAAAAGGTTTAGGGTCCTGACAATTTTCAGCTACTTTCCTGGCCAGATAATCAGCATCAAAGAAATCTATATCAAGTGGCAGGTGTGGTCCATGTTGTTCGATGGCACCACATGGAAGAATGGCCGTATCAACCTCTTTCAGACGTTCTTTTATTTCGGGCCATGACAGGGTAGCCCACATATAATCAGGATATTTGGTTTTATTTTTCATCCGTTTAAATTTTTATAATTATTTGTAAATAAAATAATTAAAAAATTGAGAACGAATGCAACCGCTTCGCTCTCGTATGAAAAATTTAATCATCCCCTCTTGTGAATAGATGGATTAAAATTATTCATGCTCGTTTCATGAAATTTATATTTTGTTTTATTCAAAAAAACATCATCTATCTCTATGTCAGCCCATTTGTTGTCTGCTCTTTCTACAGCTCCATCAGCATACTGGTTGAATATATTAAATAAAGGTTTGCGGACGTATTCCGGCATATCTTCCAGGCTGCTTCTTTCATGATCGAACCTGAGTTTCATAATCTCGGGATGCTTCTTTGCTGCTTTTTCAGTGAATTCGTTTTTTCCGATCAGACCTTTATCGAGTAATATAAAGTATAGATGGGAGGCATCGCTGCCAATTTGCTTTACTGGTTTTGATGCCAGGGCGTTCAGCCCATTTGCAATTTGAACTTCAGTATAACCACACTTTTCAGGGTTCTCTTCTAATGCTTTTATCATCCCGATTATCCTTCTGCATTTTTCACATTTTCCGCAGGGGGACATTCTTCCTTCCACTTCATGCGCGGCATGGCAGGAAACCTGTTCCTTCTGGAGTTCCGGGTATCGCTTAATCAATATTTTCATAATAAGCAGTTCCGACAGACTTCGCAGCAGGGAAAACTGATACATGTTCCATCCCTTTGACCTGTAATAACGAGTTAAGGCATTGTCGAAATACTTGCTCTGATCATAAAGTGCATTGTAGTGTGAGATCCCGCCCAAATTTCCTTTTACTGTTGTATCGTATTCATCTCCAATAAGTATATTCCCGGCACCCTTCTTGCGTGCAACTGGGAGTACCCCAAACAGAAAGACTGCAACTGTCCAGAGCCTGACAGGATAAATATCTGCCCTGATACTGGCATAATTTTTTTTAATAAACGGCAATTGTTTCAGCATCCAGTTGAATAAACGGTCGCTGTTACACCACGGTTTTTCAGTATTCGGTTCCGTTTCTCTGTAATGGCGATAAGAATTAACTGCCGTAAACCAATGCCGCCCGGCTTCGTTGATAAAAACGGGATATGGTTCTCCAATTTCCTTGATAATACCGTAGGTTAACAGGCTGTCCTTGCCACCACTACTCAGGATTGCATATTTGTTGGGATCGATTACAGCCTCTTCCTTGACTGGCTTCAGATCCGGGAACCGGGTATTTGTAAATAGTATTTTCGCCTGGGTATATTTTTCCTTTTTTTCAGGTTGTAAACTGTCAAAAGGTGGATCTAGAAATTCGTTTTTAATGAGTAGTTTGTTTGTCAGGATTTCACGCGAGGTGTTTTCCATCATCTCTTTAATAAATTGCTGATCAGTTTTATCGTAGATGCCATCGAACTCAATGATATCAAAAAATAATCCATAGTTCAGGGCGACCTGGGCCAGCATCATCGAGGCAAGATTTAAATCAGCGGGATTGTTTTTGTTGAAATAATCATGTTCATAGGAATAGATCAATTCAAATGAAGTTGCCTCACCCGAAAACCTTTCCACGCTGTAAGTAGCTTTCACTTTTTTACGTTCAACATGTATATTTCTGACAGATAGTTTTTTGAGAACCTTAAACGATTGGAGCGATATCATTTCAAAAAGGTTTTTAGAAGTTCCACCAATGCATCAGCTCCATACTCCAGTACATCAAAGGCCGGCAAACCCGTTTCTTTGCTGATTTTTGCACAGGCCGGTACAATCTCCTCCCTGGTCATATCTTCATGATTTACTGTGATGGCAATAACCTTTTTACCCGAAACAGTCTCTATTGCATTGATTTGTTCCTTAAGAGGGTGTAAAACATATCCTGGGAATCCATCGTATTCCATACGCATTGGAGCGTGCTGAAGAATTACAAAATCGGGACGCCCTGCTGCCAAAATCTCGAAGCCACCCGGGTAAGCAGGATTCATCAAGCTTCCCTGCCCTTCTATTACAATCAGGTCCGGTGATTCTTCTCTCCAGGCCTCGTGAACGGCATGTTCAATTTCACCCGATATGAAATCATTGATGCAACTATCTATAATCATGGAATATTTTGCACCCTGCATCCAGGCTGTTTGTCCTGTCCCGACCATTTCAGCTTTCAGGCCGGCATTACGGAATGCATGTACTATGATCCAGGCAGTTGTTCTTTTTCCTATGGCCGAATCGGTACCTAAAAGGGCAATCTTTAAACAGTCCACCTCTTCAATTTTCCCGGTAAAGAAATGAAGCTGGTTCCGGTCGGGTGTTCGCCGTATATCGCGTACACGACAACTATTTTTTTCTGCAATAGCCATTAACTCATCATCTTTAAAAAGGAAGTCGTGCAGTCCACTGTCAACATCCATACCTGATCTTAATGCCATTTTAATGGCTGCCCTGGCTTCAGGTGGTAGTCTTCCGCCATCCGGAGCCAGTCCCACTACCATTATTTTGGGTCTGTTTTCCAGTCCCGCCTGCTTTAGTGCTGTTTTCAAATCCTTTAAAATGGGGATGCCATAATTCTTGCCATCAAGCACCATCCCGGCATCCTGACCGGCATATTTACGGTCTATCACACCGCTTACCTCATATCTTTCCGTAAATCGTACCAGGCCATGGGCAGTTTTCCCATTGGGTGTATTAAAGGCTCCATCACAGTATACCAGAGCTTTGCCATCAATTGTTGTATTCATTCATCAATATTTTCCTGTTAATATAGCGACATATCTGTCATTTATCATCTCACTATTTTCGTGCATCTGTATTAAAGCAATGAGACCGGAAGTGGATGCAGGCAGGATTCTGTATCCTTCCTTCTTATGCAAAAAAATGCTCATCTCTTTCATCTTTTTGTCGCTGATATGGTGGGCTTCGCCTCCCGATTCCCTGATAGCATAAAGTGCTTCATTACCGTCAAAACTATGCCAGTTGATCAGGGGTTCATTGATTACGGTTTCCTTGACCATTTTTGGATCAATGTCCTGGCACGTTTCAAATCCTGCCTTGAATGAAGCGATAATTGGATTTTTGTATGCTGCTGAACCTGCTATGAAAATTGGAATTCTCGATGTTTTCCCCCGTTTGTAAAGACTTACAAAACCACGATAGACTCCGGCAAGCAATGTTCCATTTGAAACGGGAGATGCAATATACTTGGGAGCATCCCGTAACTGGTCATAAATTTCGTTGGCGATTTCCGAATATGCTTTAATTTGTAAGGATGTATTGGCTCCACCCGGATTTGCATCATACCAGCCTTTTTTCCTAGCAAGTTTACTCGATTCCTTAACTGTGTCCTCGTAAGTGCCAGGTAGTCTGATGATTTCAGCGTCAAATATTTCCATTTCCTTAATACGCTCAGTATGGTATGATTCAGGAATGAATATTTTGCATTTCATCCCGGCAAGGTAAGCTGCATATGCCATGGCTACACCATAGTTGCCGCAGGTTGCAAGCGAAATAATACTGAAATCCCTGCGAAAAGCATCATGTACCTGGGCAAACGCAATACGATCCTTCTGGGTGCCTGAAGGGTTTTCTCCTTCGTATTTTATATACAACTGGCGGAGACTTAGTTCCCTTTCGAGGTTACGCGCCCGGTTAAGGGAAGTATCACCAATATCAAGCGATATGATATCTTCATAGGATTCAATACGATCAACAGGTGACATATCGGTATCCTTTACCATATCACTAAGACTTTTTACTTCTTTCGTGATTTTTATTTCGGCAGATTTAACGCCATCAAGGAGGTTTGTCATTTTATCTGTTATATGCTATGTGGTTTCGTGTTTTCACTGAAGTAAATTACCTCCTCAAGTTAAGGAAGTCAATTGGCGCAAACAATTTTTTATACAGGAGGGAAATGGACAATACCTGTTTCACATTTGTTCAATCAGGAATAATTCATTCCGGTCAAAATTAGCCCAGTATTCTATTGCAAGTTTTTCAATATAGGACCAGTAATTCGGGGTAAGTAATCCAAATGTTTCGATTCCGTATTGTATTTCAG
>Ga0055451_10001167_pt1 | contig 10677 bp, 6 predicted proteins | sample China_Galinas_PW_3_FD_57745 | JGI IMG/M metagenome (GOLD analysis project Ga0055451, IMG submission 57745) | Wetland microbial communities from San Francisco Bay, California, USA, that impact long-term carbon sequestration - China_Galinas_PWB_D2 | ecosystem: Environmental > Aquatic > Marine >... | reverse complement strand
CTTACACCTACCCGCCACTCGCCGCGCCCCAGGCGCGTCTTCTTCGCGCTCCTCGCAACATCGGCTGTTGCCGCGATCGTCTACCTCGCGCTGTTGCCCGCGGACGGTAGCGCCGGTCCGACTCGCACGGAGTCCGGCGCCATCCCCGGGCCAGGAACGTCGAAACGCGAAGACAGCGCCCCCGCCCCCACGCGCCGCCGCGTGTCGTCGGACGGGAATCGCAACGCGAGCGAGCCCGACGCCCGAGCAGTCGCGAGCCGGAACCCTCTGAAACGGCTCGCCTGGGAACGCGGGTTCACGGTGCGCTGCGTCTCGAGCACGGGAGATCCGGTTTCGGAAGCCGAGATCACGGTGGCAGAGACGCGACCGAGTGACATGTACTGGGGTCTCCCGAGCCCGTTGGCGCGGACGGACGCGAACGGTGTCGCGAGATTCGACTCTCCGTTCGTCTTTGCAATCCGGATTACCGCGTCCAAGGTCGACGTCGGCTCGGCCACTTCGGACTGGCTCGTGCGTGGCGATGACCAGACGCTGCCCCTGCGCACAGGCGCGTCCCTGGAGATCGTCGTTCGCGGGTCCGAACAACAGCAGGTCGACGCGAGCGTCAGCGTGTTCCCCGTGCCGCAGAGCTCGGAAGTGCCACCGATCGTCGCTCATTCGGACTCCGAGGGCGTGATCCACGTACTCGGACTCGCACCCGGGAGCTACGACGCGCGGCTCACCGACGTAGAGCACAACCATCGCAACTACCTCGTCCGCATCAAAGATCTGCTGCCCAACGAGCACCGAAAGATCGACGTCGCCCTGCGCCCGAGACCGTCGCTCGCAGTTCGAATCGTGGACGAACGTGGGCTGAGTCCGGCTCGAGTCACGATCCGCGACGTCAGAAACCCCGCTCGCAAGCCCGTGACGTCGCGGCGGAGAGACGACGGGTTGTTCGAGCTTCGGAAACCGGACGGCGGCGCCGTCCTGTCGGTCTCCGACGGAGAAGGACGGAGCGCAGTCACGTTCTTCGCCAACAGCAAGTTCTATCCCCAACGGAGTCTGAACGGAGTCCCGAAGCTCGTGCTGCGAAAGACCTGTAGCGTGCTCGTCCGGGGTGATGGAATCCCGGCGGACAAGCGGCCTGCGCGAGTCATCTTGGACGTTCTGCACGAGCCACGAGACGGCAGGTTCATCGTCGAACGCCGGGCGGGAGTGTTGGGCGACCAGGGCGAGTGCCGTTTCAGCGGGATTCCCTCCGACACACCGTTCATCGTCCGGACGAGCGTCAGACAACGCGGTCTGCCCGTCCTCGTCCAGCAGACCACCGGCGAACCCGGCTCCCGGCAGGTCGTCGACGTCGAGTTCGGCGATGACATCCAGTTCAGGTTGCGGGTCACCGACACGGCAGGCGCCCCGTTGGCAGGAGTCGGTGTTCTGGTTTCCGCGGCCGCGCCCATGAACCTCGGCGGATCACTCCACACCCCGAGGTCCTTCGGCTGTCACAGCTTCGTGCGAACGGGCTCGGACGGAACCGCGTCGATGGCGGGACCTCGAAACTCGGTGGTCAGCCTCGAACTCGTCAAGAGCGGATTCCTGCCGATCACGCGAACCGTCGAGCTCCTCGCCCACATGCAAGAACACACGCTCGCCCTCCGAAGGCTGGTCCCGGTCGAGGTGAAGCTCGTCACGACCGAGCACACGCCGATCACTGGAGCCTTCGTCGAGGTCTTCTTGCTGGGCGGAGAGAAGATGAGTCCGATCTGCATCACACGCAGTGACAGCCGGGGACACCTGAAGTTCCGGGTCCCGGACGACTCGAACATGGTTTCACTGAAGGTGCATCGCGACGGCAAGAAGCAAATGCTCACGGCCAACGTCGAGCGGCACCGCATTCGCGAAGTCGAGGTTCGGTAGGAGCGAGCCGCGGCCGATCCGTGCTATCGTATGCCTTCATGGCACGGAAGCCACGCGAGCACTTGGTCGACGACCTGCTCGACGCCACCACCGCCGCGGTCTGTCCCACCCGGAGGAACCAAGCCATGGTCAGAGTCCGTTTCGTCGCTTGCATCGTCGCGCACCTCGTGATCGCGGGCGCAATCGCCGCCCAGGACCGACCCAAGCCGTCCGGGATCCTCCCCAGGGTCAAAGCGCTCCCCACGATCGAAGTCGCCTACCTCGGCATGACGACGACGGCGTGCTCACGCGAGGCGGCGGAGGCTCGTGGTCTCGAGATCGCGGTATGCGTCCACGGCCAGTTGGTTACGGGGGTCAAGAAAGGCGGCCCGGCGGACAAGGCCGGGATCGTCGTGGGCGACATCGTGCAGACGCTCGACGACGACAAGATCGACAGTCAGGACGACATCGCCGACTTCCTCGCAGTGAGCAAGCCCGAGCAGAAGGTCACCCTGCATCTCGTTCGGGCCGACGGCAAGACGCGGAAGCTCCAGGTGATCTTGGGCTCGAAGCGGGTGAGGGCTCCGAAGGAGCCCCGGCTCGAGTGGCAGTTTGCAGGTCTGGGACAGCTCGACGAGGCACTTGCCAAGGCGAAGAAGGAGAAGCGCCTCGTCCTGGTCGGCCTGTCCGGTGCGGAGACGTGATGACCGGCCACGCGGTTCGAGGGCCGTGCGCTCTCCAAGATCATCAATGACCCCAAACTCATCGAAGCCACGAAGGACGCTGTGCGGGTGTTGATCCGACGACCTCACGCCTACGAGTTTCGCCAGGAACATCCGACCTCGGTGATCCCGGGCTTGACCGTCATGAACGCGGATGGCCGTGTGCTCGGTGGAACTGCGGTTCCTTCCAAGAAAGCGGTCTCGACGATCATCGAGTTGCTAAAGAAAAAGGGAGCGGTGGTGCGCTGACCGGTGCCATCGCTCACAGGTCAGATGCGCGGGTTCGTTCTGTTGCTGGTGATGGCCGTCCTCGGGCTCTGCTTGTGGCTGCTGCTGCATGCCGGGGAGCAACAGGTCGGGGCAGCGAAAGGCGCCGTGCGTGACCGGGCCACCAACTCCAAGACGATCGTGCCGGCGCCGACTCGCGAGAAGGCTGACAAGGACGCCGAGAGCAGGCAGGAGCTCGCCGAACAGCAACCGGAGCCGGTCGTGTTGGATGTCGACCACACGTCGCTCCCGGTGGCCGTCGACGTCGATCGTCTGGGTGGTCTCCCCCCCGACCCGATCGGGATCGGCAGCTGCGCGCTCGTGTTGCACCTGTTGGACCGACGGACCCGGCGCCGCGTGGCAAGCGAGGTGACGCTCTGGCGTCTCGACGCGCCGGCGAGTGTGAACTGGACTCGAGGAGATCAGCCGCAGTATCAGGTGAACGTCCCGCTGCGCGGCGTTCGGTTCGAACACCTCGTTCCCGGCCGCTACCGCGCCGTGTGTCACGCCGAGCGCGCGGACGCACCGGACCCGCCGTCGTTCCGCGTCGACGGTAGCGAGACGCGCGTGACGCTGGAGCTCTCGCTGCCCGAGATGCGGCATGCGTGGCTCGTACTCTATGACGAGGACGGTAGTCTGGTAGAAGAGGCGGAGATGCGCATGGGCGCACGGACCTCCCGCCCCCGGTTGGTCGGGACGCGGGATTGGGTCAAGCGTCGAAAGCTCGTCGGCGCGACGCCGAAGTCCGCCGGCAACCGGCGACACGGCGGCGGGTCCCAAGCCGACTTCACGCAACATTCGTGGGTGCGCGTTCGTGCGGGAGCCAGGGGTTTCGACTTGGGCTCGTACCCGGGTGATCCACGGCAAGTCACCGTTCGTCAAGCCATCGAGTTTCGCGTGGGCGATGGACGCCGCGCAACCATCGAGGTGCATGGTGCTCACCACGGTGAGCGCGTCTACTACTCGGTGATGCCTCGCCGGGGACCGGTGCTCGACGCATTGAAGCTGCCCGACGGACGCAACGGTCACGCCATTGCGAAAGAGGTGACCGTGATTGGCCGTGAGCTTCTCGCCGGCCGGGCAACGACCGAAAAGCCCTGGCGCCAGTTGCCGATCTACGTGCTCGTGCATCACGCCGATTACCAGAAACTCTCCTTCGTGTTTCGCCTCGGCGATGGCCCGCTCGCGACACGCTACGTGAAAGCCAAGGCTCGCTGACCCCGTCTACGGCGCGGTCGGCGCGAACTCCCGGTGACACGGGGACCGGATTGACAGGGTTCTGCGTGACAGCTAGAAGGGCCGTGTTCGGAACCGTCTTTGTTCATTGAGGTCACCATGCAATCCCCGTGCAACGTCCTAGCACGAATTGTGCTCGGCACGATCTTCTCTCTCGCCATCTCTGGTGTTCTGGCGGCGCAGCAAAAGCAGGTATCAGAGCCTGCAGCTCCCAGGCTCGGACCGAAAGGAAAGAGCAGCGTCTCGATCCCCTACACAGGCGCGGCCTCGCGGCTGACGACCAGTGGCCAACCGCAGAACGAAACCGCTATCGCGGTAGACCCGTCCAATCCCCTTGTCCTCATCGGTGGGTTCAACGACTACCGACTCGGGACCGGCTTCGGCGGCCAGGGAGTCGTCACTTCCTCCGACGGTGGCGCGACGTGGACCGACCGCGGCATGGCCATCGCCATGCCCACCAACTTCACCAACAGTGGTGGTGATCCAGGAATCGCGTTCGATTCGAACGGCCGGGCCTACTACTGCCACCTCGCCTCCGGAGCTGGAGCTTCGAACTTCACCCGGAACAATGGCGTGTTCGTCGCATCGAGCACCAACGGTGGTGCGAGTTGGGGGACGACCGTGGCAGTGGCCAGCAACACGTGGCCGGCCACTGGTACCGTGCCCTTCGAGGACAAGCCGTTCGTCGCTGCCGACGAGTTTCCCGCAAGCCCGTACACTGATCGTGTCTACGTGAGCTGGACGCGGTTCTACGACGGCAATCATCCCAACGACGGCGCAACGGGTGGCGGCGACATCTTGTTCTCGCGGTCGACCGACAACGGAGCCACGTGGTCGGCTCCGCTCAGCCTGACGGACTCCACGCTGCAGCCCGGAAACGGCGGAACGGGTACGGCAGGCACGTCGTTCGTCCAAGGCTCCGAGCCCGAGGTCGCGGCGAACGGCGATGTCTATGTCTGCTACCGCTACGGCGGCCGCGTGGACGTCAGTCGGTCTACCGACGGCGGTACCACGTTTGCCGCTCCCACGCAGCCGTTCGGCACGTCGTTCAGTAGCGCAGACGTTGCCTCTCCTCTGCCGAACGAGACCTTCAGGGTCAACGCGTTTCCGAACATCGAGACCGATCCCACGCGCCCCGGCAACGTCTACGTCGTCGCCGCGAACGATCCGGATGGCAAGGGAGTCGGCAGCGACGGAGGCGACATCATCTTCAGTCGTTCGACGGACAACGGCGCGACGTGGGGTGCGACCGTGACCCTGAACGACGACGGGTTGGGGAAGAACCAGATCTTCCCGTGGATGGCGGTGGATCCGATCACCGGAAACATCTGCGTGATCTGGTACGACACGCGGCTCGACGCCGGCAACCACGACCTCGATGTCTTCGGCACGTTCAGCTTCGACGGCGGTGTCAACTTCACGTCGAACGTCAGGTTCACGGACAACACGTTCGATCCCGACACCGCTCAGTTCATGGGCAACTCGTTCTTCGGGGACTACAACGGTCTCGCAGCGGGCGGCAACGTCTTCCATGCCCTGTGGACGGATGCGTCGACCGGCGAGCAGGAGATCTTCTACGGGTCCAAGAACGCCGGAGGTCCGCTCGACATCTTCATCATCGTCGACCTCTCGGGCAGCTTCATCGACGACCTCGCCGAGTTCAAGACGCAGGCATCGGGCATCATCAGCTCCCTGACTGCTTCGAACCCCGACACCAAGTTCGGCCTGGCAAGGTTCGAAGACTACCCGATCGCACCCTATGGCTCCGCAACCTTGGGGGACTCGGCGTACACGCGGGTCTCGGACCTGACCACAGACACGGCAACCCTGTTGACCACGATCTCGGGGCTGAGCGCCGTGAGCGGAGCCGGGGCGGATGGTCCGCAGAGTCAGTTGCCCGCGCTCTACCAGGCTGCGACCGGTGCCGGACAGACCGTGCCCGGGTACCCGGCCGCCGGTATCCCTGCCGGACAACAGGCCAACTTCCGCGACGGAGCGGTCAAGCTGTTCCTGCTGTGGACCGACGCGAGCTTCCACAACCCGGGAGATCCGGGAGACCCGACAGGAGGTTATCCGGGTCCGAGCTTCAACCAAACGGTGGCCGCGATCGCGGCTCTCGACCCACCCAAGGTGCTCGGCATCCTCTCCGGGTCAAATGCTGCCGCTCTCGCCGACCTGAAGGCCATGGCGAACGCGACCGGCGCGCTAGCTCCCACAGGCGGCGTGGACTGCGACAACGACAACGTCATCGACATCCTCGAAGGCGAGCCGCTGGTCTGTCCCATTGCTGCCTCCGGCGTGGGAATCTTCAACGCCGTGGTGTCCATCGTAGAGGCCGTGCCGAGGCCGCCGTTTTGCCACAACGGTGGCCCGTACACCGTCGAGTGCCAGGGCGGGACCACCTCGCTGAAGCTCAAGGGAACGGGTTCGTACGATCCGGACGGTGACTCCCTGTCCTACCTGTGGACAACGGATTGTCCCGGCGCGAGCTTCGACGATCCGACCAGCGTCACACCGACGCTCACGATCGATACGTCCTCCGGCACGGGTCTGGTCTGCAACGTGACGTTGAAAGTGACCGTGGTCGGCGGCGATCCCGAGGAGACGAGCTCGTGTCCGACCACCGTCACCGTCGTCGACACTACCCCACCGACAATCGACGTCACCAACCAGACGATCAAGCTCTGGCCACCCAACCACAAGTACGCGACGGTCAAGGTGGAGGACTGTGTCCTCGGCGCCAGCGACGTGTGTGACTCGACCGTGGGGGTCGGCTCGGTGACGATCTCGAAAGTCAGCAGCGACGAACCGGAAGACGCCCTCGGCAATGGCGACGGCAAAACGCTCGATGACATCGTCATCAGCAACGATTGTCGGTCGGTCCTCCTGCGCAAGGAGCGAGCCGGCGGCTCGAACGGTCGTGTCTACACGATCACGTTCACGGTGAGCGATGCTGCCGGAAACACCAGCACCGCTACGTGCAAGGTCGGTGTACCCATCGAGAGCGAGTTGACGGCGACCGACGACGGACCGAGCTACACGGTGCACTGCAACAAATAGGCTGCACGCCTGTCCCCGGCGATCGGGCCGGCTGGCCTCCGTGCGGTCGAACCCCCACCGGTCTTGCCGGCTCCGATCGTTGCTCTGCACCCGCTTGATCGCCAGCCCAGGGTTTCGCAAATTGGTCGGCCATGACACCGGCCCTCGAGATCGAGAAGCTGACCAAACGCTTCGGGGGCAACGTCGCCGTCGACCAGCTGGATCTCACGATTCCCCGGGGTGAGCTCTGGGCGTTGCTCGGACCCAACGGTGCCGGCAAGACGACGACGCTGCGCGTGGTCGCCGGGCTCTTGCGGCCCGATCGCGGAACGGTCCGGGTCATGGGCCATGACGTCGCCCGGGATCCGATCGCCGCCAAGCGCGTGCTCGCGTTTCTGCCCGACGACCCGTTGCTCTACGGCAAGCTCTATCCGCTCGAGTATCTCGAGTTCGTGGCCGGGCTGTGGCGCATCGATCCCGATCGCGCCGCGGCGAAGGCCGAGGAGCTGCTGGGCTGGCTCGATCTGGAGACCAAGCGCTCCGAGAGGATCGAGGCCTTCTCGCGCGGCATGCGCCAGAAGCTCGCACTGGCCGGCGCTCTCATCCACGACCCCGACGTAATGATCCTCGACGAGCCCTTGACAGGCCTCGACGCGGCGACGGCGCGGCAGGTCAAGGACCTACTGCTCCAGCGCGTGAAGACCGGCAAGACGGTGATCCTGACGACCCACGTCCTCGAGATTGCCGAACGCCTCGCGCAGCGCATCAGCATCATCGACCACGGCCGAATCGTCGCCGAGGGGACGCTCGAAGAGCTCAGGCAGCGGGCGCACAGCGAACGAGCCGCGACGCTCGAGGACGTCTTTCTCGAGCTCACACGCGCGGCGGACGCCTGATGCGCCTGCGCGCGGGCACCTGGCCCTGGCTGCTGGCGCACGAGATGCGCATCGCGTGGCGTAGCTTCGGCCAGAGGGTCGGCACCTGGACGTTGGTGCTCGGTGGCCTGCTCTGGCTGCTGTTCCACATCCAAGCCGGCTACCTGATGCGATGGCTGTCCCTGGCCACGCTCGAATCCTCCGGGCTGGCTCTCGCGGGGTTCTTGTTCTGGATCGTGTTCACGCTGATGCTCTCCGGGGCCGTCGTCCTCTCCGTCAACGCGCTGTTCGACAGAGGCGACCTGGACTTGCTCATCTCGTCGCCGCTGCCGACGAGGACGATCTTCGTGGTTCGCGGGCTCGGGGTCGCGCTGAACTCGGTCGCCCTGTTCGCACTCGTGTTTCTACCCTTGGTGCACATGGGAATCATCGAGGGCCAGTGGGGCTTGCTCGCCGCCTACCCCGTGCTCCTTGGCATCGCGCTCGGCATCGCCGGCATCGCCTTCGCGGTGACCCTGTTTCTCGTTCGCTGGCTCGGCGCCCGGCGTGCGCGTGTCACGGCCCAGGTGCTCAGCGCCGTGATCGGCGCGTCCGTGTTCTTGATCTCGCAGATCCCGAATCTCGTCTCAAAAGACGTCAGGACCAGCTCCACGTCTGCGCTCAGGGCCGCGGTGCGCTCGCCCTGGCTCGACGCATCGAGCCCGCTCTGGTGGCCCGTGCGCGCGCTGTTCGGCGATCCGCTGCCGGCACTTGCGACGATCGTCGCTGGCTCAGTGCTCTTCACCGTCGTGATCGGTGCGACCAGCCGAGCCTTCGTCTCCGGAACGCAGGAATCCGTGACGAGGCCCGTGCGCCGCCGTCGGCAGGACAAAGCCCTGCGGTTTCGCTCAGGGTTCGCGCGCAACATCATGCGCAAGGAGGTCCGCCTCATCCTGCGCGACCCGAACCTCATCGCCAAGACGCTGCTGCAGGTGCTCTATCTGCTTCCGATGTTCTTCGTGTTCGCGCGCCACGCGGAGTTGGCGCTCATTGTGGCGCCGGGTGTCATCTTCCTGCTCTCTCCCGTGGCCGGCAACCTGGCCTGGATCACGATCTGCGGCGAAGAGGCACCGGAGCTCGTCGGCAGCGCGCCCGTCGATCGCGAGAAGGTGCGCTGGCTCAAGGCCGCGGCGGCGTTGCAGCTGGCCAGCTACCTCGCCTTGCCTTGCATTCTCTTCTACCTGGTGCGCATGCCGTGGGGCGCTCTCGTATTGACGCCATATCTTGCGCTCGCCCTGACCGCCTCGGTCGTGATCCAGGTCTGGGGCGGCAAGCCGGCACCGAAACGCGATCTGAGAATGCGCCAGAAGCAGAGCGTGTCGCTCAACTTGATCTCGATGATCAGCACGTTCGCCCTGGCGGGCGCCTGTTATCTGACACTCGTCTCCTCATGGTGGGCACTCGCCGTCCTGCCGCTGGGGCTGCTCGCGCCCGGCGTCGCCTGGACGATGCGACAAGCCGACGCAGTTTAGTCTCCTGCTACGACGTGCCCAGCACCTGCAGGATGTGCAGCGCGCCGAGCCCTCCGGACGGGATGATGATCGCCCGGATCAGCGGGCTCGTGAGGAACGAGCTATAGGCGCCGGAGTGGTCGGCAGAGATTTCCTCGATCAGTTTGCGGACACGGTTGGCCTTCGACTCCTGCTTGGGCCCCGACATGCTGTCGACCCTGCGCCTGAGCTCTTCGAGAAGCCGCGCCTTGGATCTCCTCGTTGCGAGCCGCAGGAGAACGCCCGAGGTAGCGGCGACTCCGGCGGCGAGGGCGACGACGATCACGAGCGAGGTCGGCCAGATCATGTTGTCGAACAGCGGGTTGCGCGACAGCGCGAGAATGAAGATCCCGATGAACGGGTAGTAGATCGTCTTCTCGACCGCTTCCGTCCGCCTCCCGATCAGCTTCCATCGCAACCAGGCCGAACGGACACTGTCATCGCTGATCTTGGGACCTGGGTAGTTCTTCAAGAGGGATTTCGACCACTTCAACTTCTCACTCGTCAAGATGTGTACGAGGGCGTTCGTGAGCCGCGTCGAGTCGAACACCTGGAAGATCAGGAACACCACGGACAGAACGGCAATCGTGAGACACGTCTTGTCGACGGCGAGGACCAGGCTTCCGCGGCCGGGCCGATTCGGAAACCCGATCAGGGAGAAGACGCCCAGGCTGATCAGGAAGAAGACGACCAAATGCGGCGTGAAGCGAATGATGCTGCGCATCCACTCGCCTCGCTCGACATAGCCCCGCCATACCTCCTCTGCTTTGTCCGTGCCGGGGAGCGACAGGCCACAGTTCTTCATCATTTTCGCCGTCTTCGATTGCGAGTCGGACCAGCACGTAATGCTCGTGTCGATGTAGAGCTTGCGGAAGGCGGTCACGAAGTTGCTCGCCTTCCAGTCGGAGTTGAACTTGCGAAACGGTTTGGCCAGCGCAGCCCACCAGGCCCGGCCTGTCGGGGGGGCTTCGCACTCCTTGTCCTCGTCTCCGAAGAGTGTGCACCCGATGTCGTGCTGGTTCTCGGTGAGCAGCTTGTGGCACGCGTAAATCGAGTACCAACAGACGAGCACGGCGATCACGCGGATGAGATCGGCCGGCCAGATGCTGATCCCCTCGAAGAAAGCCAACG
>Ga0055451_10001164_pt1 | contig 10695 bp, 6 predicted proteins | sample China_Galinas_PW_3_FD_57745 | JGI IMG/M metagenome (GOLD analysis project Ga0055451, IMG submission 57745) | Wetland microbial communities from San Francisco Bay, California, USA, that impact long-term carbon sequestration - China_Galinas_PWB_D2 | ecosystem: Environmental > Aquatic > Marine >... | reverse complement strand
CCACGTCGTCCATCGCGAGCTCGACGTGTTTCGAATCCAGGCGCGCCAGCGTCAGCAGAGACTGAACGACGTCACCCATGCGCTTGGACGTCTCGAGGATGTCGGCCAGCAACTGGCGCACCTCGTGCTCGCTGCGGCCGGCGCGCAGCGCGACCTCGGCGGCGTTGCGGATCACGGACACCGGGTTGCGGAGCTCGTGCGCCGCGTCGGCGGTGAACCGCGTCTTGCGCTCGAGAGCATCGCCCAGCGATTCGAACGCAGTGTCGAGGATCACGGCGAGCCGGTCGACCTCGTCTCCGCTACCCCGCCGCGGCATCGGCGCGCGGGTGTTGGCGTCGACGGCGGCAGCCGCTTGTCCGAGTTGCTGCAGCGGACGCACGAACCGGCGCGACAAGAGCCAACCGAACGCTAGGACGACCAATGCACAGATGGCCGTCAGCAGCAGAATGATCCCGCGCACGTGCCGGAGCTGCTCGCGGACCGGCGCGAAGCTCTCCGCGACCCGTGCGACGACCTCGGGCGCCCCTGCGCCGGCAGGGGCCGGCAGCCGCCTGCGCACCGCACAAAACCGTGTCTCACCGGTGGTGTCGAGGAACCCCACTGTCACGCCGACCGGAAACTCCTGCGCTGGCCCCAACGGGACACCCGACGCGCGCAGGAGCTTGCCCTCGGGCCACGCCCGAACCTCGAGTCCACCGCCAGTGTCCCGCCCCGTGAGCTCGGCGACCATATCCGGAGCCATCTCGAAGTCGACCTCCCCAACGTCTGTCTCCCACTCACAGACCGCGACCAGCGCCTCTGCTCGGGTGTGCAGCCGCGCATCGAACTCGGTCACGAGCGTGCTCCGCATGCCGACGTACAGAGTCGCGGAGAACGCGACGAGCAACACGCCGGTCAAGCCGATGAACCAGAGCGTCAGGCTCGTGCGTATCGATAGCGGCTTCACCCGACCTCCTCGGTCAACACGTAGCCGACGCCTCTGCGAGTCTGCAGATGCTGGTGGGCATCCGCGAGCTTGCGGCGGAGCCCGGAAACGAGCACCTCGAGCACGTTCGAGTCGGGGCCGGTCTCATCGCTCCACAGTGCGGCAGCGATCCTATCGCGGCTCTGCACGGAGCCCGCGTGGAGCATCAGAAACTCGAGCAGGCGATACTCCATGTTGGTCAGCGAGAGCGGCGCTCCGTCGTGCTTGGCCGTGCGCGCGGCCGTGTCGATCTCGAGACCCGCGACGCGCAAGACAGCCGACTCCCCGCGTGAGCCGCGGCGCAGCAGCGCGCGGAGCCGGGCCAACAGCTCGGCGAACTCGAACGGCTTGGTCATGTAGTCGTCGCCGCCGGCGTCGAGGCCAAGGACGATGTCGGCTGTTGCGTCGCAGGCCGTCAGCATCAGGATGGGCACGCAGCCTCCGTTCGCCCTGAGCCGGCGGCACACCTCGAGACCACCGAGCTTCGGCAGGCGCAGATCGAGGACGATGGCGTCGTGGTGTCCGGCGGACGCGAACCACAGGGCTTCTTCGCCGTCGGCGGCCACGTCGACGATGTAGTCCTCGTCGGTCAGACCGATGCGCAACGAGCGTGCGAGGCGAGGTTCGTCTTCGACCACGAGAACGCGGGTCATCGCGCACCTTCTCGAATCTCGCGAGCGCGCGAGCCCCCGGGGGTACGCTGCGAGACCGGGGATCGGACGGGGGGGAAGTCGTGCTCCATGGCCAGTCGAAGGTGTGTTGCCGTCTCCTTCGGCCCAGGATACCGCGCCAACATGAATCCGGGCTGAACCGCTGTCGACGCGCCACGAGTACCGACCGCCGGAGAACCACGCGGAGAGCGTGAAATGTCGATCAAGGCGCGGAAACCGCGCCGCTCGGCGCCGTTCCCATGGTCGAATAGCGCGATGCGACAGTCCCTCTCTCATCGGCTCCTCGCCGTCACGCTTCTCGCGGTCCCCGTGTGTGCCCAGGCGCCGGCCGGGACGCGCCTCCCCGGTGCGCGCGCCGACGGATCGATCCTGCTTCCGAACGGTTGGAAGCTCGAGCCTCACGGGCGTCAGATCCCGCTTGCCTCCGACCTGCCGATCAGGCTCGCCTGGCACCCGGGCGGACGCTTCCTCGCCGTGCAGCACGCCGGCTATCGCGACCACCGGGTCGTGATCGTCGATACGAAGGCCGGCGCCGACGGCAAGCCCGTCGATCGCGTCGTCGGCAAGCTCTCGCTCGGCAAGACGTGGAGCGGAATGGCGTGGAGCAACGACGGCGAGCGTCTGTTCGTCAGCGGTGGCGTCGAGGACTTCGTCCACGTGTTCGAGTTCGACGCCGAGACGGGGCGAGGCAAACCGGCCGGGAACTTTCGGGTGGGGAAACCCAACCAGCTCGACCTGGTCGCCGGGATGTGTGCGGATGCAAAGGGGCGGCTGTTCGTGTGCCTGCAGCGCTCGAACGAGCTCGTCGTGCTCGGCGCGGACGGCGCCGTGCGACGGACGATCGACCTCGGCGCGGGTGCGTTTCCATTCGAGTGTGTGACGACGCGCGACGGCGACACGGTCTACGTGTCACTGTGGGGCAACCAGCAAGTCCGGGCATTCGCCGCGGACACGGGCGACGAGCTGTTTCGCGTCAAGAGCGGCGAGCATCCGTCGGAGATGCTCGTGTCGCCGGACGGGAAGCGCCTGTTCGTCAGCAACGGCAACGCGAACACGGTCTCCGTAATCGACCTCGAACGGCGCAGGGTCGAGGAGACGCTCGCATCGTCGCTGTATCCGCTGGCCCCGCCGGGCTCGACCCCGAACTCGGTCGCGCTCGATCCCGGCGGCAAGATCCTCGTCGTCGCCAACGCCGACAACAACAACTGCGCCGTCCTCGACGTCAGCGAGCGCGGGCGGGCCAAGGGGCTCGGGTTCATTCCGCTCGGCGCCTACCCGACGTCGATCCGCTGGAGCCCCGACGGCAAGCGCCTCTATGTGGCCAACGGCAAGGGCTCCGTCGGTTCGCGCGCCAACCCCAAGGGCCCGCAGCCGCGCAAGGGCCACGTGCACTCGCTCGACGACTACTCGGGCTCGATGTTCACGGGCTCGCTGTCGACGTTCCCGTTCCCGACCCCGCGCGAGCTCGGGCAGCTGTCGGCGCGCGCCTACTCTTGCTCGCCGCTGGGCGCAGCAAGCGAAGTGCGTGGCACGAGCACCCGTCCACAAGACTCGCCGATTCCGGCCAAGGTCGGTGACCCGTCGCCGATTCGCTACTGCGTCTACATCATCAAGGAGAACCGCACGTACGATCAGGTCTTGGGCGACATCGAGCGCGGCAACGGCGACACCCGTCTGTGCCTGTTTCCGAAGAAGGTCACGCCGAATCACCACGCGATCGTCGATCAGTTCGTCCTGCTCGACAACTTCTACGTCGAGTCCGAGGTGTCCGCCGACGGGCACGAATGGACGATGGGCGCGTACGCCACCGACTTCGTCGAACGGACCTGGCCGGTCACGTACGGCGGAAAAGGCGGGGCCAAGCAGAAGAACGGCCATACTGCCGCGCTCGGCTACCCGGCCGAGGGCCACTTCCGGATCGCCGCACCCAAGCACGGCTACCTGTTCGACGCCGCCAAGCGTGCGGGCATCTCGTACCGCAGTTACGGGGAGTTCGTCGGGAACGCCCGCAAACGCGACGGCGACGGCCACGCGAGCATCCGCGTGCTCGAGGGTCACTTCGATCCGAAGTTCCGCAGCTTCGACCTCGACTATCGCGACGTCGACCGGGCCCGGCGTTTCCTCGCGGAGCTCGCCGAGTTCGACAAGAAGGGCGAGCTGCCGCGGCTGATCGTGCTGCGCCTGCCGAGCGATCACACTTCCGGCACCCGGTTGGGCAAGCCGACACCGCGCGCGTATGTCGCCGACAACGACCTCGCGCTCGGCAGAGTGCTCGAAGGGTTGTCACGCACGCAGTTCTGGAAGTCCATGGCTGTCTTCGTCGTCGAGGACGACGCCCAGAACGGTCCCGACCACGTCGACGCCCACCGCACGGTCGCGCTCGTCGCCGGCCCCCATGTCAAGCGCGACGCGCATGTCAGGACGATGTACTCGACCTGCAGCATGCTGCGCACGATCGAGCTGATCCTCGGTCTTCCACCGATGAGCCAGTTCGATGCCGCCGCGCTGCCGATGTACGACTGCTTCACGGGCAAGCACGACGCGACGCCGTACGCGTGCCTTGACGCAACCTGGCCGCTCGACGAGGTCAACAAGCGGTCGGCGTGGGGCCGCGAGCGTTCGCGGCGCTTCGACTTGTCACGCGAGGATGCGGCGGACGACCTCGCACTCAACGAGGTGATCTGGCGTTCGATCAAGGGCGCGGACTCACCGATGCCGATGCCACGCCGCGCGGCATTCGTCCGGATCTTCGACTGACTCAGTTGAGCCGCATGATCACGCCATAATCGAGCGTGACCTTGATTCCCGTCGCAGCGTTGGCGGTCAACGCGTAGATCGTGTCCGTCGCCCAGTTGCCCGCTCCGACCGGGAGATTGCCGAGCGTCACGCGCAGTCCGTTCGATGCAGCCACGCCGAAGGCGTTCGCCTTCTTGTCGAACAGGAACATCTGCGTCGCGATCACGGCCCCGCCGAGCCCCGTGATGTTGGGCAGAGGCCACGAGGCCTGGCCCGTGCCGTTCGCGACGGTGAGCGGAGCGACCAGGAACAGGTCCGTGTAGAGCCAGCAACCGATGGCACCGGTAGCGCTGAGGTCGATCGGGAACGGTGATTGCCACTGCAAGCCCAGGACCGACAGCGCCACGGTGACGCTCGGGTCGGCGCTGGTCAGGCCGACGGTCATCGACGACCCCGGCACGGCGCCCGTCGGCTGTGCGAGGGAGATCGTCGGGAAGCGTCGATTGGAACCCGGGCAACCCGCGCCGAGATCGTACACGTACGAAGGTGTGTTGGCCGTGTCCTTGACGTAGCGGGCATCGCGATACCAGGACGCCGAGGTCGCCGGCGCAATGCACTGCCAATCGCACACGAAGTGGCCCATGGTCGGCTGGTAGACGAACGGCTGGCTGAACTTGATCGTAACGGTCCACGGATGCAGCAAGGTCCCGCCCTTGACGGCAGGGAGGTTGATCGTCCCTTGGAAGACGGTCGTGAGCTTTCCCGTGTAGTTGTTGCCCCAGACCGTCGACATCTTTCCCGGAGCGACGGTGCCGTGCCCGACCTTCATCGTGTGCTGCACGGTCAACGCCGGGAAGTCACCCGTGCGCGCCCAACGCCGGAACGAAACCTGGCGAATGACCATCGTCTTGCCGCCCATGCGGTTCTTGTGCGTCACTTGCATGTGGCGGGTCGTGCCAGCGCGCGAGAGGCCGGCCCGTATGCCGTTCTCGCCGGGTTTGAGCTCGTAGCCGAAGCCCGTGGGAACGACGATCTGGCTCTGAGCCGAGAGTGACGTGGCGCCGCACACGGCGGCGAGAAAGAACGTGGATCGAACTCGCATGGCCTGTCCTCCTGGAGGGCGACTCGCGCCCGAAGACCGGGACATTTTCTACACCAGAACAGGGTCGTTGTGCCAATGAAGTGCGACTGCTAGCCGGTTTGCTACGCTGGGCACTGGACTCGGGCAACCCGTGTCGAGCTCTCGGGTCCAGGGAGCGTTCATGTCACACCCGATTGCGCGTCTCGAACCAGGTGCCGTTCTCGTCATCTTCCTGGTCGTGGTCTCGGGCAGCGCGCGTACCCAACAAACGCCGGGCTACGTCACGGACGCGATCCGCCTGTCGCGGGCCGGGGACAACGAAGCGGCGGTGTTGCAGTTGCACCGGGCGTTTCTCACGGCGCCGGCGATCGAGTTCTCGATTCCGCGGGAGACCGTCCTGGAGCAGGTCAAGAAGCTCGGGCGCCGCCTCGACCGCTTGCACGACACGTGGCGGCGAACGGTGACCCGAATCGAGGACGACTGCGAGCGCGTGGCCGATGCGTATGCGCGGCGGAAGTGGTACCAGCCCGCGTCCGAGTTCCTCGCGAGCGTCGATGGGCTCGGTTCGGCCAGGCTCGGGCAACGGCGCGTGGCAGAGCTCGCCAAGGCGGGCGGTCCGCGGCCCAAGGTCGACGAGCGGCCCGTCGATTCGCTCGTGCGGTTCTTCGACGGTGCCGATCAGCGCTACGACGGCCGCGGTTGGCGTAGCGAGCCGGGCTATCTCGAGTCGCCGCCTCCGAGCGAGTTTGCGTACGCGGCGCAGCTGACGGCCAAGCGGAAGCTGCCGTCCGAGGAGCGCGTGAGCCTCGAGTACCGAATGGCCGGTGGCTTCGGCGAGTTCATGCTGCTCGTCGGCTACACCGACCGGAGTCGTCCGTGGATGGCGATCGGCGTGCGACACCAGCGCACGTACGTCGAGATCTGGCTCGACAAGTACGAGTGGAGGGACGGCAGTTTCTGGACGAGCAGCTCCGGTCGACCCGACGCGCACATGCATCGCTACGTCGAGGTGGCGGACACGCGACGCGACGACTGGCTGCGGCTGTCGGTCGAGTGGTCGAAGACGAACCTCGCGGCCCGTATCGGAGACGGGCCGGATGTGAACTGGCCCGAGCACGGGCTGGACCTTGCCGGGAAGCTCGCGATCTACTTCGACACCGGCGTCCATGCCGACGACCGTCTGAGGTTCCGCAAGCTCGCGATCGGCAAGCCCACCGCCAAGGCCGACGCGTCCGCGCCCACGCCGAGCCCCGAGCAGCGGATCACGAAGCAGCTCGCGGCCGCCGAGCGCGAGCTCGACGCGGATCGGCACGAAGCCGCAGCGCACATCCTGCGCGAGCTCCGCGGGCTGCCGGCGCAGATCGCCGACGCAAAGCTGCGCACCCGGCTCGCAAAGCAGATTGCCGATCGGACGGCGGACGCCGACCCCGTGCACTCGCTTCGCGAACGCGTCTGTGACCGGGCGTCCAAGGCGCTGGTCAAGCTCGCCAAGAAGTACGAGGCACGCCAGTGGTACCGCGTAGCGGTCAGGCTCATGCGCCATGCGGCGCTGTTCGAGCGTGACCCGGTGGCCCAACGGCGGCGCCAGGACGAGGTCGCCCGGCTGCTCGCGCTGTGCCCCAGGGCGGCGCGGGCACCGAAGGACATCCTGAGCTGGTTTCCGCTCGGCGACGTGATCCCGCAGGGCGGGCACTGGAAGCGCAAGGACGACGCGATCCAAAGCCCCAAGGCCGGCGCGTCGCCGACGATGCTGGTTGCACCGGGGCCGATTCACGCCAAGGCGCGCCTCAGCTTCGAGTATCGAACCGCGGCCGAACGCGGCGATGCCGGGTTCGTGTTCGGGTTCCACAACCCCGACGACTACTTCGTGTTCCGCGCCTCTCACGCGCCCGGGTTCAACCGCATGAGCGTAGCGAAGGCTCGATCGGAACTGCGGCTCACCGAGGTCTGGCACAAGGACTTCGAGCGCGCCGCGGCGCGAATCGAGAAGGACAAATGGGTCCCGGTAACGCTCGACTTCGACGGTCCGCAATTGCGCATCAAGCTCGGTGAGCTCGCGACGACCGGCGTCCGGTTGGATCACACGCCGGTCGGGTGCATCGGGCTGTATCTCTCGGCCGACAAGTCCGGACACAGCCGGACCTGGTTCCGCAACGTCCAGCTCGAGCGGCGGTAGCGCCGGGACGCAGGCTGGTCCTGGGGCGCAGTCGGACGCCCTTGCCGTCGCAAAGTCGGACCGTACAATCTCCTTTACCCGACCCAACCCGCGTGGAGACCCGGAAGAACCACGCGCCCCCACTCGACCACAAGTGGAACCCAACCATGCTCCAACACGGAAACAGCTCACCGATCGAGCCCGAGTCGGTCCCCGTCTCACAGTCCTACCGCGGCCCGTTCGGCCGCCTCTTCCGCAGCCTCCCTGCGTACGAACCGGACGGCAAGACGGAAGAGCAAAAGCAGAAGAACCTCGAGAAGCTGGCCGCGGACATGGTCGACGACCGGCGAGCTTCATGGAGCAACAACCGGATCCCGGCTGGCTACGCGTTCTTCGGCCAGGTGCTCGCCCATGACATGTCGTTCGACCTGACATCGGTCAACATGCGGCACACCGATCCGGGCCGCGTCCAGAACTTTCGAACTCCGCGTTTGGACCTCGATCACATCTACGGAGGAGGGCCGTGGATGCAGCCTACGCTCTACGAGCGGGCCAACGATAACGACCCGGCCCCGTTCCTGTTCCGAATCGACGAGCTCTCGTACAGGAAGGGCAAGAAGCGTTGGAAGGAAGAGGATGTCCCTCATCTTGATCGGCGCAACGCGAGATCATGTGTGCCGGTGATGGCGGACCCAAGGAACGCCACACACCTGATTACTTCCGAGCTCCACCTGGCGATTCTCAAGTTCCACAACCGGGCGCTGCGCGACCTCAATGATCCTGGCAACAAGCGAGCTGGTTCCAACCCACAAGACATGAGCCCGCTCGAACGCTTCCGAGAGGCCGTACGACTGACCCAGTGGCATTATCAGTGGGTCATCGTCCACGACTTCCTCGAGCGGTTGGTCGGGACAAGAACGGTCACCGATCTTCTGGCCGGCAAGGTAGAGAGGGTGTTTCACTGGAAGAACACACCCTACATCCCGATCGAGTTCTCGGCCGGTGCGTATCGCGTGGGCCATGCGATGTTGGGTGGCTCCTATCGACTGAATGGAGACAAGGATCGCGAGCTCGGGTTGTACGACCTGCTTGGGGTCCGCAGGCGAGGACGCGGGCGACGCGTGCGATACGTTCCAACGAACCGCCACCAGCGGACGATGATCGCGTGGAGGTATTTGGTTCCGGTCGAGGGTCAGCCCAGGCCGCAGGAGAGCGCGATCTTTCAGCCACGGTTCGCCAGGGAGTTGGCCAAGCTCCCGACTCAGCTCAGCCCCGATGGAGACGAAACCTCGCTCGTCGAGCGGGATCTGATTCGGAGCTGGAAGCTCGGACTGCCTTCCGGGCAGTCGATTGCAAAGGCTCTGGGTTACCGAGTCAGCGACTCTCGTCACGAGCCGCTACTCGTCTACCTGTTGAAGGAGGCCGCACGTGAGGGCAGACGCGGCAGGCAGCTCGGGCCGGTCGGAGGCCGCCTGGTTGCCGAAGTCATTCTGGGACTGCTCGAAGGGGATCCGACGTCGTACCTCCACCTGGACCCGGAATGGCGGCCGCAATTCGACCATGATCGACGAAGAGGTTTCGACCTCTGCGCATTTCTCCGCCATGCCCGAATGCCGATGACCGACGACGAGCTACCGTGGAACCTGTGAGCTTCGGCGCTACGGTATCACGACGAAGTCGGTCTTGACGAAGACATCGGCCACGCCCTCGTAGGTGTTCCACTGAGTCAACCTCGCGGGCTCGCCTTCCACCAGCAGGATATCGTCGTAGACGCAGTGGGTGATGCCGTCCGGACCCTGGTAGTAGTACGGAACTGGGTCACCTGTCGTTGTCGCTTCGTGAGAGAACGTCACGACTATGTCGTCGTTCCCACCGGGGCCGGCGTCGGGTAGAGCGAGGTCATCGAACTTCCCGACGACGTCGTTCGCGACCGCCGCATAGTCCGTTCGCTTGACGCCGACGGCCGCAAGCGCTTGGTCGAGCGCCTGGTTGACATGCTCCCGGAGCACGAGGGTCCCGTCGTCGGCCAGATCCACCTCGTGGAAGTGCTCGTCTCGCGCAGCCGTCGGAATCAGCTTGGCGAACAGCTCGTGAACTTTTCCGCACATGGCGAGGACGTTCCGGCGAGCCGTGCTCTCGCCCACCGCATCGATGTCGAAGTCCCTACCGTCCAGGTTCCACCAGATACTGATATCGGCTTTGATCATGGGAAGCTGCTCTCTCTCTCTGGTTGAAGAAGGTCGATACTGGCGCGCTGGCTCAGTGGAGCACGCTCTTGACACAGCGAAACCCGATGGCCGGGTCCTCGGACATCGAGACCACCAAGAACTTCCCCTCCAGGGAGCGCCCCGGGCGCTGCCACGAGTTCCCGAGGACGTTGTACGAACCGAGCTGTGGCAGCCAGACCCCGTCGTCCACCTGGCTGATCGAGAACGAGTCCGTCCATTCCGACACGTTGCCGAAGCCCTCAGTCAGGCCAAACGGGCTGGCACCGAGCGGAAAGCTGCCGACAGGACACACGTTGTGCAGGTAGCTCATCCACGGCGTGAGGCCCTTGTCCGACCGCTTGCGGATATTGCAGTACCTCGACAGCTCCGCCTCGGGAATCGGATCGTTCCCCCAAGGATAGAGATTGCCTTCGGGACCACGCATCGCCAGGCACCACTCGACGGCCATCGGCAGCCGCTTTCCCATCCACGCGGCAAACGCATGCGCGTCGAACACGTCGACCCAGGCGACGGGCAGATCGTCCCATTCCTTCTGCCAGTTCGTTGCGTAGTCCTCGGGCCACTCCCTGGGAGGTGGCCGGCCGGTCGCTAGGACGAACCGGCGGTACTCGGCGTTGGTGACCTCGTGCTCGTCGATGTAGAAAGCGGGCACGTGAACGTGGCCGGTCAGCCTCAAGAACCCGTTATCCACTCTCCGCTCCCCGGCGTAGTAGCTCGGTGCATCGACGAGCTTCATCCCCTTGGTGCTCTCCGCAAGGCTCCGCAGGTAGAACGTCGGCAGCGAGTAGGAACGTCCATAGGTCGAGAGCAATGCCGTGGCCTCGCAGTATCGCTCACCGTCGCTGACGATGAATCTGTAG
>Ga0055451_10001163_pt1 | contig 10715 bp, 10 predicted proteins | sample China_Galinas_PW_3_FD_57745 | JGI IMG/M metagenome (GOLD analysis project Ga0055451, IMG submission 57745) | Wetland microbial communities from San Francisco Bay, California, USA, that impact long-term carbon sequestration - China_Galinas_PWB_D2 | ecosystem: Environmental > Aquatic > Marine >... | reverse complement strand
TTTCGGAAGGAGTGAGGGAAGAATCCAAGAACCCCGACTTTGTCACGGTAAACCACGATACAACGGCCTCAGAACTTATTTCGATTATAGAAAGCGCGCGCGAAGGCAATAATCATACGGTAGCAGCCGTCCCTGAAGACTCCGAGATTCAAAGCTTAACCAACACGGAATTGAAGATAATAGGACTCATAGCATCCGGAAAGAACAATAAGGAGATTTCGGATAAACTGTCTATCAGCGAAAAAACCGTGAAGGCCCACCTGTCCAATATATTCCAGAAGCTGAATATGAAAAACAGATATCAGCTTATGGTGTTCGGTAAAAGAATCCAGAATAACAGGGAAATAAGCATTTAGCTGCGAATGCCGACGCCCAGATATTTGAACCCCGCCTCCGAGAGTCTCTTCGGGTCGTAGAGGTTCCTGCCGTCGAATATGACGTGACCTTTCATTAATTCCTTGAGCTTAATAAAGTCAGGCTGCCTGTATTCGTTCCACTCTGTATTTATAACGAGTGCGTCGGCGTTCTTGCAGGCGTCGTAGTTCGACTCGCCGTAAAAAACCTTTTCCCCGAAATGCTTCTTTGCATTTTCAATCGCCACGGGGTCGTGGACCGTGACCTCCGCACCCGAGGAGATCAGCTTGTCGATGATGTATACGGAAGGGGCCTCCCTTATATCGTCAGTTTCCGGCTTGAAAGATATCCCCCAGACACCGACTTTCTTGCCTTTGAGATCTCCTCCGAAATGGGATTCGATCTTTTCCCAGAAAAGCTCTTTCTGCCGGGTATTGACCTCATCCGTGGCCCTGCAGACCTTGAGGTCGTATCCCAGACCCGTAGCTGTGCTTATTAATGCCTTGACGTCCTTGGGAAAGCACGACCCGCCGTAGCCGATTCCGGGAAAGAGGAAGTGGCGGCCTATTCTGCCGTCGGATCCGATCGCTACCCTGACTTCGGAGATATCCGCGTCCACAAGCTCACAGAGATTAGCTATGTCGTTCATGAATGAGATTCTCGTCGCGAGCATGGCGTTGGCGGTATATTTGGCAAGCTCGGACGACCTGATGGATACGACAATAGCCCTGTCACCCGACCTCATAAACGGGGAATAGAGCTCTTTGAGAATGCCACCCACAGCCGGCTTATCGACGCCTATGATGACCCTGTCGGGCTTCATAAAATCATCGACCGCGGCGCCTTCTTTCAGGAACTCGGGGTTGGATGCAACGTCGAAGTCCAGGTTCGTCGACTTCTTTATCTCATCCCTTATCATCTCGGTAGTGCCGACCGGTACAGTGCTTTTCGTGACAACTATTTTGTAGTCATCCATGTACTGACCGATAGAACGCGCCACGCTCAATACGGCATCCATATTCGCGGACCCGTCTTGATTCGGGGGAGTACCGACCGCAATAAGAACTATAAAAGAGCTCTTTAAGGCGTGTTCGATATCCGTAGTAAAACTGAGCCTGCCTTCTTTGACGTTCTTTTTGACTATGTCATCGAGTCCGGGCTCGTAAAACGGAATATCCCCCGCGCGCAGGCTTTTAACCTTTTCCTCGTCGATATCGACGCATATGACGTTGTTTCCGCTGCCTGCCAAACAAGCACCCGTAACCAATCCCACATATCCTGTACCTATCACGCTCAAATTCATTTTGAATGCTCCTGTTCAATCTCTCGGAAGAATATTATATAAAAATTCAGGAAGAATATTGTACATATTAAGCAGGATAACTGTATGTGCTTTTTGGATTTTAATCAAGGAAAAATCCAGATACGGCGGTAACTTTCCTTGCCCGGCATTTTAACTTACGAGTCCGTGCCGGAATCCGAACAGTATAAGCTCCGAGCGGTTTTTGACCTTTAATTTCTTAAACACCTTGTAAAGATGGAACTTGACCGTTTTCTCGCTTATGTAGAGCTCGTTCGCGACGTCCTTGTTCGTATAGCCGTTTAAAACGAGCTTGATTATCTTTATCTCCGTCTCGGTCAGGTCGTAAATCTCGCCCTTTCCTTTCACGGTTCCCTTGGTGGAGTATGTAGTGCCGTCAAGAACCTTGCCCATCAGCTTTCTTTCGACCCAAAGCTCACCGCTGTATACGGCGTTTATGGACTTTATCAGGTGCTTCGAGTCGGTGTCCTTGACCAGATATCCCCTGACTCCGGACCTGATGGCGTTTATGAGCAGATTTTCGTTGTAGTCGTTGTCTATTATTAAAATGACCTTCGCTTCCCGGTTCTTTTTCATTAGCCCCAGAATTCTCTGAAGGTTGAGGCCCCTTATCTCAACGTCGAGCAGCAGGATGTCAAACTCCGACTCCTCGCATGACTGAATGAGATCTATCAGGTTTGAGACCTTTGATATAACATTTATCTCGCCTTCTTCCTCAAGAATTTTGGAAATCCCTTCACGCAAAAGCGGAAAGTGACAGGCAACGACTGTGCGGATTGATTCCGCCTTATCTTGAGAAGCTTCTTTCTGTTGTGCCACTATATTGTTGACCCCAAACCCTGCTGTTTTTAAGCAGCAGAAAAATTGAATGTTTGCTGTATCATACGAGATACAGTTTATGACGTTATATATATTACAATACCAAAGTCCTAAAATGTCAACATACTTTGGTTAGCAAAACTATCAGACTAAAGTGAGAACCGGAACAAGACATTAAAACCTGCGTCTGAATAGCTTGCCCGGATGCTGCGCCACGTAACCGTCAAGCTCCAGTGATAACAGGAGAGAGAGTACGCTCGAAGACTCAAGCCCGGAGCTCTTGATTATCTCGTCTATGTGAACCGGCTCAGTGCCGAGAAAGGAATAAACAGTCTTTTCCCGGTCGGATAACCGAGTCAGGTCGATTGGAACCGCCTCGCCGGCGTCGCCGTCCCTGAGGCCTCTCAGAACCTCTATTTCACACAATATGTCGTCTACCGTTTCCACCAGCTTGGCTCCCTTTTTTATAAGCCAGTTTGAGCCCCGGCTTAGCTTCCTCCCCACGTTTCCCGGTACTGCAAAGACCTCTTTATTCTGATCGAGTGCGAAGGATGCGCTTATAAGCGAGCCGCTCTTGTCCGAGGCCTGAACGACGACTACGCCAAGGGAGAGGCCGCTTATGATTCTGTTTCTCTTGGGAAAGTTCTGCGCTACAGGCGGCGTGCCGGGGCGGAATTCTGAAACGACCGCGCCTGATTTCGTTATCTTTTCATAGAGCCTCCCGTTCTCGGGAGGATATACGACGTCGATGCCCGAGCCCAGGACGGCTATGGTGCGCCCTCCCCTCTTAAGCGCCTCTTCCTGGGCTATCGAGTCTATACCGCGCGCCATTCCGCTTACTATGGTTACGCCGAGCGAGGCGAGCTCTCCTGAAAGCGATTCCGTGACCGTGCGGCCGTACTTGTCGGGGAGCCTCGTACCGACTATGGCTACGGATATCTTGTCTCCGGGAGTAACTTCGCCTTTCATCAGCAGGAAGGGAGGCGGGTTGTATATCTGAAGGAGCTGCGGCGGATAAGAGGAATCATTGAGAGGGACGAAGGCGGCGCCCGATTTCCGAATCTTATCAAGCTCCTCCCCGACCTTGTCCCAGTCGTCGAATGTCCTGATCGCCCGGAGAATCTTCTCACCCAGACCTTCGATACTCCTCAGCTCATTCTCGGAGGCGCTGAATATCTTTTCGGCGCTTTTGAATCTGCCGTAGAGGGTCTTGGCGCGAACGTCGCCGATGCCGTTTATGTAATCTAGCGCAATCCAGTATTTCGCATCTTCTTTCATTAGGGAAATTATTAAACTTAATAAAAAGGAGTCGTCAAGGCGCTGAGGCGTCATCAGCGCACATATAATCTCATATCGCATACAATGACAAAGAAATAAACAAGTAATTGTCTCTTCTTTTCAATGATGAAAAGAAGCACACATAGTATGTGTTATGAAACTACTACCCCCATCCTGACCTTCCCTCTAGGAGGGGGAAGGGATTTTGTCGAGGAGATTTTTTTAAAGCAGGAAGTCTTAGTTAAGGCTGACGTCCTTCGACAAGCTCAGGACGAACGGGATTTAAATATTTAGAATATAAGAAAGAATCGCCCTAACCGTGATGGAGTTTTTCGTCGAGGCTCTTCATCTTACCCTCCATCGTGTAGGGCTTGTCCGTCCTCTCGCTTATCCTTACGGTCGTGTTGATGCGGACTACACCCTTTTCCTTGAGCACGTCGTGGCATTCCTTAACGAGCGGTATTATGTCGTCCCAGCCGCACTCGATGTTGGTTCCCATGGAATGAGACTTGTATCTGAGGCCGCTCTTTTCGATCACCTTCATCACGTCGGCCACATAATCGGAAAGAGACGGACCCACGCCAATGGGGATAATGTTAAGCTCGATTATCATTTCAATATCTCCGTTTTCGTTTCGGTAATTTAAATCATACTACATATGCTCGGCACTTTTACAGATTACCAATCATTCGCTAATCTCTTGATATTAACGTACCGGGACATAACTAAACCAAATAAAGGGGAAAACTATGAAAAGCTTTACGGAGTATCTGTGGTTCAACACGGATGAAAAGAGGGAAATGATCCACATCACTGAAACCGTGAGGAAGATCGTGAAGGATAGTGACGTGAGGGAGGGATTCGTGCTCGTATCCGCCATGCACATCACGGCGGCGGTTTACGTAAACGACAACGAGAGCGGTCTTATTGAGGACATATGGGAATGGCTTGAGGGGCTCGCGCCGTTCAAACCCGATTACAGGCACCACAAGACCGGCGAGGACAACGGAGACGCCCACCTGAAAAACCTGATCATGCACCACGAGGTCATAGTCCCGATTACAGAAGGCGACCTGGACCTAGGCCCGTGGCAGAGGATCTTCTACGCCGAATTCGACGGTCAGAGGAAAAAACGCGTGATTGTTAAGGTTATCGGTGAATAGAATAAAGAGAGGCGCCGGGCAATCCGGTGCGTTATAATAAAAACTATGCCGGAAGACAAAAGCGAAAACATTAAATACAGATTCTTCATAGACAAGAGGGGCAACTGGTTTCAGGACGGGATAAAGATTCAGCACAGGGGGACATACCTCTACAATAACAAGCTCCTCGACCGGGACGACGAGGGAAGGTTTTATCTGGACGAGGGCAGCGGCAAGCTATACATCGAGGTCGAGGATACGCCGTTCGTCGTAAAAATGGTGGACAAGCGCGGAGAGGATTTTTACATCATCCTGAACGACGAGACGGAAGAGAAGCTCGACTTCACAAGATTCCGTATGAGCGGTGACAATATTCCCTATGCGAGCGTAAAAGACGGCAAATATGAAGCGCGTTTTACAAGACCGGCATATTACGAGCTTATGAAGTATGCCAAGAAGGAAGGGGACGAGTTCTCGATCACGGTAGGCGGTGATAAATACAGTCTGAAGAAGGGGTAACCATTTTACTCAAGCGAGCTTACCAGTCTCACGATTATCTCATCCGAGAGCAGGTTGCCTTTCTTAGTCAGCCTAACTTTCTCATTTGACAATTCGATGAACCCGTCGTCACGGAGCCCGGTGAGCCTGTCGATATCTGGCCTAACGCCGTACTTCCCATAGAGGCCCGTAAAATCTATTCCGTCCCTGAGCCTGAACCCCATGATGACATGATCCGAAACGGCCTCTTCAATGCTGAGACTTTCGCTGAAATCTACCGGCTTCATCCCCTCGCCGACCTCTTTCATGTAGAGGGCGGGGCTTCTCAGATTGCCCCATCTCCTGCCCCATTCGGAGTCAGCGGCCTTGGTCAGATGCGAATGAGCCCCCGCACCGATTCCGATGTAATCCTCACCTCTCCAGTAGAGCAGGTTGTGCCTGCACTCGTAGCCCGGTTTCGAATAGTTGGATATCTCGTACTGGGCGTAACCGGCGTCTTCCAGAAACTCGGTAGTAAAGCCGATAAACTCCGCCAGTTCCTCGTCCTCCGGAAGAGCCAGTCCTCCTGATTTAAAGAGCCTGCCGAACTCGGTTCCGTTTTCTATCGTAAGACAATATGCAGAGATGTGTTTCGAGCCGTAACCAACCGCTTCCTCGAGGTCGGCTTTCCATTCGGAAAGGGTCTCGTCCTTCGTACCGTACATTAGGTCTAAGCTGAAGTTGCCGAACCCGGCCTGCACTACGTCCTCAAGTATCCTTCTCCCGTCAGCCGGACTGTTGATGCGTCCCAGGAAATTGAGCTTTCTCTCATTAAAGGACTGAACGCCGACGCTTATTCTGTTAACACCTGCACTGCGAAGTCCGGCGAGTTTTTCGAGATCCGCAGTTTTGGGGTTTACCTCGAGGGATATTTCGGCCTCAGGAGCCGGGGAGGATAATTCCCGTATCCCGGACAAGATTTTACCGATGCTTTCTGGGCTGAAAAGTGACGGGGTACCCCCGCCGAAGAATACGGATGCGAGGGATTTTCCCTCTATTTCATCCGCGTAGAAATCGAGCTCGCGGAGTAAGGCTTCCGTATATTCATCCTCCGGAAAACGGCCGCCCACGCCGTAGGAATTAAAGTCGCAATACGGGCACTTTGTAACGCAGTAAGGTATGTGAACATACAGTCCTAAAGCCATTTTGGTATTTTACGGGAGTAAACTTACTGTTGCAACGAATATATTTTAGAGTCATATTATTGACTTAAGCTAATGGAACGGAACGTAGGAACAGGATTTATCAAATACATAGTTGTTTCAATCATAGTCATCGCCGTCTCCGCGGGAACGGCACTTTCACAGGATCTGAGCGTGCTGAGTCTGGAGGAGGCGGTAGCTACGGCTCTCGAAAACAATCCGGGCATAACTATATCCGACGCAGACATCGAGATTTCCAAAGCGCAGGTACGGAATTCTAAATCCGCCTATTACCCCGATATTTCGACGCGTCTGGTCGTCCCTTTCATCGGCAGGGAATCCGGATTTTTCCTGGATCAGAGGATATGGGACTTCGGACGCACGTCGAACCACGTAAAAGCAAGCAAGGCGCAGCTCAAATCATCAAGGTATGAAAAACTAAAGACCAGGGAAGACGTGATCCTGAACACCATAGAAAGCTACTACAACGTGCTCGCACACCAGCACCGCACAGATGCCGCCAGGAAGAGGACGATAGAGTTTGAAAAACGCCTCCAGCAGGCCGAGGGGTTTTTCAGGGCCGGCAGAGTCGCGCAGATAGACGTCACGAAAGCCGAGGTAAACCTCGGAAACGCAAGGCTCGATCTGGTAGCCGCCGAGAACGAGTACGAAGCCGCGAAAGTCGGACTGTTAAATGCAATGGGGCTTGAGGGAGATTATAATTTTACGCTAGTTGATACGCTCGAGCGCCCTAAGATGGACATAAACCTCGAAGAGTCGATAGACCATGCCGTTGAAGCCAGACCGGAAATAAAAAGCATGAAGGCCCAGGAGGCGGCCATGAGGGCCAACCTGGCCGCGACAAAGAAAGAGTTCTACCCGCTTATATTCGGAAGGACGGCTTACAGGTTTAAGGGAGAGGGCGCGGAAACCCCGGGCTTTATCGCGGGTATCGGCCTTCAGTTCCCGATCTTCGAGGGATTCTCGCGCTTCGCGGATGTGCAGGACGCCAGGGCCAGATTGACGAGGACTCAGGCGCAGATTGCACAAGCAAAGGCCGACATAGCGTCGGAAATTAAACAGCTAAGGCTCGACCTGGGATTCGCGGAGAAGAACATCGCTGTTACTGAGCAGACGAAGAAGTCAGCCGAGCAGAGTCTTTTGCTGGCAAGGGAAAGGTACAGGCTCGAAAGGGCGTCCGAAGTGGAGCTCGCGGAGGCCGAATCGCTGTTCGCCTCGACAAACGCCACATACATGCAAGCCATCTATAATTACAATATCGCAGCGGCCAGACTGGAACGCGCTATAGGGGAGTATGATGAATCTTATAAATAAAAAAACCGTAATAGCGCTCATAGTACTGGTGATCATCGCCGTCATTGCCGTTCCAAGGGTCTTTAACGACTCCGACTCCGGTATTGCGTACAGGACGGCCGAGGCCGACAGAAACGACGTCATATCCTTAATATCAGCCAACGGCACGATAAACCCACTGACAACGATAGAGGTCGGCACGTACGTTGCCGGAACGGTGGAAAAGGTCTACGCGGACTTTAATTCCGAAGTTAAACAAGGCGACCCGCTCGCGGAACTTGATTCCGGTCCTCTCAACACGGAGCTCAAGCGCGCGGAGGCCAACAGCAATAAGGCCCGCGCGGATTTTAATATCGCGGAATCGCTCTACAAGACGAATAAGGAGCTCTACGAGAAGAGGCTCATACCGAAAGAGGAGTTCGACGACTCCCAGGCCAGATATTCTTCCGCGCTGGCCGCATACAACCAGTCCAAAGTGGCGCTCGAAATCGCCGAGTCAAATCTCAAAAGCACCGTCATAAGGTCTCCTATCGACGGTATGGTGCTGTCGAGAAATGTCAACCCGGGCGAATCGGTGACTCCGGGAGGTAAGCCGCTATTTGTCGTAGCCCAGGACCTGGCGCAGATGAAGATAGACACGAAGGTAAGCGAGGCGGATATAGGCATAGTGAGCCCCGGCCAGAAGGCTTACTTTAAAGTGGACGCCTATCCGAACGAGACATTCGAGGGAAAGGTTACTCAGGTTAGGAACGATCCCGTCATAACGAACAACGTCGTCACCTACAACGTCGTGGTCGAGACGCAAAACAAAGAGCTTAAACTGAAGCCGGGAATGACCGCGGAGGTAAAAATAGTGGTAGCGGATAAAAAGGACGTGCTCAGGGTTCCTACAGCGGCGCTCAGGTTCATACCACCCTCCTCCGCGAATATAAAGGACATGCCGGACGAGCTTACGGAATCCTCATATGTTTGGGTTCCGCTTCAGAACGGGCAGATCGGAGCCGTCCCCGTAACTCCCGGCGTAAGCGACGATACATATACGGAGATCTCGGACGGGAACCTGAAAGAAGGCAGTAAGGTCATAATCGAAGCTACTTCCAACGGCGGCAAATCCGACGAGGGCTCCTCCTATCTGCCTCAGCCCAGGAGGTTCTGAGGATGAGCGGAAACGGCAAGGTCATACAAACCAAGGACATACACAAGGTCTATAAGCTCGGGGACGTTGACGTGCACGCCCTGAGAGGGGTATCAGTGGACATAGAAGAAGGGGAGTTCGTATCCATCATGGGGGCCTCGGGCTCGGGCAAGAGTACGTTCATGAACATCATCGGCTGTCTCGACAGGCCCACGAGCGGGAAATACCTGCTCGACGGAAACAGGGTGTCTGAGATGGACAACGACGAGCTTGCGGAGATCAGAAACAGGAAGATCGGGTTCGTCTTTCAGAGCTTCAACCTGCTGGCGAGAACGACGGCACTCGAGAACGTGGAGCTTCCGATGATATACAACAACACCACATCGCGGGAGAGGACGAATTTCGCTATGGCGGCTCTACTCAGAGTGGGTCTCGACGGGCGTGAAAAGCATTATCCTACCCAGCTCTCGGGCGGACAGCAGCAGCGTGTCGCCATTGCGCGCGCAATAGTGAACGACCCCAGCATAATACTCGCGGACGAGCCTACGGGAAACCTGGATACAAAGACGAGCGGCGAGATCATGGATATATTCAAGACGCTGAACTCGCAGGGGAAGACCATTATCATAATAACGCACGAGCACGACATAGCGGAACACGCGGGGAGGGTCGTGATATTCAAGGACGGCCAAATCTCGGAGGAGACTTCCGCAGACGGACTAACCGGGGAATAAGACCGGCATGAACAGGACTCACATGAACTTCCCCGCCGCGGTAAGGGTCTCATACAGGGCCATTAAATCCAACAAAATCCGCTCCATGCTGACGACGCTCGGAATTATCATCGGTGTCGCCGCCGTCATATCCCTCGTCGCCCTTACTCAGGGCGCGAACAAAATGATAGAAGAGCAGCTCACGAGCCTCGGGGGGAAATCCCTTTTCATCAATCCGGGTAAAAGGGGTGTGGGAGTTCAGGAAAACGCCATAACGCTCACGGACGAGGACGCAAAGGCAATAGAGAAGCTCGAGTCCGTGAGGTACGTCTCCCCGATGCTGGACGCCACGGAGCAGGTGATATGGGGCAACAGGAACTCGTTCACGGTCATAGTGGGCACATCCCCCGACTTCGTTTTTATCAACGATTGGTATACGGACAGAGGCGTTTACTTCAACCAAGAGGACGTAGATAAGGCTGCAAATGTATGTGTGCTCGGGAAAACAGTAGTAAGGAATCTTTTCGGTTACAGGGACCCGATAGGTAAAACCGTGAGGATAGGAGAGAACTCGTTCAGGGTAATAGGCGAAATGAGCGGCCTCGGACAGACGACGGGAGGAAGGGACCAGGACGACATAGTGCTCATCCCGTACACGACTTTCCAGAAGAGGATACTGGGCACCAGCAGCCTGGATACAATATCAGTATCGGTCAACAACCCCGACAATATACAGGCCACGGAGTCTCAGATAGAGATGCTGCTGAGGAACAGACACAACCTCCACCCCGACCAGGAAGACAACTTTTACATTAAGTCCCAGGTTGGCGTGATTGAGAGAATTTTTACGATATCCGAGATCATGACCATTCTACTCGGAAGCATCGCTTCCATCTCGCTAGTCGTCGGCGGGATAGGGATCATGAATATCATGCTGGTATCGGTGGGAGAGAGGACGAA
>Ga0055451_10001162_pt1 | contig 10726 bp, 10 predicted proteins | sample China_Galinas_PW_3_FD_57745 | JGI IMG/M metagenome (GOLD analysis project Ga0055451, IMG submission 57745) | Wetland microbial communities from San Francisco Bay, California, USA, that impact long-term carbon sequestration - China_Galinas_PWB_D2 | ecosystem: Environmental > Aquatic > Marine >... | reverse complement strand
GATGGACATATAGTTGGCACCAGCTGATCCCAGAACGCCTATTATCCACAGACTCAGGTCCTTTGCATATACTCCCTTCTTCAATCTGCCTGTCACTTTGATCTTCATTGATTCAGGGACCCGGAACCATGTCTCGCCACGGAGCCACAATCCGGCTGCTTCTGTCCTGTCAATCCCCGTAGCCATGGCATTGAACGCCCCGCTGGTGCAGGTATGACTGTCACTTCCCACAATCACCATGCCCGGCTTTGCATACAGGACCATGATCTGATGACATATACCGCTCCCAATATCATGGAATTTCTTCACATCATGCAATTCCACGAATTCACGGATAGACTGATAACTATTTGCAAGGATGGCACTTGTAGGTGGTGCATTATGGTCAAGCACCACCACCAGTTGATCCGGATCAAACAGTTCCTTCCCTCCCATCTTTTCAAACGTACTTCGAATGCTGGCGGTATTGTCATGCGTCAGGATCAGATCAGGCCGGTGGAACACGATCGAACCGGCCGGAGCCTGGAATATCTTCTCAACAAATGTAGAAGGCATTTTATATAAGCTGGATACCGGATCGCCGGCAATGATTAACCATTTCACCCGGCCAGATGGCTGACTGGACCTCACCGATATGGGCCTTCCTGAGAAGTTGCATGGCGGTCCTTGACTGCCCGATCCCGCCTCCTATAGAGGAGGGAAGTTCATCATTCAACAGTCTCCTGTGAAACGAAAGTTCAGCGTCCTCCTGTTTCCCGGTAAGCTCCAGCTGGGTCATCAATTCGCTTTTATCCACTCTTATTCCCATGGAGGTGAGCTCAGCTGCACATTTCAATACTCCGTTCCACACAATGATATCACCGTTCAAACCCCTGTAACCATCAACTGTTTCAGTGCTCCAGTCATCGTAGTCCGGGGCCCTCCTATCATGGGGTTTCCCGTCCGGAAGGTCATATCCGATCCCAATAATAAAGACTGCACCAAATTTCTCTGTTATTTTATCCTCCCGTTCCCTGGGAGTGAGGTCAGGGTACATCTCATACAGTTGTTCAGAATGGATAAAAGTGATCTCCTCCGGAAGAACAGGAACCAGATTGGAATAGAAAGTATGTATGAAAAACTCGGTCCGCTTAATATTTTGCCATATTTTTTCCACGGTTTCCTTCAGGGTCGTCAGTGTGCGCTCTTCGGGATAGATGGCCTTTTCCCAGTCCCACTGGTCCACATAAAGCGAATGGAGGTTATCCAGCTCCTCGTCGGGACGGAGTGCATTCATGTCCGTATAGATGCCGTATCCCATACCGATGTCATAATCACGCAGGATCATCCTTTTCCATTTAGCCAGGGACTGGACCACTTCTGCCTCCTGGCCCCTCATATCCTTGATGGAAAATACCACGGGTTTCTCATTCCCATGCAAATCATCGTTCAGTCCGATGCCCTTCAGTACAAAGAGTGGTGCAGTAACCCTGCGCAATCTCAGATCGGCTGAGAGGCCAGCCTCAAAATGGTCCTTTAACATCTGGAGAATCTTCTCTGTCTCCTTCAGTGTGATAAGGGATTTGTACCCTTCCGGAATAATCAATCTCATAGTCTTTGTTTTTAAAACAATCCGTTATTCTGGTATATCTCCATTTGTACTTCAGAAAATGGAGCAGATTCAAGTGTTAAATCTTTTGTTACATTCTGAATGGTTCCAGTCTCAAAATTTACCCGAATCACATCACCATTTTCCAGATCCAGGGCGGTAATACGGTCAGAGGTTACAATAGGGAAAGCTGCATTGATGGCATTCCGTTCATAGATCGCACCGAAAGATTCGGCAACTACGCATTGAACGCCCAGAGAAACAAAACAATCCACAGCCTGTTGCCGCGAGCTTCCCGAACCGAAGTTTTTGCCCGTAACAACTATATCGCCAGGTTTCACTTTTTTTGCAAAATCATGATAACCGTCAAGATTCCCAAAGGTATACTGTCCCATCTCCCTGGTGTCGGTGATGGAGAGATGCCGGTTATGAAAGATCATATCGGTATCCATATTATCCATTGGTATGAACCACACCCGCCCTTTCACTTCACGTGGACGTTTGGAGGTTCCTGTGGTGGAAGCTTGCTGATTCAGGCCGGAAAATTCAGTGGAACGCACAGGGAACACCCGCTTTTCCGGTTTTGCAGGCAGGTTCTCCACTGAGGTAATATAACCCGCTATGGCAGAGGCTGCCACTACTGAAGGCGAAGAGAGGTAAACTTCACCCTGTCCCTGCTTCCCCGGGAAATTCCTGTTACCGGTGCTTATTGAGATTTCACCTGGTCCGTTCTGCCCCACCTGTCCCGCAGCACACCCTGCACACCCTGCATTTGAAAGAAGGGCTCCTGATCCTTTAAATATCTCGATCAGTCCCTCCTCCATACATTTTTGCCATACCCTGTCTGTGGCGGGGACAATTTTCAGAACAACTCCCTCTGCCACTCTTTTATTTTTCAGCACCTCGGCAGCGGCCCTCATGTCTTCAATGCGCCCGTTTGTGCAGCTTCCGATAAAAGCCGAATCGATCCACACTTTGTCCCCGGGCAATTCAGATGTATTGTGAGGTTTTCCCGGAAGGGATATCCTGGGTGTAAACTCGGATACATCCAGGTGGTATACCTCCTTGTAGACCGCATCCTGATCAGCAGCCACTGGCTCCACTTTTTTCATGGCCCGGGATTCACAATACCTGATTACCTCCAGATTGGGTTGAAAGAAAATGATGATAGCTCCCATCTCGGTGGCCATGGATGCAATTGTAATACGCTGATCAAGTGTGAGGTTATCAGCAACATCACCATCTATTTCAATGGCAGTTCCGAGCAGGGAACTGGCTCCGAAAATATTCAGCAGGTTCAGTGCCACATCTTTGGCGTTAAGATGTTTATCCAATGAGCCCTTCAATACGATCTTTACGCTGGGTGGAACCTTAAACCAGGTGGAACCCTTGTGCCAGGCAACGGCAATATCCTTATCGCCCATTCCCTGCCCAAAAGCTCCCACAGCACCAAGGATATTGGCATGTGAGTCTGTGGATACGGCTGTGGAGCCCGGGTAACATAATCCCTCCTCCATCAGGATATGGGTGCCAATCCCCTTGTCGATGTCATAAACTTTGATTCCCTCTCTTCGTGCAAAATTCCTGCATAAATGCTGATTGGCAGCATATTTCTGGTCCGATCCAGTGGGATTACAATCGAATGTAAAAAATGTGCGTGACGGATCATCAATGGACAATTGATTGTCTTCCAGATGCTTGACAACATTTGCTCCGCCAAAATCCCGCGCAGCGCGTGCATCAATGACTACATCTACAATCTCCCCCGGAACCAGCCGATCCCGGTCTGAATGCGCCGCAAGGATCTTTTCTATAACCGTCATGCCCATCACAGTGTTTACATCCAAAGATAGCCACAAAGCGAATTCAGTCAATATTTTCTATAACATCTCTGGGCTATCACCGTGCTTTTTATAGTTTTGCTGCAAATAGATCTCCTTTGCCCAAAACCATCCATCCGAATATCCTCCGGCTCTACCTGATCAAGATCGCCAAATGGTTTATGCTCTACATGCCCATTGTCGTTCCCTTTTATGAGAGCAACGGACTGTCCATGAAGGATATCATGATCCTACAGGCTGTCTATTCGGTGGCCATCGTGGTGCTGGAGATCCCATCAGGATACCTTGCCGATGTAATCGGCCGTAAGAAAACATTGATCATTGGAGCCGTCTTTGGAGTGCTGGGATTTACTACTTACAGCCTGAGTTTTGGACTGATGGGGTTTTTGATGGCTGAAGTTCTGCTGGGGATTGGCCAGAGTTGTGTCTCCGGAGCCGATTCAGCAATGCTCTATGACTCGCTGCTGGATGTTGGGAAGGAGAAAGAATATACCCGGTTTGAGGGACGAATCACAGCGCTGGGGAATGTGGCAGAGGCAATTGCTGGAATAATGGGCGGTCTTCTGGCCGGTATTTCCATAAGGGCTCCTTATGTGGCGCAGATCTTTATAGCATTTGTTGCATTGCCGGCAGCTTTCACTCTTGTGGAGCCGGTACGTAAAATTCCACTGATCAAAGCCGGGATGATGGAAATAATCCGGATTGCCAGGTTTGCCCTCTTTACCGATCGGCCCCTCAGGCGAAATATCCTGTTCAGTGCCATTACAGGAACATCCACCCTTACCATGGCATGGTTTGCACAACCATTCTTCGAATATGCGGCTATAGATATCGCCTGGTTCGGTATCCTATGGACCACCCTGAACCTGACCGTTGCCATTGCATCCTATACTGCACACCGCCTTGAAAAAAGAGTGGGACAGAAATTGTCCGTTATGCTCATTGCCATACTGCTGCCGATAGGATACCTTGCCGTGAGCCGGTCCCAACTTCCCGTAGGGCTCATTGTACTCTACCTGTTCTACCTGGTCAGGGGATATGCCACACCCGTACTTAAGGACTATATCAATAGAGTAACTGCTTCCCATATCAGGGCGACGGTACTTTCAGTAAGGAACTTTATTATACGGTTGCTTTTTGCCCTGACCGGGCCCCTGCTGGGCTGGGTGAAAGATATCTACTCATTACCTCAGGCTCTTATGCTTGCCGGATTCATCTTTCTGATATTCAGCATCCTCACAGCCGTACTGTTTATCAGTTCAGGAAAAGAAATGGAACAGGTCAGGGATTATAATTCCAGTACCAAACCATCATAGGCGGACCTCACCCGGGGAGGGAGTTCCTTTTCAAGTTCCTCTGCCAGACCCATCTGGTGGGAGATATGTGTGAGATATCCCATGTCCGGATTTACCTCTTCAATCAGGCTTATTGCCTCCGACAGGTTGAAATGAGATATATGTTTCTCCCTTCTCAATGCATTAACTGCTAAATATTTAACACCGGATAACTTATCTTTTTCCTTTGCCGAAATATAGTTCGCATCGGTCAGATAGGCAAAATTCTCAATACGGAATCCCAGCACAGGTAACCGGTAGTGCATCATCCTGACAGGAATGATCTCCAGCTCCCCGATCTGAAAGGGTTCGGTTGATATGGGATGCACCATAACCTGTGGTACACCGGGATATTTCTTTTCTGCAAACACATAGGAGAATCCGCTTTTAAGCGCCCTTACCACTCGTTCTTCCGCGTATATATCCATGGAACTCCTCTGGATAAAGTTGAATGCACGTATGTCGTCCAGCCCGGCAATATGGTCCCTGTGCTCATGGGTATACAGGATGGCATTCATTTTTGATACTCCTGCGCGAAGCATCTGCTGCCTGAAATCAGGTCCCGTATCGATCAATACAACCTGATCCCCGTGCTCCACAAGGATGGAGGAACGCAATCTTTTGTCGTGTTCATCTTCAGATATGCAAACTGCACATCGGCAACCAATCACCGGAACACCCTGAGAAGTGCCGGTACCCAGGAAAGTAATTTTCAATTGGTATCTCTTGCATTACGGTAAATACGAAGTTATAACTATTTTTAATACTTCATTCTTCAAAAAGGAACATGAAAGGAGTCCTCTACCTGGTCCCCAATACCCTGGGAAATCCTGATACTGCAGCAACCATCCCGGAAGGCATCAGGGCAACTGTAAAACACATTCGCCTCTTCATAGTGGAGAACGTGAGAAATGCACGGCGCTATCTGAAGCATCTGGATGGCGAGATCCCCATCGATTCCCTTACTTTTTTTGAGTTGAACAAGCATACGCCTGTCGAGGCGATACCAGCCTTCCTGGAGAGGGTTGAAAAGGGAATGGATGCTGCCGTTATCTCTGAAGCAGGCGTTCCGGGGGTGGCCGATCCCGGTGCCGTGGTGGTACGTATGGCACATGAAAGGGGGATCAGGGTGGTCCCCTTAACAGGTCCATCCTCCATCCTGCTGGCCCTGATGGCATCCGGACTCAATGGGCAATCGTTCTTCTTTCATGGCTACCTGCCAGTTAAAAAGCCTGACAGGATCAGGAAGATCAGGGAAATTGAGCAGACCGCCATACGGAAAGATGAAACCCAGCTGTTTATTGAGGCGCCCTACCGCAACGACGCACTTCTGAACGACATCCTGGCCACTTGTCACCCGTCCACACATATCTGTATCGCGGCTGACCTTACAATGGACACAGAGTTCATCTTCACCCAGTCAGCCGGAAACTGGAAAAAGAAAAAACCGGCCCTTCATAAAAGACCGGTTCTGTTTCTTATAGGACGATAAAAACGACTATTTCGTAGTTGGATGGACATCATCATCCCCGGCGGTCACACTGATCACCTCCACATCAAAAATCAGTGTCTCATAGGGGGGAATGGCTACATTCCTGTTTGCTGTATATTGTCCGAATGCACCATAGGCCAGGGGGAAGGGAATGATCAGCCTGCCCTTCTCGCCTTCTTTAAATCGCTGCAATCCCAGGTGCCAGCCATCAATTGGTGAGGAAGTAGATTCCAAGTCTCCTACTTTGAACTCGTAATAATTTTCATCTGTCGATTCATCAAACACACGTCCATCACGCAGGTATCCTTTATATGCCACCTGGATGGTAGAGTCGATGGCTACGGGAGCGCCATCTGTGGCCTCGTCCACCACATAATACATTGTGGCATCATTCTCAGCATCGTAAATGGTATCCACACCTGCAATGGTATCGGTATAGGAGAGGATCTTCTGGGCTTCATATGCCTCAATATCGTCGCCCAGCACCTTCAGTAACTGGACCTCATATTTTAATGAGGTGTAAGGTGTAACACTACCGGTATTCTTGGAGCCATAACCCAGATCGCTGGTAAACAGGAAGGTGGCCTCCCCCCCTTCACGCATCATTTTCAATCCTTCGGTAAACCCTTCATTGGTCGTTCCATTCTGTATTTTATAAGGTCCATACAGTGCAGCGGTATCCGCTATATTGTTGTCAACGGCAACATTTTCCAAATACGTGTTATACACATTATTACCTGGGAGTAAATAGGCAACGTGATTGATCAGGACCCATGAACTGTCGCCGGGGCTGATACCCGAACCTTCTTTGTTCTCCACGTAATAGAGTCCGCTGGCCTGGGGAGTTGCATCCGGGTAGTGTGACTTCTGATAAATATCAAAGAATCGCTGTTCCTGTTCCTTACTCTCCTGATCTCCATTAACCTTTGTGCACTGAGCCATGAAAACTAAACCGGCAATCAACAATGCAACGGTGTATATTCTGTTCATTATCATCATCTTTTCTTCTCGCAACCAACCGGGTTTGGTCATGAATATCAAACCACCCTGAATAAAAAATATTGTGCAAAATTAATATAATTACTGAACCTTATTCAACCTTCAGAACATGCACAGTGTAAATCAGGACAGAATTACCCGGAATTTTTTCACGATCCCCGAAATTGCCATGTGCCAGGTGGGGAGGGATAAAGAACACAGCCTCTGCCCCGTCCCTTAGTTTTTGCAGTCCCTGTTCCACACCCGATTCCACGCCTCCCTGTCCAATGACAATCTCTTTGGGATGTTGAACCGAGGCGTTGTAGCAGGGTGTTCCATCCAGCAGGGTCGACTCAAAAGCATAGGTGACATGATCGTTCTCCCCGATCCGCTTACCCTCACCCGGTTTCCTGATTACGATCCACAATCCTGACGGCGTAACTTCCGCTTTCCACCCCACTCTTTCCAGGAAGGCCGATATCTGATCCTGTTGTCTCTGCTGCATATACTGGTTGACCCGAATAAACTCCTCTGTTTGCTGATCGGGTTTTGTCTCCTCCTGTTCCTGAACCGGAGGTTTGCATCCGTTCAGCAAAAGGATGGTCATGATAAAGACGGCTTCCTGCAACAGCCTATTCATCATTGAGTAACTTTGCATATTCGGGCAATAAAGACTCAAAACCGGCCAGGGTCTCTTTCATGGATGTGAAGGAGTCCCCTCCTGCAGCATTGATATGGCCCCCTCCCGAGTAATGCTCTGATGCGACCAGGTTCACCGGGAACCTGCCACGTGATCTGAATGAAATCTTGATGCGGTCCTTCTTCTCAATAAAAAGAACTGTAAACTTTATCCCCTTAATTGAAAAGGGGATATTTACAAATCCTTCGGTATCACCCTTGCGGTGTTTATGGAGTTTCAACTCCTCTTCCGTCAGGCTGATATAGGCGGTATGATACTGTGGAAGTACCACCAGCTTCTCCTGCATGCAATAACCCTGCAGTCTGAGGCGGTCCACGGTAAATGCATCATAAACGTTGGAAAAGATCCTGTCCTTTTCAATATTATAATTCAGAAGTTCGCCAACAATATGAAAGATCTCTGAATAGCTGCTTGCGTAACTGAAGTTGCCTGTATCAGTCATAATACCTACATAGAGACAGGTCGCGATATCTTTATCCATTACATTCTCATCAAACACCGCCTTAAGGAACAGGTAGATCATTTCACCAACTGATCCTCGCCAGGTTTCGGTGATGGCAATATCGGTAAACTGAACAGGATTCTGATGGTGGTCGATCAATACCTTTTTAGCAGTGGATTTCTGCAGGTATTCATCCACCCCGCCGATCCGCTTGGGATCATTAAAATCGAGGCAAAAGATCAGATCTGCGTTTTCAATCAGTTCAACAGCCTTTTCTCTCTTGTATGCAAAAGTGACTGAACGTTCTATTCCCGGGAGCCATCTCAGAAAATCCGGCAGTCCATCCGGAATAACAACCCGTGCCTCTTTTCCTGTCTTTACAAGCGCCAATGCAAGGGCAAGGCTTGATCCTATTGCATCTCCGTCAGGATTTGTATGTGTAATCACTGCCACCCTTTTGGATGATTCAATCCAGCTCCTGATGGTTCTTGCAACGCGCTCCTCTACCATTGTACTTTCATCTGAAAGTGAACAAAGTTAAAAAATATTGAAAGTGGCTTAACAATGCCCGTGATTAATTGTTTATTTGCATGATTAAATCACAAGAATATGCCAGGACACATTACATTTACAATGATCAAGCCAACCTCTGTATCCATGGATCATACCGGTCCCATACTGCAAAGGATCCATGAAGGGGGATTCAAGATCTCCGCTATGAAGATGTTGCAACTTACCAGGAGGGAAGCTCAGCTATTTTATGAAGTTCACAAAGAGCGGCCATTCTACAATGACCTTGTTGAATATATGACCTCAGGCCCCATTGTTGCAGCGATACTCAAAAAGGAAAATGCTGTTGAGGATTACCGGACCCTGATCGGGGCAACCGACCCGGAAAAGGCGGACGACGGCACCATCAGGAAAGAATTTGCGGAGAGCCTGCAGGCCAATGCGGTGCATGGATCGGATTCAGATGAAAATGCTGAAATTGAGGCCTCCTTTTTCTTTGCCACGCAGGACCGGTTCTGATTACCGGAGCACTACATCATCGATAACATCCATTCCTGCAGCCTCATTAAGCTTTGGGATCAGTGTGTCTTTGATCATGCTCAGTTCATTTCTGACAACGGAAGAGTGGAGAGTGACGATCAGTTTACGGTTTTGTATCCGCAGTGATTTTGTCTTTTTTGCCACGGTTATGCCCAGCAGGTCCTTCCATGATTTCATGAGCCTGTACTCGGCCAGTCCGCGCTCCAGACGGTTGGATTTTACAAACTGCTGGAGAAGGGAATCTATTTTCCGTACCTCTTTTTTCTCCATGGCTAGCCTTTCATCTCTTCAATCCTGGCTTCAGGTGTTATCTTGAAAACTCTGTGATCTGCGGGGATTTCCCTGAGGATCTCCCTGAGCCGCTGCTCATTGGTATCCGTAATAAAAATCTGTCCGAACTGGTTTTCTGCAACCAGGCCAATGATATGTTTTACTCTTACAGTATCAAACTTGTCAAAAATATCATCCAGCAGGAGTATGGGCGGAATACCGGTCAGCTTCCTGATAAACTCAAATTCTGCCAGCTTGAGGGCCACCAGGAAGGTCTTCTGCTGTCCCTGTGATCCGCTCTTCTTCAGACTGTACCCGCTTAGATCCATTCCCAGGTCGTCCTTATGCACTCCAAAGGTGGTGTATTGAACAATGCGATCCTTCTCAATGCTTGCTTTTAAACCTTCCCTGAAGCCTGTTTCCTGCATCTGGGCCTGGTAGGTCAGCGTCACCCGGTCCCGGTCCCCTGAAACATGTGAGTGAAATGCATTGAATACCGGAAGGATCTCACTCACAAAACGCGATCGCTCTTCAAAGATCGGTTCACCGTACCGGATCAACTGTTCATCCCACACCTCCAGCATCTCCAGGTTAAAGTTCCTTGAGTGAGCAAAATCTTTAAGCAAAGTGTTTCGCTGGGTCAGCGCCCTGTTGTACTGGATCAGGTTATCCAGATATATATTACTGTACTGTGCAATCACCCCGTTCATGAATTTCCTCCGCTCTTCGCTGCCCCCGTTAATCAGGATGCTGTCCGCGGGTGATATCATAACAAGCGGCACAAGGCCGATATGCTCAGATAATTTGTTGTATTCCTTCTGGTTACGCTTGAACTGCTTTTTCTTTTGCTTCCTGATCCCGCAATAGATATTCTCCTCCCTGCCCTTTCTGTCAAAAATTCCCTGGATGACAAGAAAATCCTCATCATACGCAATATTCTGACTGTCCACTGGATTCAGATTGCTTTTACACAGAGAAAGATAGTGGATGGCATCCAGTAAATTGGTCTTGCCTACACCATTCTCACCCAC
>Ga0055451_10001157_pt1 | contig 10747 bp, 5 predicted proteins | sample China_Galinas_PW_3_FD_57745 | JGI IMG/M metagenome (GOLD analysis project Ga0055451, IMG submission 57745) | Wetland microbial communities from San Francisco Bay, California, USA, that impact long-term carbon sequestration - China_Galinas_PWB_D2 | ecosystem: Environmental > Aquatic > Marine >... | reverse complement strand
GAGGTCCTCGGGGGTAAAGCCTCGTGAGTATTCGAAGTCATAATAGAACCCGTTTTCTATGACGGGGCCAATGGTTACCTTTGCGTCCGGGAATAGGGACTGAACCGCTTCGGCCATTATGTGCGCGGCCGTGTGTCTGATGAAGAAGAGGCCTTCTTCTGATCCGGCGCCTATAGGCGTAATATCGGCATCGGCATCGATCTCAAACCAGAAATCGACGAGCCTGCCGTTGACCTTAGCGCCGACGGTTCCGTTTTGTATACCAATCTGATTTATTATCTCCCCTACGGTCGTGCCTTTCGGGAAGGCTCTCTCCGCCCCGTCGGGAAGGTGTACATTAACCTGTTCCATATCTTTATCGTCTTATTATCATGTGGTGAGCACGGCAGGATTTGAACCTGCGACCTCTTGCGTGTCAAGCAAGCGCTCTCCCCCTGAGCTACGCGCTCCATGGTTATCAAAACCCTTAATTGTCTAATATTATAATATACCTGTCAAGATTTTGACCTCCGTCTTTTTTTTGCTATAGATACAAATTCTTGGTAATCTTATGCTTCGTGAGTTGGGCCGTCGTCTAATGGTAGGACCCTGGCCTTTGACGCCAGTTGTAGAGGTTCGAATCCTCTCGGCCCAGCCAATTTCGCAGACAATTTCCGGCAAAAGCAGGCATTTTGTTTCCTCTGGCAACCGATTGATCGATATACGCAGCAAACAGCGGAGATTCTCGCTGTTGTTTGAGATCACCGAACTTTAAACTAAGGAAATTTACTTCAGGCGACTCAGATGTCATCAGGCAAATCTAATAAATTAAATCCTACCCAGGCAGACGCAGTCGCTCATACGGACGGCCCTCTTTTAGTGCTCGCCGGGGCGGGCTCAGGGAAAACCAGAATTATCACCGAGAGAATCTCATATCTCATAGGTGAGAAAAATATCAACCCGTCGAATATTCTTGCAGTCACCTTTACGAACAAAGCCGCAAACGAGATGAAGGAAAGGATTCACCGCCTAATAGGCGACAGGTACAAGGGGCTCTGGATAGGAACATTCCATTCGGTATCACTCAGGATTCTCAAAAGGGAGATCAAGAACCTTACGGGGTTTAAGCAAGACTTCGTTATTTACGATGAAGGCGACCAGATAAAACTCATTAAGGAGTGCATGAGCAGGCTCAACATCGGGGAAAGGACACTCGAACCCCGCTCAGTAAGGTCTAAAATAGACAGCGCGAAAAACAAAGGACTAACTCCCGAGCAGATTGAGTCACATACATACAATGATAGAATCGCCAAGATATACGATCTGTATGAAAAGGAGCTGAGGAAGCTAAACGCGCTCGACTTCGCCGACCTCCTGTACGTCACGACGAATCTGTTCGAGGAGAAACCGGAGATACTGCGAAAATACCAGGACCTGTTCCATTACATACTGGTCGACGAGTATCAGGATACGAACCACATGCAATATAAAATAATAGAGCTTCTGTCCAGGAAACACCGCAACGTTTTCGTAGTCGGAGACGACAATCAGTCGATATACGGCTGGAGAGGTGCCGATATAACCAACATCCTGAACTTCGAAAGGGATTTTAAGGATGCGAGGGTAATAAAACTCGAGAGGAACTATAGATCTACGAAGACGATACTCAAGGCCGCGAATGAGCTTATCCTGAAAAATAAGAACAGACACGACAAGAATCTATGGACGGAGAAACAGGAAGGGGAAAAGCTAAGCTACTACGAAGCCCGGGATGAGAGGGACGAGGCGAGGCACGTCGTTTCCGAGATAGAAAACGAAATTTCGAGCTCGGGGCGGTCGTATAAAGACATAGCCGTATTTTTCAGGACTAACAACCAGTCGAGAATCATAGAAGAAGAGTTTCTGCGGAGAAACTTACCATACACGATAGTGGGCGGAGTCGGGTTTTACCAGAGGGCGGAGATAAAGGACGTACTGGCTTTTCTCAAGGTCATTGCGAACCCGCTCGACAACATAAGCCTCGGGAGAATCATAAACGTGCCTCCGCGCGGAATCGGAAAGGGAACCGTCGACAAGCTGGACGAGATCGCGAGGAGAGAGGGAATATCCCTGTTCGACTCCATAGAAAGAGTATTGAACGACAAAGCACTCCCGGCAAGAGCGACGAAGAATCTGGAAAGGTTTTTTAAAATGCTGAGCGAACTTATTGAGATGGCGCAGGGGGTCGAAATAGGCAAGCTCCTAGATAAAGTACTGCAAAAGACCGGATATCTGGACCTGCTCGAAAAAGAAGAGGAAAGGCGGGAGAACGTAGGAGAAATCCTGAACCTGGCTGCCGAATTCGAGAAGGCTGAAGAGAATGCCACGCTGCACGATTTTCTGGACTGGGTATCTCTATCGAGCGACGTAGACAGGTTCAATGATAAGGACGACCGTGTGGCGCTACTGACGCTCCACTCCGCCAAGGGGCTCGAATTCCCCGTAATCTTCATTATCGGAATGGAGGAGAATCTGATACCTCACTTCAATTCTACAAAAAACGGAGAAGTTGAAGAGGAGAGGAGGCTCCTGTATGTGGGCCTGACCCGGGCTAAGGAAAAGGTATATCTTACCGGCGCGTCCAGAAGGCGGGTTTTCGGAAAAGAAGAAAGGCCGGTGCCTTCGAGATTTATTGCGGAATTACCCAAGGAGCTGCTCGTCTGGAATAACCATCACGGAAGCCGTATCACCAAAACGAGGAATACGGAATATACGGACCGGAGACGCTACGGTTCGGTTTCGTCACGACGCAAGAATAAAGCCGCTACTTCGAACGGAAAGGGTTACAGAGCAGGACAGATTATAGAGCACCCGATGTTCGGTGAGGGAGTGATAAAAAGAGTCGAAGGCACGGGGGGCAGCGCGAAAATAACGGTATCCTTTCCCGGTCGCGGCACGAAGAAGATAATTGCGAGTTATCTGGAACGAAAATAGCTCTCCGACCAATTACAAATTCCGCACCCAGAGAACCTGATTGCCTCTCCGGCACGTTTGATAATTGTCTCCGCTATGACGAACAACTGATAACGAGGTTTTTCTCTCCCTCGGGCGCCGGCTCTGAATAGCTTTCGTGCTCCGGCTGCTCGCTGAACGGTTTTCTCAGCAAGTTATGGATTTTTGATATCTCCGTGTAATCGTGCTCGTCCACTGCCTTCCTGATTGCCCTCTCCGCGAGATAGCTTCTCAAAATGTACTTGGGATTGACGGAGTCCATACGCTCCCTGCGCTCGGAGTCCGTGCCGTTTTCAGCCCTGAGCCGTGATGCATACATGTCAGCCCACTCACCGAACCGGGAGCCGTTCTCGAACAATCCTCCGAGCCCTGTGTTGTCTCCCGAACCGTTACTGGAAAACGCTCCCAATTTTCTGAAGAAGCCCGTATAATCTACCCCTCCTTCAGTCAGGATTTGGAGGAGCTTCTTTATAAGCTCACCGTCTTCCGGCATTATTTCTCCGAGTCCGAGCTTCTTTCTCATGATTTGGACATATTCGGCGGCGTAATGTCCCCTGAACGATTCGAGCACCTCCTCCGAGCGCTCCCTTTCGATTAACGGGGTCAGAGCCTTCGCCAGCATTCTCAGGTTCCAAAACGCTATTCCCGGTTGATTACCGAACGAATACCTGCCGAAGTTATCCGAATGGTTCGGAACGTATTCAGGGTCGTATTCCTCCAGAAAACCGAATGGGCCGTAGTCTATCGTAAGGCCCAGCGCAGACATATTGTCGGTGTTCATTACGCCGTGGGTAAAACCGTAGGCCTGCCAGAGTGCAACGTGCCTTGCGGTCCTTTTTACGATCTTGTCGAGCAGCAGTACATACTTATCACGTTTCGCCTTCAGTTCATGATAGTGGTTTTCGATTACATAGTCGGCGAGGAGCCCGACGCAGTCGTGCCTGTCGGTATAGTAAAAGGCCTCGAACGATCCGAACCGGACGTGCGACTCCGAGACTCTGATCATCATAGCACCCGTTTCCGGTGTCTCGCGCTCGACCCTTTCATTGCTTCCAACTATACAGAGCGCGCGCGTCGTCGGAATGCCGAGTCCGTGCATGGCCTCCGAGCAGAGATATTCCCTGATAGTCGACCCAAGTACTGCTCTGCCGTCGAAGACGCGGGCGTATTTCGTCCTGCCGGCCCCTTTCAGATGAAGATCCCACTTCCGGCCCTTGGGGTTTCTTACCTCGCCCAGGAGAATGGCCCTGCCGTCCCCTATGTCAGGGTTATACACGCCGAACTGGTGGCCGGTGTAGTACATGGCTATGGGGTCCGAGCCGGGGATCTCCTTGCCGCCTGAAAAGTAGTTAACGAAGTCGGGATCGCCCGCTTCCACAGGGTCGAGCCCTATCAAGGAAGCCGCATCGGGATTGAAGCTCACGAGACGGGGGTTCTCAAACGGCGTAGGCTTCACGCGCTGATAGAATTCCTCCGGCAGGTTCGCGTACGTGTTATCGAATTCAAGCTCCGTTATCTTTCGCATCTCATTTATATAGATATATTACGGGATCGCTTGAGAATTTGCAGGAAACGCGATGTAACGAAGGGAGTATATTAGAAACGGTACCTGTAAAGTAGTATATTAAATAATATAGGGATACCGGCTCATTAGTATGTAATTGCGAGAAAGAGCCGGAATTCAAGTTTGATGAAGCATAGAAAAAACAAAATAAAACGTCAGCACGGGATCATAAAGGGTCTCAAGAGCTACCTTGAAACTTTCATATCGCCTGAAGAGTCAGTTGATTCCATCATTCCGGGAGAGATAAAAGTAGGCAAGACCACAGGGGAGAATCTGGTCGTGCGGTATAAGTACGATACCTTAAGCGGGGCCAAACTGATTGCCAGAAGCGGAAACTCGGTTCAGGAGGTATTCGTGGTTACGAACGATTCTGAGAAGTTGAGAAAGATAATCGAAAATTCACAGGCCTGAACCTAAATAAACCTCAGGCAATTCTTGCCCAGAAGGTCCTCGATCTCACGTATGAAGCCGTCCTCCACGTCTACGCGCACCTCATCGACTTCAATTACAGCCTCTCCGCCGTCGGTATCCAGGTGAATATGAATGGGAGTATCGCCCGGATAACTCTCGAAGATGCCTCTCAGCTTGAGGAAATTATCCTTCTTCGAGAATTCACCGTTGAGATTAATGTGTACGGTGGAACCGTTTCTGAGCCCCCTTATAGAAATTATATCCGTCGCCCTCATTTTGACCCTGTCCTCGCTCGGCTCGACTATGCCTTTCACGACCACGGGTTCGACCTTGTCTTCCAGTATCGGCAGTGATTTTCTCAGCAAGTCATTGAAAATAACAACTTCGACGGAGCCTTTTAGGTCTTCAAGCACCATATTTCCGTATATCCCCGATCCGCTCTTCGTGTGCTTGACGTTCAGGTTACGAACGACTCCCGCTATGGATACCTCCCTCTTTTCCTTGATCTCGGCCATTGCCTCCGTATCCATATTCCCGATTGATTTGCTTATTTCCGATGCATATTTAGCCATGGGGTGTCTCGTTACGTAGAATCCCAGCACGTCCATCTCGTATCTGAGCATCTCTTTCTCGTCCCACTCTTCCGTATCGGAAAGACTGGGTAGAGAAACGGAGTCGTTTAATGAAAACAGGGAATGCTGTCCCTCGATCGAGCTCTTTTGTTTTATTGAGGTGTAATTAAGGAGTGTGTCGAGGGATTCCATCAGAGTCGCGCGCGATACGCCCAGCGAGTCGAAAGCACCGCTCTTGATCAGGCTCTCGAAAGTTCTCCTGTTAAGCTTTCTGGCTTCTACGGATTCGCAGAATTCGAATATTGATTCAAACCTGCCCTTCTCCCGCCTGGCATCAATAATCGCCTCAACCGTCCCTTCTCCGACATTTTTTATGGCCGAGAGTCCGAATCTGATTTTTCCTCCTGAAGCGGTAAACGCTTTCAGGCTTTCGTTTACGTCCGGCGGGAGGACGGGAATACCCATCTGCTTGCACTCGGTGATGCTAGATATCACTTTATCGGTGTTGCTCGCTTCAACCGACATTAGAGCCGCCATAAACTCCGCCGGGTAATGAGTTTTTAGATAAGCAGTCTGATATGTAATGAGCGCATAAGCTGTGCTGTGGCTTTTGTTGAAGGAATATTCCGCGAATTTTTCCATCGCGTCGAATATCTCCTTCGCTTTTTTGTCCTTTATGCCCCTTCGCTTGGCGCCCTCCATGAACCTCTTCCTCTGAGCCTTCATCTCAGCGGGCTTCTTCTTGCCCATCGCCCTTCTCAGAAGATCCGCTTCTCCGAGGCTGTACTCAGCGACCACGCTTGCGGTCTGCATTATCTGCTCCTGATAGACAAAGAGACCGTATGTGTCCTTTAAGATTTCCTGCAGGTCAGGCAGGGGATACTGCGTTTTTTTTCTGCCGTGCTTACGGTTGATGTATTCATCCACCATTCCGCTGTCCAGAGGCCCCGGACGGTAGAGAGCGAGCACTGCGATAATATCTTCGAAGTCCGTGGCCTGGAGATTCGTCAGGAGCTCCTTCATGCCCGAGGATTCTATCTGGAATATGCCCCTCGTCTTGCCACTCGCGAGAAGGCTGTAAACGGCGGGGTCGTCGAGCGGTATCTTTTTTATATCGAATTTACTCTCGCCGTCCGTTTCGTAATTCTCGCGTATGAGCTTAATTGCCTTGTCTATGACGGTGAGAGTCTTAAGGCCGAGAAAATCGAATTTCACAAATCCCAGCTCTTCAATGGTATTCATATCGAACTGGGTGACGATTTCGTTCTTGGAGCCTTTATATAGCGGTATATGGTCGGCCAGAGGCTCGTTTGCAATTACTATTCCTGCTGCGTGGGTCGACGAGTGCCTCACCATGTTCTCAAGCGGCTTTGCGAGCTCTATCATCTCCTTTAGCTGAGTAGACTGCTCAATCAGCTCCTTTAGCTGCGGTACGCTGGAAATAGCCTTTTCAATGCTGAACACCTTGCCCCTGAAAGACGGGATGAGCTTTGAAACCTTGTCGACGTCGGCATATGGTATTCCGAGCACCCTTCCCACATCCTTTACGACCGCCTTTGCGGACATGGTCCCGAAAGTGCCTATCTGGGCGACCTTGTCGGCGCCGTATTTATTCGTGACGTATCTTATGACTTCGTCCCTGCCCTCACCGCAGAAGTCTATATCGATGTCGGGCATGCTCACGCGCTCGGGATTCAGGAATCTCTCGAATATCAGGTTGTAGGGAATCGGATCTACCTCGGTGATACCAAGAGCGTACGCGACGAGACTACCCGCTGCGCTTCCCCTGCCCGGTCCTACCGGTATGCCGTTTTGCTTGGCGTAGTTGATAAAGTCGGACACGACGAGAAAATAACCAGAGAAGCCCATTTTACAGATTATCTCTATTTCCGTCTCGAGCCTTTCCCTGTAGTCTCCGGCTTTATCATCGGAAATACCGTTCTCCGCGATTCTTTCAGCTAGCTTTTCCCTTGCGAGCTCGGCCATGTATTCGTCAAGGGACTTACCCTCCTCCACCTCGAACTCAGGGAGTTTATAGCCGTTTCTCTCGAACTCGAAGCTGCATCTCTTCGCAATCTCTCCGGTCTTTTGGATAGCATCCTCGAAGCCCTCTAAATCCTTCAGCATCTCCCCTTCGGACTTGAGGTAATACTGGTCTCCCTGAAACCTGAACCTGTTCTCGTCCTGAAGAGACGAGCCGGTCTGTATGCAAAGGAGCGCATCGTGCGGCCGGGAGTCCGCCTTTCTCAAGAAATGACAGTCGTTGGTGGCAACGATCGGTATGCCGAGCTTATCGCCAATCTCCCTGACTTTTTTATTTACCCTTTTCTGCTCCGGGAGCCCTGTCGCCTGGACCTCGAGATAGTACCTGTCCCCGAATATTTCCCTGTACATTGCCGCCACATTGAGCGCGGCCTTCATGTCTTTGCTGAATATGGCCTTCGAAAGCTCGCTGTTCAGGCATCCGCTCAACACTATAAGGCCTTCGTTATGCGCGTCCAGCAGCTCGTGGTCTACGCGGGGCCTCCTGTAGAAACCGTCGAAGTAGGCCTTGGTGACGAGCCTTGAGAGATTCTGATAGCCCGCCCTGTTCATCGACAGAACCGTAAGGTGGTGAGTCTTGCCCTCTGAAGGGTTCTCAGGGTTGATTTTGGGTGTTATGTAAAGCTCGCACCCGATAATAGGCTTGATGCCCGATTCCACTGCGCTTTTATAAAATTCATAAGCGCCGAAGAGATTACCGTGATCCGTGAGGGCCACCGCCTGCATGCCGAACTCTTTTGCCTGCGGGAAAAGGTCGTCGAACTTTATCGCGCCGTCTAATAGTGAATACTGAGAATGAAGATGGAGGTGTACGAAACCGTCGGACATCCATTTTATTATATCCAAGAAGGCTTGAGCAGTTCAAGTATCTAAAAAACATCATTTGATCTTCAAAGGTTATGCAGGGGGCTTTACGCCATGTAATCCACAGGAGAAGGATTCAGGTTCGGCAAAATATTGAATATTAAATCCTAAAAAGTATATTACACATCCAAGCTACGCGCGGTATGGAGGCTTTTCATCTCTTTATGTTATTCTAATCTGCTCAAGAATAATATGATTTTACGGAATATTACGTATATCGAGTTTATTCGTTTTTCGCAGGAGCAATACAGGAGGCTTTACAGATAATGGAAGAAATTTTATCGATATTGAATACCATCCCCAGTCCGTACTCGGACCTTGTAGCCGTTGCAGTACTTTTCGCGATAACGGCTCTGATTTCTTTGGTAATAATGTTCCTCTTCGAACAGAAGCCCCAAAAAGAAATCCCGGAGCCGGAGCTTGAGGAAGAAGCGCCTGAAGCCCCCGAAGAGGCGGCACCGCCTGAAGCCGAAGCCCCTGAGACCCATGCGCCGCCCGCAGAAGAGGCTCCTGAATTCGAGGCCCCTCCCCCGGCACCGGAGCCGGAACTGAGAGAGGTCGAAACAGAAGAAATTGAGGAAATAACCGGGGAAGAGATCGTAGCCGAGCCGGAAGAGCCCCAAACCGGCGGGGAAGCGGTTGAAGAAATAACAGCCGAAGAGCCTCTGGCACCGGTAGAGGCCGAGGAAACTAAAGAGGGAATGTTCGCAAGGCTCAGAAAGGGCCTCTCGAAAACGCATACGGGCTTGTTCGGAAGGCTGGGCCAGGTACTCACGAAGAGAGAAATCGACGAATCCGTATGGGACGATTTCGAGGAAGCCCTTATCATGGCGGACCTGGGAGTCGGCACCACTATGAAGCTCAGGGAAAAAATCGAAACAAAGCTCGCGAAGCAGTCTATGAGCGATGCCGATATGATTACAGACGCTCTCAAGGAAGAAATTCTCGAGATGTTGAAAGGCGCCCAGGGAGCTCCGATCAGCGTGAACCAAAAGCCGTTTGTGATAATGGTTGCGGGGGTGAACGGAGTCGGGAAAACGACCAGCATAGGCAAGCTTGCGAACAAGCTTCAAAAGGAAGACAATAAGGTCATGGTAGCGGCTGGAGATACGTTCAGGGCGGCGGCTATGGAGCAGCTGGAGATCTGGTCAAAGAGGGTAGGAACGGACTTTATCAAGGGACAGAGCGGCGCCGACCCATCGTCGGTCGCATACGACGCCGTAAAGGCCGCTTCGGCCCGGGGAACGGACGTTCTTATTATTGATACGGCGGGGAGGCTTCATACGAAGGGAAACCTGATGGACGAAATAAAGAAAATGAAAAGGGTAATCTCACGGGAGCTCGAAAAGGCGCCTCACGAAACGCTGTTGGTACTGGACGCCACGACAGGACAGAACGCGATACAGCAGGCCAAGATGTTTGACGAGGCGCTTGAGATAACGGGCATAGTGCTTACGAAGCTGGACGGAACGGCCAAGGGAGGAGTGATCGTGGCCATAGCGGATGAGCTGAATATCCCCGTCAAATACATAGGAATAGGTGAAAGCCTTAGCGATCTGAGAGAATTCAACGCCGAAGAGTTCGTGGAAGCGCTTTTTTATTCAGGCGAAGAAACGTTACACTAAAAGGCCATATGCAAATTCAATATCAATAACTATTATCGCGTGTATATGCCCAAGGACCAACACGAAAAATATATGTCCATCGCTCTTAATCTCGCCAGGAGAGCCGAGGGTATGACGAGTCCCAATCCCCTAGTTGGCGCCGTGCTGGTAAAAAACGGTGAAATAATCGGAAAGGGATACCACAGGCGGGCGGGGCTTCCTCATGCCGAGATAGAGGCATTTCGAGACGCAAAGAAAAAAAGTAAAAGGATTAAAGACTCGACTCTCTACGTATCACTTGAGCCATGCTGCCACAAGGACAAGAGGACACCTCCGTGCGTGGACGCCATCATAGATCATGGAATTAAAAAGGTAGTAGTAGGCACGCTCGATCCGAACCCTAAAGTCGGCGGAAACGGAGTGAGAATGCTAAGGGGCAGTGGTATCGAAGTCGTCACAGGAGTGCTCGAAGAGAGACTCACAGAGCTTAACGAAGACTTCTCCAAATATATAACGACGGGAAGACCTTTCGTTACTCTTAAACTGGCGGCGACAATGGACGGGAAGATCGCCACCCGGAAAGGCGATTCGAAGTGGATAGGAAGCGAGAAGCAGAGGGCATACGCGCACAAGCTCAGAAACCGCGCGGACGCAGTCATGGTCGGCATCGATACCGTGCTGAAGGACGATCCGCGCCTGAATGTGAGGATCAATAAGAA
>Ga0055451_10001156_pt1 | contig 10750 bp, 9 predicted proteins | sample China_Galinas_PW_3_FD_57745 | JGI IMG/M metagenome (GOLD analysis project Ga0055451, IMG submission 57745) | Wetland microbial communities from San Francisco Bay, California, USA, that impact long-term carbon sequestration - China_Galinas_PWB_D2 | ecosystem: Environmental > Aquatic > Marine >... | reverse complement strand
CCGCCTCTCGGCGAAGAACGCGCGCAACATCGCGGCCGATTCGTCGGCGTAGACTCCCTCGCGGATCGGGTAGCGGTGATTGAGGCGTGTGTCCGACGGCAGCTCGGCGAGCGACACGCAAGCCCCGAACTTGGGATCTCGGGCACCGAACACGAGCCGCCCGACGCGGGCGTGGAGCAGCGCACCAGCGCACATGAAGCACGGCTCGAGCGTGCAGTAGAGCTCGCAGTCGAGCAGCCGGCCATGGCCGACCTCGGCGCACGCGCTCGTCAGGGCGAGCATCTCGGCGTGGGCAGTCGGATCGCGGAGCTCCTCGCAGCGATTGCCGGCACGGGCGAGGATCCGGTCCTCGAGCACGACGACCGCCCCGACCGGCACCTCCCCGCGCTGTCCGGCGGAGACGGCTTCCTGGAACGCGTGGGCCATGAAGTACAGATCCCGCGCGTCGCCGGTGTCGGGAACCTGCAGCAGGGACGGCGGAGGAACTTCCATAATCCAGTCTTGGGCCTACGTTACGGACCCGCCAACATAAGATCATTCTCGCGCGAGCACTCTCGATGAATCCGCCTTCCGCCAGCAACGCCGACCCCAAGAAGGACCTCCTCAGCACCGAGGACCTGTCCGAACCGGAGCTGACCAACCTGTTCGAGCTGACCGACCGAATCCGCTCGAAGGGTCCCCGCGACCTGCTCAAGGGGAAGACACTCGGGCTGTTCTTCCAGGATCCGAGCCTGCGCACGCGCGTGAGCTTCGAGGTCGCGATGACCCAGCTCGGCGGCACGTGCATCCAGCTGTCGGCCGCCCAGGACGTCTACGAGCTCGAGGCCGCCGCCAACACCGTCATGGACGGCTCGGCCGAGGAGCACGTCAAGGACGCGGCCCGGACGCTGTCCCGCTACCTCGACGCGATCGGTGTCCGCGCCTCGGCGCGCGGGCGCGACTGGGCCAGTGACCGCCAGGACCTGCTGCTGTCGGCCTACGCGCAATTCGCGTCGATCCCGGTCATCAACCTGCAGTCCAACGTCTATCACCCGTGCCAGGCGCTGGCCGACGTGTTCACGATGAAGGGCACGCTGCGCGGCAGCTCCTCGCTGCAGGGCCGAACGTTGAGCGTCGTATGGGTCCAGAGCGCGAGCTCGCCGAGCCTCGGGATCCCGCACTCGCTCGTGCTGCTGGCTGCGCGTATGGGCATGAACGTCAATCTCACCCATCCGCAGGGCTTCGAGCTCGACGGCGACGTGCTCGACATCGCCAAGAACCATGCCGAGGCCAACGGAGGGTCGATTCGAACGGTCCACGATCCGGCCGAGGGGATTCGCGGATCGGACTTCGTCTACGCGCGTTCGTGGCGATCGATCTCGTGCTACGGCGATCCCGACCGCGAGCTGCTGCTCAAGAACGGCCTCGACCGGTGGATGATCACCCAGGACCTGCTCGAGCTCGGCAATGCGCCGTGGTTCATGCAGCCGCTTCCGGTCCGGCGCAACCTCTCGGTCACCGACGAGGTCCTCGACGGCGAACACAGCCTGATCTACGACCTCGCCGAGAACCGCCTGCACGTCCAGAAGGCGCTGCTCGTCCAGCTGCTGCAATAGAGGTCAGAGCCACCCCTGTCCACGGTACCACGCGGCGGTGCGCGAGAACCCGTCCGCGGCGCTCGTCTTGGCCTCGAACCCGATGGCCTGCTTCGCCGGCTCGGCATCGGCGATCCACGAACCGGCGCACATCTCGGTGAACTTGTCGAGTGACAGCGGGGTCGAGACGCCGCGCAGCTCGGTCAGGATGTCCCCGAGCTCGGCGGCGATTCGCAGCACCGCCCGCGGCACGCGCAGCACGCGGACCTTCGCGCCGACGGCGACCGCCAGCGCGCGCAACCAGGCTTCGTCGGCGATCGGCTCGGGGTGCACGACCGGGAGATACAGCTCGCAGCAGTCTGCGTCCAACGCGGCCATCAGGGCGTCGACGACGTCGCCGACGAACGCCATCGAGTAGCTGGCCTCGTCACGGCCGAGGAAGCCCCAGCCCCCGGCGACCGAGCGGAACAGATGCAACACGTCGCGATCCCACGGGCCATAGACGATGCCGGGGCGCAGGACCAGCCACGGGTTTCGGGCAGCGCGCAGCTCGAGCTCGGCCGCACGCTTGCTGCGGCCGTAGGCCGAGACCGGGTGCGCGGCCTCCGGCGCAACCGCGGTCCCGCTGCCGTCGGCCGAGGGTCCGGCGGCCGCGAGGGAGGACACGACGACGGTCCGGGCCTCGGGCGCCAGCTCGGCCAGGGCCCGCATCAGGTTGGCGGTGCCCATCGCGTTGACGCGCTCGAGCTCCTTGGCCGACGACGCGCGCACGAGGCCGGCCAGGTGCACGACGGCCGAGACTCCGACGACAACGGAATCGAGGTTGGCGAACAGGTCGCCGACGACGATCGCTTCGTCGGGAATGCCGCGCTTTCGAGCCTTCTCGCGCGAACGGACGAGCGCCCGAAACCGCACACCGTCGGCAACGAGGCGCGCGCAGAGGTTGGCGCCGATGAACCCCGAAGCCCCGGTGACTAGGATCATGGTGCGCGATTCTCGGGGCCCCCGCACGGGCGTGCAAAGCACGGGCGTGGCGATTTTTTGTCGTTGACCGAAGGAAGGTCGGATACCTAACCTACGCCGCCTTCTACGCTTTGGGCTGGTTCCCTGCGGAGCAACGGGCGGATCGGCCCGCAGAGCACCGTTCGGGATCGGTCGCGGCGACCCTCGGCAACACGCCGGCAACTCGGAGACAACCTCGTCTTGGACCTCTTCGATAAATGCTTCGCGTTTACCCGTCCTGAGGAACTTCAGGACATCGGGATCTATCCGTACTTCGTGCCGATTGCGGGCAGCGAAGGCACCGAGGTCGAGGTCGACGGCAAGCGGTTGCTCATGGTCGGCAGCAACAACTATCTCGGTGTCACGCACGACCCGAGGGTCCAGGAAGCTGCAACGAAGGCGATCAACGAGCTGGGCTCCGGCTGCACCGGCTCGCGTTTCTTGAATGGCACGCTCGAGCTCCACGAAGAGCTCGAACACCGGCTCGCCAAGTTCCTCGGTCGCGAAGCGACGCTCGTGTTCACGACCGGCTTCCAGACGAACCTCGGCGTGATCTCCAGTCTGGTCGGCCGCGGCGACGTGATCTTCACCGACCGCGAGAACCACGCTTCGATCATGGACGGCTGTCGGCTGAGCTTCGGCGAGATCCACAAGTTCCGCCACAACGACATGGCCGAGCTCGAAGCGCTGTTGATCCGCCACCAGCCCAACCGTCGCGGCGGCCAGCTGATCGTCGTCGATGGCGTGTTCTCGATGCTCGGCGACATCGTCGACCTTCCGCCGATCGTGCGGCTCGCCAACGAGTTCGGCGCCCGCATCCTCATCGACGACGCGCACGCGGTCGGCGTCATCGGCGCGAACGGTCGTGGAACCGCCGAGCACTTCGGCCTCGAAGACGAGTGCGACCTCGTGCTCGGCACGTTCTCGAAGAGCTTCGGCTCGATCGGCGGTTACGTCAGCGGGCGGGGCGAGGTCATCAGCTGGATCAAGCACCACGCGCGCAGCATGATCTTCTCGGCCGCGTTGCCGCCGCCGTCGGTCGCGGCCGTGCTCGCGGCGCTCGACATCATCGAACAGGAACCGGAGCGCCGGACCCAGCTGCACGAGAACGCCGACTTCATGCGCAAGGGGCTGCAGGAGCTGGGCTTCGACACCGGACCGAGCGAGACACCGATCATCCCGATGCTCGTCGGAGATCAGGAAGCCTGCTTCGTGTTCTGGCGGCGGCTGTTCGACAATGGCGTGTTCACGAACCCGATCATCTCCCCGGCCGTGCCACCGGGCATGGACCTGATCCGGACCTCGGTCATGGCGACGCACACGCGCGACCAGCTGCAAGAGGTCCTCGACGTCGTCGCGAAGGTCGCCCGCGAGTTGCGCCTGGTTGCCTAGCGGGCCATCCTCCGGAAGGCTTTCCTCCCGGGTCCAGGCTCTGCATAATCACCCCCGTCGGCGTTCGGGCAAAACCAAGTCACTCGTGACCAACGAAGGGGGGAGCATCCGTTGGCGACTCAGGACTTCGTCCATCTTCACGTCCATACCCACTACAGCCTTCTCGACGGCGCGTGCCGCCTGGGCGAGCTCGTCGACAAGGCGGTCAAGGACGAGCAACGCGCGCTGGCGCTGACCGACCACGGCAATCTGTTCGGCGCGATTCCGTTCTACCGGACCGCGCGCAAGGCCGGCATCAAGCCGATCCTCGGGATCGAGAGCTACCTCGCGCAGCGCAGTCGCCGCGAGAAGGCCAACCCGGAGACGAACCAGACCTATCACATCACGCTGCTCGCAGAGACCAACAAGGGTTGGTCGAACCTGATCAAGCTGTCGTCGATGGCGTTCAGGGAGGGCTTCTTCCGCCGGCCGCGCATCGACATGGAAGCGATGTCGCAGCACAGCGAAGGCATCGTGTGCCTGACCGGCTGCCTCGGTGGAATCGTCAACCAGCACATCCTGCGTGACGAGATGGACGCCGCGCGCACGGCTGCGGGCGAGTTGCGCGACATCTTCGGCCAGCACAACACCTACCTCGAGGTCATGGACAACGGCTACAAGGGGCAGCGCAAGAGCCTCGCCGGGTTGATGGACATCGGCCGGGACATGGGGTTGCCGCTAGTCGCGACGAACGACGTCCACTACACGAACGCCGACGATGCACGGGCGCAAGACATCCTGTTGTGCATCAACACCGGCAAGACGGTGCTCGAGGAAGACCGGTTCAAGATGGAGAGCGAGCAGCTGTTCTTCCGCACGAAGGAGCAGATGGCCGAGGTCTTCCATGACCTCCCCGCTGCGCTCGCGACGACGACCGAGATCGCCGACCGCTGCAACGTCGAGATCGACTTCGACACCTACCACCTTCCGGTCTTCGAGCCCGAGACCGGCGAGACGCCCGACGAGCTGTTCGATCGACTGCTCGAAGAGGGTGCCCGCAAGCGCTACGGCCGCATCACCGACGAGGTCCGTGCGCGTCTCGAATACGAGAAGGGCATCATCAGGAAGCTCGGATTCGTCAGCTACTTCCTGATCACCTGGGACTTCATCCGGTTCGCGCGCGAGAACGACATCCCGGTCGGGCCGGGCCGTGGATCGGCAGCGGGTTCGATGGTCGCGTACTGTCTGTTCATCACCGAGCTGTGCCCGCTGAAGTACGACCTGCTGTTCGAGCGCTTCCTCAACGCCGAGCGCATCTCGATGCCTGACATCGACGTCGACTTCTGCAGGGACAAGCGCGAGCTCGTGATCGACTACGTCCGCAAGAAGTACGGCGCAGACAACGTGTCACAGATCATCACGTTCGGGACGATGGCCTCGCGCGGCGTCGTCCGCGACGTAGGTCGGGCGCTCGACATCCCGCTGGGCGAAGTCGATCAGATCGCCAAGAAGATCCCGAACGGACCGGGAGCGTCGCTGAGAGCTGCGCTCGACACCGACGAGGACCTGAAGACGATCCGCACGTCGGGTGCCGACAAGGAGGCGCTGTTCGACATCGGCTTGCGCCTCGAGGGACTGTGCCGGCATGCGTCGACGCATGCTGCAGGCGTCGTGATCGCGAACCAGCCGCTCGACTCGCTCGTGCCGCTCTACAAGAACGGGGACGACATCGTCACGCAGTGGCAGATGACCGACCTCGAAGCCGTCGGCCTGCTCAAGGTCGATTTCCTCGGCCTCAAGACGCTGACGATCATCGATGAAGCAGTCCGACTCATCCGCGAGGAGCACGGGGTCGAGATCGACTTCGACAAGGTCCCTCTCGATGACCCGAAGACGTTCGAACTGCTGCAGAGCTCGCACACGTTGGGTGTGTTCCAGCTCGAATCCGAGGGAATGCGCGAGCTGATCGCACGGCTCGAGCCCGACTGTTACGAAGACCTGATCGCTCTCATCGCACTGTACCGGCCCGGCCCGCTGCAGTCCGGCATGGCTGACATGTACGTCAAGCGCAAGCACGGCGACGAGGCGGTCAAGTATCCCCACGACGATCTCGCGCCACTGCTCGCCGGGACCTACGGAGTCATCGTCTACCAGGAGCAGGTCATGCTGATCGCCAACAAGATGGCCGGCTTCTCGCTCAACGAAGCCGATTCGCTGCGCAAGGCGATGGGCAAGAAGAAGCCCGAGGTCATGGCCGAGTTCCGTGAGAAGTTCGTGGGCGGCGCGGTCGCGCATGGCTACCAGAAGAAGGTCGCCGACTCGCTGTTCACGACGATGGAGTTCTTCGCCGGCTACGGGTTCAACAAGTCGCACTCGGCGGCCTATGCACTGCTGACGTATCGCACGGCGTGGCTCAAGGCCAACTATCCGGTCGAGTTCATGTGCTCGCTGATGACCGGCGACATGGGGCTGACCGACAAGGTCAAGGAGTTCAAGGACGAAGCGGGCCGCATGGGCATCGAGGTGCTCGGGCCCGACGTCAACCGGAGCGTCGTCAAGTTCTCGGTCGATGGCAAGGACATCCGCTACGGGCTCGGCGCGATCAAGGGCATGGGCGCAAAGGCGGCGCAGAGCCTCGTGGACGAGCGCAAGGCCAATGGCAAGTACAGCGACCTTCCGGATCTGTCGCGCCGCTGGGACCCGTCGGTCGCCAACAAGACGAACTACGAGATCCTGATCAAGGCCGGCGCGTTCGACTCGAGCGGGTGGACGCGACGGGCGTGTTTCGAGACGTACGCCGAGTACCTGAAGGAGGCGCAGAGCACGCTCGCCGATCGCAGGAAGGGGCAGAACTTGCTGTTCAGCCCGAGTGCCCCGGCAGGCGCCGACGAACCCGCGCCGAACGAGCCGATCCCCGACATCCCGGAGTGGGACGAGAAGGAGCGGCTGGCCCACGAGAAGCAGGCGCTAGGCCTCTACCTGTCGAGCCACCCGTTCGAACGGCGCGGCGCGTTCTTCTCACGACTCGCGGGCATGGACACGCGCACCCTGTCCGCGGCGGAAGGTCACGGGGTAGACGGAGAGGTCACGCTCGCCGGCATGATCACCGGAGTGCGCCCGATCGTGATCCGCCAGGGGCGCAACGCCGGTCAGCGGATGGCCAAGTTCCAGCTCGAGGATCTCCACGGCTCGATCGGCGCCACGGTGTTCTCACGGCAATACCACGCCCTGCAGGACAAGATCGTCGAGGACTCGCTCGTCTTCGTGAAGGCCCGCGTCGACAAGAACTCCGAAGAGCCCGCGATCCTCGTCGACGAGATCGAGTCGCCAGCCACGTACGTTCGTCAGTTCGTCGACGCCCTCGTCGTGCGACTCGACGAACAGCGGCATTCGGCCCAAGACCTCACACGCGTGCGCGAACTCGTCGACCGGCACCCGGGCAGGCACCGCCTGATCTTCGAGCTCGGCCCCAAGCTGCGCATGCTCGCCGATCCCGACTTCCGAGTCGACCTGGCCGAGGAGCTACTCGAAGAGCTGACCGACGCCCTCGGGCCCGAGGCGCTGTCGTTCACGAAGATGTAGGCGTATAGCAAATTTGCTAATCAGGCGATCCAACGATCCGAGCCGGGTGCCCTCTCTGATTAGTAAAAATGTGCCTGGCACCTTTTTGCTAATCTACTCCTCGGCCTCCGCCGCTTCCAGCTGCTGCTCGAGCACGTTGTTGTCGACGAGCTCGAAGACGGCCTGGCTCGCGCAGTCACCCTTGCGACGGCCGGGGAGCTTGAGGATCCGGGTGTATCCACCGGGGCGGTCCTTGTAGCGCGGGCCCAGCTCGTCGAACAGCTTCTTGACCATGTCCTTGTCCTGCAGGATGGTCTGGGCGCGGCGGACGTTGTGCAGGTTCTTGACCTTGCCCAGCGTGATCAGCTTTTCGGCGCGCGGGCGGAACGCTTTGGCCTTCTCGACCGTCGTCGTGATGCGCTCATGGCGGAACAGAGCGGCCACGAGGTTGCGCATCGTCGCCTTCCTATGCTCGCTGGTGCGGCCGAGCTTCCTGCCTGCGACGCGATGTCTCATCACACACCTACCTTGGGCGGCACTGACAGGCCGAGCGACAGGCCCAGCTCCATCAGCTTGATCTTGACTTCCTTGAGCGACGTCTTGCCGAAGTTCCTGACCTTGAGCAGCTCGCCCTCGGTCATCGCGACGAGCTCGCGGACCGTCAGGATGTTCTCGGAGTCGAGGCAGTTCTTGGCTCGGACCGAGAGGTTGAGCTTGTCGAGCGGTTGGTCGAGGACCTTGTCGAACTCGGACGTCTGCGTCTCTTCCTGAGCCGTCGGGACGGACAGGACCGAGCCCATCTTGCCCTCCTCGAGCTGGAGCTCGTAGTACTGGACGAACGGGTTCAGGTGCTTGCGGTAGATCGTGCTGGCCTCGACGAGCGCCATCTCCGGGCTCACGGTCTGGTCGGTCCAGATCTCGACGACCAGGCGATCGTAGTCGGTGTCCTTGCCGAGGCGCGTCGCCTCGACCGCGTAGCGAACGCGATAGACCGGGCTGAACAGCGAGTCGACCGGGATCGTGCCGAGTTCCTGGTCCTCGCGGATGTTCTCCTCGGCCGTGCGGTAGCCGCGGCCCTTGCGGGCAAGGAGCGTGCACGAGAACCGGACGTTGTCGGTCAGCGTGCAGATCTTGAGGTCCTTGTTCAGGATCTCGACCCCACCGGTGACCTGGATGTCGTCGGCCGTGACCTCGCCCTTGCGCTTGACATCGATCACGAGCTCGATCGGCTCGTCCTCGGGCATCCACAGCCTGAGCTTCTTGATGTTGAGGATGACGTTGGTCATGTCCTCGTAGACGCCGTCGATCGTCGAGAACTCGTGCAGGACGCCCTCGATCTTGACGGACGTCACCGCCGCTCCCTCGATCGACGAGAGCAGGACTCGACGCAGACCGTTGCCGATCGTCGTCCCGAACCCTCTCTCGAACGGCTCGACGATGAAACGACCGTACCCCGGCGTCGCCGTGCTCTTGTCGAGCTCGACCCTGCTCGGTAGTTCGAAATCACGCCAGCGAATGCGCATCTGAGCTATCTCCCTCCACGAAGATACCCGCACCCCCTTGCCAGGAAGTCCAGGCGATCCGGAACCTGTCCGATCCTTCTGTTTCCGATCGTGCTGATCCGATCCGTTTGACGACCGCTACTTGGAACATAGCTCGACGATCAGCTGCTCGTTGATCGGGTGGGGAACGTCTTCCCTCTTCGGTAGCTGCACAACCTTGCCTTTCAGCTGACCCGGATCGGCCTCGAGCCAATCCGGGACCGGCTGGCCCTTGTTGAGCTCGACGGCGTCCGCTGCCAGCTTGCGAATCTTCTCCTTCTCGACCACCGAGACCTCGTCCCCGGGTCGCACGAGATAGGACGCAACCGACATCCGTTTGCGATTGACGCGCACGTGCCCGTGAGAGACGAGCTGGCGGGCGTGGAACCGCGAGTTGGCCAGACCGAGCATCAACACGACGTTGTCGAGCCGGCGCTCGAGCAAGACCATGAGGTTTGCGCCCGTGTTGCCGCGTTGGCGCTCCGCCCGGCGGAACAGGTTGCGGAACTGTCGTTCCTGCATCCCGTAGATCCGCTTGGCCTTCTGCTTCTCACGCAGCTGCAGGCAGTATTCGGAGTTCTTGCGCGGCGGCCTCGTGTGCTGCCCCGGCGGATAGTTGCGGCGGTTGATCGCGCACTTCTCGGAGAAGCACCGCTGTCCCTTGAGGAACAGTTTCATGCTCTCCCGCCGGCACAGCTTGCAGACGCTTCCGTGGAACCTGGCCATCGCGCTCAGACTCTCCTTCTCTTCTTCGGACGGCAGCCGTTGTGCGGCAACGGGGTCACGTCCTGAATGACCTTGATCTCGAGACCGGAGCTGTGCAGCGCGCGAATCGCCGACTCGCGTCCCGAGCCGGGTCCCTTGACCATGACGTCGATCTCACGCACGCCCATTTTCTTGGCCTTCTCGGCGACACTCTCGGCAGCTCGCTGCGCCGCGAACGGTGTGCTCTTGCGCGACCCCTTGTAGCCGATCGCGCCAGCCGAGCTCCAACACAGCGTCTCGCCGTTGGTGTCGGTGATCGTGATGATCGTGTTGTTGAACGTGGCCTGGATCCTGGCCACGGCCTTCGACACGTGGCGACGAATCTTCTTCTTCGAGCCTCTACTAGCCACGGTGGATGCCTACTCCATATCTGCCGGCGAGCCGGCGGGTTGTTCGCTTGATCAACGCGGCCGACCAGGCTCGAACCCGGCTCCCGCGCTCCCGTTCGCTGTTCCCATTCGCTGGTGACTTGTCCCTGTTACTTGCGCGCGATCTTCTTGCCCGCGACGGTCTTCTTCGGTCCCTTCCGGGTTCGCGCGTTGCACTGGGTCCGCTGCCCGCGCACTGGCAGGCCACGACGATGTCGCAGCCCCCGGTAGCAGCCGATGTCCTTGAGTCGCGTCACGTTCGCCAGCACCTGGCGGCGCAACTGGCCCTCGACGATGTATTGCTTCTCGATGTGGGTCGCGATGCGAGCCAGGTCATCGTCGGACAGATCCCGCGCGCGTGTCCTCTCGTTGATTCCGAGGTCGGCGAGGATCTTGTGAGAAGTGGTTCGCCCGATCCCGTAGATGTAGGTAAGAGCGACCCAGGTGATCTTGTCGTTGGGAATGTCGACTCCAAGGATGCGAGGCATTGCTTTAGCGGCCCTGTCTTTGCTTGTGCCGGGGGTTGGTGCAGATCACGCGAACGATACCGCGGCGGCGCACGATCTTG
>Ga0055451_10001153_pt1 | contig 10763 bp, 7 predicted proteins | sample China_Galinas_PW_3_FD_57745 | JGI IMG/M metagenome (GOLD analysis project Ga0055451, IMG submission 57745) | Wetland microbial communities from San Francisco Bay, California, USA, that impact long-term carbon sequestration - China_Galinas_PWB_D2 | ecosystem: Environmental > Aquatic > Marine >... | reverse complement strand
CGTGATAGAAGTGCGTGTCCGTGAGCTTCCCGGTCCAGAGCATGAGGCAGCTCTTCGCGATCGCCGTCGCCATGAGCGTCACGAAGTTGCTCCTGGATCGCCGGATCGTCCGGTCGCGAAGTCGAGCATGAGTGGCCTCATTGCAGCTCTCCGTGTTTGCATCGTTGCTGGCCGAGGCACAAGCGTAGTTGCTCGGCGACAACTACTTCTGCGCTGCACAAAAGTAGTTGACGCCAAGGACGTAGTCGTCGGCGGCGCTTGGTTCGCCGTTCCCAAGCAGCTCTCGCAACAACTCGGCGAGCTCGAGAAGTACACGCGGACGAATGCACGGCTGCTCGTCCAGCGACAGCCGCGACGCTGCGGGCGACAGCATCCACAACGGGATCTTCAGCCGGCAGCCAGGCCGATCCTCGACGGTGACGGCGCCGTCAGCGTGTCGCGGTAGCGAGACCGCTTCCACCTCTCGGCCGTGCAACGGATGGAACCGGTAGTGGACGGTGAATCTCGAACGACTGGTATCGTGCACGCAATCGCCTCGTTCGAGCCTCGGGAACAGCAACACAGCGAGACCGCAGCGAGCGGCGCGAGAAGTCGTGTCGTAGGGGCTCCACCTCGGTCGGATCGTCAGTGCTCGAGAGCGTGAGTCGCAACACGCGCCCTCGTCTTCGCAGAGAGCCAGGACCGAAACCACCCGTTCGTGACCGACTCCGTGACACGGCACAAGCTCTCGAGATGCCGCACCTGGTCTTCGAACGGCGCGTCCAAGTCTCCGGTCGCCGAGTAGAGTCGTCCGAGGCTGGAGTGTTCGAGCGGGCCGGCACGAACGAGAGTGCCGCGCACGCTCCAACCTCGTTCTCGCCCGACCTCGGACGCGATGAACGCCCAGATATACTTGGAGTGGTGCACCCCGAACTTCGGCGAAAGCTGTTCGCGCAAGACGTCAGCCTCGAGCGGCCGCTGATCGGCTTCGACGAGTCGGATCACTTCACAGCGCACCTCCTCGATGTCAACGCTCCGGCGCGCGGACTCCCTCAGGACGTACATCTGATACTCGAGGTGCACGACCTGCCCCTTTTGCACGAGCGTAGATAGCGCGATGTCGGCGCGACCACGTTTCAGGCGAGACTGAATCTCGAACCGCGTGAGAGGCTCGTCGGCCTCGGCGAGGATCTGCAGGATGGCCTCCTGCGCATTGAGCCCCTTGGCATCACGGTCGAGACTCAGTGAATCACCTCGGGACTGGCCCTTGAAATACATGCCATAGTGCTCTGCGTAGTCGGAGACCAAGCACCGGAGATCGAAGTACGGAACGTCCTTGCATGCCGGAATCGATGCCGCCAAACGCGCGATCCGGGCAGTCGCCGTCGGCTCGGACTCGAGTTGCTCGCGCAGCGCCGGCAGGATCACCTCGGCGTCTTGTTCGTCCAGCGCGAGGAAGGCTCGGTGTCGATAGAAGCCACGCCCGAGCGGATAGATATGCGGGGACCTGCGAAACTGGTCCGAGTCTTGGGCGACTTGCAGCAGATCGGGCCGTCGCGCCCGAACGGTCTCGATGATGTCCTCCCGCGGAAGCCCATCGGGATGCCTCATGAGCTCACTGGCGACAATGATGTTCAGGCTCACATCGCCAGGCCAGATCCCCTCTTGGGTGACTTGGATCCGACCGTTCGTGACGTGCTTCTCGAACAGCAGTGCGGTCTGGAGTGGGCTCAGGCCGGCCTCTGTATGCAACTCCTCCAACACCTGAGTCAACGGGATCGGCGGGGCGTTGTACGCCAGAATGTGGTCCAGAAGCGCGACGTGCGCGGATCCCGATGGGGCGGACTGCGACGCTAGAAGTTCCCCCTTGCTGAAGTCCCCACTACACTCGAGGAACCGCAGAAACGACTCCTCACCGACAAACAGCTCTCGCAGGCGCGGGAGTTGGCTCGCTAGCCTGCGATCCTGCTGGCGAGCCAGGTTGAACCGCAACAACTCGGGAGAGAGAGACTGCCCGGCTTTGAAGTCTTTGCGGAGCTGTTTCTCGAGCTGCGACATCCGGCTCTCGGTTGCGCCGTACGTTTCGGCCAGGTCTCCTAACGTCCTGAGCTCCTGTCCGAGCTCCCAACGCGAGCGCAACAGGCCTCGGTTTCGGCTCGACAACCCAGAGACGAATCGCTCGATGTCGATCAACAGCACCTCTTCGACTACGGAGATTGGAATCTCTCGAAGCCGGTCATCGACACACAGCGACTCGGTGATTCTCTGACTCGTATCCGACCAGCTCGTCGAAAGCTCGTCGATGATTCGCCGACGCAGAGCAACCAACATATCGGTGTGATCAGGGATGTACTCGAGCGCCAGCAGGGACTCTATCCCTCCGTCCCACGCCCATTGCCGCGTGAGCAGCCGTAGCAGGTTCACTTCCTTCTTGGACAACAGAGCTCGGTTGAGTCGCGTACGCGTTCCCACATCGGGCAGCTTCTCGTGTCGACCGGCCTCTGTGTCCGACTCGGCTCGCAGTTCCTCCTGCAGCCGGAGGAGAGCATGAACTTTCTTGGTACCGACAGCGCGCTGACACGCGAACTCTCCGGCGTCGATGGCCAGGACAAAGGAAGCGCTGCCATCGTAGCCATCGAGTGCGCGGAGCTGGTTGATGATGAGACTACTCGCGGCAATGCGCGGGTGTTCCTTCAACGTAAGCGTCTCGTATCGACCGTCATCTGCGCCCGACTCGGCTCGCAGTTGCTCCTGTAGCCGGCGGAGAGCGGCAACTTTCTTGGCACCGACAGCACGCTGGGAAGCGAACTCTCCGGGATCGATGGCTAACACGAAGGAAGCACTTCCATCGTAGCCATCGAGTGCGCGGAGCTGATTGATGATGAGACTGCTCGCGGCAACGAGCGAGTGTTCCGCAAACTTCGGCTTGTCTTCTCGGCGACTCATTCCGACTTCTCGACGTCGTGAGCTCGATGGGTCACCCACGTGTCGAGCAGGGCCGAGACCTGGGCCGCGTCGAGCTGCTCTCTCTCGATCTCGCTCGCGACGACGCCGGCCTCATAGCCGACGAGCAACTCCTCCAACTCACTCTCGGTTGCAACAGGCAGCTCATTCGCCCCACCCGCTCGAGCCAACAGCTTTAGGCTGGGTCGGATGCCATGCGCCCGCTCGTGGGCTTCAGCTGTGTTCAGCAGTTCGCCCCGTATCGCCTCTTCGTGAACCGAACACTCCCCGAAGGCCGAACGAACGAAGCCTACGATCGATCCGAAGTGCGTCAGCGCATGAGAGGCGACCGTTCCGGGCAAGTCGCGGTCGAGGTGAGCGAAGTTCGGGAGGACACCGTTCTGGCCCACGTATTCCCGTAGCTCACGGATGGCCTGTCGACGCGTCTTGAGTCGAAGCTCGGCCTGCTCGATCAAAGCGAGAACGTCGGCAGCACTGCGCGAGTAGTGAACCTCCATCGTGCGGTTGTGTACGACTTCGTCCGGATCGGCTTCATCCGCGTCCGGATCCACCGAGCATTGCCGCACGCTGTTCGCGAGCTTCTCGATCTCCGCAATGCGCTCGATCGATCCCACGAAATCCAGCACGTGGACGTAGTCCTTGTTCTTCGTCTTGCGCAGTCCACGCCCGAGCTGCTGGAGCCAGACAGTTCTCGAAGCCGTGGATCGAAGGAACACGAGAACATTCGTCTCCGGTATGTCGATCCCCTCGTTGAAGAGATCGCAGACGAGGATGTATCGACAGTTGCCTTCGCGGAAGTGCCGGATGTTCTCGCGCCGTTGCTCAGTCGACATCTCTTTCGAGTAGACCATCGTTGCCGAGCCGGGTGGGAAGAACTGGATCAAGTGCCGAATATGATCGATCCCCTTGCAGAACACGATTGCCTTCGGCTGCTCGATGCCGCAGGACTCGATCGTAGATTCGACGATGCGCACCACCTCCTCGTCCTTCCGATGAAGGAAGAGCCGATCATCGATGTCCCGCAAGCTGAGTCCCAGCTCGATCCCGGCGACAGCTTCGGCGTCGATGTCGTCCAGAAGAACCTCGTACTTCGGGAACGCGAGCTTCCCGTGTTTCAGGGCCCAAACGAGGTCGAGACGACCGACGTGGCCATCTTCGCCACCGAAGAACTGGTCGATGCTCTGGCCATCGGCGCGCATCGGCGTTGCGGTTAGACCGAGAACGATCTCGGACTCGAGATGATCCAACACGGCAGCGTACGTCGCAGCCGCCGCATGATGGGCCTCGTCCACGATCACCATGTGAAACCGCTGATCAGCCAGATCCTCGCGATGAAGATGCAGCGTGGCGAAGGAGGCAAACACGAAGGTCGTGCTCTCGGGAGGAGAACCGTCGAAGCACACGCTGTAGCTCGCGCCGCCGATCCCGAACACGTTTTTGAACGATGTAGCCGACTGCATGAGGATCTCGACACGGTGCGCGAGGAAGAGGACTCTCAACTCCTTCCAGTCGTGCTCGCGGGCGAGGGTGCGACAAAGGTGCGCAGCGGTGTAGGTCTTCCCGAGCCCTGTCGCCATCTCCAACAGAAACCGACTCTTTCCGGCTCGCGCCTTCTCGATGACCTCGTCGATGACGGCTTGCTGATACTTCCTGGGACGAATGTGCCGCCCGATCTCGCTGTGTCGTTCCAGCCACAGCGTCTGCAGTCGCTCTCGGTCGAACAGCTCGACTCCGAGGCGCATCGCGCGGGTGACGACCTGCGACGTGAAGTAGGAGTTGGTCACCAACACGAGCTGCTTCACGCCTTCCAGCCGGGCGCCTGTCACGAGTTGATTCAGCGCGTCAACTCCGATCGCACCGCCGTCCGTCCGGTGTTTGACTTCGAACGCGAAGCGACGTCCGTCCTTCGTGCCGAACAGATCGACACCACCATCGCCCTGGGCGTACTCCTGATTCGGGATCGTCACCCGCATCTCGGTCCAGCCGGCGGCTTCGAACACTTCCTTGACGAAGTACTCGAAGTCTGACGGTGAGAGGCCATCGATCTGGCCGAAGTGCTCGATCCGGCTTGCCATGCCTGTTCCTCTGCGTTCCGCGGATCGTCGGCAGCCAGCAGCGGGATCATGAGGTCTAGCCTCCCGCTGTGCAGGGTGACCGCCAGAACCTGTTCATCGGTCGCTGGAAACCCAGCCTTCATCGCCTCACGAAGAAAGCGCGCAACGCGCGTTCCCGCTTCCGGTCAACGTCCGGGCTGCGGTGCGGAGAGATCCAGAGGCTCGCTAGCGCGCGCGCAGCTTGCCGACAACCGCTCGGAACTCCGGGTCATCGCGAAGGTTGTCGATCCCGGGGGTTTGCAGGACACGTTGTCGCGTCAGCGGTCCGGCAGTAACCGCCTGCTCGAGCGTTGCGATTGCGACCTCGCGATCTCTGAACGTGGCCTGGATACCGCTCGCCTGCAGCAAGAGCAGCGGCCAAAACTGCCGGGAGCTCGCGTTGCCCGGGCTCGCGTCGTTCGCGCGACGAACGTGCACGATGGCCTGATCGATCGTGTCGAGCGCACCCGGCCCATCGGGCTTCTGCCGAAGCGTGTCGGCGAGATGCCCGAGGCAACGCCCATGGAGGAAGTCATGGTGAGGATAGGTCCTCGCGAGCTCGCTCGTGATCGCGACGGTCTTGCATTGGTGCCGCTCGCGCTCGCCGAGATCCGTGACAGCGCTCGCGAGCACGCTGTTGGGGATGGCCAATCGCAACCGGTGGCTCGGGAACGTCGCGAGCGCGTCCTCGACTTGCTCGAGAGAGGCGACGGCTTCGCGCGCGAGCTTGGCGCCCTCGTCGCGCTTGTCGCCGCGAATCAAGATCTCGGCGAGCGAGCTCTGCGCAGTGCCCAGGTTGGATGCGTAGTGCGGCTGTTCCGTGGCTCGCGCACTCACAGCAAAGCACCCGGGCTCGCCGGCTTACCAGCCGCGGCGGCCCGAGAAGACGATTCTCTATCAGGTGCTCGCCGAGCACCTCGAGACGTTCCTCGCCCGGGTCGATGCCGACGAGACCCACAGCGGTCTGCCGCGCTTCGTCGTCCGCGAGCTCCGCGCGTTCCTCGACTGCGGGATCCTCGCCCACGGTTTCGCTCGCGTGCGCTGCCACCCAAGACCGGCGACCAAACCAGTATCCCGTGGTTCAGGTTGGGTCCTCACCTGCACCAACGCTCTGCGCGTCGATCACCTCGGCCACAGCCCATCCACGGCTTCGTAGCGTTGCGATTTGTTTGGCCATTGCGGCATCGTCGCCAAGCACTGACCTCGGAATCGCGAGACAGAGGAGGTGGCTGGGTCGCGTCATGGCCACATATGTCTGCTGCAGGCGGGCGCGGTCCCGTGGCCCTGCCCCATTTAGGTTCACCTTCGTTCCCAGTAACCACGGTAGCATGCTCTTCGCCGAGTGGGCGTACCAGTAGGTGCTCAAGAGCAGCGTTGCCAAGTGGGTCTGACCCTTCACGGAGTGCACCGATCCAAGACGGATGTCGACGCTCCGCCCGGTAACATCGTCAACGCGATAGACGTTCGGGCCCGCATCCCGGGGTGATGCTGCCGCAGAGGCTGCAAGCGACTTGTCATGCTCGTCCCACCGTAGGAAGCCGTCCTCCGGGTTCGGGGTAGTGCCCGAGTCGCTGAGGCCTTCCGCAACTCGTAGGATGTCGGCTTGTTGTGTCTCCCAAGATGCAGATGTCAAGATCCCCCAGTCGATGAGCCAGGTGCGAAGGAGACGCCGGTATGAGTCTAGCGCCTCCACCTTCGCCGCCAGCGCCTCGACAAGTGCGCGGTGCTTCGGTGCCCGTCGCTCTAGCAGTTCCGTGCTTCCAACGCGACGTGCCAAGCGCACCAAGCCTGATGCGATCTTCTCAACGCCGGGGGAGAGGTCGTGTCCGTCGCGCACAAGGGCCTGGGCGACTCGAACGTACTGCACGAGCGTTTGCGGATGTGGTTCGCGTCGCGCGATCTCCGCGGTATAGCCACTCCAGTAGTGCGGTACGGTCTTCGGGAAATGGGCGTGGCCGGCTGCGACCTCGCTGGCATCCCGATGAACTGCACCCACGGCGGCCACGACTCCTTTCTCTAGGCACCTGTCGTTGAAACTCGAGAGGACGTGCATGCCGTACGCATCCAAGACTCCTTTGGGACTGGCGTTCGGGAAGATGAAGACCGAGTTCGAACACTGCTTGGGGGCGTCCCCGACTACCCTCGGGCCTACGCCTTGCAGACCCTGAGGGCCGACTGCCTCGACGGCGAACGGTGATGCAAGCGCCGCAATCGAGGGGCCGAACCGAAAGCTGTTGGGGATCTTCAGGCACGTCGCCGAGTCGGGAAACGCACCTGAGGCGACAGATGTCGGGGCTTCGCCATCGTAGATCGCCTGGTTTGGGTCACCGACGCGTTGCATCGCGACCTCTGAGCCACATCGAGGGAACACAGAGTTCAGAATCCCGACCTGGAGTTCGGACGTATCCTGCATCTCGTCGACGATCACTAAGGGGAATCGATGCTGGAGCCAGGTCGGGATGGCAGGGCAGTCATCCAACAGGGCGTCCGCCCAGACGAACATCTCGTCGTAGCAGAAGTAGCCAGCGCGCGATGAAGCCTCGACCGCCTTCTTGGCTATCCCGAACATTCTTGTGCTTGGGCTCGCGGGGAAGTCATGTCGACGCCCGTGTCGATCGAGAACGTCGAACCGCAGCTCGCGATCGCGAATTCGAATCTTGTTCAATCCGCACTGTGTCTTCTCCAAGAAGCCTTGGAGGATTCGGTAGTCCCGTTCCCCGATCACAGAGCGTCGGTAGGCGGTGGTGACATCATCGTCGACCGTGGGCGAAGGGTAGCCTTGCGAGTTCAGCCAGGGCAACGCCAGGAAGCGGTTCACAAAGCCGTGGATCGTGTCGATGAAGTGTGGGTGTGAGAGCAACTGCTGTCCCACGACGGTACCGCGCAGGCGATGCTGAATCTCCTCGCGAGCCGCATTCGTGTGTGAGAGGACGCAGATGCCCTTCGTGCGGTGTGGCCACTTCCGGGCCATGATGGCAAGCTTCGCGACGATCAGAGTCGTCTTGCCACTCCCCGGACAGGCCGCCACGTCGAGCGTCGTGCGGGCACGTAGGAACTCATGACGGGACTGCTCGAACTCACGGAGATCCATGACGCGACAGATCCACTCGACGTCCTCGTCGGCCACCTCGGGGATGAGGGGATGCGGATCAGCCATCGGCGTCCTCCGTGGGGCGCCCTTTCACCGCCCGCGCCCTCGTGTCCACGGCTCCGCTCGCGTGAGCGATGGCCTCGACGATGTAGCGCGGCAGCGCGTTCGCGAACGCTGCTGGTTCGAAGTCGTCCGTCTCCCCCTGAGCGGTGAGGGTGTTAGCGAGGTACTGAGCGGCGATCGCCTTCGACGCGCCGCCTGAGTGGAACACCTTGTAAATCTGGCTACACAGCGCCGTCCGGTCGTCACCAACCGACTCCGCCATCTCTTTGAACTCGATCCTGGCGTTCGCTTCGACCTCGGCGGCGGTCTTCTTGTCTTCGGTGATCGCGTCGTCGTTCTTCGCCAGGCTGGCAGCGACGTAAACTTGCTCAGCGAGGCCGCAGAACGCGAGATCGTACTCGAGTGTCCAGTGGTCCGCGACGAACGTGCATACGGATTGGCCATCCGACGCCCGTAGACGCTCGCGCCACTCGTTCAGTGCCTTCTTCCTTGACGTCTCGTCGTTTCCGAAGTCGCGCTCTGCTTTCCAGCGACGTCTCGAACTCGTCCACTTCTCGTCGTCGTCGCCTGTGACCAGACCGAGGATGGCCGGTGCGCAATCAGGCATCACGTCCATGTCCGCCACGCAGGCAACAGGAACGGAGACTGCCGGCGAAGCGTCATCGGATCGCTGGAAGATTCTGCTGAAGCGTCGGAGCCCCGTCCCGCCGACGTTGACGACAGAGACCCCGTGCGCCGTCAGGTCAGTGCCGAGCAGCCGGGCCAGCGTCGGGATCAACAGGGCCTCGGCGTCTCCCTCCACCACAATGACGCCGTGGGCGAAAAAGAGGTTAGCCTTCGTGACGTCGAGGAAGCGTTCCAAAAACCGGTAGTCGCTGGTCCCCAGCTTGGTCTCGCGAGCTGCGAGGGGATAGGCACATCCCTGCTCCAAGAGGACGATATTCTCGAGCGGTATGGTCGAGGCCAGATTGGGGCTGTGAGTGGACAGGATGACCTGGACCGCGCGTGGCGACTCGCTCACCTTGCCAGCGGCCGCACTCGCTAGAAAGGCCATCAAACGGAGTTGGCGTTGAGGATGGAGGTGCGCTTCCGGCTCCTCGATGAGGAGGAGTGGCAACCCCTCTGGCTCACGCCCCAGCAGGAGCAACTCGCAAGCCATGTAGAGGATGTTGTTCGATCCGAGGCCGTAGTATCCGCGCGCGGTGGCAGTAGACGGCTCGAGCAGCCGAAGTTCGAGCCGCTCCAAGATCTGGCGGAGGCGAATCGCTTCGCTTCCACCTTCGGTGAGGTCGATCCTCCCGCGCAGGCCGTCCCCCGTCAGGAACAGGAGGGATAGATACTGGCCGTTGATCGCCGCTTCGGCTCCACTAACCCCCTCGTGGTTCTTTACGCTGTGTCGGAGGTAGTCCGCCAGGCCCAGGAGGCTCAGCTTGCCCACGGCATCCGGATCGGCCGGCAGGGCGGCCTCGTCGAAGGACTCGCCCTGGCTGATCTCTGGAACGTTCGCCAAGATCTGCGAGAGGCGGGACCCGCGCCCCGACGACATCTCGCGTGCCGCGTCGCGGAGCGGCCGAAGGTAGGCACTCGACAGGAGTTCGCGTACCGATGCCTCGAACGCAGGCCCGGCGCCGTCCACGCCGCTGCGGACCGACACGTCCACCCACCGACGAGCACTCGGGGACTGGCTCCGTCTTCTCGCGGCCCAGTTGACGACGAGGGTAATGTCGGCGCCATCGTAGGTCAGGTACTCGGCGAAGGCCCCCTTCTCATCGTCGTTGAGGTCAGTCAGCTGGCACCGAATGAAGATCTCATCGGCCTGCGTGCCAGACGCGTCGATGTGGAAGTCTTCGGGCTGAACCCGGATGAAGTTCTGGTCGCGCGTCAGCAGGGCGTACCTGATGGCGTCGATCACCGCCGACTTCCCGCTGTCGTTGCGCCCGACCAGGGCGGTTACGCCACTACTCAGCGCGATCTCCAGTTGGTCGTCGCCGTCGCCGAACTGACGGAAATTGCTGAGAGTGAGACGAGATAGGTACATGGAGATCCTCTGCGCCGTCGAGCGCCATCGCTGTGCAAGGGAAGACGTCGCGAGCCTTGAAGCGCACGACCCTTCAGCATTGAACACGTCTGGCGTGGGGTTTCAGCGTGGACCTATTCTGCGGGGATCGTCCCCACACCTCCACGCTTACTTCTGGCGACGTTCCGCGACCTCGGCGAAGATCTGTTCGTGGCAGGCAATCAGCACTTCCTCGGTCGGATTCACTACGCGCAGCGTGACTACGAAGCTGTGGAAGCCGCCGCCAAGGAGGCCATCGCGCTGCGCGAGCGCCACGGCGATCGCCTGTTCGCCAACCGCTCGCGCTGTCCGCTCGGCATCGTGCAAGCTCGCGCCGATCGCACGGCCGAGCGGTTGCAGGGAACCGTTCGCCACGAACGGCACGCTGCCGGGCCCGCACGTCATGATGCTCGGCGGATAGCGACACCCGGGATCGCGCACCGGTCGTGATCGAGGCGGGACGGGTCCTGCACGTCAGCTTCGAGGCCTGACGCGCCTGCGATCCGCGGCCTTCTAC
>Ga0055451_10001151_pt1 | contig 10766 bp, 8 predicted proteins | sample China_Galinas_PW_3_FD_57745 | JGI IMG/M metagenome (GOLD analysis project Ga0055451, IMG submission 57745) | Wetland microbial communities from San Francisco Bay, California, USA, that impact long-term carbon sequestration - China_Galinas_PWB_D2 | ecosystem: Environmental > Aquatic > Marine >... | reverse complement strand
CGCGGTCCTTGTCGCGATCTCGGTCGCGGTCCTTGTCGCGATCTCGGTCGCGGTCCTTGTTGCGATCCCGGTCACGGTCACGGTCACGGCCCCGCCCGCGGCCTCGGTCCCTGCCTCTCGACCCCTGGTCTTCGCGGGAATCGCGGTCGCGTCGCCCGTGGCCTCTCGCCGGTCCTTCTCGGACATCCGCCGGCGCTTCGCCGCGGTCTCTGGACGCCACACCGACTGGGCTCGGAGCAGGCTCCTCCGACGGTTCGTCGTCGGGCAGCTCCCCCGGATCGAGAAGTCCGGTACCGAACGAGGTCGCGGGTTGCGGCTCGGGCTCACGCTTCTTGGGCCGCCGGGGCTCTTCGGCTTCCGGCTCCTTGGCCTCGGTGCTCTCGGCCTCGGTGCTCTCGGCCTCGGTGCTCTCGGCCTCGGTGCTCTCGGCCTCGTCTCCGCCGGAGTCCTTCTTGCGCGAGCCGCGTGCCGATTTCGCCCGAGCCTTCTTCTTTTTCTTTTTGGTCTTCTTGGCCTTGCTCTCGTCCGGGCTCGAAGCCTCGTCCGGGGACTCCTTCGGCTCGTCAGCCGCGTCCTCGAGCTCTTCGTCGGAGAACAGTCCAGATCCGAAGTCGGATGGAATCACGTTGGGTCGGTCCTTTTGGGCGTCGGGCCGGCGCGGAATTGCGGTTCCGGCCTCGGGCCAGGTTGAGTGGCTTGGATCGATTCAGATTAGCCGGGGGGCACGGGAGTGCAAGGAACCAGGTCGGGGAGCTTGTATCGCTCCCCTGCCCCAGCGAATCTACATGAGCCGCCGCCAGAGGACCACGGAGGCAGCCCTGCCGAGACCAATCATTCCTGTCTTTGTTCCGTGCTTCATCGACCAGCTCTGGCCAGCCGCCGGGCGTGCGGCCGTCGAGCTCATCGAGGCGCTCGGGTTCTCGGTCCAGGTTCCCGGTGCGGTCTGTTGCGGGCAGCTGTACAGCAACAGTGGGGCCGAGCCTGACGCGCGATTGGTCCGGCGGCAATTCGAGCGGGCGCTGACCGATCGCTACGAGGTCGTGGTGCTTTCGGCCAGCTGCGCGGGCTACCTTCACGCGACGCGACAGCACGATGGGCTCCGGATCGTCGAGTTCTGCGACTGGGTCCTGAGACACGCCCCGGCGCGATTCCCGACCCGAGTCGAGCGAACCTGTGCGCTGCACTCCTCGTGCTCGGCGCTGCGGACGACGCATACGGCCGGACAGGCGCGGGAGCTGTTGGCGCGCGTCGACGGGTTGCGCGTCGTCGAGCCCGAACGTCCCGAGGAGTGCTGCGGGTTCGGCGGCACGTTCGCGACGAGCTTCGCCGACCTGTCGGTCAAGATGGGGCAGGACAAGGTGGCCGATCTGGTGCGCGAGCGTGCCGGCCAGGACGTCGACAGTGTGGTCTCGGCCGACTGTTCCTGTCTGCTGCACCTGCGCGGAGTCGGACCCGAGCGGCTCGCTTGGTTCCACATCGCGGAACTTCTGAATCTCGCAATCCGATGACCGGCGCCCTGGCCCACGAGTTCTCGAAGGTTCTGAAGCGACCGGAGTTCGTCGCGTTCCTCGATCGGGCGCTCGACTACAAGTATCGGCGAGCAGAAGCCGGCATCGCGCTCGTTCCCGAGTGGCAGACTTGGAGGGAGCAGGCCAGTCGGCTCAAGGCCCGCGTTCGCGAACGCCTCGACGAGCTCGTGGTCGAGTTCAGCGAGAACGCACGCGCCGCAGGGGCGATCGTGCATCACGTGGCCGACGCCGAAGCTGCGAACCAGACCGTGCTCGATCTGTGCCGTCACGCCGGGGCGACGAAGCTCGTCAAGTCGAAGTCGATGACGACCGAGGAGTGCGGGCTGAACCCGTTCCTCGAAGCGCACGGGCTCCGCATCACGGACACCGATCTCGGAGAGCGCATCGTGCAGCTGTTCGGCGAGCCGCCGAGCCACATCGTGACTCCGGCGATCCACCGCACGCGCCGGGAAATCGGCGACCTGTTTGCGGCGCACGACATGATCGAGCCCGGGATCGACGATCCCGATCTCCTGACCGCAGCCGCGCGCAAGAGCTTGCGAAGCCTGTTCCTCGAAGCCGAGCTCGGCCTGACGGGCGCCAACTTCCTCGTTGCCGAGACCGGCACGGCCGTCGTGGTCGAGAACGAGTGCAACTCGCTGCTCGGCACGAGCATCCCGCGAGTCCACGTCGTCGTCGCTGGAATCGAGAAGATCGTCGAGAAGACCGCGGACTTGTCGACGTTCCTGTCGCTTCTGGCGCGCAGCGCGACCGGACAACGGCTGACGACCTACACGAGTCACTACACCGGGCCGCAGCCGCGGACTCCAGAAGAGAGCGACAGAGGCGCTGGCGACCGTGAGCTCCACATCGTGCTCGTCGACAACGGGCGCCGGCGGCTGCGCAGCACGCCCGCGTCGGAAGCGCTGGCGTGCATTCGGTGTGGCGCGTGTCTGACCGCGTGCCCGGTGTTTCGTCGCGTCGGCGGGCACGCCTACGACTGGGTCATCCCCGGGCCGATTGGCGTCGTGCTCGGTCCCGGACTCGGAGGCCCCGGTCAATACGAGTTGCCCGGTGCTTCGTCCCTGTGTGGTCTTTGCAGCGAGGTGTGCCCGGTGCACATCGACCTCGCCGGGCACATCCACGAGTGGCGGACCGAGCTGGCTGCGAGGACCGGCAAGGCCCCGGCGTTACCGGTAGGTCTGCGCACGCTCCTGTGCCACCCGTGGCTCTGGGACGTGACGATGCGGTGGGCGCGCAGGCTGTCGGTCGTGACTGCGCCGATCCTGCGTCGCCACGGGTTGGTTCGCAAGTGGACCGCGGGCGGTCAGCGACGACTCCCCGAGGTGCCCGCGCAGAGCTTCCGCAGCTGGTGGAAGACACGCCCGTCGCCGCCCGCGGGCGAGCGCGAGCCCGCTCCGGCGGCTCGCCCTGCTTCCGCCGCTGCGGTCGAGGCCGCGCCCGCGCCGGAGACCGCGCTCGAGGACTTGTTCGCCGAAGCGTTGGCCGAAGCTGGTGGACGGACCGTGAAGCTGTCCGAGCTGATACCGGCGCTGGGTTCGGGTGCAGTCGCGACCAGGCGCGCACGGGAGGTGCTGGCCGAGCACGACATCGAGCTCGCGCCTGCTCCGATCGACGATCACGAGCTGGCCGAGGTCGACTGCCTCGTGGCCGTCGGACACTGGCGGATCGCCCGTGGCGGCGCGGTGTGGGTCGATTTCGCCGACGCCGAGTCGCGGACGCAGCTGCTGTTGCCCGAGACGCTCGTTCTGCTGGTTCCGGAGGCCGAGATCGTGTTCGATCTGCCTGAACACTACGAGCGCGTGCGGCGGGAGGGACTGCCAACCTGCGCGACGTTGATCACGGGGCCGAGCAAGACGGCTGATATCGAAGGCACGCTCGTCTTCGGTGCCCACGGGCCGCGGGCGCTGCTCGTTTGCCCGCTGTAGCCGGCCGCATGCGCCGAGCTCAGGCGAAGAACCGCGACAGCCTGCGCTCCAGCGTCTCGACGGCCTCGCGGTAGGGAATCAGCCGCGCGTTCTCATCGCCCGCGCCCGTCTCGACATCGGGAAGCTCCCAGATCACTTCGTGGGCGAGCGGTTGGCTGGCAAGAAAGCGATTCTTGAACGAGTGACCGAACGAGAACACCAGGTTGACTTCCTCGATCGGGATCGAGTCGAGGAGCTTGGGCCGCAGGCCGGTCGGATCGACGTTGATCTCGCGTAGCGCGCGGGGTGCGAGCGGTTCGATCGTGGCCTCGGTGATTCCGGCGCTGTACACCGGGATGGTTTCGGGCGCCATGCGCCGGGCGAGCGCCTCGGCGATCAGCGTGCGGCCGCTGTTGGTTTCACCGAGAAACAGCACACCCTGGATGACCGGGCGCTCGAACGCGTGCGAGCCCTGAATGACCGGCGTGCCGAACAAGGACCACGCGCGTGCCGGCTCGGGCAGCTTCGGAGGATCGACTTCCGTGAAGCCGCGATCGGCCAGCCAGCGGATCGCCGTTTTGCGATTCGTAAACACCAACAGCTCTTCGAGCCCGCGATCCCGCGCCCAGCCCTCGACATGGCACGCGAGGCCGTTCGTCCAACCGCGCCCGCGGTAGGGCTCTGCGAGCACCAAATGGGTCAGGGTCGCGTATCCCTGCCCGAGCGGGATGATCGCGAGGTGCCCGACGACCCGCGCCTGCTCGGCTTCGCCGTCGACGACGATGAAACCGGCCGACTGCTCGAGCCCTTCGGTGCTGACGTCTTCGGCTTCGAGCAGGGCTCGGACCTCCGCGAGATGCTGTTCTTGTCGCGGCTCGATTCGAATCCGCATTTCCATGGCGGCTCCTTGCGTTGTCGGCTCGGAGGTTCGAGGCGAGAGGATAGGGCACATTCGCCGGAATCTCGGCCGGCAATCCGGCAGAATGGCGAGCCTCGTGACGACCCTCCCAAGACTGTTGCAGTTCGAGCGGATGTGCCTCGAGAAGATCTGGGGTGGCCGGACCCTGGTCAAGTGGCTCGGGATCGCCGCTGATTCCGAGACGCGCGTCGGCGAGACCTGGGAGGTCTACGATCGCGAGTCCTCGAGCGTCGTTCGTGGAGGACGGCTCGCGGGTGCGACGCTACGCGATCTGATGACCGATCACGGCACGGCGTTGCTCGGCTCGGCGGCACCTGATCGCTTCGGGCGATTCCCGCTGCTGCTCAAGCTGCTCGACGCCGAGGACCAGCTGAGCCTGCAGGTGCATCCCTGCGCCGAGCTGGCCGAGTCGCTGGGGCTCGCCGACGGGGAGAAGAACGAGGCGTGGGTGGTCCTGACCCGCGAGCCCGGGGCGCGACTCGTGCGCGGTCTCCGGGCAGGTGCAGCCGTCGACGACCTGATGGCCGCGCTGCGGGCCGGGACCGATCCACGGCCGTTCCTGCACGAATTCACCGTCGAACCGGGCGACGTGATCGCGATCCCGGCCGGCACGCTGCACTGCATCGGTGCCGGCATCCAGCTCTACGAGATCCAACAGAACTCCGATGTCACGTTTCGGCTTTGCGATTGGGGGCGCGTCGGCGACGATGGCCGACCGCGCGAGCTGCACCTCGACGGGGCCGGCCGCGCGCTGCGGGCCGTTGCCGACGTGACTGCCGAACCGAGGCCGGACGGGGATGGAATGGAAGTTCTGGTCGAGTCGCCGGCGTTCGAGCTGAGACGCGTGCGCTTCGATCGCCGGCGCACGCTGGCAACCGGAGGGTTCTGCCACCTGCTGACCGCGGTGGATGAGGCACTGCGGGTGAGGTCCGGCGACGAGTCGTTGGTGCTGGAACGCGGAGACACGTGCATGTGTCCTGCGAGCACGGCACGGATCGACGTCGAGCCGGCCGCGACCGGACGCGCCGGCGTCGGCCTGTGGGTGCACCCCAACTGAGAGCGAGCGATGGCATCTCGACGCAAGAGTTCGAAGAAGCGGGGCGGTCCCAGGCGCGGTGGCGCCAGCGGCCGGAGTCCGGGCAACAAGTCCGGCAAGCCGAAGCACCCGCGAAAGGGCGGGAAGAAGCGCACCGGGCCACGGCGGTTCAAGAAGCCTGCCGGTCGTGCGACGACGGTGTCGAGCGCAACGCAGCCGGCCGGCGGTGGCGTGTGGGGGCGAATCCTCGACGCCGGCACGGATGTCGAAAGCAGCGATCGCGGCCTGAGCCGCCTCAACGTCTACATGGCCCGTTGTGGGGTTGCGTCGCGACGTGCTTGCGACAAGTTGATCCAAGCCGGTCAGGTCACGGTCAATGGCCGGGAAGTCACGACGCTCGGCACCAAGATCGATCCGCTGCGCGACCGCGTGGTCGTCGACGACGTCGTGCTCAAGCCCGAGCGGCCGGTCTATGTCCTGCTCAACAAGCCATCCGGGGTCGCATGCACGAACTCGACGCGCGAAGGCAAGCCGCGTGCGATCGATCTCGTCTCGCGCGTGAACGCGCGGTTGTTTCCGGTCGGTCGACTCGACGTCGATTCCGAGGGCTTGCTGTTGTTGACCAACGATGGTCGGTTCTCGGATCAGCTCATGCATCCGCGCTACGGCGTGCCGAAGACCTACGAAGTCACGCTCCGGGGCCGTATCGAGCACGAGTCGCTCGACAAGGCCAAGGGCGGTGTTTGGTTGGCAGAGGGAAGAACGCAGGGCTTCCGGATTCGCATCAAGCGTCGCGGGCGCGAGCGCTCGCATCTCGAGGTCACGACGACCGAGGGGCGCAACCGCGAGATTCGGCGGGTGTTCGCCAAGGTCGGCTTTCCCGTCCTCAAGCTCAAACGCATCAAGATCGGTCAGCTCAACCTGAGCGGACTCGGGCGCGGGAAGTATCGCTTGTTGTCCAAGAAAGAAATCGAGACGCTGTTGAGCCCACTCGTCGATCCGGTCGACGGGAAACGGGCGAGGAAGAAGCGACGGAGATCGCAACGATGAGGTTCCCGATGGTCCACGGCAGCATGCGGTTTCCAGGAGCTGGCTCCCCGCCCGGTCGCGACGAATCCGGCAGCGGCGGCCCGCACTCCGTGATGTCCAAGGAGGTGCACCGCCACGAGCTCGACAACGGCATGAGAGTGCTGCTCATCGAGAGCCACGAACTGCCAGTCGTCAGCCATTGGATCTGGTATTCGGTCGGTTCGCGCGACGAGAACTCGGGCGAGACCGGTCTGTCGCACTTCCTCGAGCACATGATGTTCAAGGGCACGTCGCACCACCCGAAGGGCTCGATCGACACGATCACCGCGCGTCTGGGCGGCAGCAACAACGCGATGACCGATCACGACTACACGGCCTACTACTTCAACTTGAAGAGCGATCGCTGGACCGAAGCGCTGGCCATCGAGGCCGATCGGATGCGTGGCTGCCTGCTCGACCCGGTCGAGTTCGAGTCCGAGAAGAAGGTCGTGATCGAAGAGCTCTTGATGGGCGAGGACGAACCATGGCGGCCGTTGTGGCAAGCCGTCGAATCGATGGCCTATCGCGTGCACAACTACCGGCATCCGATCATCGGCTGGCGCGAAGACCTCGAGCGCCTGACACGGGATCGGATGATGGACTATTACCATCGTCACTATTCGCCCGATCGCGCGGTCCTCGTCATCGTCGGCGATGTCGAGGCAGACGACGCGCTCGCGCGCATCGAAGCTGCGATGGCGGGGATCCCGAGATCGGAGACTGGACGCGAGACCGTCTTGTCCGAGCCCGCCCAACAGGGCGAGCGACGCATGATCGTGCGCTTCCCCGGCAACCTGCCGCGCATGGCCACGTGCTGGCACACGTGCAGGTTCGGCGATCGCGACGACATCGTGTTCGACGTCATCAGCACGGTGCTGAGCTCCGGCAAGTCCTCTCGCTTCTATCGCGAGCTGGTGCAAGGGCGCGAGCTCGCGACGATGGCGCAGGCCCACAACGAGACTCGCCTCGATCCCGGGTTGTTCTGGGTGCTCGCCGAGGGCAAGGCCGATACGGACCCTCGCGTGCTCGAAGCGGCGATCTACGACGAGCTCCAGAAGCTCGCGAACGACGGACCGACGGCCGCCGAGATGAAACGTTGCAAACGGATGATCCTGACTTCGTTCTACTTCGAGCTCGAGACTGTGTCGAATCAGGCCTCGCGACTCGGCCGCGCCGAGGTCATGCACGCGAACGGGCTCGAGTTGCTGCGGAGCTACCCCGGCGAGCTCGAGACGGTCACCGCCGAGGAGGTGAAAGCCGTCATGGGCCGCTACCTGACCGAGGACAATCGCACGGCCGGTTGGTCGCTCGCCGCAGGCGGAGCGGGAGGGACGGACTGATGCCCGCCACGAAGAAGCCGGTGAAGCTGGACATCCAACGGCGGACGCTCCCCAACGGGCTCGAGCTCATGGCCTTGCAGAGCACCGTCGCTCCGACGGTCGCGATCGTGGCTTCGGTCGAGCTGACGCAGTTGCACGAACCCGCAGACAAGTCGGGAATCGTCCACCTGCTCGGCGAGGCGGTCGAAGAGGGCACCCAACGCTACTCCGGTGTCGAGCTCGCCGAACTCGTCGAGGGGTATGGCGGCTATCTGAGTGTCGGGGGCAGCGGGGCGATCGTCCAGATGGCGGCCGACGACGCGGAAGTCGCGGCCGACATCCTCGGTGAGGTCATCCTGCGTCCGACGTTTCCCGCGCAGGGTGTACGCCGGGCCAAGGACCTGACGATCGCGGACATCCACGCCGACCTCGACGACCCTCGCACCGTCGCGGGTACCGCCTATCGCGCCAAGGTCTATGGCGAGCATCCGTTCGCACGCCAGAGCAAGGGCACGATCGAGTCGGTCACGTCGATCACGGCCGCGGAGATCCGCAAGTTCCACGCGAAGTGGTACACGCCGGACAACACGGTCATCGCGGGGTCGGGCGACGTGCCAACCGGCGAGATGCTGGACCTGTTGGAGAAGACGTTCCGTTCGTGGAAGGGCCAGTCGCCGGAGGTCCCGAAGCCGGCCGAGCCCGTCGATCCGCAGAAGCCGACACACACGCATTTGGCGGAAGACCGGGCCCAAGTGCAGATCTTCCTCGGCCACCTCGGGATCCGCCGCAAGGACCCCGACTTCTACGTGTTGCGGGTCATGGATCACGTGCTCGGCTCGGGGCCCGGATTCACGAGCCGGATCGCGAGGAAGCTGCGCGACGAGCAAGGCCTGTGTTATGCGGTCAGTGCCGGGATCACACCGTCGGCTGCTCTCGAGCGTGGTACGTTCACCTGCTACATAGGGACTTCACCGGGACAGGAAGAACAGTCGATCCGCGGGTTCCTGCACGAGATGCGGTCGATCCGCGAGACGCTGCCGAGCGACCAGGAGTTGGCCGATGTCAAGGCGTATCTGACCGGCTCGTACGTGTGGGGGCTCGAGCGCAACTCGAACCTCGCGAGCTTCCTGCTTCGCTCCGAGCGCTTCGATCTCGGTGATGACTACATCGAGCGGTTGCCTGGCCTCTACGAAGCGGTCACGGCCGAGCAGGTTCGCGAGGCGGCAGAACGCCACCTGCACCCCGATCGCTATCACCTCGTGACGCTGGGCGCGTTGTCCGATGAATCGGTCACGAAGCTCGGAAAGCTCGACTAGCCCGGGGCGGGGTCTTTGCTCCCCTGGACGACCTGGATCGCGTGGCCGAGCACGTACGTTACCGTCGGGACTCCGAGCAGCAGGCCCCAGATGCCGAACAGCTTGTGGCCGATGATCAACACCGCGAGCACGAGGACCGGGTTCAGCCTGAGATGGTGGCCCACGATCAGCGGGTTGAGCACGTAGGCCTCGAGCATGTGGACCATCGTGACCATTGCGATGGCCCACAGAGCGGTCTCGAACGAGCCGTGAGGCGGCTGAATCGCGACGAGGCAGATCGGCGCCGTCGAGATGAAGACACCGGCGACCGGGATGAACGAGCAGAGGAAGACGAATGCCGACAGGACTACCTTGGACTGGATCCCGAGGATCGACATGCCGATAGCTGTCAGGACCGTGTTGATGATCGCGATCACGAGTTGAGCTTCGAGGAAGCGACCGAGCACTCTGCCGAACTGCACGACAGTGGACCGAACCTCGTCGTAGAAGATCTGCAGCTTCGTGTCGTGTAGCGACTCGACTCCGGCCGTGACCTTCGGAAGGTCGCGGACGATCAGGAACGCGAACAGGAGAGACAACAGGAACATCGTCATCAGGGAGGCGATGTCCACGACGATGCTCACGAGATAGCTGAACGTCGAAAGCACCTGCTTTCGGTCCTCGAAGTCGGTGATCTGTCGGGGTAGCTCTTGCGGGAGGGGTTCGTCCTGGGAAGCGGCCCCGGCCGAAGGGTGACCGAGTCCGAGTGTTTCACTCACCAGCACGCTGGCCTTCTCGCTGCCGAGCAGGCTCTTGAGGGTCGGCGACTGCTTCTTCAGCTTCTCGATCGTGTCGTTGAACGTGTCGATGATCTGCTGGCGGTCTCGCTCGAGCTGGGCCGCCTGGGTTCGGATCTGCGGAGCGAGCAGGACACCGACGGCGACCATGACCGCGATCATCACGCTGAAAACGACCGCGGTTCGCCACTTGCGCGAAGCGATGCGATGCTCGAGGCCCTCGACTCCGTGCTCGGCGATGTACGCGAACACGAACGTCAGGAACACGAGCTGCATGAAGCTGCGCAGCAGATACAGGACGAGGAAGAACAAGCCCCAGAGCAGGACTTTGGTTCCCAGTGGGATCAGGTAGTTCCACGGCGGGGGAAACGACTTCGGGTCGTGTTTCGGTGGCATGGATACGCTCGGACGTCTCGACTGGAGCGCTCAACCATACCGGCCCCCGAATGCGATGACACGAGCCCGGTCGGTACACGCGACGAGGCGCCGGCCGAGCACGGCCGTCGCCTCGTCACCGCGGGGGGGCGTAGTCTACTTTCGCCGCTGTCGTTCCTGGTGGATTCTCCTCGCGCGGGCTCGTTCCATCGGCCCGACTCTGCCGTCGTCGTTCCGATCGAGTCGCTCGTGGAGCCTTTCGGGGCGACGCCGTTCGATCGGGCCGAGCTTCCCGTCCTTGTTCTTGTCGAGGCGGTTGAAGGCCCGCTCGCGGGGTCCGATCCGGCCGTCATCGTTGCGGTCGAGCCGCTCCTTGCGGTCCTCTCTGCGCTCGTCCCGGCGTTCCGCGCGGTCATCTCTCCGGTCATCGCGGCGTTCGGCCCGGTCATCTCTCCGGTCTTCGCGGCGCTCCTTGCGGTCCTCTCTGCGCTCGTCCCGACGCTCCGCGCGGTCATCGCGGC
>Ga0055451_10001149_pt1 | contig 10771 bp, 7 predicted proteins | sample China_Galinas_PW_3_FD_57745 | JGI IMG/M metagenome (GOLD analysis project Ga0055451, IMG submission 57745) | Wetland microbial communities from San Francisco Bay, California, USA, that impact long-term carbon sequestration - China_Galinas_PWB_D2 | ecosystem: Environmental > Aquatic > Marine >... | reverse complement strand
GTAACAGTAGGCATTTTTTCATGGTTGGTCTTTTTCTGCTCTGGGAAAATATTTCCTGGCAGTTCATCTCTTTTTTTTCTTCTTTTTTGGTTTGGGTTCGGGGAGTTCCTTCAATGAGATCCTGATGAGTTCACTTAGCCAGTCCCTGTCCTCGATCTTATCCTCAATCAGGAAACTTGGTTTGGCCCCTGGGTACGGAGGAGCTTCCACCACCTCCTTTATAAATGCCCGTCCCGATATGGTCGGTTTGATGAACAGTTTGTTATCACAAACGAGTGCGAATATCTTTCCATTGGAATAAATCCCATATTCGCCAAACATCTTTTTCGCCGTGATCTCGCCAGCATTTTCTATCTGGTCCAGAACGAAATCCACGAAAGCCTGATCAGAAGCCATTCATATCTTATAATTGTTACTCCCGACGGAGCATCTCAAATCTCCTGGCGGATCTTTATTCCTCCACCAGAACAGGATCCCCAAATCCCAAACTCTTCAATGGTTCGAGTTGGGTCGCCGCATCGCCAACCACCACATAATACATTTTTTGTGTATCAATGTATTTTTGTGCCAGTTCCCGATGTTCTTCCAGGGTCATCGATTTGGTCACTTCCTGTTGTTTGGTGATGTAGTCAAATGGCAGGCCGTACATGCTGATGGATTCCAGCATATACTGTAGTGATCTCATATTTTCAAATGCACGTGCATTGGATTTGACAAGTGCATCCTTTGTAAATAGCAGGTCCTCTTCTGAGATCCCTTCACGGTACTTGTTCATTTCGTCTTTAAAGATCTCCATCGATTCCTGTGTGGCATTGGAACGAACACTTGAACTTGCCTGGAAGGTACCATAGAGATTGTTTCCATCGAAGCCTGACCGGGCACCATATGTAAATCCTTTTTCCTCGCGAAGGATCATATTAAGGACTCCGTTGAATGATCCTCCCAGCTTATAATTCATTGTCTGAATGGCATCGTAATCGGGATCTGTGCGTGTCGGGGCCAGGTTGCCGATTTGGATAACCGATTGCTTGGCATCAGGAACATCGACAAAATAGATGACAGGTGAATCCGGGTTAACGGGAATTTCAAATTCAGGAATAACCACATCCTTTGACTCCCACCTGGTATCGATTCCCTCAAAGGCAGCTTTTACCTCGGAAGGAGATATATCTCCGACTACATGCAGCGAAGCCATTGTCGGACTGAAATTGGTCCCGTAATAATCTTTCAGGTCGTCCATTGTAATGGATCCTATGGATTCAATGGTCCCGTTTGATGGAACAGCCAGCAAGTTGTCTTCTCCAAATGCCAGCTTATTGAATGTTATATAAGCCAGGTAATTTGGATTGGCCTTATTGCGCTTATGTGTATTGATCACCCTGCTTTTGGCCAGATCAAACTGTTCCTCATCCCACCTGGGCTCAAGCAGGATCTCTTCTACCAGGTCCACGGTGCTTTCAAAGTTTCTTGCCAGTGTATTGACACTGATGGTAACGGATTGCTCACCTCCATAAACATTAATACTCGCACCCAGCATATCAATCGCTTCTTCCAGTTCTTCCGGCGTTCTGGTAGCCGTGCCTTCGGTCATCATGGAAGCTACCAAATAAGCAGTACCTGAAAGTCCGGGTTGATCCAGCAGATGCCCTCCCTTTATAACGAGAGAATAATTGACCAGGGGGACTTCATTGTAATCAATGCCATAGATCTTGATTCCATCGGAAAGTGCATCGGTCCAGATGTCGGGCGGGACAACAACCGGATCAGGGCCCAAAGGCGGTTGCACGGAACGGTCAAAGGAGGAGGGGGTCTTCTTGATCTCCTCCTGTTCATCAGATACATCCTGGGACACCTCTGTGGCATCCGTAATACTCTCTTCCACTACATTGGCCTTCACAGAATTTTCAGCAATCAGGTTGAGTTTTCCTTTGGGGACAAAGCTCGTGGCCACATAGGGCATGTCCTTAATGTACTTATCATAAACACGTTGCACGTCGTCAATGGTAACAGCCTGGATATTTGCTATATCCTGTTCGATAAAGGAAGGGGAGCCGGCATATTCATTGTACTGTGCCATTTGAAATCCTTTCATAAGAACAGAAGTGATGCTGTTATAGAAGCTGGTTTCCAGGCTGGCCTTGATCCTTTCCATATCATTTTCAGTAATGCCTTCCTTTTCGAAAAGTTCCATGGCTTCAAAAACAGCATCCTCCACATGGGCCAGGCTGGTATCTGCATTGGCATTGATGGAGACCCGGAAACTGCCCGCCAGCTCCCTGGAACGGTTATAAGCCGATGCTCGGGAGGTCAGTTTTTTATCCTTTACCAGGACCCTGTACATGGGCGATTTCTTTCCGGAGGAAAGCAGTTCTGCAAGGATATTCAGGGCGTAGGCATCAGGGGTATATTGCTCCACAGTGGGCCAGACCATGGTAAACAGGGGCGTTGTTGCGAAATTGTCCTCGTGGTACAGTTTTTTAGTTTTATCCAGCGTGACAGGCATGGAGTCCATGTCCTGCATGGATTCCCCACCGGGGATCTCTCCAAAGTATTTCTCTGCCATTGCCAGTGCTTCCTCTGTATCTATGTCACCGGCTATAACCAGGGTGGCATTGTTGGGGCGATAGTAAGTATCGTGAAACTCTTTCACATCTTCTACAGTGGCGTTGAACAGGTCCTCCATCTCGCCGATCACCTGCCAGTTATAGGGATGGCCGGCGGGATAAAGATTTTTATCAATTACATATGAGTTATGACCATAAGGCCGGTTGTCCACACTCTGCCGTTTTTCATTCTGAACCACATTTTGCTGGTTAGCGAATGCAGATTGGGTAACCGTGTTGATCAGGTAACCCATCCGGTCGGATTCCAGCCAAAGGGCCAGTTCCAGGGCATTTTTCGGTACAACTTCATAATAGACGGTCCCGTCAGAATTGGTCCCTCCGTTCAGTGTTCCACCTGCAGCCTGTATCTTTTTAAAGAATTCATCCTGACCCACGTTCTCGGATTCTTGGAACATCATATGTTCGAACAGGTGGGCAAATCCTGTTCTTCCGGGCTTCTCACGATTGGATCCCACATGGTACTGGATAGCAACTGAAACGATGGGATCGGACCGGTCGGTATGCAAAATCACATCCAGGCCATTCTCGAGGGTATGTTTTTCATAATTGATTGAAAAATCTGTTTTCTCTCTGGAAGAAGAGGTACAGGAAGCCAGCATAAGGAGCAGGATCCCTAAGGCATAAAAGGTGAATTTTTTCATAGTTGTTCTTTTGTAAATTGAGGGTTGACTTTTTTTCGAAAAGCAAATTAGCACATATTTTTTCCAGGTGCAATTAATCTTATTCCTTTCTATGGTATATTCCCAGGAATAGCGTCTGAAGTGGTGTACCATCTCTGTCAAGGATCTCCCATAATTGTGTAACTGTTCCGTCTTCATTAACCGACCAGGTGATTTGATTATAATACCAATCAATGCTGGTTCCTTGTTGCAGATCACTTTTCAGCACCATTTTCTCTGTTTCACCGTGTCCTGTCAACTTCAGTATATTTCCGCTGTTATCGATCCACAACTGGTTCCAGGTAGAATCAGATTGATCATAATAGTTAAAACTGCTCCCGGTTCCGCCTTTAACGCCTTTCCAGTGTTCCAGTATGATACAATGGTCTTCAATATGAGATATTTGACTGTCACCAACTTTTTCTCCCAGCGAGTCCAACACAATCCATTCGCCCACCCAGAAATCAAACTGTTGATGTATTTCATCACAACAGGAGCAATCGGTTTGGGCATGAAGCGAAATAGTCAGAACAAAGGGCAGTAAGAAAATATATAAGGCTTTCATAACATTGATGATTGTGTTAAACTAAATGCACTAATTTGTAATGCAGTTTTACGGTGGCTTCATTTTCAGGAAAAACACTTGAGATAAAGGTCTCAAATGTAGCGTTCCTGGTCGCGTGGCCTATTTCGTAAATTTCATGGACTCTCGCACTATCCTCCCCGGTCATTTCCCATACCAACTCAATCGATTAATTTCCATCGCTTCAAAAGGTATTCCGACATGAGTGCATCGTAAGCATTGTACTTGGCAAATCCTTGAAGCACATCAATCTGGCTATCATAACATTGCTTTATGGCAGCTTCAATTCCAGGAGTCCTGAAGTTGATTGCATCGATGCTGTTCAATGCAAAATTCCGGTCAGAAAGGCCATATTTGGTGTCAGTAAGAATTCGAATATATATCGGGGCTGCAGCTTCTTTCTCACCCAGTTGGAACAGAGTCTCAGCAATCAGGGTGGCTGCTGAAGCATCCTCTTCTCCGCTTGCCTTTTTTAAATCGGGGATCGCTGATTTTGCGTTCTTTTTATGGATCAACAGGCCTGTCGCCCCCCAGTAACGGATAGCAGCATCCTTATTTTTCAGATATTCAACATAGCGATCAATATCACCTATTCCGTGATTTGTAGCCAGTTCGGCTGCTTTTAAAAGTTCATTGAAGGGACAGGCATCAGAACGCATATAATCATACATGGATCCCGTACCGGCTCTTTTAAGATATTGCGTTTCCGGAATGAGGCCTACATCTTTAATTTCTGCCATCCACCTGTAATTCTCCTCTCGCATCCGTTCCAGCACCTCCTTATAGGCCGGATCCCCTGCCAGGTTTGTTACTTCCCAGGGATCGTTTTCGGTATCATAAAGCTCCTCCACAGGTTTTGTCAGAAATGGAACACTTTGGACAGCATTTAATTTTCCTTCATAAAACAGATCTTCCCAGGATTGGGCAGATGCCGCATTGAAGAGATAAGCCAGGTGTTGCAAATAGATCCGGAAAGGCATGTAATTGCGTATGTACCTGTACTTCTTATCACGTACCGCCCTGCTCATGTCGATGCGTTCATCCATTCTTCCCCGGGTCATGTGCACATATTCCGGTTCCGGTTCCGTATTATCCCCGAGAAAAGCGTTCCCCTGCATATAATCGGGTTTTGGTACACCGGCCAGGCTCAGGAGGGTAGGTGCCAGGTCCACGAAACTGATATTCCTGTCCACCGTGGAACCGGGTTTTTCCGCCGGGAAATATTGTTTGTACTTTTCAGGGATTCGGATAATGAACGGAACCCGGGTACCGGTCTCATAAACATAGCGTTTGCTGCGTGCCAGCACACCGCCGTGATCCCCATAATAAAAAACGATTGTATTTTCTGCTTCTCCGCTCTCTTCCAGCTCTTTCAGTAACCTGCCCAGATGGGCATCCATATCCTCTACCTTGTCATAGTACTGGGCCCAGTCATGCCGCATCTCTTTTGTGTCGGGATGATAGGGTGGAAGAACTACATCTTCAGGTTTGTGACGGAGTTCCTCAGTGGGGATCGGTTGGTGTATGGAACTTTCATGCGATTCCATCAGATTAAATATGGCAAAAAAGGGCTTTCCTACCGGGCAATTCTTATAAGTGGCGTTTCTGCTGGATTCATCCCATATACTGTTGTAATCCCCTTTATAGTTAAAGTCGGTTTTTGAATTATTGGTACAATAATAACCTGCCTTTCGCAACAGTTCAGGGTAGGTGATCACAGACTCTGATTTCGGATAGGTGCTGCGCATTCCTTCATTTCCGTTCGAAGCCGCATAAACACCTGTAATGATCGTATTGCGGGCAGGGGAGCACACGGGGTAGTTCGCATAGGCATGGGTATACAGGAATCCCTCTGAAGCCAATTGATCCATATGTGGAGTGGTCGCAAAAGCGTCACCATAACATCCCGCGAACGGGCTGTTATCTTCGCTGGTGATCCATAAAATGTTGGGACGGGAGTCTGCCTGTGAGTAGGCGCCTACAGTAATTACTGCCAGAACGAATGCCTGGACATAGGAGAGGAGCCTGGAGGTTATTTTCATTGCTTTACTTTATTACAGCGCTAATAATACAAAAAAGATGATTTAACTTCTTGATTTTACAACTATTTTAAGGATGCAATCCACGATTTCATCCACAAACTCAAGCGAAATATCATGCCCCATTCCATGAATGATACAAAGCCCGGCACCAGGTATGGTAGCAGCCACCTCTTTCCCTGCTTCCAGTGGAACCATGGGATCTGCATCACCATGGATGATCATGGTTGGGATGTCAATCTTTGCCAGGTCTCCCCGCCTGTCGCAATAGTCACCGATAAAAACGGCAGCAATCTGCCTGTTGACCGCATCCGGTTGCCACGAACGCTCAATATGGCCCAGAGCCCTTGCTTTCAACACAGAATCGCTATCGGTCGCCCCAAGCGCTTTATAGGTATTGACCAGATAATTTGCCAGTGTATCGGGATCATTTGTAGCGGGCGGCGGAGCAGTCATAGCCTGCAGTGCTTGTTCATCTCCTTCCGGACGATCCGGGTTCCCTGATGAAGCTGACATACTGGTCAGGGAAAATACCCGGTCCGGGAAATGAATGGCAATGATCTGCGCAATGGCTCCCCCCATAGAGGCGCCCACAATATGTACTTTTTCAATTTTTAAAGCATCCATTAATCCGATGACATCCTTAGCCATATCCAGTAATGTATAGGGTAGTGGTGCCGGTTTACAGGTTTTATAAAAGGGAAAAATAGCCGTCCAGTCGGGTTGCCCCAGTGTATCCAGTGTTGTTGATAACCCGACATCTCTGTTATCGAAACGAATGATCCTGTAACCATTTCGTGCCAGTTTTTCACACATCCCGGCAGGGTAATGAAGCATGGTTGCACCGGTTCCCTGAATCATGATGATGGCTTCATTATCTATATCTCCAAAGGACTCATAGGCGATGGTGATCCCATTTGCCTGAACAGTTCCAGGTTTCGCAAATGCCGGAGATGAGGTTACCAGTTCTTTGATGTAGTTGATTGTCGAATCGGGATAATTATTGAAAATATGGTGTTCTCCGTCCAGTTCAATATGCTGCGAATTCTCGAACCCTGACAAGATCTCCTCCTGGTATTCATACCAGTTCCAGGCCGTGGCAGATACGAGGATGATGGGCAACTGTTTATCCATCTTCAGGCTATCCATATAAGCCAGGTTTGGAATAAACTGGTACCACTCCTTCCTGTATTGTTCAGGGAATTTTGTTTCATACCACTCATTACCCCCATCTATATATTTTTTCAGCGCTCTTTTCGACATATGTTTCCAGAATGACTCCGGTGCCGGATCAAGTAACAACAGTCCTTTTACTTCATCCGGATATTGACTGGAAAAATAACGGGTAGTAAGACCACCTAAAGAGTGTCCGACGAGTACGTATGGCGGATCAATATGTTCATGATTCAATATGGATCTGAGTTCATCTACCATATTGGGGATTGTTCTATCCTGCCTGGAGGTATCGGATTTGCCAATGTCAGCCCTGTCGTATAAAAAGACCCTTGCAAAATTTGCAACTGAGTCCGGGATAGCTCCCCAGATTTCAAGACTGTCTGACATTCCGTTTTCGAATATGACGGTGATATCTCCGTTCCCGAATTCTTTGATGCAGAATTTCTGCCCCTGTATATCAACATAACGTTCCTGTCCGGCCAGGCTAAGACAAAAAAATGGCAGGATGAATGCCAGCAGTATTTTCAACGGTTTCTCAGTTCTCATTTTGAGTCTGGATCTTAATGACCCTGAAGTATTCGTAATTGAACATTTTAAAATATATCCGGTGGGGATACAAGTAACAAAAAGGTATAAATCGTCTTATATTTTTTTTCTCTGAGGGCGCCCAACTTTCCAGGAATCGCCTTTTATAAATTGACAGCGTATCTATCCTGAACTGTACATCAGGCAGCGGCATCCCGTCGCAATGATAGATTTTTTTTGCCGTATTATAAACGCTTTCGCTGAATCCCCTCTCCCTGATCAGTTTTCTTATTCTCCAGGGGTTTCCAAAGGAATGCAGTTTCAGGTATTTATTCATAGCGCCTTCAGCTTCGGAGGGTGGCATCACGTATTGATATATCATTTGTACAGGGAAGCCTGTATCTGTTCTATTCCTGTCGCACACTTTTAAAATGGCCTGACTGACAAATACATGATCTGAGTGCCCGTACAATCCGATGATATCGTCCATTGTGAAAATAACAGACGGTTGATAGATGAAAATCAGTTTTTCTATAACACTTTCAATGGTATCGCTTCTGAAAGTTGTGGCAAATTCGCTGTAAAGTACATTTATATTGCTGACAGGCGAATCCATCCTCAAAGGCTGGTCAATCAATGTGAATTCCCTTAAGCCTATCAAATTCTTCACCTTTTCCGCACTGTTTATTCCATTAGCTTCCCGGATGGAATCCCTGAGAAATGATGCGGCCTTGAAATAGAATGCTCCTACATCCCATCCCCGTAAACATAACCATTTTGCTGCTGCCATACTGCCATAGGAATCATCATGATGTGCTACAATAATCAATGCTCTTTTGTTACCGATAGTATCCAGATATGTGTCTTCCGGGTAACTTTCATCAGGCTGAACTTCCAGTTTTAAGAATAGCAGGGGAAGCCAATAGATCAGAATTCCAAACACCAGTACGATGATGATCCATTTTTTAAGCTTCTTCATTCTGGTATAATGCTATGGCAGTCAAAATGAAAGATAGTAATCGAAGAAGGGGAGCATCTGGTTAGGAACCCGCCCATCTTCTGTATATATGCCACTGGTATGGGTTCCTATATATTCTTCAGCAAAATGGGTAATACCAACATTTTCCAATCGCTCGCTGAACATCATGCATTGTTGAGAAAAGCGATCACCGGAATTCCTTCCCCAATCCAGTTTGATAGCTTTCAGTTTTTTAAGATTATCCAGATGTTCATCAATCATGTGAACAGGCATATTGGCATACCATTTTGCCAGGACATCCTCATTGGCAACCAATTCTCCGTTCTTGTATTCAAAAGGGATATCGCAGTAAAATGGTGGATTGTTGGGGTTGGGTGACCAGGATTTGGCAAAGGCAATGATTACTTTTCCAAAATATGATCTATTGAGCTCATCCTGTGTTTTTATGGTGGACAGTTCCTTGTAGGTGTTACTGTTGGGGCCATATTCCCTGACGATTGTCAGGGCTCCGGGACTCAATGCGTATACACTGCTGAATATGTCCGGATGGTGCATCGCTATTTTAAGCGCTCCATACCCCCCCATACTGTGCCCTGTGATGCCACGGCTCTCTTTATCAGCGATGGTACGGTAGTTTTTATCCATGTAGTCCACTAAATCGTATGCAGTGAAATCTTCCCAGTTACCATAGATCCCCGTATTACTGTAAAAACTACCGTCATAGGTTGTTTTTTCATCGGGAACCACCATAATAAATGGCCTGATCCTGTTGGTTGAGATAGATAAATCAAGCAACCCGGACATCATGGAGAGCATGCGGTGGTCACCCATAAAACCATGAAGGAAATAGATGACCGGATAGTGCAGGTTACTCTGTTCATACCCGGGGGGCAGGTAAACTGCAACGGCTCTTGTTGGATTCTCTCCAAATGTATTTTCCAGGTTTTTTGAATATAGAGAATCGATTATGACGGTTCCCTTTTCTACCTGTGCATTTGTTACTAAGGCAAGGTTGAAAAGAAAAATCAAGAATAAGAACTGTTTCATAGAAATAAGGTTATAAATGTTAAGACTTTTAAGATACAAAACTCGATAATCAAATGCCAAAAGGGAAGAGAAATCTTACAGAAGGGAACATTATAAGGCAGCTTTATGATCTGACCTGGCCAATGTTGCTGGGTATGATGGGGATGGTGATCTTTAACCTGGTTGATACCTATTTTGTAGGAAGACTTGGAATTTATGAACTGGCTGCCATGAGCTTTAGTTTTCCTGTTGTGATGTTTCTGAATAGCCTGTCACTGGGCGTGGGCATTGGAACGAGTTCCCTGATCTCAAGAAATATTATTCACACTGAACGAAATGAAGTCAAGATGATGGCAAGCCGGGCCATTTTACTTGGTGTATCCATTGTCCTGCTTTTTGTTATTGTGGGTCGGCTTACCATTCGTCCCCTTTTTACTGCACTGGGTGCAGAAAAAGAGGTAATGGAATATATCCACGACTACATGAGTGTCTGGTATTTAGGAGTCCCGTTTGTTGTTATTCCAATGATAGGGAACAACATAGTCAGGGCAACCGGTGACACCTTCACGCCCGGTATGATCATGGTTGCAATCGCAGTGGTCAATGCCATCCTTGATCCATTCCTGATTTTTGGATACGGGCCATTCCCTGAGATGGGGATCAAAGGGGCCGCCCTGGCAACAGTGATAGCCCGAAGCATAGGATTAGTGGTAATATTGATCATACTTATCAGAAGAGAAAAACTGCTTACGCTTCATTTTGGGAGGATCAAGAGTATTATCTCAACATGGAGGAATGTGATCTATGTAGCCGGGCCTGCTTCGTTGACCATGTTGATTACACCTGTCTCGGTTGGACTTATTACAAAAATACTGGCGGGATTTGGGAAAGAGGCTGTGGCTGCATTTGGAGTGGCAACCAGGATTGAAATGTTTGCCCTGATGGTGGTCATGTCCCTGGGATCGGTATTAATCATATTTGTAGGGCAGAATTTAAGCAAGCAAAAATTTCAGCGGATTCTAAAAGCATTAAATATCTCGTTAAGATTCTCACTGATCTGGGGTGTGATCATATTTATTATCCTTCTTTTCTTTGGTCAGGCCATTGCTTCAGCTTTTACAAAAGATGCCAGTGTCATCGAAATCACCAAAAATTACTTC
>Ga0055451_10001148_pt1 | contig 10773 bp, 10 predicted proteins | sample China_Galinas_PW_3_FD_57745 | JGI IMG/M metagenome (GOLD analysis project Ga0055451, IMG submission 57745) | Wetland microbial communities from San Francisco Bay, California, USA, that impact long-term carbon sequestration - China_Galinas_PWB_D2 | ecosystem: Environmental > Aquatic > Marine >... | reverse complement strand
GGCAGGCCCTGGCCACTGACAAGGCCAAGGAGTTCGGGAAGAAGGTCGGGATCGCGGACCCGCAGAAGAGCGACAAGTGCATCCAGTGTCACGTCACGGCTTTCGGCGTGTCCAAGAAGCTTGCCAAGCGCATCAAGCACAAGGACGGGGTCCAGTGCGAGGTGTGCCACGGACCCGGTGGAACGCACGTGTCGAAGCGCATGATGGCGGCCGCCACGGGGAACGTCGATCCGGCCAAGGTCCAGAAGTTGACTAAGGGCGAGATCATCGCGGAGCCGTCCCCGTCGACCTGCCTGAAGTGCCACAACGACAAGAGCCCGAGCTACAAGCCGTTCTGCTTCAAGGAGTTCATGGCGAAGATCCGGCACCTCGATCCGCGCATCAAGCGCACGAAGGCCGAGATGGAGAAGCTAGAGAACCGGTGCAACCCCGATTGCCCGAAGTGCAGCAAGAAAGACAAAGAAAAGAAGACGGACAAGAAGTAGCTTCGTCTCTCCGGGACTGCTGCATCCCTAACACTACCGGGCACTCGCAGAGTCAGTGATCGAGGGGAGGCATTGCAACTGCCGGCGATGCCGCTCTCAGGACGATCCCCGTCTACGAAGCCGTCATCCGATTCACAGCTCAGGCGTACGCCACTCCTACTACTTCTTCTTCGCTGCCTCCTTGGCCTCGCCGTTCTTCTTCGAGCACTTCGGGCACTTGGAGTAGCAAGCCTCGACGAGCTGCTTCATGTCGGCCTTCGATCGCTTCTTGCGCGGGTCCAGGTGCCGGATCTTCGCCATGAACTCCTTGAAGCAGAACGGCTTGTAGCCGGGGCTCTTGTCGTTGTGGCACTTCAGGCACGTGGACGCGGTCGGCTTCGTGATGATCTCGCCCTCGGTCAACTTCTGCCGCTCGGCCGGATCGAAGCCGCTCTTGGCCGCAGCCATCATGCGCCTCTTGACGTGGACGTCTCCAGGGCCGTGACACGTCTCGCACTGGACGCCGTCCTTCGGCTTGATCTTCTTGGCCAGCTTCTTGGCGATACCGTAGGCCGTCACGTGGCACTCGAGGCACTTGCCGCTCTTCTGCGGATTCGCGATCCCGACCTTCTTCCCGAACTCCTTGGCCTTGTCACTGGCCAGGATCTTGTATGCGCTGGCGTGTGGAGTTCCTGCCCACGTGTCGTAGGGGTGCCCGTTGTCCTTCCTGTTGTGGCAGTTCTTGCACAGCTTGGCGCTGACGTACTTCGAGGGCTGCTTCTTCTTCTGAGCATTGCCGCCGGATGCCAACGGATCGGCCACAGAAGCTAGCAGAACAGGCAGGAGCAACGCTCCGCCCGCGATGGCAAGGCGAGACAGGAACTTCATCTCTCGGGCCTCCTTCGGGAAGGATTCGGGAAGGAACAGTCACGCGCCTCGCGAGCGAGCTCGTCCTCGCTCTCGCTCGAGGCTTTTGACGCCATTGGTCGGGCTCAGGACATTGGTCGTACGGCGCTTCTGCTTGCCGCGCACGACGGATGACACCGCGCTCGTCGCGTATCGTTCGGCGCGGATCCGCTGCGGCGTCGGCTCCACCGCCGGGGCTGGCAACGCGGGCATCGTGGGCATCGCGGGCATGTACGACCGGAAGCGTTCCGTGACGTCGGCGATCGACTCCTCCTCGCCTTCGCGGACCTCCCACATCGACACGATGGGGAACAGCTTCGCGAAGATCATGTAGAAGAGGATGAACGCCGCCACACACCCGCCGGTGATCGCCCACTCCGTGAGCGTCGGAAGGTACACGCCCTCCCGCCACGGCATGCGCGGGTGCATGAGGGTCGGGACGATGATCAGGTAGCGCTCGACCCACATCGCGATCACGATCAGAACCGATGCGATCACGCACCCGGTGACCGTGCGCCCCTTCGGAAACGCGAGGATGATCGCCGGAGCGATGAATCCCCCGATGACCATGGCCCAAAACGGCATGTAGAACGTGCCGGTGATCTTCTCCATGATGGACTGCATCATGACCGGCTCGTTGCCCGTGATCTCCACGAGGTAGATGTTGAACGTGAAGTAGATCATCAGGCAGCACATGGTCAGAAGGACCAGGCCGAGGTTGTTGAAGTGGATGTCCTTCATGATCCACCGGAGCCCGAGACTGCGGCGGATGATGGCCATCGCGATCAAGAGGCCGGCCAGCCCCGAGAAGATCGCTCCGACGACGAAGTAGGGTCCGAACACCGTGCTGTGCCAGCCGGGCTGCAGCGTCGTCGCGAAGATGTAGGAGACGACCGTGTGGACGGAGATCGCGATCGGGATGATCACGATCGCCATGACGCTGATCGCTCGCTCGATGATCCTCTTCTGTCGCTCGGTCCCGCGGAAGCCGAGGGCGAGAATCCCGTAGATCTTGGAGAACCGGCCGCCCCGGTCACGCAGGATCGCGAGGTCCGGGATCAGCGGGAGGTAGAGGTAGATCAGGCTGCCCGTGAGATACACGCTGATGCAGGACACGTCCCAGAGGATCGGCGACTGGAAGCGGCCGTGACGGAACACGTTCATGATGCGGTCGGGACGCCCCATGTCGACGATGATCGAAACAGCGCCGAAGATCAGGGCGAACACCGTGATCACCTCGGCGCAACGCGTGATCGGCCGCCGCCACTCGGCGCGCACGACTCGCAGGATCGCGGAGATCAGCGTCCCGGCGTGACTGATGCCGATGAAGAACACGAAGTTCGCCATGTACACGCCCCAGTAGAGCGGGCGGTTCATGCCCGTGTCGGCGAGTCCCACCGTGATCTGGTGGATGTAGGCGAACGCGCCCGTCGCGACGAACGCGAGGAGCGCGGCCGTCGCGACCCAGAACCGCCAGGTGGTCCTGTGCATCGTGGCGATGATCCGCTTGTCGAGCGGAGCGACTGCTAATCGCGCCATTTTGCCTCCCGCAAGTAGAACACCTTCGGATGCGTGCCGAGCTCCTCGAGCAAGTGGAAGGCACGCCGGCTCTTGCTGAGTCGTGACACTTCGGACTCGGGATCGTTCAGGTCGCCGAAGACGATCGCGCCCGCCGGACACGACTGCGCGCACGCGGGCAGCGTCCGCACGTCTTCGTCCGTGAGCTCCCGGCCCTCCAGTCGCGCGCGGTCCTTCGCGGCCCGAACCCTCTGGTGGCAGAACGTGCACTTCTCGACGACGCCTTTCGGACGCACCGAGACGTCGGGATTGAGCTGCCTGCGCTGCTCGTCGGTGAACGCCGGCGCCCGCCAGTTGAAGTACCTCCGCGTGTACGGACAGGCCGTCGTGCAGTAGCGGCAACCGATGCAGCGGGGGAAGATCTGGGCGACGATGCCGTCCTCGTTGATCCGCGTGGCCCCGACGGGGCACACCTTGATGCACGGCGGGTTCTCGCAGTGGTTGCACGGCGTCGGGATGAACTGCGTGTGCAGATCCGGATACTCGCCCTCGCTCACGGACATCATGTCCATCCAGAAGATCCCGCGGTCGAGCGCCGAGGCGCCCGGGCCGGCGAGCGCGACGTTGTTCTCCTTGCGGCAGGACACGACGCACGCCTGGCAGCCGGTGCAGCGATCGAGGTCGATGACCATGCCCCACTTGTAGCGGCGCTTCTTCGTGTCGCTCTTGCGTGCGAGCAGCCGGCGAGGCAGCAAGGCGGCGGCGGTCACCGCCCCTGCCAGAGTCGCGAGCACGCCGCGCCGCGAGGAGGTGCCGGGTGCGTCCGAGCTCCGATTCGCTACGCCGGGCATCACACACCTTCCTTCCAGACGCGCACGCGCGTCTCTTGCAGGGATTGCGTTCCGACCAGCGGGTCCTCCAGCTCGGCGAGCAAGGAGTGGACGCTCGGATCACCGTTCGCGGCAGGCGGCCATCTGCCACCGCCGAGTGGGAGCGCGATGGTCCGAGGCCGAACTCCCGGAACCAAGGTCGCGCACACACGACGCCTGGTCGACGGCGACTCGACCCAGACCATGTCCCCGTCGTGGATGCCGAGCTCGGCGGCGTCTCGCGGGTTGAGCTCCACGCGATCCCGCCACGACCAGCGGCCCAGGCTCGGAAGCTCGCGCAGGATGCCCAGATGGCGCTGCCCGCCCGGAGTGTTCTCGATTCCGCGGTAGGCCTCGAGCAGGAACGGATACTCCTCGGGGTCGCCGACCTCGCGCAGCGGGCGCCAGCGCGGAACGCAGAGCGCATCCCGCGTGACGTCATCTCCCAACCGCTGCGCGAGATCGCCGTTGGAGAAATGCAAGTCGAGTCGAGTCGCAATCGCCTGGGAGAAGAACTCGAACTTGCCGGACGGGGTCGTGAACGCCTTGTCCCAGGCCTCGAACGAGTAGCCCGGGTCCCACCACCCGCCAGTCTTCTGCAGCTCCACGACCAGCGACTCGACATCGTCGGAATCGCTGATCGAGCCGCGCTCCGCGTCGACGATGCCCTGAAGGCGTTCCTCGACCGCCGTCCTGGCATCGGCCCACGGGAATGCGGCGGCGACCGGTCCACCGACGGCTTTGGCGAGACGGATGACGATGTCGCCGCCTCCGAGCGTGTCGTGCACGGGGTCCACGGCGGGCTGCCGCAACGGCACGACGGGATAGCCGGTCGCAGGGGGCGGCTCGACGATGTCCCACTGCTCGAGGTAGGTCGAGGTCGGGAGAACGAAGTCCGCCCAGAGAGTGGATTCGTCCGGGACCGTCGCCAGGCTGATCACGAGCGGCACGCGACCGAGCGCTTCGACCCAACGGTCCGGCTCCGGGCTCGAGTACGCGGGATTGCAGCCGGCCAAGACGAGCGCCGAAACCGGATAGGGCGAGCCTGTCGCGAGCGCCTCCGACATCACCTCCGCCGAGCCTGTTCCGAGTGGGCATGCGGGCGTGTCGGCGCCGTCGATGCGCGGCATCCGAGCACCCTTCTTTGCCGTCGTGTCCAGCTCCGGAGCCGTCCACTCGGCGAGCGGGGCCGGCCGCTGCGTGAGCATGCCGCCGGGGCGCTCCAGGCTGCCGAGCAGCGCGTTCAGCGCGTGGACCGCCATCGCCGTTCCGAGCCCGTTGCTGGCCGCGGTCGTCTCGGCATCGGCCAGCGCGATGGCCGGACGAATCTCGGTCAGCTCCTGCGCGATTCGATGGATCGTCGCTACACCGACGCCGGTGACCGCCGCGACTTTGTCCGGTGCATACTCGGCCAGGATCATGTTCCGGAACCCCGGATGGCTCGTTCCTGCCTCGTCCTTCCAGTCGTCGAAGCCGAAGCAATGGTCGCGGACGAACGCCTCGTCGTAGCGCTTGTCCTCGATCAGGGCGTGCGCCAATCCGAGAGCGAACATCCCGTGCGTGCCCGGCGCGATCGCGATCCACTCGTCGGCCTTGGCGGCCGTGCGCGAGAACCGCGGTGACACCTGCACGAGCTTCTGGCTGAGTCCCGGAGTGCCCCGGCGCCGGTCGCTCGTCGCACGCACGAGGTGGATCGTCTGACACCAGGACTCGAACAGGCCGCCCCCCAACGCGAGCACGTAGCGCGTGTTCGGCCAGTCGTAGGCCGGGAGATCGGACGCGCCGCTCATGTACGCCATCGCCAGTGCCTGCGCATCGTCCGGCCGCGACGGGAGCGCGATGTGATTGGGGCTGCCGTAGGCGGAGAGGAAGCGTTGCCACAGCCGCGACTGTGAACACCGCGGCTGCCCATCCAGGACGACCACCTCGTGCGGCTTGCCCGCGGTGCGGACGTCTGCGAGCCTCTTGGCGATCGCTTCGATCGCCTCGCCCCACGTGACCGGTTGCCAATCACCGGCCCCGCGCGCTCCACGTCGCTTCAGCGGACCTCGGATGCGATCCGGGTGATAGAGCAGATGGAGCCCCGAGTGGCCCTTCGGGCCGACTCCACCTTGGTTGATCGGGTGGGCCGGGTTGCCTTCGATCTTGATCGCGACACCCTCGTGCACCCGAACCTTGATCCCGCACCCGGCCGGACACTGCCCGCACGTCGTCGTGATCCACCGCTCCTCGCCGCGGACCCAGCCATCGGGAACGGGATCCACGACGGCCGGGCCAGGATAGTCGGAGCAGCCGGCCAGGCTCGCGGCGCCTGCCGCGCCGAGGCCTTGGAGGAACCGGCGGCGTCCGAGACGTACGGCCGACGAAGAGAGCGGCGAGGAGCGCCGGCCGCGGGCATGGCTCTTCGTGCTGGCCTTCGAGTGGATAGACATGAGGTGGCTCCTACTGGTGACAGACCAGACAGTCGGTGCTCACGTCCTTCTGTTCATGGCACTGCATGCAGCGATCCATGGAGAACAACGCGGCCGCTGTCGGAGGGACGGCCCTCTGGGTCATGTCCTGGTGGCAATCCGTGCAGGTCATCCCGGCGAAGCGCAGGTGCGCGGAATGCGAGAAGTGGACGTATTCGGGAACCCTGTGCAACTGCACCCACGGAATGTCGACGTGGTCGCTCAAGTGCTTGCGCAGCTTCCCCTCCTCCGGGTTGTCCGTCAGCGCCTTCGCGGCATGACAATCGCGGCAGACCGTGATGCTCGGGATCCCGGCCACATTGCCCGACCAGGATCCGCGGTGGCACGCGACGCAGACCCGGATGTCCTTGCGCGCGAACAGCGTCTTGTCCTGAAGCAGCGGGTTGTGGCAGCCGTCGCAGCGGGGCCGGGCACCCCGCTCGTGACACAACGCGCAGGCCGTGAGCACCATCGTCTTGGCCTCTTCCTCGTCGAACTCGAGGGCCTTGATGTGGAGCTTGCGATACGCGTCACGGTGCTCGCCCGACTTGAAGTAGCCGACGTGCGCCTTGTGGTTGAACGAGATCGGCTGCTCGACCTGATACTCGCGGATCGACTCGTCGCAGCCCTTGGGCGACGCGAGCACCAGGAGGAGCGCAATCGGCAAGACGCGGGATACGGTGTTCATCGCTCCATCTCCTCGGCCAGAGCGCGGGCGATCTACTCGCGCGTCGGTATCTCGACCTTGTTCTGGGCCGACCCATCGACCTTGGCGTCGCCGTTGCCATGCCCGAGAGCGGCAAGCCCTGCGTAGGCTCCGACGTTCATCGACTCGACCAATCCGGAGGGCACGACCATGAGAGTCGTCTTCTCCTTCATGCCCTCGTAGAGCAGGTTCAAGCTTCGGAGCTGGATCGCGATCGGGTTGTCGAGGTACTCCTGCGACGCCTTGGAGAACCTCTGAGAGATCGCGACCTCGGCGTCGCCGAGGATGATCCGCGCCAGCTTCTCCCGCTCCGCCTGTGCCTGTCGCGACATCGCGTCTTCGAGCGACGGTGGGATCACGACGTCGCGAATTTCGACGGAGATCACGCTGATGCCCCAATCGTGCGTCCTGGCATCGATGAGCTTCTGGAGATCGACGTCGATCGACTCCCTGCCGACGAGCATGCGGGCCAGATCGGTCTTGCCGATGATGTCCCGCAACGCCGTCTGGGCGGCCCAGGCAACGGCCTCTCGGTAGTCCTCGACCTGCAACGCCGCCTTCTCCGGATTGGCGACGACCCAGAACAGGACGGCGTCGACGTTGACCGGGACGGTGTCGGAGGTGAGGGTCTTCTCGGCCGCGAATCCGGTCGTGCGCACTCGGCCATCGATCCACATGATGACCCGGTCGACCAGCGGGATGACAAAGAAGACTCCCGGCCCCTTGAGACCCTTGTAGCGTCCAAGGCGCAGGACGACGGCCTTCTCCCATTGATTCGCGACGCGGACCGTTGCGGCCAGCAACGCGGCAACGACGAAGCCACCGCCGCAGATCACGAGAGACTGCCCCAGCGTATTACCCTCTCCCCATGCAATCGCCAACGCGACGATGAACACGACCAGGAACACGACGAGGCTGATCACGTTCAGCCCGATCTTTGTCGGAGTTGCCGCAAATGCGCCTAGTTCTTCTTCTTCCATGCCCATCGATCTTCTCCTCGTGAACAACGAGCCCGGCACGGTGGCCCGATCGGAGACCGGACCCGATGTGAGCTCGCGGGAACTCTGCTCATGCAAGTGCTAAATGTCGTGGACCCAACAACTCATCCGGCGGACCGCTCCCTCGTGCCGGAACTCGGTTTGGCGCTCGCGAGCGAGCGCTGGAGCTCGCGCGCCCAGAGCGCTTGAAACGTCAGCAGCCTGCGGCCGAGGACGTCGGTGAGCCGCTGCAGGAACGCACAACCGGTGCGCGGCTCTGCCTCGAGGACGCGCAGCAGCTCGGTGCGCGCAAAAGAGGCCAGCAGGGACTTCTCCGCGGTGCGAGCCGAAAGCGTGAAACGGTACGGCTTGACGAGTGCCGACAAGCCGACGGCCTTGCCCACTGCCAGCGTGTCGACGGCGACGTCCTTGACCGTGCCGTTCAGGGATAGCGGAAAGCAGACCTCGACCTTGCCTTCGAGAACGACGTAGAGCTGATCCGCGTGGTCGCCCAAGAGGAACAGGTACTCACCCCTGGGGATCGACCGGTGCTCGGCGATCGCGTACAGCGGGGACGCGAGCTCGTCGGGCATCTCCGCGAACAGCTCGGAGTGATACAGTGGATCCGGCATCGCAGGTTCCTCGTCTTTCTGATCAGAAGGCCACCGGCTGCAGCTGACCGTGCAGACGGTTCAGCGACGGATCGATCAGGAACTCGCCCACCAGGATTCGCTCCCGCTCCAGGAAGCTCTGGATGCGCTGGAACACCGACTGCTCCGTCTCGAGGTCGGCCTCTTCGGAGACATCGTGAAAGGCCACGATCGATGGCTGTTCGACGAAGCGCGACGCCACTGCGGTTTGCCGCCGCAACTGCTCCTCGACGCCCCGCACCAACGCCGGGTCGAGCTCGGGCGGAATCTCGAACGCCGCGCCCAGCGTCGCGAAGAACGAGCGCTCGGGAACCGGGGGCATCGTGAGCTCGGGGTGCTCGGCGCGCTCCTGTTCTCTCTCGCGAATACCGCAGATCAAGATCAGCAAACCCGAACCCATCAGACCGGCGAGGAACATCAAGAGGGGCCAAACGGAGTCCATGTCTTCTCTCCATGCGCAAGACGCGCGAAAACCGGACGTCCGCAAGAGCACACGACGTACCGCGCAACGCATTCGACGCGTGCGGCCGCGAGGCGGGCTCGGGCTCCTGTGTACGAAACGCGTACAATCTTCTGCGCCGCACGGCGTTGCGAGAGGCTGTGGAATTCGCGGGTCAGGCGTTCTTTCGCATCCGCGTGAATCGCGTCCGGCGACGTCCGTTATTCGTGGTCATCGCGCAGGCTTCGCGTTGACCACGGATGTCATGACCAACTGTCAGGCTCGGCGCCGTGAGCCTCGTCGGGTTCGGCCGAGATCCGCTTGATCAGGCGATAGAGGTTGCGTTCGCTGATCCCCAGGATGCGGGCGGCCTTCGAGCGGTTGCCGCCGACTCGCCGCAGCACCGCCCGCACGTGCCTCCGCTGCAGCTCGCGCAAGGTCGGCACGTGCCCCTCGTCCTCGCCGGCGGCACTGGCCGCTGGGGCATCCGCGGCCTGCGGGCGCTCGGCGAGACGCGCCAGGTGCTCCGGAGCGACGACGTCTCCGTCGGCCAACACGACTGCCTGCTCGATCGTGTGGATCAGCTCACGCACGTTGCCGGGCCACTCGTGCGCGCACAGCATCTGCAAGGCTGCCTCGCTGATGCGACAAGACCGTCCGAAGTTGCGATTGGAGCGCTCGATGAAATGCGAGACCAGCAGCGGGACGTCCTCGGCACGCTCGCGCAGGGGGGGAACGTCGATCGTCAGCGTCGAGAGCCTGTAGTAGAGATCCTCGCGGAATCGCCCCTGAACGATCGCCTCCTGTTCGAGCTTGCGATTGGTGGCGGACACGACCCGCACGTCGACCGTAATGTCCGACGTGCCGCCCAAGCGCCGGAAGCTGCCGGTCTCGAGCACGCGCAGCAGCATCGCCTGGATCTTGAGACTCGTCTCGCCGACCTCGTCGAGGAACAACGTGCCGCCGTTCGCGACCTCGAACAGACCGTGCTTGCGCCGCGTGGCCCCCGAGAACGAGCCCTTCTCGTGACCGAACAGCTCGCTCTGCAGGAGATCCTCGTGCAACGCCGCGCAGTTCACGACGACGAAGGCCCCCTCGTGCCTGGGGCCCTGCGTGTGCAGCAGCTTCGCGACCAGATCCTTGCCGACGCCGGTCTCGCCGAGCACCAAGGTCGTCGCGTCAGCGCGGGCGATCCGCTCGACGGTCTCGCGCAGCTGTTGCAGCGCTTGACTGTTGCCGATCATCTGCCCGCCCATGTCCGGCGCCGAGTAGCCGTCCTCGAGCACGCGATGCCGGGCGAGCAGCGACAGGTGCTCGCGCGTCTTGCTGATCGTCATCTCGACCTTCTCGATCGGGCAGGGCTTCTCGAGATAGTCGTAGGCGCCCAATCGGACGGCCTGGATCGCGGTGTCGATCGTGCCGTGTCCGGTCAGGACGACGACACCGGCTGGCACGTCGTCCTCGCGCAGCCTCTCCAGCACCTCGATCCCATCGATGTCCGGCAGCCGCAGGTCGAGAAGCACGACGTCGACGCCGGGCATGCGCGCGCCCGCGAGCGCTGCGTTGCCGTCCGCCGCGGTCTCGACGTCGTGGCCACGCCGGCGCAGCTCGCTGGCCATCACGCCGCGAAAGACGTCGTCATCGTCGACGACGAGAACGCGATGCTCGCCGCTGGCCTCGACCATCACGCTGCCTCGTCCGCGGGAGCGAACACGACCTCGAAGCACGAGCCCGACCCGACGCCGCTTCGGCGGCGACGTCCGCCTCGTCGACAGCGGCGTCGGGTCGGGCTCG
>Ga0055451_10001146_pt1 | contig 10779 bp, 8 predicted proteins | sample China_Galinas_PW_3_FD_57745 | JGI IMG/M metagenome (GOLD analysis project Ga0055451, IMG submission 57745) | Wetland microbial communities from San Francisco Bay, California, USA, that impact long-term carbon sequestration - China_Galinas_PWB_D2 | ecosystem: Environmental > Aquatic > Marine >... | reverse complement strand
ATCAGTTGCTTGAGGTGACCGTCGGGATCGCGGGTGCCGAAGAACAGGCTGCCCGCGGGGGCGGCCCCAATGCTGTAGTAGCTGAACCACTGCATACTGAGCGCACCCGGATGCGTAGCGGCGATGTCGACGAGCGAGGGCTGCGTCGCGGCGGCGAAATCGGGATTCGTAGACGGGTTCGGGACGAGCCATCCACCGACGACCGGCATCGACAGCATGGCGTCCTGGGAGCGTTGCTGCACCTCGAACCTGGGGTAGTCGACGGAGAACACCGAATACGTCGGCAGGTTCGTCGAGCCGTCGACGACGATCGTCATCTCCGCGACCTTGTCACCGGGCTGGACAGTGAATACAGCCGTCACGTCGAAAGTCTCATTCCCAGCCTGTAGCGGGTGATGCACGCCCGCCCATAGGTACAGGAACACGCTCGCCGAGGCGGGAATCGCATATCCAGTCCATGTGGAGTTCGATGGGCAGACTTCGAGCTTCTGCTTGCTGACCGTGTCGTAGAGCTCGATCTTCCAGATGTCGAGTGCACCTCCTGCCGCCGCGCCGGTGCGGAACGTGAACGGTGTATTGGTTCCGTTCGCAGACGACGCCATCTGGATGCCGACACCGGGGGTGTCAACGAGATTCAGAGTCGTCAGCCCATTCGTAACGCTGTATTGGGCCATCAGCGAAGCGCACGGCAGCGCGACGCTGGCGAGTAACCTGAGCATGATTTGCATAGTCGAAGACCTTTCCTGTTTAAGGACTGGGCGAACAAGAACCGCACGGAATGTCGTTCATCGTTCCCTCCGAGCACCCACAGATTGCTCGGATGGTCTCCGCTAGTTCGCGAAGGTCTCGGGCACGACGACCCGCGACTTAAAAGAGGCGGAGGCACGATGCTTGGTGCGTAATCCGCGGCGGTCGTCGGTCTTGCAGGTTTCTCGAGTCTTTTTGACCTTCGAGGCTCTGTCCCGAATGCGGCCGGAGTTTGCTCGGCGAATCCTGGCCTGCTAGACGGTCCCTCCGCCGCTTATTCGCCGCCCTGCTGTCGGTTGCGCGGCCGGAGATAGCGCGCAAGGTAGGCGAGCTCTTCCTCGAAGTCTCGCTCGGTGGCGCAGGTCATCGCGACCTCGCGACGAACGAGGGCTGCGAGCTTTCGGCGTGCGATCCACAGCTTCTGGCGGTCCTGGCGCTCGCCATCGAGATGGGCGGCGAGGACTTCGTAGTAACGGCTGTTCTGCTCGCGCAGGCGCGCGATCGCGCGCTCCGTGAGGTGCAGCGCCCATGCCTGGTCGAAGTCGGGCTCGTGCTCGACCGGCTCGAGGTCGTCGAGGACGGGAACGGTACGCTTGCGGGAGCGGTCGATCGCGACGCGTGTGGCCACCGTGAGCAGCAGGCTGCGGAACCGTCCCCGGTCCGGGTTCGCCCGGGTCAGCACGCCGCCCTGCAGCACCCGCAGAAACACGTCGTGGCACACGTCTTCGGCGTCGTCACGGGCGAGGCCCTTGCGCGCGAGGTAGGCGGCGACCGGCTCGCGATAGCGGGCGGCGAAGTCTTCGAGCGCAGTCTGATCCGCTGCTCCGGCTCGGTGGATGACGGTCCACATCGTCGTCGGGAACATCCTCCCGACTATAGCGCGGCGGCGGCGGGAGTCGGGCAGTCTGCTAACATGCGCCAGCGATGGCGGACGACCGTGAGCTCGTATCGAAGGCAGTCAGCGAGGGCCTGCTCGGTCCTGACGTCTTGTTCCGGCCGGACGAGCCGCCCGTGCTCGACGGATACGAGCTCGAGCGCCAGCTCGGCCGCGGCGGCAGCGGCACTGTCTGGCTCGCGCGCGACACGGCGCTGGCGCGGCCGGTCGCGATCAAGTTCCTGCACGACGCGAGCCCGGCCGACCTCGAACGGTTCCGGCGCGAGGCGAGGGTCACCGCGAGGCTCAACAACCCGGCGATCGTGCAGATCTACGAGCTCGGCGAGACCGACAGCACGCCGTACATCGCGATGCAGTTCGTCGATGGGGACAGCCTGGCTTCCGCCGAGCTCCAGACCGGCGAGCTCGTGCGTGTTGCACGCGAGGTCGCGCTGGCACTCGAGCACGCGCACGAACAGGGCATCGTGCATCGCGACATCAAGCCCGAGAACGTGCTGCTCGACAGGGACCGGCGCGCCTACGTGACGGACTTCGGTATCGCGCGCAGCATGAGCGGCGGGCTCGACGAGACCATCAGCCGCGAAGGACAGATCATGGGCACGCCGCACCTGATGGCGCCCGAGCAGGCCCGCGGCGACAGCGAGGCGGTCGATGCACGAAGCGACATCTACGCGCTCGGCGCGACGCTCTACACCAAGCTGACCGGACACTATCCGTTCGCCGCGACCAACATCGTGGATCTGCTGCACGCAGTCATCCACGAACAGCCCAGGCTCCCGCGCGCGATCGACGCGACGATCCCTCGCGCACTCGAAGCCGTCGTCATGCGGTGTATGCAGAAGGCGCGTGAGGACCGGTACCAGAGCATGCGGGACGTCGCTGCCGAGCTCGAGCAGTTCGTGTCGGGCGGCGGCGTGCAAGGGGAGTCGACGGCATGGTTCCGGCGACTCGTCAGCAAGGTCGTCGGCGTCGCCGAGCCACCGCCGGTCGACGACCGCGCGTCCGACCCGTACTGGTCGCGTGGCTTGGAGATCGTCGGCCGGATCGCCGCGTGGGATACCGATCTGTATCGCGTCTCCGGCTCGCTCGCACGCTCGTTCGAGCGCCTCGATGTGATTCGCGGCGAGCTCGACGGGATCCTCGCCGACCGCCCGGACACGGCCTGGGCGCGCTTCTATCGCGGAGTCGCGCTGTTCCGTCAGGGAAGGCTCGAGGAAGCTCGCGAGGACATGGAGCGCTCGATCGAACGGGTCAAGGACCTCGCCGCGGCCTACTTCGAGCTCGGCCGGCTTTACCTCGCGCTCGCGCTGGCGGCGCACTCGACGGCGTTCGACCACATCAGCGAGACCGGCCGCTGGCAGGACCTCGACAGTGTGCACTCGCGTCTCGATCAGGCGATCGTCGCGCTGCGCGAGGCCGAGCGGATGCAGGGCGAGGTGCCGCCCTGGCACCGCGGCTACACCGACGCCGTGCAGAGGCTGTCCGAGGCCGACTACGCCGGTTGCATCGCGGCCTGCGACCTCGTGCTCGGCGAGGATCCCGACGTCGAGCAGGTCTGGAAGCTGCGCGGCGACGCCGAGCGGCTGTCCGGGCAAGAGCCGTTCACGAGCTATGACCGCGCGCTTTCCGTACGGCGCAGCTACTACGAGGCGCTCTACGCGAAGGCAGAGGCCTACCTCGAGCGCGAGCGCGTCTCCGAGGCCCGCGCGGCGCTCGAGCGTGCGCTCGTCATCCATCCCGAGTTCGTCGAGGCTCAGGCGCTGCTTGCGCGCGTGCACCTGCACGGCGCCGCGAACGACGACGGCGGCTACGCGCAGGCGATCACGCTCGCCGAGCAGGTGTTCGCGCGCAACCCGCAATCGTACGCGGCGGCCGTCGCGCTCGCCGAAACGCGTCTTGCGGCCGGGCGTAGTAGCGACCGCGATCTGTTGCGCGCAGCGCTCGAGACGCTCGCAGACGCCGCCAAGCTCGAAGGCTGCCAGAACCGCGTCAAGCTGCTCCAGATGACGACGCAGCTCGAGCTCGCGCGTCTCGCGCGGATGGCCGGCGAACGACCGCAGCAAGAGCTCGAGCAGGTGCTGGAGTTCTGCCGCCAGCACCTGCGAGTCGATCCCGACCACGAGGGATGGACCCGGCTGCGCGACTGCGCCGAGCAGGAGCTCGGGGAGCTGTGAAGCCGACAGGGCGAGACTCGTAGGTTTTCGCCCAGACAATCTTGTATCAGCAAGGATTATCGAGTGAGATCCTTGCATGGTCACCTATCGTCTGGGCCAGGCGGCCCGCGTGCTCGGAGTCAGCGTGGACACGGTGCGGCGACACGCCGACGCCGGACGCTTGAAGACCACGCGGACTTCGGGTCAGCACCGTCTCGTCGACGGCGCGGACCTCGCGCGGTTTGCCGAGAGCCTCGACATGGAGGAAGAGGCGGAGGGTGTGTCGTCGGCGCGCAACCATCTGCTCGGCATCGTGACACGGGTCGTCAGCGACAAGGTCGCTGCGCACGTCGAGATGCGGTGCGGTCCGTTCCGAGTCGTGTCGCTCTTGACGCGAGAGTCCGTCGAGGATCTCGGCCTCGAACCGGGCGTGATGGTGCACGCCGTGATCAAGGCGACGAACGTCGTCGTCGAGCTTGCCCACGAGCGGTCGGCTTCCTGACTCCGGTCTTCGAAACTCTGTCGAGGCGATGCATGCGCCGTCAGTTCCTGTTGCTCGGTTGTTCGCTCCTGGCCGTGCTCGCCGGGGCCTGTCACGAGTCGGCGTCCCAGGGCACGAAGACGCTGGTCTTCGCCGCTGCATCGCTGACGGGGTCGTTTCAGGAACTCGCCAAGGAGTTCGAGCAACGCAATCCCGGCAGCGAGATCGAGCTGCACTTCGCCGGCACGCCACAGCTCGTGCTGCAGGTGCGCGAGGGCGCTCCCGCCGACGTGTTCGCGTCGGCCGACCTGACGAACATGCGGCGCATCGTCGAGACGGGTAGGACCGTCACGACGCCCGTCACGTTCGCGAACAACCGGCTGACCATCGTCACGCGCAAGGGCAATCCCGAGGCCGTTCACAAGCTGTCCGATCTCGCGCGCACGGACCTTTCGGTCGTGCTGTGCGGTCCAGAAGTGCCCGCGGGACGATATGCCCGCGAGGCGCTCGCAAAGGCGGGAGTGTCGGTCGCGTCCGTATCGGACGAACCGAGCGTCAAAGCCGTGGTCACCAAGGTGGCGCTGGGCGAGGTCGACGCTGGCATCGTCTATGTCACCGACGCGACGAGCGCCAAGGACCAGGTCGACTCCGTGACGATTCCCGACGCCCAAAACGTCGTCGCCATGTATCCGATCGCCGTCCTCGGATCCGGCCGCAACCGCGCGGGCGGCGCAGCGTTCGTCGCGTTCGTCACGTCACCGTTCGGGCAAGCCGTCCTCGAGCGGTTCGGCTTCGTGAGTCCGTGACGACCGCGCAACGAGCCATGCCCCGGGTGCTGCTCGTGCCCGCGGTGGTAGCCGGCGGCTTCTTCCTTCTGCCGCTCGTCGGGCTGTGTCTGCGCGCGCCGTGGTCGGACATCGCGGCGCATGTCGCCGGTCCCGAGATCCGCGCCGCGCTGTTTCTGTCCTTGCGTTGCTCGCTGTCCGCCGCGCTGATCTCGGTCGTGCTCGGCCTGCCGCTCGCCGTGTGGCTCGCGAGCGGTGCATCACGGCTGCACGCGGTCGTTCGAGTGCTCGTCACCCTACCGATGGTCCTGCCGCCCGTCGTCGGTGGGGTCGCGATGCTGCTGGCGTACGGTCGCAACGGCATCGTCGGCGCGCCGCTCGACAAGTGGCTCGGGCTGGCTTTGCCGTTCACGAGCCAAGGGGTGATCGTCGCCGAGACGTACGTCGCGATGCCGTTCTTCGTGCTGACCGTCGAGGGCGGGCTGCGGTCTCTGGATCCGCGTTTCGGCGACGCGGCCGCGACGCTGGGCGCAGGTCCCTGGCGCGTGTTCCGAACGATTACCGTCCCGATGATTGCGCCGTCGTTGCGGGCTGGGCTCCTCGTCGCATGGGCCCGCGCGCTCGGTGAGTTCGGCGCCACGATCACGTTCGCGGGCAACCTCGCCGGTAAGACCCGCACGATGCCGCTGGCGGTCTACGTCGCGCTCGAGACCGCGCCCGACGCTGCGATCGTCCTCAGCCTGCTCCTGGTCGTGACCGCCGGTTCGGTGCTGATCCTGCTGCGCAGGCAGTGGTTTCCGGCCAGATGAGCTTGCGCGCCGACATCGAGCTCCGCCGTGGAGGCACAGAGCTTCACGTCGACCTCGACGTCGCCGCGGGTGAGACGGTCGCGCTCGTCGGGCCGAACGGTGCCGGCAAGACCTCGTGCCTGCTCGCGATCGCCGGTCTGCTGCGGATCGATCGTGGTCGCATCTCGCTGGGTGACCGGCTGCTCGATGACGGTGAGACGTTCGTGCCGCCCGAAGCGCGCGCGGTCGGTGTCGTGTTCCAGGAACACCTGTTGTTCCCGCACCTGTCCGTGCTGCGAAACGTCGCCTACGGCCTGCGTACCCCCGGTCTGTCGCGCCAAGCGGCTCACTCCACTGCCGTGTCGTGGCTGGCACGCGTCGGGATCGCGGAGGAGTATCACGACAAGCGACCGGGAACGTTGTCGGGCGGGCAGGCGCAACGCGTCGCGCTCGCGCGAGCTCTGGCGATGTCGCCGGCGCTGCTGCTTCTCGACGAGCCGCTCGCGGCCGTAGACGCGTCGGCCCGGCTCGAGCTCAGACACGAGCTTCGCTCGCACCTCGCGACGTTCGCCGGTCCGCGCATCGTCGTCGCGCACGACATCGCCGACGCGCTCGCGCTCGCCGACCGCATCGTCGTGCTCGAGAACGGGAGCGTCGTGCAGACCGGCACGACCGACGAGCTGGTCCGCTGCCCGCGCTCTCGCTACGTCGCCGACCTCGTGGGTTGGAACAGCTTCGCCGGCACGTGCCGGGGCGGGATCGTCGACACCGGGGCGGCGCAGTTGAAGGTCGCATCGCCGATCGAGGGTGACGTGTTGGTCACGGTGCACCCGCGCGCGGTGTCGCTGTTCCCCGAGCGCCCCGCGGGATCTCCGCGCAATGTGTGGGCTGCCACCGTCGTGCGACTCGAACCGCTCGCGGATCGTGTCCGCGTGCAGCTGACCGGCGTCCTGCCCCTCGTGGCGGAGGTCACTCGTGCGGCCGTCGAAGACCTCGGGCTGGCCGAAGGCAGCAAGGTCTGGGTGGCGATGAAGGCGACCGAGATGAGTGTGACGGCGCGCTGATGCGACACGCGAAGCCCTAACGAATGTCTCTGACACATTCGTTAGGGGCAGCGGCGAGTTCGCGACGTCCCGCGAGAACGACATCGATCAGCGGCGGGTTCTCGAGCACCTTCTTGATCGAGCACGAAGCGGCAGCGCGAACCGCGGCGGCCTCGTACTTGGCCGGGAACCCGTCCGGCAGCACGACCTCGTGCGCGATCCGCGTCACGCGCCGCGTCTGCGGATCGCGCTCGACGATCTGCCGTAGCCCGAGCCCGTCCGTAACGATGCCGCGCCTGTCGCAGAACTCGAGCAGGAAGTAGCCCGCGCAGTTGGCCAACGCGCCGAGGAAGAGGTCGAACGGCGCCGGCGCAGACCCGTCGCCACCGGCCGCCTCGGGTTGATCGGACTCGATACGGTAGTCACCGCCCTCCGCAACGACTCGCTTGCCGCCAGGAAAGGTGACTTGGGATTCCAGTCGATCCATGTCGCGTGCCTCCAGTCGGATCACTCCGTCGCCGGAAGAGAGACACGATCGGGCACAGAGGTTCCCGCCGGTCGCCGCGAGCTGCGGCGCAGTGCCCGACCAATCACCCGCAAGTTCTCTCGCCGACGGGCGTCGGAGCCGGTCCCATGAACGTGCGCACCGAGACGATGGAGTTGCTTCTCTACGGCCTTGCCACCGGGCTCGTCGGTCTTCTGGGCTGGGAGCTCTATCGCGCGAGATCGAACCAAACGATCGATGTTCCGCCGCGGTTCGGGATCGAGCGGATATGGGACCGCGCCGTGGCCGACGGCCTGAGGCTGCGGCCCGACGAGCGCACTTGGGACTATGGTCCTCGCCAGGAACAGTGGTGGCAGACGGCCTGGAAGGCCGACTGGACCGGGGGCGAGCGCTCGAAGACGAAGCGTCGGGTCGATCCTGGCGGGACATCGTCCGGGGACGACACGAAACCCAAGCCGCTCGCCGACATCATCTCGCTCAAGCTCGTGCTCGCCGGCGGTGACGACACTCGCTGTCTCGTCCAGCACGAGCAGCACGACGTCGAGGTTCCGGCCGGTGCGCTCGAGTGCCTCGACCTGCCGGTGACTCCCGGGCAACCCGCGATGTTGCCGGACGGCACTCCGATCCTCCAAGTCATGGTGCCCGGGGACACCCTGTGGAGGCCGTACGCGGACATCGAGTTCGAGCGCGTGGACGCGACCGGGCCGTACGCGATCTTCAGTCGGACTTCGCCCAAGGACCCGAACGAGCGGATCGAAGAGAGGCTCGTGGTCGACGAGCTGGCGATCGACACGCAGAGCTTCGAGCTCGGTGGCGACGCCACGACGGGACGTTCGGCGGCCGGCGGCTCCGAGCCGGCGAGCGACTGGCGCGATCCCGGTGATCGGACGAGGCACATCGGGAACGCCTGGATGGTCTCGGTCAAGGACGGCGAGATGCTGTCCCGAAACTACGAAGACGTGTTCCGCGACTGCGGGCTCGAGGACTTCTGCGAGTGGATCGCAGCTCCCGGAAGCTCGAGCAAGCCGCAACGCGTGCGCGGTGTCTCGATTCGGCGGGTTCCGCGACGCCTGTCCCGGTTCGCGATGCAACCGGGCGATGTCCTGATCAAGGTCAACGGCACGCCCGTCACGAGCAAGGCCTCGGCGATCCGCGTCGCGAAGGACCTGCTTCGCCGTGGCGTGCGCAGGTTCGAGCTGACCTTCCTGAGAAAGGGCCGCGAGGTCGTCCGCGTCTACCAGGTGCCGGACAAGAAGTAGCGCTAGAGCCGCGGGTCCACGGGTTCGCTCTCCAATGCGAGCACCGCGAACACACACTCGTGAACCCGGCGCAACGGCTCGCGGCGCACGAAGCGCTCGAGGGCTTCGACGCCGAGGGCGAACTCGCGGAGGGCGAGCGAACGCTTGCGGGTCAACGACCGTTCGCGCAGACGGGTGAGGTTCTCGGGAGCGCGGTATTCGGGGCCGTAGATGATGCGCAGGTACTCGGGGCCGCGGCACTTGAGCGCGGGTTGCACGAGGCCGCGGCGGCCCTTGGTGACGAAGTCGAACGGCTTGACGACCATGCCCTCGCCGCCGGCGTCGGTGAGCTCTTGCCACCAGGCCGTGGCGTCGGCTTCGCTCGTTTCGGCCGAGAGGTCGACGACGCGAAACGGTGTGGCCAGCAGGAGCTCGTCGTCGGCCGCGCACACGCGTGCGAGCGTCTCCATGTGCCAGACGTGGTCGCGGTCGGCGTGGACCTGACCTTCGGAAGCAAGCAGGTGGAACGGAGCGAGGCGGTAGTCGGCCAGCGAGGAGACCGGCCAGCAATACTGGCGGTAGGCGTCGACGTAGGCGTGGACCATCTGGAGCCTGTTCTGGTAGCGCGAGAGGAGCTCGCCCGTGTCGGCGCCGCGTTCGCGCGCGGCATCGAGGGTCGCGACGACCTCCGACAGCGCGCCCTTGCCCGCCGCGCCCGCGGGAGCGTATTGCCCGGCCAACAACGCCTGCGCCTTCGCCGACCACGGCATGAGCTCGCAGTCGAGGCACAACCAGTCGGCCGCGAGCTCGTCCCAGAGATCGGCAGCCGTGACCGCCTCGCGCAGCCGCAGCAGGAGCTCTGTCTCGAGCTCGGCGTTGCTGAAGAACGATCGACCCGTGCGCGTGTAGCAGACACCGGCGCCGTTGCCCGCGATTCCGAAGCGGCGAACCGGCGTGCTGTCGTCCTTGCACACGATCACGACGGCGCGTGAGCCCATGTGCTTCTCTTCGCAGACGACTCGCGACGTGCGGTTGGACCGGAAGTAGGCGAACGCCTCGGTCGGATACTCGAGGTAGCCGTCACGGTCACACGTCTCGCTCGGTGCCATCGTCGGCGGCAGGTAGATCAGCCAGCGCGGGTCGATCGCGAACCGGCTCATGACCTCGAGCGCGGCCGTCGAGTTCTCTTCGCGCACCGTGATGTTCGGGCGCAGGCGCGTCGAGATGATCCGCTTTCCGAACACGTCTTCGAGATACAGCAGATCGTCGTGGGCCTGCTGGGCCGTCAGGGGCGAAGCCTCGTCGGGTTCGACGAGCGGCCGGGCCGGCTCGCAGTAGACACGGCGGGCCGGTACCGAGACGAGCTCCTGCTCGGGATAGCGGAGCGCCGTCAGCTTGCCGCCGAACACGCAGCCGGTGTCGACGCAGATCGTGCGGTTGAGCCACTCGGCCTCGGGCGTAGGGGTGTGGCCGTACACGACCATGGCCCTCCCGCGATACTCGTTGGCCCAGTCGTGCCGAACCGGCAGACCGAACTCGTCGATCTCACCGCTCGTGTCGCCATAGAGCGCGAACGAACGCACGACGCCCGAAGCCCGTCCCTGCAGGTCCTCTTTCAACCCGGCGTGCGCGACGACGAGTCGCCCGCCGTCGAGCACGTAGTGGCTGACGAGCTTGTCGATGAAGCTCCTGACCTCGCCGGTCAGTCCTTCCGGGCTAGCCTCGAGCTGGGCCAGCGTCTCGGCGAGTCCGTGACTGACCCGGACGTTCTTGCCGTTGAGCTTCCTGAGCAGCTTGACCTCGTGGTTGCCCGGCACGCACAGCGCGGTGCCGGTTCCGACCATGTCCATGACCAGACGCAGCACGTCGGGCACGCGCGGCCCGCGGTCGACGAGGTCGCCGAGGAACACGGCCTTGCGCCCGGCCGGAGGCGTGACGTCGAAACGAGCTCGCTCGCCGTCATCGCGCTCGACGACCTCGTAGCCGAGCTCGGTCAGGAGCTCTTGCAGCTCGTCGAAGCACCCGTGAACGTCGCCGATCACGTCGAACGGGCCGGACTCGTCACGCTTGTCGGTCCAAAGCGGCACGCGTCGGACGACGACGTCCTCGACCTCTTCGGGCGTCGACAGCACGTAGACATGGCG
>Ga0055451_10001145_pt1 | contig 10780 bp, 10 predicted proteins | sample China_Galinas_PW_3_FD_57745 | JGI IMG/M metagenome (GOLD analysis project Ga0055451, IMG submission 57745) | Wetland microbial communities from San Francisco Bay, California, USA, that impact long-term carbon sequestration - China_Galinas_PWB_D2 | ecosystem: Environmental > Aquatic > Marine >... | reverse complement strand
CTTGCCATAATAATCATATTGGCAGCTTTGATCCCTGCCCGGTCCCAGACACCTGTTAAATTCAGTGTGCACGTGGATCCGCAATTTGCATGGTTTAGCTCTGATGATGAGAGCACAGTACCAAACGGGTCGATTTTTCATCTGCAGGCCGGTTTGCAGATGGACTATTTTTTTGCTGAAAATTATGCTTTTGCGCTGGGTGTGTCCATCAATAACCTTGGTGGAAACCTGCTATATAACGATTCGACAGAATTTAGTTCAAAAGGAGAACCGGTGCAGGTTGTACCGGGTCAGGACGTCAAACAGAATCTTCAGTATATTGATATTCCAATAGGTCTTAAACTGAAGACCGAAGAGCTGGGTTATGCTACCTTCTTCTTTCAACTGGGATTCAATCCCATGATCAACATTAATGCCAAAGGTACGTCAGATGCAGCATCCATGGATAAGGATGATATCCGGGACAATATCAATCTGTTCTGCCTGGGTTACCATGCGGGAGCTGGAGTGGAATACAAGTTGGGAGGGAATACCGCCGTTATCGGGGGCATTCGCTGGACCTCCGGGCTAACGGATGTTACTGGTAACGACAAAGCCAATGTAAAATTGAACGCGCTTTCTATTCACCTGGGAATTCTGTTTTGATCTGACATTCTGCTATGAAAATTGCCCTGGCACAGTTGAATTATTTGATTGGTGATTTTGAAGGAAATCTGACCAAAATCAGCGGTGCTGTTGCTGATGCTGTGTCTGAAGGTGCCGATCTGGTGATATTTTCAGAACTATCCATCTGTGGATATCCTCCCCTCGACCTTCTGGAGAGGAAAGAGTTCGTCACAACCAGCAAAGAGTACCTGGAAAAGCTGGCCCGGGTGGTGGACAGTGACACAGGAGTCCTGGTAGGGGGGCCTGATTTCAATACAGAAACAGACGGAAAACTACTGTTTAATACTGCATTCTTCCTGCACGGGGGCAAAGTTCAGCAGGTAATCCGCAAAACTTTGCTGCCCACTTACGATATTTTTGATGAGTACAGGTACTTCGAACCCAACCGGGAATTCAAGATAATCCCGTTCAAAGGCAGAAAACTGGCAGTGACCATCTGTGAAGACCTCTGGGATGAGCAACCGTTTGACAACGATTTTTCGCGTAGCAGGCTCTATACCACCAATCCCCTGGAGGAGTTGCAAAAGCATGGACCGGATGTGATCATCAATATTGCAGCGTCCCCTTTTGCCCACAGGAAAATGGAGGTCAAACAATCTATTTTTACGGGGAAGTCAGCGCGGTATGGTCTTCCGTTGCTTTACTGCAACCAGGTGGGTGCTCAGACAGAATTGATCTTTGAAGGCGGTTCAATGGCCATCCACCCATCGGGTCGCGTTGCCCGCAAACTGCCCCTCTTCCGGGAGGAGGTTCAGCTCATCGACCTGGATGAATTGATCGGTTCTGAGCCTCCGGTTTCCGAAGGTATAATTGCAGACCGGATTGAAACCATTGCCAATGCACTGGTTTGCGGCATCAGGGATTATTTCACAAAACTGGGTTTTAAAAAAGCCACTCTTGGTCTGTCAGGCGGAATCGATTCAGCCGTTACGCTGACGCTGGCGGCAAAAGCAATAGGTCCGGAAAACCTTCAGGTCCTGTTGATGCCCTCACAGTACTCTTCTGACCACAGTGTGAACGATTCGGTGCAACTGGCCAATAACCTGGGAGTGAAATATTATATTCTCCCCATTGAAAAGCTCTTTCACCGGTTTAAGGAGACACTTCATCCACTTTTTGAAAACCTGCCGGAAGATATCACAGAGGAGAATATACAGGCCCGTATCAGGGGGACACTGCTGATGGCGCTTTCAAACAAACTGGGGAATATCCTTCTGAATACGAGCAATAAGAGTGAAACCGCCGTAGGATACGGGACTCTCTATGGAGATATGAGCGGCGGATTATCTGTTCTGGGTGATGTATATAAGACCGATGTGTACCTGATGGCTGAATACATGAACCGGGAGAAGGAAATCATTCCTGCTAATATAATCTCAAAACCTCCTTCAGCTGAACTGAGGCCAGGCCAGATGGACAGCGATTCACTGCCCCCTTATGATGAGCTTGACCGGATCCTTGAAGCTTACATTGAAAGGCAGCTTCCCGTTGACAAGATCACTGAGATGGGACATGAAGCCAAACTGGTTAACAGGATCATCAGGATGGTAAATCAAAATGAATACAAACGATACCAGACACCACCCATTCTCAGAATATCATCAAAAGCTTTCGGGGTTGGAAGAAGGCTGCCACTGGTAGCCAGATATTGACGCAAAATCGATAATTTTTTCTAATTTTGTCTGTTATTCAACATCATTAGGACCAAAGCACAACATTACGATGCAGGAAAGGAACTTTAATGCAGATGACTGTATAGATAATCCAAAATCTGTATTTACAGTACTTACTCCCAAAGAAAAAGAATTCCTGAAGCAAAACTACACCTGCGCCTTTTACAAGAAGGGTGAGATTATTTTCAAAGAGGGGGACAAACCTTTGGGCCTGATGATACTGGCCGAAGGAAAGGTAAAAATATTTAAAGAGGGAGTGGGAGGAAGAGAACAAATTGTCAGGATGGCCAAACCGGTCGGATTCATAGGGTACCGTGCTCTTTTCGCTGAAGAGAACCATACTGCCACCGCTGTTGCCATTGAAGACTGCGTCTCCTGTATTGTAGACAAAGAGAGTGTATTCAGGGTCATGCGCAGCAACGCTGATCTAAGCATGAGTGTCATCCAATCCTTTGCTTCCGAACTTGGGTTTTCACACGACCGTACTGTCACACTTACACAAAAGCACATCAGGGGGAGGCTTGCCGAATCACTGATCTTTCTCAAGGACACATATGGTTATGAAGATGACGCTAAAACCATCAAGATATATCTCTCCAGGGAAGATGTGGCGAATCTCTCCAATATGACCACCTCCAATGCCATCCGCACACTTTCAACCTTTGCACAGGAAGGTGTTATCTCCATTGATGGACGTAAGATAAGGATCCTGGACCTGCCCAAACTTGAACGCATCAGTGAGCTGGGCTAAAAGATGAGATTCATTGGTTATATTTTAGCATACAGCTTTGTCTGGCTGCTTCACCTGTTGCCGGAACGCATCCTCTATCTGCTCTCTGATATTCTCTTTTTTCTCATGTACCATGTCGCTGGTTACAGGAAGAAGGTTGTGTATGATAACCTGAAAAAGTCCTTTCCGGATTCCGGTAAAAGTGAATTGAAGAGTATAGCAAAAAAGTTTTACCACCACCTCTCCGACCTGATGCTGGAGTCTTCAGTATTCCCGTTCTATTCTGAATCGAAAGCCCTGAGCAGGATCACCTATCAAAACTGTGAACTGCTGGATGAACTGTACGGAAAAGGAAAGATGGTAATGGCTGTACTTGGACACTATGGGAACTGGGAATACCTATCATCTCTTGGACTGGCAATCAAATACCCGGTAGTTGCCATCTACAAGCCACTTAGAAACAGGTATTTTGACAGTATGGTACAAAAGAACAGGGAGGCCTACGGGGTAGTACCCGTGCCTATGGAGAAAATTGCACGAAAGCTGATTGAATATAAAATAAACAATAACCCTGTACTAACGCTTTTCCTGGGTGATCAGCGACCCCTGTATCAACAGATCCATTACTGGACGAAATTTATGGGTCAGGATACCCCCATGTTCCTTGGCACGGAAAAATTAGCCCGGAAACTGGATGCCGCTGTTGTTTTCCTGAAATTCAGAAAGTTGAAAAGGGGCCGGTACGAGGTGGAAGTGGAATTGGTTTGTGAAGAGCCCAATGAACTTGATCCGTATGAAATTACTGAACGCCATGTTCGCATCCTTGAAAAAATGATCAGGGATGAGCCGGCATACTGGTTATGGTCTCATAAACGATGGAAACACTCCTATGAAAAATTTATGGAGGAACATGACACCAAAGCTTAATTCAGCATCTCATTTTCATTCTTATAGATATACCAGAGTTTGCTGTACTTCAGGAACACCTCATATGCTGAATTCACGCTGACAATTAACCCATAAAAACCATCCATAAATCCCAATCGAAAGAAGAAATCTTTCAGGAAACGCCAGAACGGGCGGAAGACAATTGTAAAAAAGGTAACCTTCCTTCCCTGTTCATAATATGAGCGGGCCAGTATAGAGGAGAATGAATTGATCTGGCGCTGGTGTTCCCTTATTGAAGGGTAAGAATAATGCAGTATGTCCCCTTTCACGAAACTGGTGGTTGCCCCTTTGTACACCATGAACCTGTCGTGTGGATTCAATCCGCTCCAGTTTCCCATTCTTGAGTCCCATAACCTCAGTTTCCTTGCCGGATACCAGCTTGTATGACGGATCCATTTCCCACAGCAATTTGTGAGCCTGTTAAAATAGTAACCCTCGTGGGTCCAATCCTCCTTTATTCCCTGAATCGACAGCTTCAGCCGGAACGAAAGTGCCTCATCCGCATCAAGCGAAAGGATATATGGTGAGCTGGCCTGAAGGACCGCCCAGTTCTTTTGCTCGATATGACCTGTGAATCTATGCTTGATAAACCGGGCGTTGTACGAACGGCAAAGCTCCTCGGTACGGTCGGTCGAGTAACTGTCCACCACTACTATTTCATCAGCTACATCCAGTAATGACTCCAGGCACCGCGCTATATTATGCTCCTCGTTGTAGGTAATAATGACTGCCGAGATCCTTACCTTCATAATTATTCCTGGATGTATACTCTTTTAACCCGTTCAGGAATGGAAGTCAGTATTTCATAGGCATTGGTCCCGGCCTGCCGGGCAAGTTCCGAAACCGGCTGTTGTTTACCAAACAACTCCACCATATCACCTTCCGAAACATCGAGTCCGGTCACATCAATCATGGTCATATCCATACAGATCTCTCCAACGGTTGGGGCAACCTGTCCATTTACCATCACTTTCCCGGCACCGTTCCCCAGGCTCCTGCGAAAGCCATCTGCATATCCTACAGGGATAGTGGCGATGGTGCTTTTCCGTTCCATCTTTCCACTGCGGGAATAGCCTACAGTTTCACCTGCGTTTACCGTACGAATTTGTGAAACAGTGGATTTTAACGAGCTGACCTCCTTCAGTAATTCTCCCTGGCCAATACCGTGCAGCCCGATGCCCAGCCTGACCATCTCATACTGGGCATCCGGAAACCGCTCGATACCTGCAGAATTAAGAATATGTCTCAGGAGTGGCATTCCCGACACATCCAGAAGACGGGAACTCATTTGATCGAACAGTTTGATCTGTTCTCCTGTAAAGCGGTCATGTTCACTTTCGCCAGAGCCTGCCAGGTGACTGAACACAGAAGCCACTTTCAACTCAGGTTTCGTCAGCCAGGGTATAAGCTGTTCCAGGTTGTGTTCTCCAAAACCCAGACGATGCATCCCGGTATCCAGTTTTACATGAACAGGAAATCCATTCAACTCCTTTCGATACAAGATCTTTTGAAGAGCCTCCACACCTTTCATGCTATAGATCTCCGGCTCCAGGTTGTAATCAACCATGGATTCGTATCCTGAAGGGTCCGGGTTCATCACCATAACCGGCAGATGGATCCCGGCTTTTCTCAACTCAACACCCTCATCAATAAACGCAACTGCAAGGTAATCCACCTGATGATATTGCAATAACCTGGCAATTTCAATATTCCCGCTTCCATAGGATAATGCCTTGACCATGACCATGATCTTCACACCTTCGTTCAGAAGAGATCTGAAATAATTCAGGTTACTGACCATGGCATTAAGGTCTGTTTCAAGCATTGTCCGGTGGGTCTTGAGCTGAAGCTCCCGGGTAATTCTCTCAAAACCAAATTTCCGGGATCCCTTGATCAGTACAATCCGATCATTAAAGCCTGTCCTGTCCATCTGCCTCAGGAACTGCCCGGTATCCTGGTAGAACAGGGAAGATGGCGGAAAAAGTGCCCTCTGTCCCGAAAGAGCCGGACCAATTCCAATAAACTGGTCAATATGCTTAGTCAGGAGCAGGGATGCAATTTCGGAATAGAGGGTCCGGGCCTCCATTCCACTTTGAAGGAGATCCGAAAGAATCACGACCCTCCCCGACCGTGTATCCTGCTGACCCATCAGGTCGAGTGCAGCAGATACCCCTCCTGTATCGGAATTGTAGGTATCATTGATCAATGTACTGTTCATAATCCCCTTAAGCATCTCAAGGCGCATGGAAACCGGTTCCAGCAAACCGATCCTCTCCTGTACATAATCTACGGGGATTCCTTTCTCAATCGCGTATGTAAATACATGCAGTGCGTTTTCCAATGAAGCATCATCGGAAAAAGGCAGCCTGAATTTCACCAAACCACCCTGGATATTCGATTCAATTACAGTCTGTGAAGGTGTCCTGTTTACTACCCGGTAATTGTACCTGGCCGTACCCTCCAGTGACCAGTCAATAATCTCAGACTGAAGTTTTCTCATATACGTGAGAAGCGGTTTGTTGCCAATAGTGGTATCGGCTCTGCAAATCACCTTTTTACATCCCCTGAATAATTTAAGCTTTTCAGAAAGTTTCTCCTCCATGCTTTTAAAATGCTCCTGGTGTGCAGTCCCCAGGTTGGTGAAGATACCGGTATCAGGATGGATTATTTTATATAATTTTTCCATTTCACCCGGCCTGGATATTCCCGCTTCAATGATGGCCAGCTCATCCACGGGTTCAATCCCCCAGACTGACAATGGAACACCCACCTGGCTGTTGTAACTCTTCGGACTCCTGTGGATCCGGATAACATCACCCAGGCACTGGTGGATCCACTCCTTCACAATTGTTTTCCCATTGCTGCCTGTAATGGCCAATACCTCACCTTCAAATTGGCTGCGCCAGGCAGCTGCCATCTGCTGAAGTCCCAACAGAGTATCGTCAATATGACAGAATCCGGCTTCAGGATATGCCTTCAGGTCCGGAAGAATGGAAACAAGATACAGACGTACACCGCGGCTATACAACTCATCAATATAATTGTGACCGTCATGCTGGTCCCCGGTAAGAGCCACAAATAGTGTATCCTCCGAGAATGCAAGTGTCCGGCTGTCTGTGGATAGAGTGAAAAAGGTTAGATCACCCCTCCCATAGACACTCCCGTGTAGCAGTAATCCCAACTTTTCCAGTGTCCATCCAGGTGCCATGAATCTTTATCCTCCCGCTTTTTCCTTTGCATAACAAACCCTGCAGAGAGGTTCATAAATATCCGTTTCACCAAGGACAATCAATTGATCATCCTCCGAAAGTCTGTGGGTATAGTTTGCGAGCGCCCCACATCTGACACAAATGGCATGCACTTTGGTCACATATTCCGCTATGGACAATAATCCGGGCATCGGGCCAAATGGAACTCCCTTATAATCCATATCCAATCCTGCAACAATAACTCGTATACCGCTGTTTGCTAGCTGGTTACATACATTGACGAGCCCCTCGTCGAAGAATTGCGCCTCATCGATTCCCACCACCTCTACCCCGCTTGCCAGAAGAAGTATATTTGCTGATGAGTCGACCGGAGTGCTGTGTATGGTATTTTCATCATGGGAAACTACCTCTTCAACCGAATATCTCACCTCAATTCTGGGTTTAAAAATCTCCACCTTCTGCCTGGCAATTCTGGCCCTCCTGAGTCGGCGTATAAGCTCCTCTGTTTTTCCTGAAAACATAGACCCGGTTATAACCTCGATCCATCCCTGTCCGCTTGAGCTACCAGCTGTATTTTCAAGAAACATGATACAAGATTATCAGAAGATTATCGTTAGTTTTGCATGACCCCTTATAAAATTCACAGAAAATCATGGAGATAAAATACACCATTGAAATCTTGACTAAAGATATACAAGATATCGAAAAACTGGTGGGGAACCTTGGTAATTCTAAGGATGAATCAGCCCTTGAACTCGACCTGGCATTATCAAAACTCAGGAATGTATACGAGATTCTTACCATGATCAAAGCAGATCGTCTTCATGAACTGATCAATCATGTTAAAGATGAGGATCAACCAGCTGCCAACGATGCTCCCCAACCAGTACAGGAACCGGAGGCGATTCCCCAGGCGGAGCCTGAACCGGTTGAAGAAGAGGAACCTGAACCCGAACCAAAGGCGAAATCAGGACTTGCAAATTCCACGATCCTCGCTGAAAAATTTTCTGCTGAATCAAGTATTAATGAAAACCTGGCCGGGAAACGCAATCTTGAAATTGATAAAAAATTAATCGGACAACCCATTGATAATATTAGCCGCAATATTGGCATCAACGACCGCTTTTTAATCATAAGGGAGCTTTTCGAGGGGGATTCAGATCAATTCAGCCTTCTTCTGGTCAAACTTGACAGTGCGGAAAACTATCAGGATGCAACCGGGATCCTGGAAGAGCAATTTGCAGAATCAATGGATCATGAAGGTGTGGAAATCCTGAAAACACTTGTGAAAAGAAGGCATATCCGGTAATCCGATGTCTAAACTATACCTGGTCCCCACCCCTATTGGAAACCTGGGAGATATGACCCTGAGGGCCATTGATGTATTGAGAAATATAGATTTTGTACTCGCCGAGGATACAAGAAAATCCGGATTCCTGCTCAAACAATTTCAGATCAGCAAACCGGTTCAGTCGCATCATAAGTTTAATGAGCACAAAACCCTGGAATCCATTGTTGAGAGAATATTGGGAGGTACAACGGTTGCCCTTATAACCGATGCCGGAACTCCGGGCATTTCGGACCCGGGTTTCCTGCTGGTAAGAGCCTGCATTGAAAAGGGCATCGAAGTCGAATCCCTGCCAGGGCCAACTGCATTCGTCCCGGCCCTGGTTAATTCCGGGCTTCCCTGTGACAGGTTTGTTTTTGAAGGTTTTTTGCCGCAGAAAAAGGGGCGGCAAAAAAGGTTGAAAGAACTTTCACACGAAACCCGAACCATGGTGCTGTATGAATCTCCATACAGACTGGTGAAAACATTGACCCTGCTGGTTGAACATTTCGGACCCGAAAGAAAAGGATCGGTCTCCAGGGAACTGACAAAAGTCCACGAGGAGACCGTCAGGGGTACACTCCAGGAACTGGCCCTGCATTTCAGCAAAGGAACCGTCAAAGGAGAAATCGTCCTGATTGTTGAGGGTTCAGGTGCTTAGTAGGATCTGACATTTCCCGTACCGGTGATCCTGGTAGTGATGTTCAATGGATTGCCCTTATAGAGAATATCACCCGATCCCGTAATTGTTGCATCCAGGAGATCGGTGGCCCATACATATATCTTACCGGAACCTGTATTGGTAGCGCGTACATCTGATCCCTCCAGATCGAGTGCATCAATCCTTCCTGAAGAGTTAAGTGAATACTCAGCTGCCTCAACAGCTCCCGTTAGCTCTATCGTTCCGGATCCACTTAAAACCACATCAATGTCCGCTCCATCTATTATCTCCGCACTGATATCGCCTGAAGAGCTGTGCCTTAGCTTTATTTGTGTAGTTCCGATCAGGGTACCACACGTGATGGCGCCTGAACCAGACTGCACAGCATCAAGTTCATTGATATAAGAACCGGTGATCCTGATATGTCCGGAACCGGAATTACTGAGTAAATATGTATCAGCTATAACAGAATCAATCTCCATATTACCTGAACCGGAATTGGATATCTCCACTTCCGTACTTGAGGCAATATCTGCAAATACTCTTCCTGAACCTGATAACCTCAATATCTCTGTCTCTGGCAAGGATACATTTACCCTGATGGGTGTGTTGGATCTTATACAGCTACCATTCTGAGTCTTCACGATCAGTGTAAATCCTGAAACATATGTTTCTATAACCGGGATCAGGTTCTCCTGAGCAACCACCTCCACGCTAAAAGTATCAGCATGTGTAACATATACATCAAAAGAACCTGTATTGCTGACACCGGTATAATTCTCTAAATCACGGAAGTCAGATACCACCGGGCCTGAGCCGTCAAAACAGGGTCCGAAATATGAACATCCGGAAATCGTTGCAGTAAATATTACAATTCCTATAAGCCATCTGTTTTTCATCATTTCATCAAATAATAATTAAACCTATTACTCATTCCTCAATCAAAAGGACAAATGATTGAACGAAAAGATGCATCGGTCGATATAATAAAGGGAGAATTTCTCTGGAATGTTAACCAGAACAGGAACAGGTATACGTTTTCGAACATGGATGTTACGCTTTCGGTCAGATTTATTAAATTTTAACAACTTTAAATGAAGCGTAATTACCTAATATATTGTTTGTTAAGTTATCTGGCATGCATCTTGGATTTCTTCAATCATCACATTAACAATTAAATGCAAGTCCATGAAAACTATAAAGATATTTCTCAGTATAGCAGGGTTTGCTCTGACCACCTTTTGTTTTGGACAGCTGCTAACCGGAAACAATCATAATACGCCAGACTATTCTGCCTACTTGAACTCATATAACAATCGCATTGAGCATTGGGTATACAGGTATCCTGCCAGTATCACGGGAGGGGATCACTTTGACGTCCCGCTGATAACCAGAAATTATTTCCTGCCTCTGGAAAACGACCTGGAAGTTGAGCCCTGGATGACCTCGCCCTTTGAAAGCAGCATGTATGAGGAGGATCTGCGGATCGAATCATGGATGACCGCTCCTTTTGAAAGTAACTACTACGAAAAAGAGCTTGCCGTCGAATCATGGATGACCGCCCCT
>Ga0055451_10001143_pt1 | contig 10786 bp, 9 predicted proteins | sample China_Galinas_PW_3_FD_57745 | JGI IMG/M metagenome (GOLD analysis project Ga0055451, IMG submission 57745) | Wetland microbial communities from San Francisco Bay, California, USA, that impact long-term carbon sequestration - China_Galinas_PWB_D2 | ecosystem: Environmental > Aquatic > Marine >... | reverse complement strand
CCAAGGGGTCGGGTTCCGCCCGTTCGTGCATCGGTTGGCCCGCTCGCTCGGACTCACGGGAGCCGTGCGCAACGACGCGGCCGGCGTCATGATCGAAGCGTGGGGCTCCGAGGACCGCCTACGCGCGCTGCACGCCCGCGTGGAGCATGACGCACCGGTGCTCGCGCGAGTGGACCGGGTGGTGTCCCTGGTGGTCGGCGACGCGGCCGATCTCGAGGTGCCGTCCGACTTCCGGATCGTCGACAGCGGCACCACGCCGGAGCGACGGGGACGGGTTACGGTGGATTCGGCGGTATGCGAAGACTGCCTCGGCGAGCTGCGCGATCCGGACGACCGGCGATACGCCCATCCTCTGATCAACTGCACGAGCTGCGGACCCCGGTACACGATCGTGCGGGACCTACCCTACGACCGGGAGCGGACGACGCTCGCCGCCTTCCCGATGTGCGAGCGATGCGCGGAAGAGTACGGAGATCCGGGCGACCGACGTTTCCATGCACAGCCGGTGTGCTGTCACGACTGTGGACCGAGGATGCTGTTGACGACCGCGACGAGCTCGACGCGAGCGGAAACCGCGGCCGAGGCCGAAGAGATGGTCGCCCGCGTCGCCGACCTCCTGGACCGTGGCGGCGTGGTGGCGATGAAGGGCCTCGGCGGATACCATCTCGTGGCCGACGCTACCGACCGGGAGGCCGTGCTCCGCTTGCGGGACGTGAAGCGGCGCGACCACAAGCCGTTCGCCCTGATGGTGCCCGATCTCGAGGCCGCCCGATCTCTCTGCGAGTTGTCGGAAGAAGGTGCGGAGCTCCTCAGCTCCCCGGCCTCTCCCGTCGTCATCGCTCTCTGGCGGCGCGAGGCACGGAGGTCGGGCCGGGGAAGGTCTTCGCGCGCCGGGGGGCTGGACGCCGGCCCTCCGCCCGTGATCGAGAACGCGCCGGGTCAGGAGCGCCTGGGACTCATGCTGCCCAATACGCCCATGCAGCACCTGCTGATGGATCGGTTGTCCCGGCCGCTCGTGATGACCAGCGCGAATCTCTCCGACGAGCCGCTCGTCTCCGACGACGACGATGCGCAGCGGCGCTTCGGTCGGGGGGTCGAGGCCGTGCTCTGGCACGACCGCCTGATCGAGCACGCCGTCGACGACTCCGTGGTGCTCGACGGAGGAGCGGGCCTTGCGCCGGTGCCGATCCGGAGGGCGCGCGGATTCGTACCGACACCCCTCATCTTGCCCGTCCCGGCTTCGGCTCCAGGCCTGTGCATGGGAGCGGACCTCAAGAACGCGGTGGCGGTCGTGAGAGGGGCCGAGGTGGTGCTCAGCCAGCACGTCGGCGACCTCGGGTACACGCTCGCGTACGAACGATGTGTCCGGACCGTTGGCGACCTGCAGCGCCTCTTCGAGGTGCGTCCAGCGTGGGTGGCGGTGGATCTCCATCCTGCGTACGCCTCGCACCGATACGGGCGAACATCGGCGGAGCGCGGCGTAGGTGGCGGCCCGCTCCGGCTGGTCGAGGTGCAGCATCATCATGCCCATCTGGCCTCCCTCCTCGCCGAGCATGGAACGCGAGGACCCGCGATCGGAATCGTGTGCGACGGGGTCGGCTACGGGCGCGACGGGACGGCGTGGGGCGGGGAGATCCTGGTCGGGGGTCTCGTCGAGGTGGAGCGTGCGGCGCATCTCCGCCCTCTTCGCCTTCCTGGTGGCGACCGGGCCGCGATCGACATCGGTCGTTGCGCCCTCTCCTGGCTCGTGGACGCGCTCGGTCCCGATGCCACGACGCACCCTCTGGCGCGCGTGGCGCTCCCGGACCCACGGCACCGCCATGCGATCGCGACCCTGCTGGCCACCGATCTGCGCTGTCCGCCCAGCACGGGCGCCGGGAGGCTCTTCGACGCGGCCGCCTCCCTGCTGGGGCTGTGCGACCGGAACCACTACGAGGGCATGGCCGGTCAGCTGCTCGAAGGCGCGGCGATCCGCTCGACCTCCCGCCCCTCGGGGGCCGGACGCCTCCTCTTGATCGAGGGTGCCCCGGGAGAGCTCGATCACCGGCCGCTGCTCCGCGAGCTCGCCGACCGCCGCGTCCGGGGAGATCCGGTGGAGAACCTCGCATGGCTCTTTCACGACGCCGTCGCCGAGGGGCTCGCGCGCGCGGCGCTGGCGATCGCCGAAGGACGAGGTCTCGACACCGTGGGCTTGAGTGGAGGCGTGTTCTGCAACCTGCTGCTGACCCGGGGAGTCCGCGCACGGCTGACCAGCGCCGGATTGCGCGTGCTGACGCACCGGGAGGTGCCGCCGAACGACGGTGGCATCGCCCTGGGACAGGCCGCGGTGGCCGCAGCCGGCCTGTAGGGAAGTTTCCCTCTGGGACGTGGGGGTTCACCCGCTTACGGGGAGCTCCGGGCTCCCCACATATTCCGCACACATAGATACGGTCGTACGGGGGCCGCGGCGGGCTCGATCCGCTCCGGTTTTCCCCTGGAGATAGAGAAAATGTGCTTGGCGATTCCCGTTCGCGTCGAGCGACGGGAGGGCGACGAGGTTTGGGTACGCCTCGGCAGTGTCCGTATGCGCGTGAGCGTCGTTCTGACGCCCGACGTCGGCGTCGACGATTGGATCCTCGTCCACGCGGGGTTCGCGATTCAGCGGATCTCCGAGGCCGACGCTCGAGCCACGTGGGCCCTGGCGGAGGCGTCCGGGCTGGGTACGACTCCCGAAGAGCTCGTGGGCCCGTGACCACCTCGAACTCCGTCTCCGACCCGGGAAGCGACCGCCCTCCGGGGGCCGTTCGCCCGGTCCGCCGCAGCGCTCGAGCGGAGCGCCTCCGCGCCGAGATGGCCGCTCTCGCCGAGGAGTTGGCGGAGCTCACCGTTCCCTTCCGCGAACGTACCCTCCGATTCATGGAGGTGTGCGGGACGCACACCGTCAATGCCTGCCGGAGCGGTGTGCACGGGTTGGTCGGTTCGGCGGTCACGCTCATCAGCGGCCCCGGATGTCCCGTCTGTGTCACGGCGCAGCGCTACATCGACGCTGCGGTGGATCTGGGACGGGATGCATCCGTGATTCTGGCCACGTACGGCGACATGCTTCGCGTCACCGGCCGGAATGGGTCGCTCGAGGCCGCCCGGAGCGAGGGCGCGAGCGTCCGGGTCGTGACCAGCGCCCTGGAGGCCGTCCGTCTGGCGGAGCGCCATCCGGATCGCCAGGTCGTGTTCGCGGCCGTCGGCTTCGAGACCACGGCGCCGGCCACGGCCGCCGCGATTCTGGAGGTTCGGAAGCGGCGCCTCGCGAACTTCACGGTCCTCCCTTGCCACAAACGGATCCTGCCCGCCATGGAGGCGCTGGTGTCGGATCCAGAGGTGAGGATCGACGGGTTTCTTTGCCCCGGACACGTGAGCGTCGTGACGGGGTCCGAGCTGTACCGGCCGCTGGTCGACGGCCATCGCATCCCTTGCGTGGTGGGAGGCTTCGAGCCCTTCCAGATCATGGAAGCGCTCGTGCACCTGGCGCGGCAGGTGGTGAGCGGCGCGCCGTTGCTCGAGAACCTGTACCCTCAGGTGGTGACTCCGGAGGGGAACAGGGTGGCCCGCGCCCTCCTGGAACGCGTCTTCGTGCCGGGTGACTCCGCGTGGAGGGCGCTGGGGGTGATTGCCGGAAGCGGGCTCGACCTTCGGCCCGAGTACCAGGATCTCGACGCGGTCGTCCGGTTCGGTGTCACGCTGGGGGAGGACCGCGATCCTCCAGGATGCCGCTGTGGAGAGGTGCTCACGGGCCGATGCCGACCCGGCGATTGCCCGCTCTTCGCGAAGGCCTGTACGCCCGTTCGGCCCATCGGACCGTGCATGGTGAGCTCCGAAGGAGCCTGTCAGGCGTTCTTCCGCTACCGGCGCAACGAGCGGCGGCGAGAGGCGGTGGTCTCGTGAGCGGCACCCGGCAACGCGCGCCCGCCCGGGTCCTCCTGGCTCACGGCGGTGGCGGAGAGCTCATGGACGAGCTCCTGGAGCGGGTCGTGCGGCCGCCGCTGGCCAACGTCTGGCTCGACACCCTCGGGGACTCCGCCGTGCTTCCCTCCGCCGGTGAGCATTTCGCCTTCAGCACGGACTCCTATGTGGTGCAGCCGCTCGAATTCCCGGGGGGCGACATCGGTCGGCTCGCCGTGAGCGGGACGGTCAACGATCTCGCCGTGTGTGGCGCGGTCCCGCGCTACCTGTCTCTCGGGCTGATTCTCGAGGAGGGACTCGAGATCGCCCTGCTCGAGCGTGTCATGGCCTCGGTGGCGGAGACCGCTCGCGAGGCGGGCGTGAGCGTGGTGACGGGCGACTGCAAGGTGGTGGCCCGGGGCCAGGCGGACGGGATGTACCTGAACACCTCGGGCATCGGAGCGCTCCGTGCGGACGCCGACCTCGGCATGGACCGGGTCCGCCCCGGCGATCACGTCCTGGCGTCCGGACCCGTGGGCGGACACGGGCTGGCCGTGATGCTGCAACGGGAAGAGGCGTTCGGGTTCGAGAGCGAGCTCCGCAGCGACGTCGCACCGCTTTCGGGCTTGATTGGCCGCGTGCTGGATGCGTGCGGAGAAGACGTCGCCTTCATGCGCGATCCCACGCGCGGCGGGCTCGCCGGCGTGGTGACCGACATCGCGTTCCGGAGCGGGTGGCGGCTCACGCTCGACGAGGCATGCATCCCGGTTCGCCAGGAGGAGCGGTACGCCGCGGACATGCTCGGCCTCGACCCGCTGGACGTGGCGAGTGAGGGAAAGGTCGTGATCGTCGTCCGGGCCGAGGCGTCCGAGCGGGCGCTCGAGGCCCTGCGGGCGCACCCGCTGGGGCGCGAGGCCGCACGCATCGGTGTGGTGGAGGACGATCGGGACGGCCTGTGCGACATGATCACGGAGGCCGGCGGACGCCGCGTCCTCCAGAAACCCTACGGAGAGGAGCTCCCGCGGATCTGCTGAGGCGGGGGAACGCATGCACGAGATGTCCATCGTCGAGTCCCTGGCCGACGCGGTCCGTCGGCATCTGCCGAAAGGCGCGCGATTGGTGCGCGCCATGGTCGACGTCGGTGCCCTGGAGCACCTCGATTTCATGGTCATGGAGTCGGCCTGGAGTGGCCTCACCACGGAGCCGCCCCTGGCGGGGGCGGAGCTGGTGCTGCGCCGCGTCGACATCCGGGCGCGCTGTGGTGGTTGCGGCAAGGAGTACGTCCCGCCGGATCCTGCCTGGATGGTCTGCCCGGACTGTGGCATCGCTCGCCCGGAGATCGTCCGGGGGGCGGGCGTCACCCTCATGAGCCTCGAAGCGGAGCGCAAAGAAGGAGACGCATGATGAACGTGCGGGTGGTGGAGAACGTGCGGAAGGCCAACGACGAAGTCGCATCGCTCAACCGGCGAGAATTCGATCGCCAGCGGGTCTTCTGCGTGAACCTCATGGGTGGGCCCGGCTGCGGGAAGACCTCGTGGCTCGAGCGCACCCTGGAGGGCCTTGCGGGCGAGGCCACCGTGGGAGTGCTCACGGGAGACCTGACGACCACACGCGACGCCGACCGCATCGCCCGCCACACGGAACACGTGGCGCAGATCAATACGGGTCGTGGGTGCCATCTCGAGGCCCATCAGGTGCGCGAGGGGCTGGATCTGCTCGATCTCGAGGCGCTCGACCTCCTGGTCCTGGAGAATGTGGGCAATCTGATCTGTCCGGTGGCGTGGGACCTGGGCCAGCACGCCCGCGTGGCGATGTTCAGCGTTCCTGAGGGAGAGGACAAGCCGGCCAAACACCCTTGGATCGTGCTGGCGGCGGACCTGGTGCTGCTGAACAAGCTGGACCTGCTCCCGTACGTCCCGTTCGACATGGAGGTGTTCCGGCGTGATCTCGCGAGCGTGCGTGACGACGTCGCCCTTCTCGAAGTGTCCGCGGCCCGCGGCGACGGCTTCGACGCCTGGCTCCGCTGGCTGCGTGCGGGCATGCTGCGCTTCTCGCTGAGCCGCGCGGAGGCCCGGGCATGAAGGCGCCCGGTGTGGTCCGCGGGTCCCTGAGTCGGCATCCACGGGAGCGAGCGTCGCTCCTGGACGTCTGTCGGGAGGTTCAGGGGGAGCTGGGTTGGCTGCCTCCCGAGGCGATCACGGAGATCGCGGTCGGGCTGGACGTGCCGCGCGTGGACGTGGAAGGCGTCGCGTCGTTCTACGCCTTCCTCGCGCGGACTCCGCGGGGCAAGATCGTCATCCGGCTGTGCGACGACGTGAGCGACCGCATCCGGGGTTACGACCGCGTGCGCGATTCCTTCCAGAAGGCCCTGGGGATCGGAATGGGTGAGACGACGCCGGACGGCCTCATCTCGCTGACGCGTACGGCCTGCATCGGGATGTCGGATCAGGCTCCCGCTGCGCTGGTGAACGATGTGCCCGTCACCGAGCTCTCCACCGATCGGGCGTGGAGCGTGGTGCGGGAGCTCCGGATGCACGGCGACCCCTTGCGCCTCATCGACACGCTGGGCGACGGGAACAACGCGCATCCCCTGGTCCAGTCGATGGTCCGCAACCGAATCCAGGAGGCGGGTCCGATCCTGTTCAGCCCCATGAACCGGGGCGAGGGGATCCGCAAAGCCGTGGCGGTGAGTCCGCACGAGGTGATCCGCACCATCAAGGCGGCGCGCTTGCGCGGCCGGGGCGGTGCGGGCTTTCCGACGGGCATGAAGTGGGAATTCACCCGGGCGGCGCCGGGCGCGCGCAAGTTCATCGTGTGCAACGCGGACGAGGGCGAGCCGGGTACCTTCAAGGACCGGGTTCTGCTGACGGAGCTGCCCGACCGGGTGTTCGCGGGACTGACCATCGCCGGCTACGCCCTGGGCGCGTCGGAGGGTGTGCTCTATCTGAGGGGCGAATATGCCTACCTCCTCCGCTTCCTCGAAGACGTGCTCGAGCATCGCCGGGAAGACGGACTCCTCGGGCATGACATCGCCGGCCGGAAGGGGTTCGACTTCGACATCCGCATCCAGGTCGGAGCGGGGGCGTACGTCTGCGGGGAAGAGACCGCGCTTCTCAACTCGATCGAGGGCTTCCGCGGCGATCCCCGCTCCCGGCCGCCCTTCCCGGCCCAGTCGGGCCTGTTCGGGTGTCCCACGGTCGTCAACAACGTGGAGACGCTGTCCTGCGTGACGAAGATCCTCGAGGGGGGCGCGGCCTCCTTCTGCGCCTACGGCACCTCCCAGAGCACGGGTACGAAGCTTCTGAGCGTGTCCGGTGACTGCCGGCGTCCGGGCACCTACGAGCTGCCGCTGGGCATCACGCTGGGAGAGGTGCTCGAGCGTGCCGGAGCCGTGGAGCCGGCGGCGGTGCAGGTCGGGGGACCGAGCGGCGCCATGGTGGGCCCGGAGGCGTTCGGGAGGACGATCAGCTTCGATGACCTGGCCACGGGTGGTGCGATCGTGACCTTCGGGCCGGAGCGCGACATCCTCGGCGTCGTCCGTGCCTACACGGAGTTTTTCGCCGACGAGAGCTGCGGGTACTGCACCCCCTGCCGGAGCGGCAACGAGCTCCTTCTGCGCTACCTCGACCGGGTCCTGGCGGGCGAAGCGGAGCCCTCCGACCTCGAGGAGATGAAGCGGGTGGCCACCACCATGAAGATCGCCAGCCGGTGCGGGTTGGGGCAGACCGCCTGCAATCCCGTGTTGTCGACGCTCTCGACCTTTCCGGCCCTGTACGAGCGAGCTGCGTCCGTGCCTGCCAACGGACGACGCCGGTCCTTCGATCTCGCTCGTGCGACGGCGCCCGCGGCCGCCCTGCGCGAGCGGGCACGGTCCGAAGCCACGGAGTGACGAAATGAGCACCGAGGAGAACGAGCGCTTCACGTTCTACGTCGATGGCGTGCCGGTCGAGGCGGAGCCGGGATGGACCGTTGCCAGAGCGGCCGCCGAAGCCGGCATCTACGTGCCGCGCCTCTGCCACACCCCCAAGCTGGAACCGTGGGGGAGTTGCCGCGTCTGCACCGTGCGCGCGAACGGGAAGGCTTGTGCCTCCTGTACGCAGCCGGCAGCCGAAGGACTCGTGGTCGAGGTGGATACCGCGGAGCTCCGGGAGATGCGCCGCACGATCGTGGAGATGCTGTTCGTGGACGGCAACCACTTCTGCATGTCCTGCGAGAAGAGCGGCAACTGCGAGCTCCAGGCCTTCGCCTATCGCCTGGGGATCGAGGCGCCGCAGCTCCCGTACCTCCAACGCCCCCGGGACGTCGATGCGTCGCACCCGGAGATCCTGATCGATCACAACCGATGCATCCTGTGCGGGCGGTGTGTGCGGGCCTCACGGGATCTCGACGGGAAGGCGGTGTTCGGCTTCGTGGACCGCGGCACGCACAGGAGGGTGGCCGTCAATTCCGCCGCCCGCCTGGTCGACTCGGAGATCGACGTGGCGGACGAAGCGGTGGGCGTGTGCCCGGTGGGAGCCTTGCTCCGGAAGGGGGTCGGATTCCGGGTGCCCATCGGAAGCCGCCTGTACGATCACGAGCCGATCGGCAGCGAGATCGAGGGGAGGTGAGCATGTCCACGACCACGCAGAGCCCGGCACTCATGCGCAGAAAGCGCATCGCCACCACCTCGTTGGCGGGATGCTTCGGGTGCCACATGTCCATCCTCGACCTGGACGAGCGGATCCTGGATCTGGCCGAGCTGGTCGAATTCGATCGCTCGCCCATCGACGACTTCAAGACGATCCAGCGCCGCTCCGATGTCGGCCTCATCGAAGGCGGGTGCGCCAATGCCGAGAACGTGGCCGTGCTCAGGGAGTTCCGAGAGCACTGCGACGTCCTCGTCTCGCTCGGGGACTGCGCCACGATGGGTGGAATTCCGGCGATGCGGAATCTGGTTCCGCTCGAGGCGTGCCTCGAGGAGGCGTACCTGAAAGGGCTCAGCGTGCACAACCCGTCGGGCCGCATCCCGGACGATGGGGAGATCCCGCTCCTGCTCGACCGGGTCTACCCATGTCACGAGGTGGTGAAGATCGAGTACCACCTTCCTGGCTGCCCGCCCTCGGCGGAGGCCATCTGGCGTACGCTCGTCGGTCTGTTGAAGGGCGAGCCTGCCGATCTGCCCTACGAGCTCATCAAGTACGACTGACCCCTCGACGCCGGGAGTCCGGAATGTCCACCGGAAGCGACACCACCGAAGAAGCGGCCCCCTCCGGGACCGTGGAGCACATCGTCATCGAGCCGATCACCCGGGTCGAGGGGCACGGGAAGGTGACGATCCACCTGGATGAGGCCCGGCGCGTGCAGCAGGCGCGCTTCCACGTCGTCGAGTTCCGCGGCTTCGAGCGCTTCATCCAGGGACGTCCGTACTGGGAGATGCCCGTGGCCGTCCAGCGCCTGTGCGGAATCTGCCCGGTGAGCCACCACCTGTGCGCCGCCAAGGCCACGGACCGGATCGTCGGCGCGACGTCGCTCACACCCACGGCCGAGAAGGTGCGCCGGCTCATGCACTACGGGCAGATCTTCCAGTCCCATGCCTTGCACTTCTTCCACCTGGCGTCGCCCGATCTTCTCTTCGGTTTCGATTCCGATCCCGCGGAACGCAACGTGCTCGGGGTCGCGGTCCGCCATCCCGAGCTGGCGAAGCAGGGAATCCTCATGCGGAAGTGGGGCCAGGAGATCATCAAGGCCGCCGCGGGCAAGCGGATCCACGGCACCGGAGCCATTCCCGGAGGCGTGAACAAGCCACTCGCTCCGGACGACCGCGAGGCGCTGGCCGCGGAGGTCGACCGGATGCTGGGGTGGGCCCGGAGCGCCCTCGCCCTTGCCCGGAGCTACACGCTCGACAACTTCGACGAGCTCGTGAGCTTCGGCTCGTTCGAGTCGAATTTCCTGAGCATCGTGCGGGCGGACGGTGCCATGGACTTCTACGACGGCGGCCTGAGGGCGATCGACGTGGACGGGAAGATTCTCGCCGACCACGTGCCGGCCGAGCGCTACCTTGACCTCATCGCCGAGGAGGTCCGGCCCTGGTCGTACATGAAGTTCCCGTTCCTCAAGGCGCTGGGACCCGAGAATGGATGGTACCGCGTCGGCCCGCTCGCCCGCGTCAACGCGTGCGACTTCATCCCCACGGCCGAGGCGGAAGCGGCGCGGAAGGAGTTCATGGAGCTAGGAGACGGCCGCCCGGTCCACGCGACCATGGCGTACCACTGGGCGCGCATGATCGAGCTGCTGCACGCCGCCGAGGTCATCGCCGAACTCCTCGAGGATCCGGAGCTGCTGGACGGCGATCTCACGGTCTCGGGTGAGCGCAGGCCCGAAGGCATCGCGATCCTGGAGGCACCGAGGGGAACGCTCTTCCATCACTACCAGGTGGGAGACGACGACCTGGTGACGCGCTGCAACCTGATCGTGTCCACCACGAGCAACAACGAGCCCATGAACCGGGCCGTAACCGCGGTCGCCAAGCAGGCCATGGAAGGCCAGTCGCGCATCACCGAGGGTATGATGAACCGGATCGAGGTGGCGATACGCGCCTACGATCCCTGCCTGAGCTGCGCGACCCATGCGATGGGTCGCATGCCTTTGGCGGTGGACCTGGTGGCGGCCGACGGAGAGCTGCTCGAGCACCGCGTCCGCGACGAGGAGCACCCCCTTGGCTGAGACGCGCCTGCTCGTGCTCGGCTACGGCAACCCGGGCCGCGCGGATGACGGACTCGGACCGGCGGCGGCCCGGGCCGTGGCCACTTGGTCCTTGTCCGGGGTCCAGACCGAAGAGACCTATCAGCTCACCATAGAGGACGCGGATCTCCTGACCCGCTACGACGACGTG
>Ga0055451_10001142_pt1 | contig 10792 bp, 6 predicted proteins | sample China_Galinas_PW_3_FD_57745 | JGI IMG/M metagenome (GOLD analysis project Ga0055451, IMG submission 57745) | Wetland microbial communities from San Francisco Bay, California, USA, that impact long-term carbon sequestration - China_Galinas_PWB_D2 | ecosystem: Environmental > Aquatic > Marine >... | reverse complement strand
ACAAGCGGGCCACGGAGGCGATCTCGGCGCGGAAGACCTGGAGCTTCGCCGAGGACGATCACGCATCGCGCGCCCTCCACGACGGGCTGGCTCCGGCGCTCGACGCACTCGACCGGCTCGATCGTCATGACAGGCCGTTGGTCGAGAAACACCTGCGTTGGGCGCGGAGAATCGGCGAGCTGTCGCGAAACCACCCGCGCGCCCGGGTGAGCTGGTCGGATGCGCGCGCGGCCATCGCCAAGGCGGACGGAGTCGTCGCGAGCAAGCTCTACGCTGGGCGAACCATCGAGCTGCGCGACGAGGACGTGATCGGACTCGTGCCGATCGGCATGAACCCGAAGACGAAGCTCTGGGAGTTCTACGAACTCCGCTCGGCGTGGGACGGCGAGGCCGACCCTCTTGCCATCGCGTTTCCCGAGCACCGGAGTGACGGGGCGATCGAGGTAACCGCCGCCACGGGGATCGTGTTCGTGCTGCTTCCGGGCGGCACGTTCGTCATGGGAGCGCAGAAGTCGGATCCAAACCGGCCCAACTACGACAAACAGGCGAACGTCGACGAGTTCCCGCACGAGGTCGAGCTCGCACCGTTCTTCATGAGTCGGTTCGAGCTGACGCAGGCGCAGTGGGCTCGGCTCATGATCTGGGAGCCGGCACGCAGGGAGCCGAGCCATCTCGGCGGGCCCGAGAACCTCACGCACCCGGTCGAGACGGTGACCTGGCCGATGTGCAACGAGCTCGCGACTCGCTACGGCATGACGCTTCCGACCGAAGCGCAGTGGGAGTATGCGTGCCGAGCCGGGACGAAAACGCCATGGTGGCCGGGCACGCGGCCGCTGGAGCTGGACGGCGCGGCGAACCTGCTGGATGTCAGCGGCGCGCGCGTGCGCGCGAGCAAGGGTGAGCCGTTCGACGATGGCTTCGACGACCACGCGCCGGTCGGGTCGTTCTCGGCCAACCCGTTCGGCCTGTACGACGTTCACGGCAACGTCGCCGAATGGTGCCGGGACGGGTTCGGACTCTACGGAAGCGAGCGATCCGGCGATGGCCTGTGCACGGTCGTCCACGAGCAGAGCATGCGCATCGAGCGTGGTGGGAGTTTTGCTGAGACGGCCCTGTTGATGCGAGCCGCGCTACGCATCATGGCCAAGGAGTCGACGACGAGTTACGCGCAGGGCATGCGCTGCGCGCGGCCGCTCGTTCGCGGAGCCGGCTCACGATGACCCACGACGGCACCCCCGAGCCCACCCCCGTCAAGATCGGTGGCTACCGCGTCGTCGGGCGGATCGCCGAAGGCGCGATGGGTGTCGTCTACGAGGGCGAACAAGAGCATCCGCGACGCCGGGTCGCGATCAAGGTCGCACGGACGGACAGCCAAGACGACTTCGCGCGGCGGTTCGAGCAGGAGGCGCAACTCCTGGCGCGCCTGCGCCACCCGGGGATCGCGCAGATCATCGAGGCCGGGACCACCGATTCCGATGCTGGGGATTCCGATGCTGGGGAGCCCGATGCTGGAGCGCAACCGTTCTTCGTCATGGAGTTCGTCGACGGGCAGCCGATCACGAGCTACGCCGCGGCGCAACTTCCTACCGTTCGTGCGAAGCTCGAGCTCATCGTCGGCGTGTGCGAAGCCATCGGGTTCGCGCACCTGCACGGAGTCGTCCACCGCGACCTCAAGCCCGACAACGTGCTGGTCGAGGCCGGCGGCCAGCCGAAGGTGCTCGACTTCGGTGTCGCCAAGATCACGGCGGCCTCCGGCCACGCCGCGGCGCACGAAACGCGAGCCGGTCAGGTGCTAGGCACGCCCGGCTACATGGCCCCAGAGCAGCTCTTGGGCAAAAGCGACGAGATCGGCCCGGCCGCCGACGTCTACTCGCTCGGAGTCCTGATCTACGAGCTCTTGACCGGCCGGCTGCCGCACGAGCTCGACGCAGTGCCGCTGTCCGAGGCGCTCGCTGTGGTGACGGGTGCTGACGCGCCGCCGCTCGGCACCGTGCGCCCCGAGCTTCGCGGCGACCTCGAGGCGGTTGTGGCAAAGGCGCTCGAGAAGGACGCGCGCCACCGCTATGCCGACGCCACCGCGCTGGGCGCGGACATCCAACGCTTCCTGCGTGACGAACCGGTCCTGGCAAAGCGCCACTCCGCGCTGCACCGCGCGCGCAAGTTCGCGCGCCGGCATCGCGGCCTCGTCGGCGGCGTCGTGGCCGCGATCGTGACGCTGCTGCTCGGGCTGGTCACGACGCTGGTGCTGCTCGGTCGATCCGAGCGCAAGGTGCGGGAGTTCGATCAGCTCGCGATCGGAGTGCGCCACGCGTTGGCTCTAGCGCGCATGAAGCGGTTCTACCCCGCGTGGCCCGACAAGATCCCCGCAATGGAACAGTGGTTGGCGAACGACTGCGCCGAGCTCCTGGCGATGCGCGCCACCATCGCGCGAACCGTCTCGGCGCTGCGTGCTCGCGCGCTGCCATGGACCGAGGCGGAACGGCAGGCTGATCTCCGAGCGCACGAGCTGTACGGCTTGTGGCAGACCCTCGGCAAACGGCTGCATGCGCTGCGCCATGCGCAGGCGATTCGCACCGGAAGGGCACCGCTCGTCGTGCCCGAGCTCACCGGTTGGCAACGTGGGTTGCACGTCGACATGCTCTGCGCACTCGCGGCGGAACGCTGCGCGTCGACGCCCGAAGAGCGGAAAGTCTACGGCCAGGAGGCGCTCGGGCTCGCCTACGCGCGCGCGGCGCTCGCCAAGGCCGGTGACGACGTGCAGAAAGCCAAGGCGCTCGAGCGCCTGGCGTGGGCGTTGGTCAGCAACGGGCAGGACACCGAGGCCAGGGCGAGGGGCGCTGAGGCGGTGGCAAAGGCGCCGGAGGCGATCCGCCCCGCGCTCGCGAAAGCCATGGAGACTCTCGAGCGCGTAGCGACGGGCCTGCCACCCGCCGAAGCCGGGTATGCGAAGTTGACCGCCGAGGTGCACGCGCGAAGGACTTGGACGTTCGCTGCCGACGAAGAGGCGTCGCGGTTTTTGCACGACAATCTCACGAAGGTAATGCGGATGCTCGAGCGGTTCGAGGCCGGCGTCAAGCCGGAGGTCGAGCGCCAGCTCGCGTGGGCGCGCGCGCTAAGCAAGTTCTCGAAGCACGGCCACCCGCACGCCCGAGTCAGCTGGGCGGATGCCCGCGCGGCCATCGCCAAAGCCGACGGTGTCGTCGCGAGCAAGCTGTACGCGGGCCGCGGCATCGAGCTTCGCGATGAAGACGTGGTCGGGCTCGTACCGATCGGCATGAACCCGACAACGAAGCTCTGGGAGTTCTACGACCTTCGCTCGGCGTGGGACGGCAAGACCGATCCCGGAGACATCGCGATCCCCGAGCTGCGCGACAACGGCAAGATCGACGTGACCGCGGAGACCGGGATCGTGTTCGTGCTCCTGCCCGGCGGGACAGTTCTTCTCGGAGCGCAAGCCGATGACGACGCTGGACCGAACTACGACAGGGACGCGAAGCCTGAAGAGACCGTCCACGAAGTCACGCTCGCGCCGTTGTTCATGAGCCGCTACGAGCTGACGCAAGGGCAGTGGGCGAGGCTCATGACCTGGGACCCGAAGGTGCGTGAGCCGAGTCGGTGGGTGGGGCCCGACGGCCCGACCCACCCGGTCGAGCAGGTGACGTGGTATCTGTGCAACGAGCTCGCAACCCGACACGGGATGGTGCTGCCGACCGAGGCACAGTGGGAATATGCCTGCCGCGGAGGGCGGAGCACTCCGTGGTGGTTCGGCCGAAAGCCCCGGCAGGTCGTCGGCAACGCCAACGTGCTCGATCGGGACGGCGCGTACGCCGACCCGATGCGGGGACCGCCCGAGCCGTTCCACGACGGCTTCGAGCAGCACGCCCCCGTCGGGTCGTTCGCGCCGAATCCGTTCGGTCTCTACGACATGCACGGCAACGTCTGGGAGTGGTGCCGCGACCAGCGTGGTCGTTACGGATCGGAGCGACCCGGGGACGGCCTGCGGCCCGAGAGGTTCGTTTCGGGCAAGGACGGCCTCGTTAGGCGCTACGAGTACTACATCTGCCGCGGCGGCGGCTTCGACGCCCGGCTGCCCTGGGCGCGGTCGGCGTACCGACACAACAACGAGGGAACGTTGGCCGTCTCGGCCGTCGGGTTCCGCTGCGCCCGGCCGGTCCGCCGGCGAACGCTAGAACGATAGCAAATGTGTCACATTTGCTATCGTTCTAGTGAGCCGCTACGTCTAGGGCGTGAAGATCGTCACCGACTGCGCGCCGCTTACGACACGCCACACCGCGTAGCGAACCTCCTTGGAGTCGTTGGTCAGCCACGCCGGTAGCAGGTTGACGTTGTTCCGATCGCCCATGACCCCGCTGACTCCACCGGGAAGGCTCGAGCGAACTCCGGTCCAGAACCAGCTCGCCGAAGCGACGGTTCGGTGCGACGGGCCGTGGTTCCACATGAAGGCGTCGGCGTTGTCGCCTTCGGGATCGTGCGGCGCGGCATCGACCGTGCCGTTGCCACCGTCCGTCGGAATCCCGGCGAGACCTTGGAGCGGCGCCGGGAACTTGCCACCGGCCGACGGCGTGCTGAACGGGCCACCGAGCGGGTGTTGGAGAACGACGCGGTGCAGCTTGCCCCACCGGTAGTCGTGTTGGTTCGTCGAACCTCCGAACGCCTTCGTGAAGCTCGGACCGGCCAGCAACGCGAGTCCGTCCGCGAGGCTCTGCAGGATGATGATGTCCCGGCGCGTTCTTGCGTCCGAGACGCCCGTAACCGCGAAGAAGTCGACACCGGAAGCGCCGACGCCTTTTTGATTCGCGAAGTTGTCGAGCAGGTTCCTGAGCGCCGACAGCCGCAACGAGCCAGGTGGCGGCGACAGCTTCCACTGGTCGAGGGTCTTGTCGATCGTGTTCACCATGAACCGCCCCTTCCAGATCGTGTAGATCGTCGCAGCGATGCTCGCCTCGAGCTCCGAGGCTGTCGGCGGGCTGGTCTTGCCGTCCTTGTCGCTCGCGTCGTAGCCCTCGGGGATGCCCGTAGGTGTGGATCCGTCCCAGCGCGAGAGCCGCCCGACCGCCTCGGCGATGCCGGCGTCCGCGCCGAGGGCCGCAAGCTTTGCGTTCGCACCGGGCGCCTGGGCGTTACGGAACGCCGTGAGGATATGGGGTGTGAAGTACGCGGCGTCGTGCATGACGACGTCGGCCTGCATCTCCTGCAGGTCGTCCGCGGTGACCCGCCTTCTACGTACGCGAGCTTCGAGCAGCTCCTGCAGACGACCGGCGCGCAGGCCGGCCGCGTACTTGAGCCCGAGGTACTTGATGCCGCCGCTTGGACGGAACTGATTGAACGGGTCGTTGTCGGCAGTGGCGCCGATCGGATCGTTGTTGGCGTTCATCAGCCAGCCGCGCTTGGGGTTGACCGACCGCGGCATCTCGGCGATCGGCAGGATCTCGTAGCTCAGCGACTGGCCCGGCTGCTTGTGCTGGACCGGGAGCCACTCGTTGCCGCCGGTGCCGTCGCGAATCATCCGCGGCGAGGCGCCGCTGACCGTGCCTCGCTCGAGGTCCTCGCGCAGCGGGAGCTCGCCGGCGCTGAAGTACGCGATGTTCCCCGACACGTCGATGCACATCCAGTTCTGGGCGGGGACATCCCAGTTCTGCAACGCGTTCTCGAAATCACCGACGCTGCGCGCCCGCGCGAACCCGAACATCGCGTCCACCTCTCGAGTTCCGCTCCACCCCGCGTACTGCACGCTGAGCGCCGTCCCCTTGGACACGTCGAGCTCGATGATCGGACCGTTGTTGCGCCGAGGAACGATCAGCGCGACGGCCGGGATCTTGCCGCCGGACGGCACGACGGCGACGTTGTCGAGGATCTTGTCGGTCGGGTTGTTCGCCTTGAAGACGAGCGGGATCGGGACGAGCGGCTCCTTGACGTTGTTGTGCACAGTGCTGAGCTTGCTCGGGGAAGCCGCATCGGGCACGACCTTCTCGAGGTAGGTGTCGGTCACGTCCATCATGAAATTGGTCGAGCCCCACGCGACGAATCGGTTGTGCCCGTGGATTACGGCGCCGATCCCGGGGACGGTCATGCCCACGACATCGATGCCGCCGGCCACGAGGTGGGCAGGGTACCACGTCGACGGGGCCGTCATCGACAGGTGCGGGTCGTTCGCGAGCAGCGGATGGCCGTCCTTGGTCAGCTTGCCGCTGACCACCCAGATGTTGGAGCCATCGCGCTGGTCGCGATTCAGGATCCGCTTGAACAGCGGCAGATCACGCACGCGGTGCAGATAGCGGCTCCCGAGGTCTCGGCACTGCGAGAGGTGCTGCGGGGGTGTCCACGCGCAGCCCGCGACGCCGCCGGCCGACGACGGCACGGAAGCTGTCGAATCGAATGGCGCCGTTCTCCAGACATCTTCGAAGAACAGCTTCTGCCCGTCGAAGCTGTTCGCCTTGCCCACTGCGACGTAGCTCTGTAGTGCGACCGTCGCGTCGATGTCGAGGTCGAACGACAAGCTCATCGCCAGCAGCTTCTCGACGGCCACGCTGTCGACGATCGTCCACGGCTCGAAGCGGGTGAGCTCGAGTGCGCCGTACTCGCTCGGCAGCGAATGGGATCCGACGTAAGCGTTGACGCCCTCGGCGTACGCATTCAACAGATCCAGCGAGGTCTTCGCGAGGACCTTGATACTCCGCTCTGCTGCGCGACGCACACCGAGCACGCGCATCTCGACATCGGAAGCCAGCGCTCCCGGCCCGAGCAGCTCGGCGAGAGTGCCGCTCGCTTGACGGCGCAGCGCGTCGATCTGGAACAGCCGATCCTGCGCGTGGACGTAGCCGAGCAGCAGGTAGGCATCCCGCTCGTGTTTCGCATAGATGTGCGGGACGCCGCTGCGATCACGCACGATCGCCGCCGGACCTCTGAGGCCGGGCACCATCGTTCTCGACGGGCCGAACTGCGCGGGGGCGGGCGTGGACAGAAGAGCGGAGAGAAGGATCAGGGAAGCCGCTCGCCCTGGCGGCCCGAATGGGGTTCGACGACGCATGAATGTGTCTCCTGGTCAGCTTGCGACGAGCCGAGTGGCTCGCCATCAGGAGTCACGGGATCCAGGCGCAGAAGCGAAGAAATCGCTGACATTCGGCCAGGCTTCGTTCTCGAAGAATCCGCCATCAGCCGACCGGACTGGATGGCTCCCGCCCGTGGGCCGGGCACTCGCTCTGTCAGCGAACGTCAGGCCAAGACGCTCGCAAGCCGCGTGTGGTCCTTGACGACGGGCACTTTCTGGCGAATCGACTTCTCGATCGCATGCAGATACTCGCGCTCGCCGAGGTCGCAAAACGAGATCGCAGTCCCGGGCCGCCCGGCCCGCGCTGTCCGGCCGATGCGGTGCACGTAGCTCTCGGGCACGTTGGGCAGGTCGAAGTTGATCACGTGCGTGATGTCGGGCACATCGATCCCGCGGGCCGCGATGTCGGTCGCGACGAGGACCCTGACACGGCCCGATCGGAAGCCTTCGAGCGCTCGCTCGCGTGCAGACTGCGACTTCGAGCCGTGGATCGCGTCGGCGCTCTCGGCGTTCTTCTGCAGGTATCTGACGACGCGATTGGCGCCATGCTTCGTGCGTGTGAACACGAGCACACGCTCGATGCAAGGGTCGCGCAGGAGTGCGGTGAGGAGTGCCTGCTTGTTCTTCTTCTCGACGAGCAGGACCGACTGCGCAATGAGATCGACGGGCGTCGCCGAGGGCGTGACCTCGGCACGCACGGGATCTCGGAGGATCGAACGAGAGAGCTGCACGATGTTTCCCGGCATCGTCGCCGAGAACAACAGGGTCTGGCGGTCACGCGGGAGCTCGGCGATGACCTTGCGCACTGCGTGGATGAACCCCATGTCGAGCATGCGGTCCGCTTCATCGAGCACGAACACTTCGATCGCGCTCAGATCGACATGCCCCTGTTCCAAGAGGTCGATGAGACGCCCCGGAGTCGCGACGAGGATGTCGACGCCGCGCCGGAGTGCTTGAGTCTGGGGCCTCTGCCCAACGCCGCCGAAGACCACCGCGTGGCGTACGTCCGCGTGCCGGCCGTAGACAGCGAAGCTATTGCCGATCTGAGAAGCGAGCTCGCGTGTCGGCGTCAACACGAGCACGGCGGGTTTCCGGGGTCGCCGCGGCCGCGGGTCACCGATCAGGTAGTCGAGGATGGGCAATGCGAACGCGGCCGTCTTGCCGGTTCCGGTCTGGGCGATGCCGAGGAGGTCGCGACCCGCGAGAACGGGCGGAATCGCCCGGACTTGGATCGGTGTCGGCGTGACGTAGCCCTGCTCGCGAATCGCGCGCAGGATCGGCTCCAGGAGCTGGAGCTCAGCGAATGTATTCTTCATGGTTAGCGTGTGCGAGCGCACGAAATCGTGGCGCGCGATGTTTGGGTAAGTGCGACTCGAGTCGCTCGGTCAGCCATGAGGCATGGAACGTTCGAGCGCGAAGGACCCTAGCCCTGCACGCTGCCGCGACGCCACTGTTCGGCTGCTTCGTAGAACTCCCCGTCGTCACCTTGGACGGCCGCCGACAACCGCTGCGCGATGTCGAGCATCTTGCTGACAGTCGCCTGGTCTGGGTCCGACGTGAACACGTTGCCGTCGAACCAGTCGAACCAACGCGTTTCCCCATACAACACGGAGCACGGTCCGTTGGCTGGATCCAGCGCCAGCTCCGGGTCGGCCTCGACGACCGCGAGCCATTCTTCGGTCGAGATCTCGAGACCGGTGTTTGCGGTCCAATCGACCGCTCTGGTGATCCGAAGGTCGTAGCCCATGGATTGAAGTGAAGCCCTTGTGGTGTTACCAGCCGCGGCGTTCGTTCGCCGGCTTGCCGCGACGTGGCTGTCGTTCCTGCGCCTCGTTGACGCGCAACGTGCGCCCGTCCAGCTCGGTGCCGTCGAGCGCGGTGATGGCCGCGCGAGCATCGTCCTCGCTCGCCATCTCGACGAACGCGAAGCCCCGCGCACGTCCGGTTTCACGGTCGGTGACGATCGACACGCTCTTCACCTGGCGAGAGTCCTGGCTGAACACGTCCGCGATGGCGTCTTCGGTGGAGTTGAAAGAGAGGTTTCCTACGTAGAGTCTGGTGCCCATGTTGAGTTTCGGTCCTGGGGTCGAGTTTTGCTGCGGATTTCGAGGTCGGTGCCGTTGCCAACGTGACAACGGGTTCTCCGCAGGGAGGCCGGGACGAGCCCGACAACTCGATACGTCCGACAAGGACGAAACGAGCGCATCTCGCGCCAGCATTGCTGACTCGGGATGCCGCCGCATACGCACACGAATCGATCACATAGCAGGAGGTCCGGCGAGCCTGGGCCGCCGAGACCACTTTCGGAATTCTAGGCGATGCGGCGGCCAGAATCTCGATAATCCGAGAAAGACCTGCTGATCGCTCCGATTCGCGCGAAGGCTCTTGGCGCGCCAGGGGCATTCGGGAGCCCGGGTCCATCCGTCCTCCGGCCAGATCGCGACGATGCTCGAGCGAAAGAAACGCTCAGGGACGTTTTTTCGACTTCCCCGGGCTATCCGCCTAGGAGGCGGTTGAAGAAGGTCACTCCGCGCGAGCGGCGCGGCTTGGCCCGGAACGGCTCGCGGGTATGCTTCGGCACCAATCCAGCCCTACAGAACCCTCATGTCGAAACCCTCCCCGCTGTTCGGTCTCGCTCTGCTCGTTCCGACCCTCGTGGCCTCGTGCTTTTCGATCCCGGAGTCGAAGCGCTTCAGCCATGACTTCCACCGGATGAAGTACCGTCTCGCCGACAACGAGCTGCGCGGCGTCCAGTTCTACATCTCGACCGACGTCATCGTGCACACGGAGACCCCGAAGACCGCAGCCCGACCGGCAAGAACACGGTCTTCGTCGCCAAGGGCACTCCGGGCGTCGTCACGGACGTCGGCCCGAACTGGCTTCGCGTGAGCTTTCGACGCGGCGGCAAGGGGACGTTGTTCATGACCGACCCGTCGGCCGAGAACGACGTCTACAAGTACTACGCGCTGGCGACCCAGCTCGCGGGCGGATCGGTCAAGAGAGTCGCCGACGTCGAGGGGCACTACCTGATGGACGGCACGACGCGCTACGAGGTCGTAACGGGTGCCGACGCCGTGCTGCTGATCGACTCGGGCGATCTGCAGAGGCTCATCGACAAGCGAAAGCTCTCGGGGCGACGGACGCCGAAGTAGCACGCCCTCGAGGTGCCGTCGGCCGGCCAACTGCAGCGCGACGATCGAGCACGGAATGACGAGGCTCGTGGCGGTCTCCTGGCACGGCGCGGACCCATCAGCGCGTGAGGGTGACCGGCACGGGGTTGCTGACCAGGCTGATGCGGAAGTGCTGCGGCTCCAGGACGACGTACGCGTGGTAGAGCCGCAGACCGATGAGACTGGTGGGGATCTGCGGAATGGCGCGGAAGGTGACGGCGCTCCGGCCGAAAGAGTCGAGGGAGCCGAACGAGTTGGCCAGCAGGGGCGAGTTCGGAACGGTGGCCGTGAACGCGAAGTAGGGACCCGGATTGAGGGGAAGCAGCACGGAGCCGATGCGGGTTCCCGGAACGGTGCCGGTGGCCGTCCCGAGCATCATGTAGTACCCGCGATCGTGCGCGGTTCCCGCGTCCAGCACGAGGTTCTGGACGCCGCTCTGTGACAGCGACACGAAGTGCGTGTCCGCGACGAGGTCCGTCGGGACGAGCTCCCACGTCTCGCCGTGCCGCCAGCTGGACTGGAGGCGACCGCCGAACAGCACGACACGCCCGCG
>Ga0055451_10001140_pt1 | contig 10801 bp, 11 predicted proteins | sample China_Galinas_PW_3_FD_57745 | JGI IMG/M metagenome (GOLD analysis project Ga0055451, IMG submission 57745) | Wetland microbial communities from San Francisco Bay, California, USA, that impact long-term carbon sequestration - China_Galinas_PWB_D2 | ecosystem: Environmental > Aquatic > Marine >... | reverse complement strand
ATTCTCATTGTTTTTACTAACGTGTTTTAGAACTTCATTCATGGTACGATCCGTGATGTAACCTATCGAGCCGGTGCTGATCAAAAGATTGCATTTGCGCATCCATGAGCGTTCATCTTCGGTGGATGTTACATCAGGATCCTCGAAATTGCGGGCAATACCGTAATCAATCATACCGGCTTCCTTGGCAAAGTGGATAGCTGGTGCAGAGCTGTCCAGACCAACGCAGCGAACGTTATTAGGATCAGGCGTAACGTTCAGCCAGGCATCCACAGCTTCACATGCTTCATGAAAATCCTCCGGAGCGCGTGTCGAGAAAAAAGCGACCATCTCGTCGAACGAGCAGCCATACTTTACAAACGCCGAGCCGGTTCCGTAGGAGCATCCGATGTCGAGCATGTACACAGGGCCGGAGTCTTTGTTCTGCTCGTGCAGAAGCTCTGCTGCGGCGACGCAATAAGGTCGAGCCTGCTCTCCGATCTCATAACCGTGTCTAGCCATCATTTGGATGTAATTATGCGGGGTAGGTGCGGTATAGACATCGTCAAAGGATGTCTTGATTTCGTTTTCCTTATCAAAATCAGTATCAAATTTTTTGTGTTCGTTTAAATCTAATTCTTGTTTATCTTGCTGATTCAATTCTGTCACCTCGCCATTCATATTTCAAAAATAATTCCTCTAGTATTTCAATACTGTTGATATATTGGTTTCTGCTACAACAGGAACAATAATTTATGTGTCCGGTTTCGGACCGATCTCAACGTTATCCATTTGCATGAGCTCGACAATTCGCTCGAGAGACTCAACAATCTTCAGCACCTCGGTTTCGGGTAGCTTGACTATCGCTTCTGCAAGTGTGTCCTGAAGAGGCGAGGGAGCATTAGAAGCGACAATTTTGCCCTCCTCTGTGAGCGAAATCCAAATCATGCGGCGATCCTTCAGATCGCGGTCACGTTGTATGAGCCCTTTTGATTCAAGCCTGTCGAGAATGCCTATAACCGTGCTTGGACTGAGAAGTATGTGGCTCGCAATGGCGCTTGCCGTTACCGGAGCTTCTTTCTCAATCGTCAATAGGGTGATAAGCTGAGGTCCGGTTATCTGGTATTGGGAAAGCATCCAGCGTGAGTGTAAATCTACTGCTCGTATAACTTGCCTCAGAGCTAGGAGCACACGTTGCTCATAAGGCTTTCTGATAACCTGCTGAGAACCCTCCTCATTCTCGGATACATTGTCCTCGCTACTTGAGACCGATGTAATTGGCAATGAGTCATTTACAGGACCTAAATCTTCACCTCTTCTGTTGAGTCTTTTCATGTCGGGTCTCATAATTTTATTCGGGGTAGACCGACAATTCTAACTGAAATTATTCGTATACTAAAGGTTTGTCGGTAATTAAGCGAAGCGGCTATTTGTATTGGAACGATAAATATCCCCGACCCATTTAGAATAAATAAGACTTATTTGTAGATAAACGGAATAGTAGTTGATTTATTTAGTATAAGTATATACATACAAAAACTAAAACGCCCCGCAGCGGTAAAACTGCTCACGCCTGGCTCTTTACTTTTTGTGATTCCATAAGGTTTGATATTACGGACTCGAATATTGCCCTGCCGTCCTCGCCTCCTAAAATAGCTTCAGAGCATCTTTCAGGATGGGGCATCATGCCGAGTACATTGCCTTCTTCATTGGTTATTCCGGCTATGTTGTAGACGGACCCGTTTGGGTTGGAAGAGTCGGTCACGTCGCCGTTTTGGTCACAGTATCTAAACGCAATCCGGGAGTTTTCTTTGAGCATCTTTAAATCCTGATCAGTGCAGAAGTAATTCCCGTCTCCGTGAGCGACTGGTATTCTCAGCACATCACCTTTTTGCATCTTGGATGTAAATACGTTGTTGTTTTCGAGCTTTATGTAAACCCATTTACACACGAATTTGAGTGAATCATTCCTTATGAACGAGCCCGGCAAAAGGCCGGCTTCCACTAACACCTGAAACCCGTTACAAATTCCGATCACGGGAGCTCCGGAAGAGGCGAATTCCTCGACCGACTTCATTATCGGGGACAAACTGGCAATCGAGCCTGTCCTCAAATAATCGCCGTAGGAAAAGCCGCCCGGTATTATAATGCAGTCGTAGCCGCTAAGGTTTGTTTCCTCGTGCCATACGAACTCGGCTTCCTGCCTGAGTACATTTTTGGTGACATGATAACAGTCATGGTCACAGTTGGACCCGGGGAAAACTACGATTCCGAATTTAAGCATCTCAATCTTCTATATGAACTACGGGATCCACTTTTGTAATTTGCTCGACATAAAAGTCATCAGAACCGTTCAATCCGGGTTAAACACGGAGATTTCAATAGTTCTGATAACCCGTATTCTTGTTAATCCTCAATCTAGGAATGGTATTCGGTTTCTATCTTACCATTACACGTTGTATTTGCAATCCATGGATGCACATTGAGTCTTTTCGGCAGCACTGTTACCCATCGGATTATACGCAAAGCAATATGGTTTAAAACATTGCCTGATAAGAATAATGGGGACTCTTTATTGCTAATGAATACCAGTAGGAATTCGAACAACAGCATGTTTGGTTTTTAATTGCAGTTTCCGGATATTTCCGTAATAAGGTCAAGAGGCGAATATAACGAAGGCATTTGTCAGGGAACGCCAGCTTGACTTTTCTCGTCTGAAATTGTTTAATTGAAATTGAATATCTAAAAGATAGGGAGGGTTATATCATGAAAATCACGGCGATTTACTCGTTTTTATTAGCAATATTTCTCATGGGGGCCAATCTGGTCTCCGCTCAGGACGAAGCACAACCCCAGGCGCCTCCGACATGTCAGGGAAAGGCCGCGACTATTGTAGGCACGGAAGGTGACGATACTTTAAACGGGACGTTTGGCCCAGACGTGATCGTCGGTATGGATGGGAACGATACTATAATGGGACTCGACGGAGATGATATTATCTGCGGCGGCGATGGCGACGACACCATTACCGGCGGTCCGGACAATGATATTCTTTATGGCGATGCCGGAAATGACCATCTCCGCGGAATAGGGGGAGAAGATGTCCTGTACGGAGGCGAAGGCGATGATTATCTCGAGGGTAACAGCGGGGAAGACTTTCTCGACGGGGGAGTCGGCATGGACAATCTCGACGGCGGCAGAGGTGAAGACAAGTGCATCAATTATGAGTCTCACAAAAGATGCAACATAGATTGATATACGTATTACAGCCAGTATTTTTCTTATAAATGAAACCAGGTCTTTATATCGTATCGACCCCTATCGGCAACCTCGAAGATGTAACTATACGCGCTCTTGAGGTTCTGAAAGGGGTCGATATTATTGCATGCGAAGATACGAGGACCACGAAAAAGCTATTATCCAGGTATGCAGTAACGAAACCCCTCACCAGCTATCACGAACATAACGAAATTGAAAAGGCAAATGAGCTTGTGTCTCTGCTCGAAGGAGGCAAGAGCGTTGCTCTGGTCTCGGATGCGGGTACGCCCGGTGTTTCCGATCCCGGATACAGGCTGGTTAAACTTGCGTCCGATAGGGGCATAGAGGTTTACTCGGTTCCGGGTCCCTCTGCCGTTGTGGCGGCTCTTAGCGTCTCCGGTTTACCTACAGATTCTTTTGCCTTTTTCGGTTTTCCTCCAAGAACGAAAAAAGCTTTGGACGATTACTTTAAAAGAATAAAAGATTATCCGGAAACTCTGATATTCTACGAATCGCCAAAGAGGGTTTTAAAGACGCTCGGTGTAATGTTGGGTGTTTTCGGTGATAGAAATATAGCTATTGTCAGGGAGTTAACGAAGCTGTATGAGGAGTCGGTCAGGGGAAGGATTTCAGATGTGATTAGGGTTCTTGACGGGCGTCGGCAGATCAAGGGAGAGATAACTGTTGTGGTTGAAGGCGCGTCGGAAAGTAAGGGAGAAATTGATCTGAAAGCTATTGATGATTATCTGACCGAGCTTAAGAAAAAGGGGGCAACTCTTAAGGACGCGGTCAAGGACGTCTCGGAAATGTCGGGTTATTCAAAAAGCAAGACTTACAAGCGCGCGCTTCAAATCTGGGGTAACGACTAAAAGCGGTTAAGATTCGGATTCTGTCTTCTTTCTATCTTCGTGTTTCCTGACTATTTTATCCTTTTCCACTTCTGAGCCAACCATCACCTGTTTTTCTACCTTTATCTTTTTCTCTGCGGCCTCGCCCTGAACCTGCGCCTTACAGCTCTCGCAAATAGAAGATTCAGATGGCTTTCCGCATATCATGCAGACCTTTTTTTTCTCCGGCATCTATAGATTCTCCTCTAATAAATTTTACCGTTCCGCGCGCAATATGCGAGCGCTGTTGTGTTATACCTCGGGCCTCTTTTCGTACAACCGTGCGTGCCGCTCGTAAGCGTGGGCGGCGTGAATCACGGACTCCTCACCGAACGGCTTTCCAAGTATCTGCATGCCGATAGGCAAACCCGCTGAGGAAAATCCGCAAGGAACTGAGATGCCGGGAATGCCAGCGATATTACACGGAATTGTAAGCACGTCGGAGAGGTACATCTTGATCGGGTCATCGGTTTTCTCTCCAAACTTAAATGCCGTCTCAGGCGTTGTCGGAGCTATTATCACATCCACCTTTTTGAATGCCTCCTCGAAATCCTTTTTAATCAGTGTCCTCACTTTCTGCGCCTTTAAGTAGTAAGCGTCATAGTAACCTGCCGACAGAGCGTATGTGCCGATCATTATCCTTCTCTTTACCTCGCTGCCGAACCCCTCGGCCCTCGTCTTAAAATACATGTCGTGCAGGGATGGGGCGTTTTCCGTCCTGTAGCCGTATCTAACCCCGTCGTATCTGGCCAGGTTAGAGCTTGCCTCGGAGGGGGCGATTATGTAGTAGGTAAGTACGGCGTATTCGGTATGAGGTAGGGAAATCTCCTCGACTTCACCTCCAAGGTCCTGTACCATGGCTATAGCCTTTTTGGCGGCCTCTTCTACTTCACCTTCCATACCCTCTATAAAATATTCCTTAGGAACGCCGATCCGCATGCCCTTTATGTCGTCTTTAAGGCTTTTTGTGTAGTCCGGCACGCTTGTGTTCACGCAGGTTGAGTCTCTTGGATCATGACCGGAGATAGCGTTTAGTATTATCGCCGCGTCTTCTACGGTCTTTGTCAGAGGCCCCGCCTGATCGAGTGACGATGCGAACGCAATCATACCGAACCTGCTCACACGTCCGTATGTGGGCTTCATCCCCACAACGCCGCAGAACGAAGCGGGCTGTCTGATCGATCCTCCCGTATCGGTTGCCACGGAACCCATGCACAGGGATGCAGCCGTTGCGGATGCCGAGCCTCCGCTCGACCCGCCGGGGACCCTGTCCGTGTCCCAGGGGTTCTTTGTCTGTCCAAAGTATGAAGTTTCATTGGACGACCCCATGGCAAACTCGTCCATGTTGTTTTTCCCAACTATAACGGCTCCCGAATCGAGCAGTTTTCTGGTCACTGTGGCGTCGTACGGAGGGAAGAAGTTCTCAAGCATCTTCGAGCCGCAGGTGGTCGGATAGCCTTTCATTATGAATATGTCCTTCAGTCCGATCGGGATGCCGTGGAGAGGGCCTCTGTATTTCCCCGCGGCGATCTCTTTCTCGGCATTCTTCGCTGCTTCCACTGCGCTCTCCCCAAGAAGGGTTATATAGGTATTCAGCTTCCCGTCGAGCTGCTCGACTCTGCTGAGAATAGATTCAGTCAGCTCTACGGGTGAAATCTCTTTTTTCTCTACCAGTTTGGAGGCTTCCCCTATGGTCAAAGATGGCAGTTCCATAAAATTTTCTCCTTAATCCTCTATAACGCGCGGCACGACGAAAAATCCGTCCTCTTCCTCCGGCGCATTCTCGAGCGCCTCTCCCGTATTCAGCCACTCCTCCACCACGTCCTCTCTGAGCGGGGTGGGTATATCCAGTACGTGTGAAGTGGGCTCTACGTTATCGGTGTCCAGCTCATTCAGTCTTTCGATGTAGGTGAGGATATCTCCCATCTGCCCGGTGAATTTCTCAAGCTCCGCCTCTCCGAACTCGAGCCTGGCCAGCTCCGCGACCTTTAGAACATCCTCTTTAGATATTTTCATTCCCTACTCCTTCTATATAGGTTGGCAAAAAGAATACCTTTATTCAGGCTACCTGTTTCAGTTCGAGCACAGCTCCTCGGCGAAATCTATCACGTCGGATTCCAGCTTGACTCCGTTTAATCTGTTTATTTCCTGTATTCCGGTCGGGCTGGTGGTGTTAATTTCCGTTATATATCCACCGATGACATCGATGCCCACGAAATAGAGCCCGTCTTTCCTAAGTCTCGGGGCGAGTGCTTCGCATATCTCGATATCCCTATCCGTCAGAGCGGACTTAGCAGGGCTGCCGCCTGAGTGGAAGTTGCATCTGAATTCCCCGCCCGGCCTGGGCACTCTGAGCACTGCGCCCAGAGGATCGCCGTTCAGTATGATAATTCTCTTATCTCCCTCGCTGACCTCTTTTATGAACTTTTGCGCAAGGACGTAACGGGTGCCGAAATTCGTTATTGTCTCGAGGATAACGTTTGAGTTTCTGTCGCCCTGTTTTACATAGAAAACTCCCTCGCCTCCATGCCCGTCGAGCGGCTTGACCACCAGCTCTCCGCCGGCCTCGGTAAGGAATTTGTTCAACTGATCCAGGTCTTTTGTGACCAGCGATTCGGGTATCCACTGAGGAAAATAAAGAGTGTACAGCTTCTCGTTTGACTCCCTTATGCCCATGGGCTTATTTATAACCTTCGTCTTGTCTCCGTCGATTAGGCTCAATATGTAAGTCGCGTAAATATAGTCCTGGTTGAAAGGCGGGTCTTTCCTCATCCAGACTACATCGAAACCCGAAAGCGGTAAGGTCTCCTCGTCCCCGAGTTTGTAAAAGTCTTCCCCTCTTTTCAGGCTAAGCTGGGTCGCGTTCCCGTAAGCCCGCGCGTCCTTTACGTATATATCTTTTATTTCGAGATACCATACCTCGTGCCCTCTTGCCTGCGCTTCGAGCATCAGGACAAATGTAGTGTCTTTCTCGATATTGACGGTTCCCACCGGGTCCATTACGAACGCCATCTTGAGCTTCAAAATAAGTACCTCCGGGGCTGAAGCGATGCCGTTTGATTCTACCGAATTTTAGGGCATGGGACAAATGCACGAGGTGAGAGTATATGAGTGTAGTGTATACTTTAACTGTTTGGCGGCTGGCATCGGTGCGCGTAACGGAACCCAAGGATATGGAAAAGTTTAAACCGTCAAAAGAAGAGATTGCCGAAGAGAACAGAAAGCTCAGAATGCTCAGGTTTATGGTCGATTTTACTATATCGCTCATGTATCAAACCGACATGCCGAGAGAAGAAGCGCTCGAGCATCTGGAAAAGGTCAGAAGGTTCGCGCTCAATCTTTTTCCCGGAAAAGAACTGGCGTTTGAGCTTATATACGCCCCTAGATTAAGCAGGGTCATTAAAGATATTTATGGCTACCATTGATACCGAATACTTATCGGAACTCTCCACCGCTAATCCCCCCACGGTTCAGGAAGCTTATCAGATTCAGAAGGTATTAAGAGACAAGGTGGTGAGCACAAAAGAGTTTGACGAAGTCCGCACGGTTGGAGGGACGGATCTAGCAGTGCTGAAAGATGAGAACAAGCTCCTGTGCGGGATTATAATATTCAGCTACCCGGATATGGAGGAGATCGAGAGGGTTTCTACGATAGTGGAGGAGAAATTTCCCTACATCCCGGGTCTGCTCGCCTTCAGGGAAGGCCCTGCGATAATCGAAACCTTCCGTAAGCTCAGGAACAAGCCGGATATCCTGATGATCGACGGTCAGGGTATCGCTCATCCGAGGGGCACCGGTATTGCATGCCACGTTGGGGTTCTGTTAGATATACCTTCATTCGGAGTTGCCAAAAAAAGGCTTTACGGTACATACGAGGAGCCGGGTGTGGCCAAGGGATCTTTCTCGCAATTGTATTCTAAAGAGGGAAAGGTCATTGGAGCCGTGCTCAGGACCAGGGATAGGGTAAAGCCCGTGTTCGTGTCAGTGGGGCATAAAACCGATCTGGAATCAGCTTTGGAGATATCATTAACCTGCTCTCAAGGCTACAGAATTCCGGAACCCACAAGACGCGCCGATAAATATGTCGCCGAGCTCAAGAGGGAGCGGAACAATGCCTGAGAGATTCTCATGGGTAGTGGAGAACATGATAGCCGGTATGGAGAGGCCCGGTTCTTTCTTTCCGCTTGAAGAAGACCTCGACTTTCTGAAGCAAAGAGGTATCGATGTCGTCGTCAACCTGGAAGAGGAGGAATACTTCAGGGATTACAGCGGATTTCTTGTAAGGCACATACCTATAATGGATTTCGGACCGCCGAGACTCGAGGATTTTGCTGCATTCGTCGAATTTGTAGACTCCCAGATAAAAAACGATAGGAGTATAGCCGTGCATTGTTACGCGGGGATGGGCAGGACAAATCTCATGATTGCAAGTTTCTTAATTCATCATCTTAAAATAGATCCGCGCGAGGCTCTCGAACTGGTCAAGGTCAAACGGCCTTTTTATCTGGTTACACAGAGACAGGAAGAAGCTCTTTGGGATTATTTTAGCGTGGTCAGGCACAATCTGACGGATAGTAACAGCTGAAACGATGTCCGTAGAGTACAGCAAGTTTTATCAACCTTGGTATAAACCGCTCTTATCTGGTAAATTATTGTTTTCCGGCGTTAATTGACCTGAGAACCGGAAATCGAAACTTATGGCTTACTCTAAAGAACTCTTGGATCAGCTTAATTACGGAGAAGGGGAAACGCTTTTCGGGGACACTCCGCTCGCTATAGTAAAGGCTTTTCTTCAATCGGGAGTGAGCTATCTGGGTGGATACCCGGGCTCCCCGACAGCCGGGCTCATTGACGCTATCTCTGATTCCTACGAGACTGTCCTGAAAGAGAAAGGCATATACTTCGACTGCTCGGGGAACGAGGCTTCAGCAGCGTCGCTTCTCTCCGCTTCGATAAGCTACCCTATCCGCGGCTCCGTAAACTGGAAGATCGTCGGCACCAACGTTGCATCGGACGCTCTTACACACATCTCCTCTTCCGGAGTTACCGGAGGATCCCTGATAATCGTCGGCGAGGATTACGGATGCGACAGCACATGCGTAGCCGAGAGAGCGCTGCCGTTTGCTCTTAAGTCAACGATGGCGGTGATAGATCCGAGAGGTGATCTCCAGCACGTGGCTAAGATGGTTGAAGCCGGTTTTGAGCTGTCCGAGTACTCGAACATGCCTGTTATGTTCCTCCTCTCGACTAGAGTCGCCCACATCCGGAACAAGATGAAATGCCAAGATAACAAAGAACCCCGGATAAGCATGCTCAACCGTCTCGACGACTTGATTACAGACTTGGACAAAATACCTCTGCCTCCTTTCACTTTTGATCACGAAAAAAAGAAATATAACGAGAGAATCCCCGCCGCTAGAAAGTTTATTCTGGAAAGAAAGCTAAACGAATTCTTCGAAGGCAACGACGACGAGATAGGAATAATTACACATGGAATGATCTTTAATTCTCTCATGAGGTGTCTGTACAATCTGGGCGAGGCAAACCTGTACGGAGAGTCGAGAATCCCTATACTTAACCTCAATGTAACCAACCCTCTCGTTGCGGAGGAGATAATTTTATTTCTGAAAGACAAGAAGGCGGTGCTTATAGTCGAAGAAGGGATGCCCAATCTGATAGAAGAGCAGATCAGGTCAATAGCTCAGAGGACAAAGCTCGGGCTCGACATATTCGGAAAGGACATTCTGCCCCAGGCCGGGGAATACACTCCCGATCACATTGCCAAGGGTGTCGGAAACTTCCTGCTCAAGAACACCATATCTAACTACGAAAGAGAGAGGATAAAGGAAAGAAGCGAATTTACGGAGAAACACAAGGGAAAGGCGGCGAATTTCTTAAAACAACCCGTCGCTAAAAGGAATCCGGTTTTCTGCACCGGATGTCCCGAAAGGCCGATATTCACGGCCATTAAAATTCTGGAAGAGGATTTCGGAAAGTCTTACTATGCCTCCGACATCGGCTGTTATTCGATGAGCGGCCTTCCGCCGTTTGACCTGAGTAACTCGATCACTGGAATGGGCATAGGCCTCGCGTCGGCTAGTGCATTGTCTCGTATGGCCAACAAGAGGGTGATTTCTTTCATGGGGGACGGCACGTTCTGGCACAGCGGGCTTACGACCAGCATCGCGAATGCCGTTTATAATAACCAGAATGCGATACTCATTATATTGGAAAACTTCTGGACATCCATGACGGGACACCATGAAAACCCTGCCTCCGGTAAGAACATGAGGCAGGAAGGCGTGGGAATGGATATTGAAAAGGCGCTCAGAGGAGCAGGCGTCAGGTGGATAAAGACCGTAGATCCGTACGACCTCAAAGAATCACTCGAGGTGCTCACGGAGGCTTATGAAGAAGACGAGGGACTGAGGGTAATTATCTCGAGGGGCGAATGTCAGCTCGAGAAGACGAGAAGAGAAAAAGTCGTTATTAAGAAGAATATTAACGAAGGCAGGCGTATGGTGCGAAAGAAGCTCGGAGTAGATCCGGAACTTTGTACCGGTGACCACTCCTGCATGAGGTATAACGGATGTCCGTCACTTACGCTTAAGGACAGCCCGACAATCTTGCGGGAGGACCCTGTTGCGCATATTGAGCATTCCTGCGTCGGATGCGGG
>Ga0055451_10001136_pt1 | contig 10826 bp, 8 predicted proteins | sample China_Galinas_PW_3_FD_57745 | JGI IMG/M metagenome (GOLD analysis project Ga0055451, IMG submission 57745) | Wetland microbial communities from San Francisco Bay, California, USA, that impact long-term carbon sequestration - China_Galinas_PWB_D2 | ecosystem: Environmental > Aquatic > Marine >... | reverse complement strand
CTGGGTGGCGACGATCCAACGCCGCGCCTCCTCGTCCCAGCGCAGCTCGCTCACCTCGGTCTGGAAGCAGGCGCCGCGGTAGAGGTCGTACTTCTCCCCGATCGCGCGGGCGTGGGCGAGGATCTCCGGCGCGCGGACGTACTTCTCGCTGGGGATGGTCCCGATCTCCTCGAGCAGCGGCAGGTAGACGTAGGACTCGACGTCGCACTGGGCGCCGGGATAGCGGTTCCAGTACCAGGTGCCTCCGAAGTCGCCGCCCTTCTCGATGATGCGGATGTCCTCGACTCCGGCCATGCGCAGCTTCGCGCCGGCCAGCAGTCCGCCGAAGCCGCCGCCGATGACCACCACCTCGACCTCGTCGCGGAGGGGCTCCCGGGTGAAGCCCGGCTCGACGTAGGGGTCGTCGACGTAGTTCGAGAACTCGCCCGTGACTTCGACGTACTGCTCGTTGCCGTCGGGGCGGATCCGCTTGTCGCGCTCCTCGCGGTACCTGGCACGCAGGGCGTCGGGATCGAATCCGCGGGCGGCGCCCGTGGCGGAGGTCTCGGCGGTCATTCGGGTACTCCTAACGCGCGGCGCGCAGCTCCCAGCGGATGGGGGCGCGCTTGATTCCGCCGATGAAGCTCGAGCGGATGCGTTCGACGGGACCGGTGCGCTCGATCGAGACCAGCCGCTCGCGCAGCTGATCGAACATCGTGCGCAGCTCGAGACGGGCGAGGTGGGCCCCCAGACAGACGTGCTCACCGCGGCCGAAGCCGATGTGGTCGTTGGGATCCCGGTCGATGCGGAAGGCGAAGGGCTCCTCGAAGATCTCCTCGTCGCGGTTTCCCGAGGCGTAGAAGAGGCACACGGATTCGCCCTCGCGGATCTGCTTGTCGCGCAGCGTCATGTCGCGGGTCGCGGTGCGCGCGAACTGGTTCACCGGGGTGATCCAGCGCACCGTCTCCTCCACCGCGCCCGCGACGAGCGCCGGCTCGGCCACCAGCTTCTGCCACTGCCCGGGGTTGTCGATGAAGCACTGCACGCCGCCGGTCATCGCGTTGCGGGTCGTCTCGTTTCCGGCGACGACGAGCAGGAAGTAGTAGGAGAGGAGCTCGAACTCGGGGAGCGGCTGGCCATCGATCCTCCCCTGGACGACCGCGGAGAGGATGTCGTCCTTCGGATCCACGCGGCGCTTCTCGGCGATCTCCTTGAAGTAGGTGAAGAGCTCGATCCGGGCGGCCTCGGAGGTCTCGATCGAGGTGCGGCCCCGGGCGTACTCCGGGTCCTCGGGTGCGATGATCTCGTTGGTCCAGCGGAAGAGCAGGCGCCAGTCCTCACGTGGCAGGCCCAGCATGAGGGCGATCACCGCGATGGTGATCGGGGCCGAGACCTCCTGGACGAAGTCGAGCTCGGGCTTCTCGCCGGCGGCGTCGAGGATCTCGCGGGTCACCCGCCGCACCTTCGGCTCCCAGACCTTGACCGTCCGCGGGGTGAACCACTTCGAGATGAGGTTGCGATAGCGGCCGTGATCCGGCGGGTCCATGGTGAGCAGGTGGCGCGTCGTCGGCTCCTCGGGAGCCTCCCGGGTGAACACGGCGATTCGCGGCTCGATGATCCAGTCCTTCGGGTTCTTCCCGATCGCGACGATGTCCGCGTGCTTGGTGACCGCCCAGAAGGGGTCGCAGTACTCCGACTCGAAGTGGTGCACCGGATCGTTCCGGCGCAGCCAGGTCCAGTCGGCGTGGGGGTAGCCCTCGCGCTCGTACTTCTCGGGGGAGATGACATCCAGGTGGGCGGGGTCGAAGTCGTCGAGGACGGGCGCGGCGTGGCTCACGGGAGACCTCCGGGATACGGGACGCGGGACCCGGGAATCTACCGCAATCCGAGCCGAAATCGGTACGCTGGTGCCCCAGGGAGGACGTCATGGCCTGCGACGCGAAGACGGGCGAGCGCCTCCGACAGGCGCTCGCCGAGCGCTTCGGCCGGCGACGCGGGCTCCGCGAGAGCCGCATGTTCGGAGGGCTCACCTTCCTGGTGAACGGGAAGATGTGCTGCGGCATCACCGGCGACGAGCTGCGGGTCCGGGTCAGCCACGAGCGCAGCGAGATCCTCGCCACCCGGAAGCACGCGCGGCTCCGCGATCACCGGGGCCGGGAGTAGAGCCTCGCTCCGCGCTTCTCGACCCGGCAGCCGGCGAGGATCTCGCCCAGCTGGAGCAGCTCCTCTCCGCGCGGAAGGCGCGCGAGCAGGCCCTCGACGGCGTCGCGCCCCGTCGGGCTCGCCGTGCAGCGGTCGAGGACCGCGTTCAGGCGTTCGAGCATCCACAGCTGGTACGGGATCACCATGCGCCGCGAGCGCACGCCGCCGATCTCGAAGTCGTGGGTGAGGGCGCCGTCGCCGGTCTGGAGCGCCTCGAAGCCGGGGGTCGCGGTGAAGGTCTTGCCGGGCAGCTCGTCGCCGCGGGTGTGGCCGTCGCTCTCGACGAAGGCCGTGAGGATCTCGGCCGCGCTGCGCAGCACCGGCCACATCTCGTCGAAGAAGGTGGCGAGCACGGGAAGCAGGGACCCGGGCACCTCGTCGCCGGCGAGCCACTCGCCGGCGTCGCTGTTCGCGACCCGGCCCACCAGCTTCCCGTCGGAGTCGAGGGAGTAGAGCCGTTGGCCGTAGCCGCGCGCGTTGAGCGCGCCCTCGCCGTTGGTGCGTTCGACCCACTCGGTGACCAGGGGGAAGAAGACGCGCAGGGCGAAGCCCGGCACCGCATCGCGATAGAGGTGGGCGTAGAGGGGCGCGAGCAGCCCGAAGTCCGCCAGGCTCGGCCGGCCGCCGAGGGCATAGTCGTGGCGGGCGAAGTGGGTCTCGAGGTGGGTGAGGCCCCGATGCTGGCTCGCCTGCCACTTCGTCTCGGTGCGCGCGTCGGCGCCCAGGTGGACGAGACCCGCGTACACGCCGCGGGGATTGCCACGGGTGTCCGAGATCCCGAAGGCCGCCTCGAAGAAGCTCGCACCGGCGGCGCGGCGGGCGTCTCCGGGGGCGTCCGGCGCCATCACCGCGCCCCACTGCTGCTCGTTGAAGACGCGGTGGCTCGGCGCGCGGTCCGGCTCGCTCCAGTACCAGCGCGACCAGAACGCGGGAACCACCAGCCACTCGTCGGCGAGCAGCTCGACGAGGTGGCTCGCCAGACACTGGCGCGGCGCCGTCTCCGGCGACGGGATCACCGGTGCCTCCGGGTGGGCGGCCTCGCAGAAGTCGAGGATCTCGCTCGAGTCCTGGACCCAGGTGCCGTCGGGGGCCTCGAGCTGGGGGACCGCGCCGCTCCCCGAACGCGGGATCAGCAGGCCCTGGATCAGCTCCGGGGTGGCGAGGATGTCCTCGTAGCCGTCGCCGAGGGCGCCGCAGCGCTGCTTGTAGCGCAGGTAGGCCCGCACCTTGCCGGAGAAGTAGCTGTGCTCCCAGGAGAAGAGTCGGTACATGCCGGGCACGGTATCGCCGCTCGATCGGGAGCGCCCTACCGGGGGACGCCGCTTCCGAACACGTTGATGGCGCGGTTGAAGGGGGCCTCGCTTTTCGGGTCGTAGCCCGATGCGGCAATCGGGTCGTCCTGCCAGAGCAGCGCCGCGTCGCCTCCCGCGGCCTCGAGGCGCTCTCGGACGACGGACGCGGCATCGGGCGCCAGCGCGCGGAGCTCGCGGCGCAGCACCTCGAGGCACCACACCCGGTAGCGGGAGACGGGCAGGTTCTCGTAGGTGCAGCCCTGGACCGTCTGGCCGAAGCGCTTCGCGCCGCGAGCAAAGGCGCGCGCGTTCTCGCGCAGCTGCACGAGGTGGGTCGCGCAGATCTCCTCGAGCAGGGGCTGGAGGTCGTCGGGAATCCCGGTGGCGAACGGCCCGTTCACGTTCTCCGAGGTGGCGCACCACGTCCGCGCGAGCCAGGCCCAGACCTGCGGGGCGGTCTCCCGCATGATCTCGGCGGGCGTCGGGTCCTGGCCGAAGTGGCGGAGCATGGGGCCCATCAGCCCGAAGTCGGCGACGCTCGGGCGATCGCCAAGAAGGAAGAGGCGGCGCGCGAAGACGGGGTCGAGGGCCGCGAGGGCCCTGTGGTAGCCCGCCTCGACGTGATCCCGGGTCGCAGCGGTGACGCCATCGCCCTTCACGAAGCCGCGGAGCTGGCGACGCTGGATGATGCGGCGCTTGAGGAAGCGCGGTAGGGGCATGTGCCCGCCCTGCTCGTCGGCGAGGAAGCTCGAGAGCAGCTCGCGGCCGAGGGCGTAGCTCCATCGGTAGTGCATGGCCGGGCGCCACAGCCACTCGTCGGCGTAGTCCTCGACCAGCCGGGCGATGAAGCGTTGCGCCGGGTCGTCGGGGAAGACGCCCGGCTCGGGGCGCAGCGTCTCGAAGAAGGCGATGCAGGGCGTCGAATCCGTGAGCCAGCGCCCGTCGTCGAGCTCGACCACCGGCATCTGCATCGCGCCGACGTGCTCGCGGATGGCGCGCTCGTGGGGGAACGAGGGGACGCTCTCGTACGCGAAGCCCTTGTAGCGCAGGTACGCTTCGAGCTTCCCGGTGTAGTACGAGACCTTGGAGCCGTAGACCCGCATCCCTCAGTCTTTCCGCCCAGTGCGCCCGGTTCGGCCCGGTGCAGCGCTTCGGTCAGAACCTCCAGATCAGGTTGGCGTTCACCACCTGGATGCGGTTCGTCGAGTAGTCGCCCTTCAGCGTCCCGGCGAGGGTCCGGGACTGGCGGACCGGCGCGCTTCCGGTGTCGAGGTACTCGTAGGCGAGGCCCAGGGTCACGTTCTCGCTCCAGTCGTACTGGACGCCGAGCGCGTAGCGGAGCGTCCGATCGAGGGGCAGCACGACCGAGCGGTGCTTCTTGTTGACGGGCGAGGAGTCGTAGGCGAATCCGGCCATCAGCAGCCAGGATTCGGCGAGGCGGTACTGGGCGCCGACGGCCAGCTGCCAGGTGTCCTTGTAACTCGCGTTGACGGTGCCGCTGACCTCGGAATCGATGTTCACGTCGATCTTTCCGAACTCCGACCAGTCCTGCCAGTTCACGTTCGCCATGAGGGCGAGGTCTTCGATGGGCTCGTAGACCGCGCTCACCATGATCCACTGCGGCAGGTCGAAGCCGAACTTCAGCTTCCCGCCCGCGACGGGCGAGCCGTCGAGGATCGCCTGCAGTCCCGGGCCGATGCCCTTGAGGTTGGGCCGGTCCTTGAAGTCGAGATCGACCGGCGAGTAGTAGGTGACGCCGAAGCGCGCATTCTCGACGGGCTCGAGCAGGAGCCCCACGCTCCCCGCCACGCCGAAGGTGCGGTCGTCGTAGCTGAGGCGGCCGTCGCCGGACATGGGCTCGAAGTTGGGGATCGCCGCCTTGTACTCGAGCCGGCTGTACACCATGCCCACGCTTCCCCCGATCGAGAGCCAGTCGGTGATCCGGTAGGCCCCCGAGGGTCCGAGGAGCAGGGTGATGAATGCGGCGTCCTGCACGAAGTAGCGCCCGACCCAGTCGTTCTTGTAGTCGATCCCCAGGCCGAAGTACGAGGTCATCGAGAAGCCGACCCGCCAGTCGTCGTCGATGTGGTGGACGTAGAAGCCGCCCATGGACGGGGTGACGCCGCCGGCGTTGCCGCCGTTGTTGCCCCCGCCCATGACCGACGTCCCCGACTGCTGGTCGAAGTGGCTGTCGACGATCAGCGGCTGGACCCCCGCCAGCAGCTGGGAGCGATCGAGGCGCGTCATGCCGGCGGGGTTGGTGAACGCCGTGGAGGCGTCCGCCGCCAGGGCCGACCAGCCGGCCGAGGCGGTTCCCGTGGTCGAGCCGTTGATCTCGTAGAGGATGAGTCCCGAGCCCAGGGCCGGGGACCCGGCGAGCAGCCCTCCCAGAATCGCGATCGCCGCGACCAGTCGCTGGCTCCACGGATGTCCCGACACGCGGCGCACCTCCTTCGTCGCGGCCTCCGCTACAGGAGCCGACCGGCCGGATGATCGGACACGGGCGCCGGGACCGCTAGTTGATCTGCGGGATTTCCATGGCCTCCATCACCTGGTCCAGGGTGAAGCTCGCGGCCTTCTGCCGCGGCGGGAACTCCTTGAAGGTCTTGATGAAGTCCGCGACGTAGGCCTGGGCGGGAACGAGCAGGTAGGCGTGGTCGATCAGCCAGTCGTAGTAGGTGTTCGAGGTGAGGTCCGCCTGCTCGTAGGGGTCTCGTCGCAGGTTGAACATCTTGGGAACCCGGAGCGGCGTGAAGGGGTTCGCCCAGACCAGGAAGGTCCCGTAGGCCCGCTGCTCGAGGAACACGAGCTTCCAGTCGCGATAGCGCAGGGCCATCAGGTCCCCGTCGTCGGAGAAGTAGAAGATCTCGTTGCGGGGCCCCTCCTTCACCTTTCCAGTGAGGAGCGGCAGGAAGTCGTAGCCGTCGAGGTGCACCTCGAAGCCGCGATGACCATCGAGGAGCTCCTCCTTCACGTTCGGCTCACCGGCGGCCGCGAGCAGCGTCGGCATCCAGTCCAGCTGGGACATGATCGCGTTGGTGACCGACCCGGCCTCGATCTTCCCCGGCCAGCGCACCAGGGCCGGCACCCGCCAGCCGCCCTCCCAGTTCGAGTTCTTCTCCCCGCGGAAGGGCGAGACGGCGGCGTCGGGCCAGGTGTTCTTGTGGGGCCCGTTGTCGGTTCCGTAGAAGACGAGGGTGTCGTCGGCGATGCCGAGGCGGTCGAGGGCGTCGAGCAGCTGGCCCACGTTCATGTCGTGCTCGACCATGCCGTCCGCGTACTCGTCCTGGCCGGAGATGCCCCGGTGCTCGGGGCGCACGTGGGTGCGGAAGTGCATGCGGGTGCCGTTCCACCACACGAAGAATGGCTTGCCGGCCTTCACCTGGGTCTCGATGAAGCGGATGGCGGCCTGGACGGTCTCGTCGTCGATGGTCTCCATGCGCTTCCGGGTGAGCGCGCCGGTGTCCTCGATGCGGCCGCCGGCCCAGGAGTGGATCACGCCGCGCGGGCCGTAGCGCTCGCGAAACTTCGGGTCCTTCGGATAGTCCTCGTTCTCGGGCTCCTCCTCGGCGTTCAGGTGGTAGAGGTTTCCCAGGAACTCGTCGAAGCCGTGGTTCGTGGGAAGGTGCTCGTCGCGGTCGCCGAGGTGATTCTTGCCGAACTGGCCGGTGGCGTAGCCGTGGGGCTTCAGCATCTCGGCGATGGTCGGGTCCTTCTCGCTGAGGCCCAGCTTCGCGCCGGGCAGGCCCACCTTGGAGAGGCCGGTGCGGAAGACGCTCTGCCCGGTGATGAAGGCCGAGCGCCCCGCGGTGCAGCTCTGCTCGCCGTAGTAGTCGGTGAAGAGCATGCCCTCCGCGGCGATCCGGTCGATGTTGGGCGTCCGGTAGCCCACCAGGCCCCGGGTGTAGGCGCTGACGTTCGACTGGCCGATGTCGTCGCCCCAGATCACCAGGAAGTTGGGCTTGTCCGCCGCGAGCGCCGGCAGCGATGCGAGGGTGGCGACGGCGCAGGCGAGGCCCGCGCGGAGGGTCCGGCTCATGGTCTGACTCCAGCGGTAGGGGTGCCGATCGGGACCGGCACCCGGTCGATCCGGCGATCCTACTCGAAGGCGAAGATGCGATTCCAGTCTTCCTTCATGCGGACGACGATCCAGCCCTTGTGCTTCGCCTCGTCCATCAACGACTGGGGGAACGCGCCGAAATGGGTGTCCGGAAGGCCGTCGGCGGGGCCGTAGGCGTACTCGCGCTTCGCGTCGTCGTGGAGCACCAGCATCATCAGCCGCGCGCCGCCTCCGGCGCCGGTCCACTCGAGCATCTCGCGGTCTCCCGCGGAGTTGCCGAACGCGGCGATCGGCCGCCGGCCGATGAACTCGTTGATGCCCACCGGCTTTCCGTCCTTGTCGTCGATGAACCCGATCTCCGGCAGTCGCATCAGCACGGGCCTGCCGTCGCGCACCTCGTACTTCGTCTCGATGGTCGAGCCCACCACCTGCTCGGGCGGGATCCCGTAGACCGCCTCGGTCATGGGCCGCATGAACTCGACGCCGCCGCCGGAGACGATGAAGGTCTCGAAGCCGTTGGCGCGCAGGTACTCGAGCAGCTCGAGCATCGGCTGGTAGGCCAGCTCGAGGTAGGGCCGCTCGAAGCGCGGGTGTCGCGCCTTCGCGAACCAGTCGCGCACGATCGCCTCGAACTCGGCGGTGCTCATGCCGGCGTGGGAGGCCATGACCAGCTCCACCATCCCCTTCTCGCCCCCGTCTGCCAGGGCCTTCATGTCGCCGTCGAGCACTGCCTTGAAGGGCTGCTTCGTCTTCCACTCAGGATGCTGGGGAGCCAGCGCCTTGATCCGGTCGAGGGCGAACGCGAGCTGGGTGTACATCGGGTGCGAGGGCCACAGCGTGCCGTCGTTGTCGAAGGTGGCGATCCGCTCGGCGGGCGGGACGAAGTCGGCGCTCCCCTGGGTCGTCGTCGCCCGCACGAACTCGACGATCGCCTGCTTCGCCGGTCCGTCGTTCCATGAGGGCAGGGGATCTTGGTCGGCGAGGACTCCCGCGGCGGCGGCCACGGCCGAGACCAGCGCCACTGCGAGAGCCAGGACGATCGGTCGTCTGGATTTCATGGTCGACTCCGTCGATGCGAGCGGGGATCGGGAGCGTCCGCAGCGGGCCCCGGGTCAGTTTCCCGACGGCAGGGGAATGCTGATTCCATCCTTGGCGAGCGCCTTCCTCACGTACTCGAAGCGCTGGTACTGCGAGAGGGTGATCGGGCCGGTGTAGACCTCGCTCTGCAGCTTGCGCGGCGGATACTCGACGTAGGTCTTCATCAGATCCTTGATCGCCTGGTTGAAGGTCACGAGCGTCCAGGTGTGCTCCGTGAAGTTGTTCATGAACAGGTCGTAGCGCTCCTGCGGGTCCTGCAGCAGATCGAAGACCTGCGGCACCGTGGCGACGTACTTGTCGGCGCCCTTCCAGCCGAGGTTGGAGTCGACCGCAAGTGCGCCGGTCGCCTGCCCGTCGTCGCCGCGCAGGTTGAACACGGCCTTGTAGTGCCCGACGCGAGCTGCCCCGGGGGTGAGCTCGTTCTCGGTGAAGTAGAACCACGCGGTCCGGTCGCTCTTGCCCTTGCCGAGGAGCACGGGAGACATGTCGTAGCTGTCGAAGACCATCGGCTTCCCCTCGCGATCCTTCTTCGGGAGCTCGATTCCCGCGACGGAGGCGAAGGTCGCCATCAGGTCGAGACCGCCGAGGATGTCGTGGTTCCGTGCGCCGGGCTTGATCTTGCCCGGCCACACGGCGATGGCCGGTACGCGGTTGCCGCCCTCGCGCACCGTTCCCTTCGTGCCGCGGAAGGGCGTGTAGCCGGCGTCCGGGTACACGTCCTGCCAGGCGCCGTTGTCCGTCGTGAAGAACACGAGCGTGTCGTCGGCGAGGCCCAGCTCGCGCAGCTTGTCCATGAGGCGGCCGATGCGCGTGTCCAGCTCGACGATCGAATCGGCGTACTTCGTCTTCGAGATCGACTTGTGCTCGAACTCGGGCGCCGGGAGGTTGGGCTGGTGGACCTTCATGAAGTTGACGTTGATGAAGAACGGCTGGTCGGGGGTCTTGGCGGCGTCCTCGAGGAACTCGATGCCGGCCTTCTCGACGTATTGGTCCAGGTAGGGAATGCCGACCACGCCCTTGTCCGGAGTGTCCACGTACTCGCCGTTGACCTTCCAGTCCTGCTTGGCCGCCTCGCCCGCCTTCCCGGACAGCGAGCCCTTGGTCACCTTGTCGAACATCGCCCGCAGCTTCGGGTCCATGTCGGGGAACCACTTCGGGTCGCCGTAGGTGTAGGCGTTCAGGTGGTACAGGAAGACGTACTTCATCACGTCGTAGCCCTGGGCGTTGGGCAACGCGTAGTCGGACTCGCCCAGGTGCCACTTGCCGGTGAAGTAGGTGTTGTAGCCCTTCTTCTTGAGCACGGACGCCAGCGTCCACTCCGCCTTGGGCAGCCCGCCGCCCTGGCCCTGGAAGGCCACCGTCGTCATGCCGCTGCGGTTCGGGATCCGGCCGGTCTGGATGGCCGCCCGACCCGGCGTGCAGCTCGGCTGGGCGTAGAACGAGAAGAACGTCATGCCCTCGGCCGCCATGCGGTCGATGCTGGGCGTCGGCATGCCGCGCCCCTCGCCACCGGCGTACGGACCGAGGTCGCCCCAGCCGGTGTCGTCGGACACGATGAGCAGGATGTTGGGCTGCTTGTCCGCCGCCGCGATCCCGGCGCAGGCGAACGAGAGCAGAACGAGGGTCACGGCTCCGGCGAATCTCTTCACGGCGTACTTCCTCACGTGTCTTTCAAGCGTCTTGTTGGAGGGTCTCGTTGGAGGGGATGGATCGGGGTGTGGTGTATTTGCCCCCAACGTCGCCACTCCGAGAGGCTGGGTGACAGATTCTTGGGGATGAGGAACCTTCCGGCTGTGCAGAATTCGCAAGCGGACGAGCGTCTCGGATTCTCCATCCGGGAGGTGCGAACCGACGACATCGAAGAGCTGGCGCAGGCGCATCCGGGCAAGAATCGGCGCTACCTCCAGCTGGGCCGCGGCCGGTTTCGGGGCGACCTGCGCGACCTGAGCCTCCCCGGCGCTCAGGTGTTCCGCGAGCGGGTGAACGTGGGCATGCGGGTCGAGGCCGCCCCGCCGCCGGAGCTCGCACCCTTCTCCGTGGTCCTGTCCGGCCCGGGCGCCATGCGATTCTGCGGCTCCGCGCTGCAGCCGGGGGCGTTCGTGCAGGCGGGGGGAGGGCAGTGGGAGGTCCGACTCGATGGCGGCATCGACTCCGTGTCCTGCGTCTTCGAGACGAGCCGGCTCGAGCGGGACGGT
>Ga0055451_10001132_pt1 | contig 10849 bp, 8 predicted proteins | sample China_Galinas_PW_3_FD_57745 | JGI IMG/M metagenome (GOLD analysis project Ga0055451, IMG submission 57745) | Wetland microbial communities from San Francisco Bay, California, USA, that impact long-term carbon sequestration - China_Galinas_PWB_D2 | ecosystem: Environmental > Aquatic > Marine >... | reverse complement strand
CCGTGCCCGTGCCCGAACGCGCCACGTCGGAAGGACGCTCTCTCGTCGATGACAGCGGCAGGATCCGCGGCGGCAACATCAGCTGCGAGCAGTCCCACACACTCGGTGGCCCGCTCGCCACACACGCGCGCCGAACGGAAGCCACCCTGTTCACGACCGTGCGTCTGCGCTAATCTGGTCGGCTTCAACCTGTCCAACGTCCGGATCGAGAGAGTTCCATGACCAACCAGCACGACCCCGTGAATCCGTCGCGCCGCGACTTCCTCACCAAGACCGCCGCCACCGCCGGCGCGCTGTCGATTGGCGGCGACCTGATCTTCGGCCAGCAGGACCGGCCGATTCCGAAGGCCGGGCCGAAAGAACCGCTGGGAGCCGACGAGACGATCCGCATGGGCTTCATCGGCCTCGGTGGCATGGGCAGCGGGCACCTGCGTGCGACGCTCCATCAGATCCAGCGGAAGAAGGCCAACGTGCAGATCGTTGCCCTCTCGGACGTCGCGCAGCCGCGGCTCGAGGACGCCCAGAAGGTCGCGAGCAAGCTGCAGAACATGCAGGTCGACACCTACCTCAAGTACAAGGACCTGCTGGCCCGGGACGACCTCCACTGCGTGCTGATCGCCTCGCCCGAGCACTGGCATGCCCAGATGGCCGTCGACGCGATCGCCGCCGGCAAGGACGTGTATCTCGAGAAGCCGATGACGCTGCGTCTCGACCAGGCGATGTGGCTCCGGCAGGTCATGGATCGCAACCGGCAGATGCGGCTGCAGGTCGGCACCCAGTACATGATGCGCGAGAAGTACAGCATCGCGCGGAAGCTGATCGAGGAGGGCAAGATCGGCCACCCGACGTTCAGCCAGACGAGCTACTGCCGCAACTCGAAGAAGGGCGAGTGGCTCTACCCGATCGACAAGCGGATCATCCCGGGCAAGACGATCAACTGGGACGACTGGCTCGGCGACAAGCCGAAGCGCCCCTGGGACGCCGAGCTCTACCACCGCTGGCGCCGCTACAAGGACTTTTCGACCGGAATCATCGGCGACCTGCTCGTGCACATGATGACGCCGATGCTGTTCGCGCTCGACGTCGGCTGGCCGATTCGCGTGACCGCGTCGGGTGGTCACTACATCGACAAGAAGATGGAGAACCACGACCAGGTCAACCTGACCATCGAGTTCGAGAAGGAGCACACGATGGTCGTCGCCGGCTCGACCTGCAACGAGAACGGTCTCGAGCCGATGATCCGCGGCCACAAGGGCAACATCTTCCTCTCCAGCAACAACTGCGTCGTGCGGCCCGAGCGGGTCTTCTCCGACGACCTCGATCCGCAGGAGATCAACTGCAAGCGCATCGCCGAGCAGAACGAGCTGCGCCTCAACTGGCTCCACTGCGTGCGCACCCGCGAGCAGAACGTCAGCCAGGTCGAGCACGCGAGCAAGATCATGGTCATCGTCGATCTCGCGACGCGCTCGATGTGGAACGGGCCGGCCTACAGGTTCGACCCCAAGACGATGAAAGTTCATTCGGCCTGAGGGAACGGTCCGAGAGGCCTGCCTGAGGATGATCCTGCGGCTCGCAGCTCAGGCGATGGCGACGCGGTTCGAGCTCGTCCTGCACGGTGAGGACGAGGCCCTGCTGCGCGCGGCCGGCGAAGAGGCGCTGCTCGAGATCGAAGACTGCGAGCAGCGCCTGAGCTTGTTCCGGCGCGACAGCGTGCTGAGCCACGTCAACCGCAACGCCGCGCGCGACTGGGTCGCCGTCGACGCCGACTGCTTCGCGCTGCTCGCCACGTGCGTCGAGCTCTCACGGGCTTCGGGCGGCGCGTTCGATCCGAGTGTCGGGAGCTTGATGCGCGAGCTCGGGTTTCGCGACGGCGCGAGCCCGGCGGCGGGCGCCGCGGCCGTTGGCCTGCACGCGCTGGAGCTCGATCCCGACCGACTCGCGGTCCGGCTCACTGACCCCGGCGTGCAGCTCGACCTCGGCGCGGTCGCCAAAGGCCACGCGCTCGACCTCGCGGCCGACCTGCTGCGCGACGCGGGCATCGAAACCGCGTTGTTGCACGGCGGCACGAGCTCGGTCGTCGCGATCGGAGCGCCGCCGGGAACGGACGGCTGGCACGTCGCGATCGGCGATGCGCAAGGTGCTCCCGTGGCCGTGCTTCACGACGCCGCGCTCGGCGTGTCGTCGGGCAAGGGCCGCGTCGTCGAACACGACGGCCGAGAGATCGGTCACGTCGTGGACCCCCGAACCGGCGAGCCGTGCCCGACCGACGTCACCGCGGCCGTGATCGCGAGCACGGGCACAGAGGCGGACGCGTGGTCGACCGCGGCCCTCGTGTCCGGTTCGTCCTTGATTTCCCGGCCCGGCGTCTCGACGCTGTTTGGCCCGATTTCCCCGGGTGCTCGCCGCTGGCGGCACCGATCCGATGGTCCGCCGGGCTCACGGTTCGTCATCCCGAGCCCGGTGAGTGAGACAGAGGAGACCGTATGAGCAACTCGAGTCGTCGCAGCTTCCTCAAGGGGGCCGCCGGAACCGCGGCCGCGATCGTCGTCTCACCCGAGATCCTGGCTGCGATCCCGAGCCTCGCCGCGCCCGTGCGGATCGGCCTCGTCGGCGCAGGCCGGCAAGGCCGCGCGATCCTCGCAGAGCTCGGCAAGTTCAAGGACGTCGAGGTGCTGTCGTTGTGCGACACCGACGCCTCGCGGCTGCGCTCGGGTGCGCGGCGGGCGCCGAAGGCCAAGCGGTTCGCGACGCACAAGGAGCTGCTCGATGCCAGTAGCGATCTCGACGCGATCATCGTCGCGACGCCGACGCACGTTCACAAGGACGTCGCGCTCGACGCGTTGGCCGCGGGCAAGCACGTCTACTGCGAGGCGCCGCTGGCCCACAGGGTCGACGATTGCAGCCGGATGGTCGAGGCCGCGCACAAGAGCCAGAAGGTGTTCCAGACCGGGATGCAGGGCCGCTCGAATCCCGTCTACAAGCTGGCCCGCTCGTTCTATCGCGCAGGCGCGATTCGCGACGCGATCGCGATGCGTGCGCAGTTCCACCGGAAGATCTCGTGGGTCACGCCGGCGTCGACCGAGGAGCGGCGCAAGCGGCTCAACTGGAAGCTCGATCCCGAGGTCTCGCTCGGACTGCTCGGCGAGATGGGGACCCAGCAGTTCGACGTCCTGCACTGGTTCACGAGCAAGTATCCGACCGCCGTGCGCGCGAACGGAGCGGTGCTCGCGTGGAAGGACGGGCGCAGTGTCGCGGACACGGTCCACGCCGAGCTCGTGTTCCCGGGCGACGTTCGCACGACCTACGAGGCGACGCTCGGCAACTCGTTCGAGGGCACGCACGAGGTGCTCGCCGGAACGATGGGAACGATCAAGCTCGCGTGGACGCACGGCTGGATGTTCAAGGAGGCCGACGCCGCGACGCAGGGGTGGGAGGTCTACGCCAACCGCCAGCAGTTCCACAACGACGAGGGCATCACGCTGATCGCCGACGCGACCAAGCTCGCGAAGCAGGGCAAGCTCGAGGCCGGCGTCGGCCTGCCCAACGCGCCGGTCTACTACGCGCTCGAGGACTTCCTGAAGAGCGTGACCGAAGACAAGCCGGTGGTGTGCGGCGCCGGCGAGGGGATGCGCGCGGCGGTCGTCGCGATCAAGGCCAACGAGGCGCTCAGGACCGGAAGCCTGGTCACGATCGACGAGAAGCTGTTCGGCCGATGAACGGCATCGCGCTCCGTGAGCTGCCGGTCTCGGTGCGGCTGGCGTTGACGCTGACGCTGCTCGTCGCGCTCGGCGGTTTCGTCGCGTCCGGGCTGCACCTTGTGGAGCACCACGAAAACCGTGACGGCATCGAAGGCATGTCGATGGACGACATCAAGGGCGCCTATCACGGGATTCGCAGCGATTCGCGCCTGCGGCTCGCGATCGAGCGCAACCATCCCGCGGAGATCGCGGGTGCGACGGCGCTGCCGGCCCAGCAGAAGGCAGGTCTGTTGAAGTGGTTGGCGAGCTCGAATCTGGCTACCGGCTACGACAACCTCGACCTCGGCGACAATGCGCCGGCCGAGGTGTTGACCAACTACTGCGTCGATTGCCACAGCGCGACGTCGAAGGACCCGGTCGCCAAGACGATGCCGCTCGAATACTACGAGCAGGTAGAGCCGTTCGCGATCGAGCGCAACGTGTCGCCGACCGACACCAAGATCCTGCTCGCCTCGACGCACACGCACGCCTTAGCGCTCGCGACGCTGAGCCTCGTGCTCACGGGGCTTCTGTGGTTCACGAGGTGGCCGGCGCGGTTTCGCGGAGCGTTGATCCTGGCCGTCTCGGTCGGGCTGTTCGCCGACCTCGCGTCGTGGTGGCTCGCGCGCTCGACCGCGGCGTTCGCGTACCTGATCGCCGGTGCCGGGACCGTGTTCGGAGTCGGTTCGGTGCTGATGATCCTCGCCGTGATCGCTGACCTCTGGCGCCCGGCGGATGCGACCTACGACTCCTCGTCGGGGAAGAAGAACGAGTAGCCGACCGTGCGGTAGACGCCGTGGCGTTCACCCGGGCAGTCCTCGACGACCTCGCACTCGCTGATCGTCAGGCTGTCGCGGACCTCCGGTGGCTCGAACCGGCGTAGCAGCTCGAACGCCTCCTCCTGCGTGTCGGCGACCACGTCGTACGACGTATAGAACCCCGGGATCCCGGCGCCGTCCTCGAACGGCTCCATCCAGACGCCCTCGACGAGCACGCGGAAGTACTTGGTCGTGTCGGAGGTCTTGCCCTCGAGCTCGCGAATGACCCACAGCGCGCGCTCGGCGCCCTTGTCGAGCTCGATGGCCCGCCAGGCTTCGGCGCGCGCGGCGTCGGACCCGGGCTGGGACTTCCACAGCGCGACGGCGTGCTCGGCGTAGAGCGGGGCGAGGTCCTCGTCGTCGGCGTCCGCCGCCTCCGCGGCCGCGATCAGACGCTGGCACGTCGCGACCGACTCGGCGTACTGTTCGAGGTTGTTGAGCAACCACACGTACGTCGCCTGCCCGACGATCTCGAGCTCGTCGGCCGTGACGTGCGAGAGCCAGTCGCTGGCTTCGGCGTGCTTGTTCTCGCGCGTGCAGACGACCGCGAGGTTCAGGTAGACGGAGTCCGTGTCGGCGTCGGGGCACTCGAGCGCACGCCGGTAGGCGTTCTCGCTCGCGTCGTAGCGTTGCTTGTTCGAGTAGCAGTTTCCGAGCAGCTGCCACAGGCGCCAGGCGTCCGGCACCTTGCCGACACCGTCCTCGAGCGCGGCGATCGCGTCGTCGAGGCGGTCCATGGCCGCGAATGCCAGCGCCATGATCTCGAACGCCGAGCTGTGCTGCAGGACGTAGAGCTTGTGCCCGACCTCGAGCGCCTTGTCGAACCGGCCCTCGCGCAGGTATTCGAAACCCTCCTCGATCAGAGGATCGATGGGTTCGGAGTCTGACATGCGGATCCCTCGGGTTGGCGGTGGACAGGCCGTCGCCGGTCCAGAACACTGAACACTCCATAGTGCCGTGGAGGTGTCGTGCAGCCAAACGGTTTGCCAGCTGGTCTGATCGGAGTCGTGCACCTGCCGCCGATGCCCGGAGATCCCGGCCATTACGAAGGCGGATTCCCGAGCGTCGAAAGCGCGGCGCTGCGCGACGCCGAGGTGCTCGTGGCCGGCGGCGTCGATGGCCTGATCGTCGAGAACTTCGGGTCGGCGCCGTTTCGCAAGGGCACCGCCGGCCACCGGCTCGAGCCGCACCAGGTCGCGCTGCTCGCCTGCGTGACCCGCGACTGCCGCCAGCGCTTCGACGTCCCGGTCGGCGTCAACTGCCTGCGCAACGACGCGATCTCCGCGCTCGCGGTCGCGGCCGTCGCCGGGCTCGAGTTCGTGCGCGTCAACATCCACACCGGCGCCTACGTCACCGATCAAGGCGTGATCGAGGGCGAGGCCGACGAGAGCCTCAGGTATCGCAGAGGGCTCGGTTGCGAGGACGTCGCGATCCTCGCCGACGTCCTCGTCAAGCACGCGACCCCGCTCGCGCCGATCGACCCCGCGACTGCGGCCCGCGACTGCCTCGAGCGCGGCCGCGCCGACGGCATCATCGTGACCGGCGACCGCACGGGCGAGCCGGTCGACGAGGCGACGGTCGTCGCCATGCGCGAAGCCGCCGGCGACGCCCCGGTCTACCTCGGCTCGGGGCTGGTGCCCGACGACGTCGATCGCCTCGTGCCGCTCGTCGACGGCGCGATCGTCGGGACGTGGTTCAAGGTCGGCGGCGATGTCTCGGCGCCGGTCGATGGCGAGCGGGTTCGCGAGCTGGTCGAGCGCGTCGCCGGGAGGTTTCGCAGCCGGTGAAGTGGCTTCAGCGCGTCACGACCGGCGCGACCGCCTTCTTGAGGAACAGGATCGCGAAGCACGTGTCCGCGAGCCCCTCGTGCGTCTCGTCTTCAGGCCAGTCGCCCTTCTTGGTCTGCATGCCGAGCAGCTGCATCGCGCCGTCGAAGTACCAGTCGCGCTCGTTGATGCGCGCGACTCCGGCCAGCTCGCAGGCGCGCTCGAGGGCGTAGAGGTAGTAGAAGTACCACTTGCGTTCGAACCGCGGGTTGTTGCGCATGTCGTAGTTCTTGTAGACCCACGCGAAGCCGTTGCGCGCGGCCGTCTCGAGGGCCCGGCCGCTCTTCGTGCCCGCGCGGCCGGCGGCTGCGAGGCGGGCGCGGACGATCGTCAAGCCGACGAGGCCGGCGCAGGTCATCGAGCCGTGGGGGCTGAGCTTCTTCTGATAGCCGAACCCGCGCGCGACCGCGTTCTGGCGCCGGACGGAGGCCCGCGTCGTGGTTCCACCGCCCTTTGCGCGCTTTTCGGCGCGCACGTCGGCGTAGCTCGCGAGCGCGAGCGGGAACGGCTTGCCCTCGTCGTAGGACTGCTCGCCGAGGTAGTGCTGCGCGAGCCCCGGCCACAGCGTTCCAGGCAGCTGAACGCCGCAGCGCTCGGCTGAGGCGAGGCCGAGCGCGGCGAACTGCGTACACGAGTTGTCGAAGCTGTTCTCTCCGTGGTAGCGGAACCGCCAGCGATAAGTGTTGGTGCTTCCGTCGCGGTTGGCGAGCAGGCGTCTGGCCCAGCCCTGGACGAGCGTGAAGTCTTCGGCCGGGAGCTTGCGTTCGGACGGGCGGTCGAGCACGCCGGCGCGGATCTGCTCGGCCTCCGTCGGCGGCTCGTAGTACGACTCGATGGCCATGATCGAGGTCGCGAGCGAGTAGGTGTCCTCAGGGTCGACGCGCCGGCGCAGCTCGTCGAGCATGGCGTGGACCTCCTTGGTGTCGCGCTCGACCGTTCGCTTGCACAGCGTCAGCAGCACGAGCGACAGGTACCCGGTGCCCCAGTGGCGTCGCAGGTCGTCGGTCTTCCTGTGGAACACCTTGTCCTTGCCGAGCCACTCCTTGACGTGATCGGCCAGATACTTCTGGCCGCGATCGATCGCGGCGTTGACCCGCTTGCGGAAGCTCGCGGTGTCGGGTTGTTCGATGGCCTTGAACATCCACGCGACCTCGATCGTCAGCTTCTTGGCCCGGCGCTTGCCACCGCGCTCGGGGAAGATCGAGCCCGTGAGTCGGGCCGTGAACGACGTGACGCGACCGGCTATCGCATCGACGACGCGCGCGAACGTCAGTACTCCGTTCGCGAGGTCGTGGGAGCCACGGAGCGCCCCTTGGCCCAGCTTGCGCCCGTCGTCCAAGTGGGCCGATTTGACTTTGGTCAGCTTGAGCTTGCCGGTCTGCGAGATCCTTGACGGGTCGTCGACCTCGCCGGTTGTCACGACTCCGCGCGCGCGCAGCCGCCCGAACCTGTGCGTCGCATCGAAGTAGAGCATCGTCTTCTTCTTGCGGCCCGATTTCGGCTCGTCGCCCGACAGCGACAGCGCGACCTCGGCAACCACGTCGAGCAGCGTCGAGTGGGAGAAGCGCACGCTCTTCCCGTCGATGACCTCGTGCGAGTAGAACCCGGCGACCGAATCCGGTTTGCCGTGGATCGTCTTGACGAGTTTGTCCGGACTGATCTTCGAGGTCTTGGCTTGGTACTCGACGAACCCGATCCCGGGGACCTTCCACACGAGCATCGGCTGCGGCTGGTCCTGGCCCGAGACCCGGGCGGCGACCAGCAGCGACACGAGGGCGAGGTAGGGGACGCGGGTAGAGTGGACCATGGCGCCAGCATGTTAGGAGCAGACGGGCGAACGGGGAACCCGCTATCGTGTCCCGTCATGCGGTTCGTATTGATCGATCGTCTGCTTGAGCTCGAACCCGGCACGCGCGCGGTCGCGAGCAAGCGCATCGCCGAGGACGAGGACTACTTCGCCGACCACTTCCCGGGGCGTCCGATCGTCCCCGGCGTGCTGCTGATCGAGAGCATGGCCCAGACCGGGGGGTGGTTGATCGCGGCGAGCCACCGGTTCGATCGCCGCGCGGTGCTCGGCATGGTCAAGAACGCGAGGTTCCGTTCGTGGGTCGGTCCCGGCGACGAGCTCCGCATCGAGTCGGAGATCGTGTCGCTGCACGACGAGCGCGCGCGCACGCGGGCCAAGATCGAGGTCGGCGGGCAGCTGCGAGCGTCGGCCGAGCTCTACTACGTGTTGTGGCGGGCGGATGAGGACGCCAGCGACCAGGACGAGGCCAAGAACACCGAGTGGATGCGACGGGTCTGGCGCGAGATCGGAGGGGCCGAGCTCGTCGACGCCGGCGAAGGGCCGTAGTGAATCCTCGTTGCGACACAACTGGCGGCGAAGATTCGCTATGCTGACCGTCCCGCGCTTGCACATCGGTGACCTGCATGCAACTGCGACCTGTCCTCACACTTCTCCTCTCTCTCGGTCTGTTCGCAGCTCCCGGCCGCGCACAGGTCATGATCAGCGAGTTCATGGCCCACAACGTCCTTGCCTTCTCTGACGAGGACGGCGACGCATCGGATTGGATCGAGCTGCACAACACCGGCAGCTCGACGATCGACCTCGGTGGGATGTATCTGACCGACTCGGCCAAGGATCTCACCAAGTGGCAGTTTCCGAACCAGTCGAACCTGCCGGGCGGTAGCTACACGATCGTGTTCGCGTCGGGCAAGGACCGGCGCGTTCCGACGAGCTTCATGCACACCAACTTCGCGCTCGATTCCGGCGGCGAGTTCCTGGCGCTCGTCGCGAAGGACGGCAAGAAGGTCGTTTCGTCGTTCGGGAAGTCGTATCCACCCCAGGTCGCCGACGTCTCTTACGGGTTCGAGTGGAATCCCGGGCCGACCAAGACCGAAGCCTACTTTCCGGTTCCGACCCCGCTTGCGGCCAACGGCAGGGGCGCGCCCGTGTTCATGTCGGTCGACCACGGACCGAAGCGGCCGAAGGCGTACGAGGACATCGTCGTCGAAGCCAAGCTCGTGGTTCCGCCCAAGCAGACGCTCACGAGCGTGTCGCTGTTCTATCACGTGCTCTACTTCCCCGAGCAGAAGCTCGCGATGCGCGACGACGGCAAGGCCCCCGACCGGATCGCCAACGACGGCATCTTCACCACCAAGATCCCGAGCGTTGCCTACCTGCCCGGGTGGCTGGTCCGATGGCGGCTCACGGCTACCAGCTCCGCTGGCTCCGGGCGGGCTCCGTTGTTCCTGTCGAAGGTCAACTCGCCCGAGTACTTCGGCACGATCGTCGACCACGGCGTGCAGTCGAAGCTCCCGGTCTTCGAGCTGTTCGCCCGCGACTCGAACAAACCGTTCACGCCCGCCGGTACGCGCTGCTCGGTGATGTACCGCGGCGAGTTCTACGACAACGTGTACGTGCGGGTGCGCGGCGGGAGCTCGCAGGGCTGGACGAAGAAGAGCCTCAAGGTCGACTTCAACAAGGGATACCACTTCCGCTTCGATCCCGCGTACGGCCGTGTCGAGGAGATCAACCTCAACTCGACCTGGAGCGACAAGGCGTACATCCGCCAGGTGCTCGCGATGAACACCTACCGCGACGCCGGATGCCCGTACTCGATCGCGTTTCCGCTGCGTCTCGAGGTGAGCGGCGTGTTCCACAGCGTCGCCGTGTTCATCGAGCAGCCCGATACCGAGTATCTCGCGCGCCAAGGACTCGATCCGAGAGGCGCGCTCTACAAGATGTTCAACACCTGCACCTCGGCGACGCTCGGCGTCGAGAAGAAGACCCGGCGGTCGGAGAACAACTCCGATCTGCAGGCGCTCGTGTCGGCGATCCAGGGCTCGGGCGTGACCCTCGAGCGCTATCTGTTCGACAACCTCGACATCCCGGCCGTGCTCGACTACATGGCCGCGACGATCCTGCAAGAGGACAACGACCACGTACACAAGAACTACTACCTCTATCGCGACACCGAAGGCGACAAGGAGTGGCAGTTCCTTCCGTGGGACAAGGACCTGACGTTCGGGCGCAACTACACGACCAGCGGCGGGGTGCTCAACGACAGCATGTGGGCGACGACCGATCCGCAGAGCCATCCGTTCTATGGCGATCGCAACCACCGCAAGGTCGACGGGTTCTGGAATCGCCTGATCGACGCGTGCCTGCGCACGCCGCGGATCCAGAAGATGTTCCTGCGCCGCCTGCGCACGACGATGGACGAGCAGCTCCAGCCGCCGAGCACGAAGGCTTCCGAGCTGCGCTACGAGAAGACCATCGCGGACCTCCAGGCGCGGATGGCCGCGGACGTGGCTCTCGACAAGGCTAAGTGGGGGATCCCGTCCTGGGGCAACCTCAGGCTCGACTTCAAACAGGGACTCGACCAGCTGCGCAACCAATACCTCGCGCCGCGTCGCAAGCATCTCTACGTCACGCACTCGGGACCGTCGGGGATCATCCCCGACG
>Ga0055451_10001122_pt1 | contig 10885 bp, 5 predicted proteins | sample China_Galinas_PW_3_FD_57745 | JGI IMG/M metagenome (GOLD analysis project Ga0055451, IMG submission 57745) | Wetland microbial communities from San Francisco Bay, California, USA, that impact long-term carbon sequestration - China_Galinas_PWB_D2 | ecosystem: Environmental > Aquatic > Marine >... | reverse complement strand
ACGACTTTCCTGACCCATCCATAGGCATGATATTTACTGTTTGGGCGGACGCTGGTGCCGCCGGACCGGGTGCTGTTCTTTATGAGGAAACGGTGCTCAATCCGACCCTTTATCCGGCATTTAATGAAGTGGTAATCCCAGGCGATGGTCTGCAGATCTTAGGTGATTTCTATATTGGAGTCCACTATGATCCAACCACCTTTGACCCGACCGATCATTATTTGGCATTTACCGAAGACGGTACAACGATGCCAAGCGTGCTGCATAACGGTGGTTTGTGGCTTGCAGAGGATAGCAGCGGAACGGATATATGGTATAGTAATAAGGCCGTAAATGGCTGGGACGACAATCTGTATGCCGAAGCCGAGTTCTGCTCGATCCCTCGTAATGAACGTGTTTGTTTCCCAGAGGACGATTCTCCGACCTTTGGTTATGATATGGCTCGTTCCGGTGCCTCCGGCCTTCCCGCCGGCGACGCCTGGTGCGATCTCAACCTGACCTACCAGTACAAGGTAACCGGTAAAGCTGCGGTCTTCTGCGCACCGATTATCGCTGATGGTATGGCGGTTGCTTGCTTTACCGATAACTATCAGGTCGTCGACCTGGCTACGTCGACGGTAGTCGCCGTTTTGGATGCGGCCCATTTCAGTCCCGATCCGTATGTTGTCGGTGGTGGTATTCGTTGTACTCCTACCGTAGCTACTGTTGACAGTGCCGGCACTCCGCTGCGTACTCTCTTCATCTCCGGTGGTACGACCCGTACGGTCTCCGCTATTGAATTCGGCGGAGCGTTTGGCAAGCGCTGGACGTCACCATTTGGCACTGGCAACTTTGGTGCGATCCTGCCGGTCACTACCTATGGTGGTCTGATTCTCGTGAACGTTGCCGGAACTGACGTCCTTATCTGGCATACGCAGGCCGGTCGTGTGTACGCATCGCGTGCCGACGATGGTACTCTGTTTGCCGATTGGACAACCAACCCGGTAAACCTGGGTGGTCAGATCCGTACCTCCGGTTGCACCGACGGAACTAATATTTATTACGCTACTGTCGATGGCGACGCTGGAAACCCCGGTGATGTCTTCAAGATTGCCGCCGCTGATGGAACCATTCTGAACCAGCTTTCAGTCGATGCTGACTTGCAGGGTGACGATGTCTATGGTGCCTCGGCCGTCGATCCGCTGACGACTGACGAAGGATTTGCTGGCGGTATGGCTTATGATGCCGCCTATGATCTCCTTTGGACCAACTCCTCGGTGACGGGTAATTTCCCGGTGGATGGTGTGTTCTATTCGATTAATTGTTCCGATTTCTCGATCAACAATGCCGTCCAGTCCCATGGTGAAATCTTAGCGGGCCCGATCATTGATCAGGTTCGCGTCTATCAGCCGGATGGTTCCCGCTGGATCAACCCGCCGCTCGGAAAGAACATGTTTGCTTTCCGTCGCCCGCAGGGTGATTTCTCCTGGAACTCCGGTGGCCCCGGCGCTTCTGTCCCGGCTGTGTATTACACGCAGGCCGCTCTTAGCTGCGAATTCGGCGCTCCCGACCTGCTGTTTGCTTTCGACGGTTCACGCACGGGCTACGTTGATGCCGGCTTCCTGAGCTGCTTCGACGCTGACACCGGCGATGAACTGTTCCGTCGTCGTATTGAGAACGGTACCCAGGCTATTAACATAGGTTGTGGTGTTGCTCTTGGCAACGACAGCAATGGTGAACTGCACCTGGTGGCCCTCGACCTGGCTGGTAATTTCTATGACTTTACCAAGACCGTCGACCGTCCTCGTTTTGAAATCCAGAACTACCTGCCCGAGGCGCCGGTCGAATTCGGTCCGGCCCCGTCCGTTATCGTTACTCTCGATAACATCCTGTATAACTCGGGTTGTGCTGATCTGAATATATTCGCTGCGAATATCGATACTGTGCCCGCTAGCGTGGCCAGACCTCTATTCGCAGCTGCCGATGAAACCGTTCGCGCCGACGTTCTTGACAATGCTACCAGCATTGCCGAGCGCCTGGCCGGCAACAAGTTCATCGGTAACATCGAATCGGCTGATCCTACAGCTAATACTGATGAGATCCTCAAGCTGGTCGAAAATTCCGAAAAGGGTTATACCAACTCAAGTTCGGCTATCTTCGGTCTGCCGTGGTTGAACGGTTACACCGTTCCGACCGTGATCGCTGCGGGCGACTCAGCCGATATTCTTGTTGACGTTAACCAGTCGGTTTTGGATCGTGGCCCGCATATCTTCTATCTCACGTTCCAGACCGATGATCCTGACTTCTTCCTGAACGATAACACCATTGAACCGCAGATGATGATCAATATCATCGGTGGCTGTCTCATCGACACCACGACGATGGAATTCGGCATCAGCGGCGCCAACTTCCGCTGGGTCACCAACACCGCCCGTTTGGGTACCGGTGACTGGGGTACTGCGACTGGTACGAATGGTTGGGAAATCGATGGTGATGGAGCTTCCTACTATCAGGGATCATACATCTACGGCGTCAACAAGTATCGTCTTGCTATGAACACACAGGATTGGACCAGTGGTGGTGGCGAAGCTGATGGCTTCTTCTCCGCTCAAGGCGATCCTAACTGGTGTGACAACAGTTGTAAACCGTACCTGGTAACGGCCTGTCAGATGGGTGAAATCTCTTATGATGGCACCACCTACACGCCTGTTACCGGTAACATGGTTTGCGCTACCTGGGTTGACTCGGTCCAGTCATACTATGATCCGACCGACAACGCTGATGATAATTGGACATGGGCTGGTGGTTGGGACACCGACGGTCGCTTTGACGACACTCTGACAATCGGCCTCAAGGTCGACCAGAAGGCGTTTGGCGCTCTCGATGCCGAAGGACTGACCAACTTCACTCTGGATGTTATGACCTTTACCGAGCGCAATGGCGACTCCGTCGTTGGCTGGTACCTCGGTTCCTTCCACGACTATGACGCCAATGGTGCGGATAGCGCTGACTACGATGCGGGTATCTCCTCTGCCTGGCAGGGCGGAACGGCCGATGCCTGGGGTACGTCACTGCTGCCGTTTGGCTGTGGCTTTGATCCGATGCTGGGTACGGTTGGTATGGACGGCCCGAATGGCTTCTATGCCTCTGACCCGTATTATGATTCAGCATACATGTGGATGAGCACCTACACTGGTGCCGTTAACCATCCCGTGGGTACTGACTTCGAAGCTCACATGTCCTACCTCGGTCATGACTTTGGTCCGAACGAGTCGTTCACGACGTTTACGATTCAGTTCGGTCTGACGACGTTAACCGATGGTCACGATCCGGCCCAGGCTGGTCTGGCTGCTTACGCGGCTAACAAGTGGATCGGCTATGGTCGCGGTGATGTTGACAATGACAATCAGGTTACGATCGCTGACGTGGTCTATCTGAATGCCTATGTCGCTGATCCGGGCACCAATCCGGGCCCGATTCCGTTCATGCACCTTGGCGATGTCAACGCCGATGGCAACATCGACATTGACGACGTGCTGTACCTGAAGGCTTACTACTTCGAGTGCGGTCCGTGCCCGCTGGGTGAAACTGCGGATTGGCTCTCTTGTGCCCCGTAATTTTCAGAATCTAATTTTCTGAAGATAGATTGAAGCGAGGAGATTATTCTCCTCGCTTCTTTTTTTGTGTGCAATCGCTCCGTTCAAATGTATTATCACTGTATGACCGCGATCGACAACCAGACTATTAAGCGCCTGGGGCGCCTGTTTGGCGATATGTTTGATATCACCGCCACTTACAACCACGGCGACCGTATCGTCTTTGCCCTCAGCTATCGTTTCAGCCCCTCCAAATCAAGACAGCTGCTCACCGAACGACTCAAAACCGCCGGCTATGATTTTGAAATGAACGAAACCGAAGAAGCCCTGATGCTGACGATCGACCCGAAACCGAAGATTAAAATCCCGATCCTGAATGTCCTGCTCTTTCTGTTGACGCTGGCGACCGTCTATTTCGTACCGGTATACTTTCGCCACGGCAGTTATGATGCAACCGTGCAGGCTCTGGCACGCGGTGAAGGACTGGAGTTTACATTCGCGCTTATCTCCATTCTGTTTGTTCACGAGATGGGTCATTTCATAGCCGGACGTCGGCGCGGTATTGTTACATCATGGCCGTACTTCATTCCGGCGCCTAACATAATTGGCACGTTTGGAGCTGTGATAAAATCGAAATCGCCGTTTTGGAATCGGCGTGACCTGATCGAAGTTGGTGCGATGGGCCCGGTGGCGGGATGGATTGTCGCTCTCGGCTGGCTGTTGTTCGGCTTGAGTCATTCACACATTATGCCGGCATCGTCGTTTGCCATGGGCGAGATGGGATTTTCTCTGGAAGGAGAATCGCTCTTGATGCGTTTGTTGACGTTGCAAATCCTGGGACCGAACCCGCCCGGATATTTCTATCACTTCACCGAGGCGGCCTTCGCCGGATGGGTCGGGATGCTCGTGACCGCGATCAATATGCTGCCGATCGGTCAGCTCGATGGCGGTCATGTTATTTATGGCTTGATGCGTCGTCAACAGCGTCCCCTGGCGCACATCGCCGTGGCCGGCTTAGTTGTGCTCGGCTTTTTTTCACCGATGTGGTGGTTTTTCGCACTTGTCGGACTTGTCTTCGGGATGGCTCACCCGCCGACGCTCGATGACACCAAGCGTCTGAGTGGTGTGGCTATTGCGCTGGGGATTATTTCGCTGGTGATACTGCTTTTGTCGTTTACGCCGGTGCCTTTTCAGTAACACTGATTCGATCCAGCACCGCAAGATCTTCGACCCGCCCATACATATCTTCAAAGTCTATCTCGCCGGACCGAATTACCGCCAGAAGAACATCGACAATACTCGGATCAAACTGCTTGCCACGATTGCGGAGCAACTCGGTGATAGCTACCTCAAGTGAGGCGCCGTCGCGATAGGGGCGATCGGAGAGGATAGCATCGAAGGTATCAACAACGGCCAGCAAACGCCCCTCGATAGGAATCTGCTCACCGGCCAGACCATTGGGATAACCGCTGCCGTCGAAATGCTCGTGGTGTGACATGATAATCGGAATCGCCGGCTTGAACAGATCGATACCGTCGACAATTCTGAGACCAACCTCCGGATGACTGCGCATCAGTTCGAGTTCCTCTTTGGTCAGTCTGTCCGGTTTGTTCAGGACCGAATCCGGCACCCCGATCTTTCCGATGTCGTGCAGCGTACAGCCCATGATCAGATCGAGAATCTTGTCTTCATCCCAGTTGAGATGTCTGGCGACCAACTCGGCCAGGCGGGAAACCCGGTCGGTATGACCGGCCGTGTACGGGTCGCGTGCTTCGATAGCGTTGGCCAGGCCGCGAATAGCCTGAAGGTACGAGCGCTGCAGATCATTCAGCAGTTGATGATTGGCGATTGCCGAAGCGGTCGTGTTGGTCAAAATCGTCAGGATGTTCATTTTGCCCGGCGTGATATTCGGGAAACGACTCTCAACGACGACGTTGATCACGCCATAGAGCTTGCGGCGGACAAAAATCGGGCTGGAGAAAAAGGTTCGCGTCGAGACCTGGGCGTCATCGGTTTTGATCTCTTCGCTGAAGATATACGGCTCGGTACTCTGGGTATAGACAAAGCGATTGAGAGTCTCTTCGTTGACGACCTCGGCGCGGTATTTCGATTCGGTCAGGGCGGTTACTTTGCGGATGATTTCACGACTATCGGGATCGATCTGGATAATGCCGACCGACTCCGCCGTTAGTTCCCGACGGCAGGATTGGGCGACCAGTTCCAGAAACTTATCGATCTCCAGACCGACTTCGGTAGCGTTGATGATTTTGAGAAACTCGACCTGTCCCTGCAGACTGAGATTTTCGCGGCGAACGCGCTGATGTTCCAAACCACGTTTGATAGCCGCCTTGAGTTGTTCGAGTTTGAACGGCTTGACCATGAAATCATAGCAGCCCTTCTTGAGAACCGAGATAGCCGTCTGCACGGTCGGATGGGCCGTCATCAGAATAACGATCGCGTCGCTGTGGTGCCGCTTGACTTCATCGATAATCTGCACGCCGGAATACTCACCCATAACCAGATCGGTCAGGACCAGATCGAGCGGATGTTCTCGGATAAACTCCAGCGCCGCCTTCGGGTCGGTCATAGCCCAAACGTTGAATCTATCATTGCCCAGCGATTCCCGAATAATATTACATATGTATTCTTCGTCGTCGACAATCAGTATGTTCGGTTTTCGTTCGGTCATCGTGCAATTCTTCCTTGGCGATTTCTCCCTTTTCTTATCGGCGATGAGACTGATCTCAACAGCCGCAAGAGTTCAATTGTTGAAAGATTGATCTGTTAAAAAATGGGACAGGGTCTCAGACAGCTTCGGCAGCTTTATAAGAAGAACGGACCAAGGGTCCGGCGTAGACCTTGGCGATTCCGGCCGAGCGGGCGAGGCGAGCCAGTTCCTCGAATTCCTCGGGCGGAACGTAACGCTTGACCGGATAATGCTCCGGCGAGGGCGCCAGGTACTGGCCGATAGTAAGGATATAAATCCCCACCTGACTGATGTCGTGGAACAACTGTTTCAATTCATCGAGAGTTTCCCCCATACCGACCATGATCCCCGATTTGGTTGTCAGTCCCAGTCCAGTTGTCTCCCTCAAGAGATTCAGCGAACGCCGATAGTCAGCCGAGGGGCGCACCTCACTATATAGACGAGGTACCGTCTCGACGTTGTGATTGAAAATATCGGGACGGCAGTGACTGATTCTCTCGGCCGCGTTCTCGACATTTCTAAAATCAGGCGTCAGGATTTCGATTGTCGATGACGGCAGACGTTTGCGAATCTCGTTGACCGTCTGAGAAAAATGTTCTATCCCGCCATCGATCAGATCATCGCGAGTCACCGAAGTCAGCACGACATGAGCCAGCTTCATCGCCCCGACCGCCTCGGCCACGCGGATCGGTTCGGTCGGATCGAGCGGCGCCGGTTTGCCGGTGTTGATGTCGCAAAAGAGACAGGCGCGGGTACAGCGGGGGCCCATCAAAAGAAATGTCGCCGTGCCACTGTTGAAACATTCCCCCCGATTGGGACAGTTGGCCGCACGACAAACCGTGTTCAACGAAAGCTGGTTCAGGATCGAGTTGACCTGATCGAACTGTCGCCCATGAAAGGCGGTAACTTTCAGCCAATCCGGTTTACGCTCTTTCTTTGTCTCGGCCATACCCTGTGCACTTTCTGAACAGCCCCGAGCAAACCACAAAAGGGCCGGAGCAATTACGCGTTAGTCGTTCAAGTATAGGCGTTTTTGGGCGATAATCAAGGGAAAGGGCTGTAAACAGGTACGCTTGAGGAGACATCGATGACACGTTCGCCGGTTCGTTATTTTTTCATCTTCCTGCTGCTGATCGCCGCGCCATTGTTCGGTCAAACCAAAACCAATGTCCAGGCCGTCAAGATTGGCGATATCCCTCAGAGAGAAATCCGCTTTGCGCCGATGCTGAGTGCGGCCGACACCTGCTTTGTAACCAGCTATGATTCTATTGTCTGGCAGATCGACAGCTGGGTCGTCGGTAACGAACTTTACAAGGCTTATCTTGATCCGTCAACCGCCTGCGCCGATCCCTATCCGTACACTATTTATGAGATCAATATGCCTATGACCTTCCAGGGCGCGGCTGATTTAGTTGTGTCGGTCGATGTCGAAGCGGTTGACCTGAGCGATCCGACCTGCCCCTATCCGGGTGACCTGCTGACGATCTCATCGAGCTATCAATTGACCGTGCCCGAGGCCGGCTTCTATAGTTTACCGATTCCGCTCGATACACCTATCGTCGTCAACGGTCCGTTCTTTGCCGGTTTCTTTATTGCCAATGAGCTCGACCCGTATGCCGGAGCGGCCGTAACGACGGATAACACCCCCGCGCTTTGCACCGGATACAATATCTGGGATACGACATTGGGCTTTATCGATCTTAATAACAACGAATACTATTCCTTCCCCGGCCGCCTGGTCATGTACGCTTCCGGTATTCCCGGCGGGGGCGGCGGTAGTACGACCCAGCCGGAACCGCTGATCGACTTGGTCAGTCACAAGATGGTCGACACCGTTTACGGCCAGACTGAACTTTGGGCACGGGAATCATCGGGCTCAGAGATTATCGACTACGTTCAGTTCGAGTATTCCAATGGCGGCAGCTTCATCGAGATCGGGCGTGACTTCGACGGCACTCGTCCTATAAGAAACGGCAGCACGACGGCCGGCTCCGGCGATGGTTACGCCGTCAGCTGGGATTGTTCATTTCTGACCGAAGGAGCCTATACCCTGCGCGCAACGGCCGTGGATACTCTGGGTCGATCGGCACAGTCGACAACGACCCTCTATGTCGAGCCGACACCGCCGATACCGAAGATCACCTCGCCGTCAAACGGTGAGGCGGTTTGTGCACCGGTCGATGTGTTGGTGTCGTCATCCGATGAAAACATGCCGTCGGTCAATTTCTTCAAGCAGGCTGGGGCGAGCACGTTCTCCGAGGGAGTGACAGTCCTTGCACAAAGTATGCTGGGCGATGTCAACGGCGATAAGTTCGACAACAACCTTGCCGCCAACGGTGAGTTCGGTGACTACTACAGCGGTCCGGCTGCGGCCGCGATGGCGGTCGAAGTCTGGTACAACCGCGGCTATACTTATTTGTACGCACCGCCGGTGGCCGATCTGGCCGAAAACTTGGCGACAGCCTTTAAGACGCGCGACAATTTCGGCACCTATGATGAAGACATGTTCAAAGGACTGTACGACTACTTCCTGCCACGCGGGGCCGTTTTGGATTTCGACTACAAACGTAACCCCGACTATTACACGCTCCGTACCTGGCTGGAGTTCGATCAGCGCTCGGTTCTGTTAGGCGTCGGCGGTTCGCCCGGACTCTGGGGTACGCTTGATGGTTTCGAAGGCTGGGAGTACAACGACGGACAGTTTACGATTATCGTCGCCAACCCGATTACCGGTCTCAAAGAGCAGTGGGGGATTCGCAATAACAACGGCACCAACGAAGTTTACACCGGCGGCGTCTGGCATCCGCTCGATATAGCCATCTCGATCGGCGCTATCAACTGGAGTCCGCCGCGCACGTTCGTAGCGACCGACAACAACGGCCTCGATGGCTGGGATTTCGTCTGGGATGAAGCAACCGCGACCGACAGTTCGGTTTATTACCTGAACACGACGGCAATCGACCAGACCAATATCAAAGGTTCGGCCACGGCGCTCGTGCTCTATGATTGCTCCAGTGCCTATGCGCCGGGTGATTACAACCGCGATGGTTTCACCAACTTTCTCGATCTCAATATTCTGATCGACTTCATCACAAAGCAGGGTAGTCCACCGGCCGGTGGCGCTGCTCGCGCCGACTGTAACTGTGACAACAACATCAACTTTGCCGACATTATTTATTATCTGAATTTCATGTACGGCAGCGTTGCCCCCCCTTGCCACTAAAGCAAAAGGACGGCCACAAACCGTGACCGTCCTTCATTGATTCAACAACCAGTCTTACTTCTTTGTCTGCCGTGCCACGGCGGCATTGATCGCGCGCCGCGCCACGATATCATCGATACCACAGATCAGTTTCAACTTGTCGACGGCATCATCGACATATTTGAGCCAGTCGTTGTCGGGGTGCGCCGCTTTCAGATCATCGGTGATTTCATCGGCGATATTGGCAATATAGGTCGCGTACTTCTGTCGTTTTCCCACTTTGAGGAAAGGGATAACATAGCGGTTCACGACATGCCCGGCGGCAATCAGCGCTATCGAACTCAGCAGGCCGAGCCATGAAGTCGGTTCGCTTAATAGTCCGTCCATCTTACATCTTCTCCTTTTCTATTCTTACCAGGTTAACTGCCAGGTTCCACTCGCCGGTACGGCGATCCGTTGTCGCAGGATCGTACCATCGCGACGATTGATACTGATTTCATACTTGCTTCCGGTCGGCAAGAGTGAGTCGCTCGGAATCAGATCGAGATAGAAATATCCGGTCGAGTCGGTCGTGGTCGCGATAGAGAATGGTGAAATAATCAATCCGCCCGCGCGCGATACTCCTGAGGGCAGCCAGGCTGCAACCGTTGCCGTTGTCTCCGGTTGCTGGTTGATGTCATAGAGATAACCATAGACGCGACAGGTGTTGCCGGTCGATGGCGCCGGAATCGCGATATCCTGCCCGAAGAGAACGACGGTATCGTTGGCCGAGATATTGAACAGGCTGTCATAGATGACGTAACCGTTTTTGGATCCCAGCACGCGCCAGTCACCATCGACAACGGTGAACTCACCATAGCCGGAAGCGTCGGTAATCGTCACGGCCTTGGTAACACCGCTCGTGTTTTGCAGCGTCAGCACGACCGCATCAAGGGTATCATCGACGCCGCTGGTATCAATCGCAAGCAAACTGAGCGAACGATTTGCCCCGGCGATTCCCCCCTGTTCGGTTTTGTTGGAATCGATATAGCCACCGGCGATAGTAACATCGAGACTCCCTTCGATATCAATAGCGTAGATGTCTGCCCCGGTGTTGCCGCGCACGACCAGCCCGGTGTCGCCACCGTAAATCGTCAAGCCGTTGCCGGCCGCGCTTTCCAACTCAAGTGCGGCAAGACTGCCGTTGGAGCGGAAACCGGTTCCCGAGGGAGCATCGAGCTTGAGAGCGTAACCGCTGCCACCGACGGCATCGCCATAGATCCCGACCCCACCCGAACCGATCGCCAAAGCGTTAAGGGCAGTTTTGCCGGTTCCGGTGGCGATCAGCCGCATCGCATCGGCCGAACTTCCCCCCTGAACAAAGAACCCCTGCCCGGCACCGGCGCCCTTGAAGATCGCGGC